>Ga0307518_10000019_pt1 | contig 109622 bp, 143 predicted proteins | sample 25_EM_MG_FD_203889 | JGI IMG/M metagenome (GOLD analysis project Ga0307518, IMG submission 203889) | Populus trichocarpa ectomycorrhiza microbial communities from riparian zone in the Pacific Northwest, United States - 25_EM | ecosystem: Host-associated > Plants > Roots > Unclassified...
GAACCGAATGACTAAGCCTACTTATAATCTGCATCATAGGTCTGTTTCCAGCTAGATCCAAAACGTTATATGGAGACTGCTTGGCCCATCGTTCAAACCTTCGTTCTTGGTTTACATGGATGGAGTAAAACAACAAATATAGCCAAATGTATCAAAGGCCTGTGCCGGCAGCCACCTTGTTAGACTTTTCTATAAAGGGCCGTCGCCGATGGCAAACACCTTGTAAGTACATGATTGAACTTGTGATACCCATGGATTGATGGCTGAGCTGTGTATATAGTTGCCTTTGAGTCTTTGCACTCGAGATGTCTACACTGATCTTCAACGATTCATTCTCTGATAACAACAACCTTGACATGGTCTAAAACATCCCCGAGAGAGTTGGATCCACCTTTCCTGAACAGTGATACAGTAGTGCCAGACGCCACTCCCACAGGCGCATCAATGATGTGACAACGACTTGGAATACCCACAGACTTACATGTATCAACGACAACTCCGATGAAGGCATACCCATAGTAGGTACAAAGTTCATGATCTGAGACACCACGCCCGGGGCTACTACTAGAGGCTACAGATGTCAACGATGATAATGCCATGCTGCCATGGCACATGATATCAGAGGTAATAACTTTTGAATCACCAGGAAATTTGAAAGTGAATGAAAGCCGTTATTGGGGACCCCAGTACGTGCGAGTGCGACGGCTACATTTCGCTGCACGCGTTTTCTGTTGGACCATGTTCAGTGTAAGGTGGGGGGAAATCACCTGCATCTCTGGTTAGAGTTCCTATGAGCTCCAGGATTAGCTTGGGTATGGGATCGAAGTCAATTAGCCAGTCAGTACCAGCTGGCCTCTCACATGTCACACACCAGCATCTGTCATGGACATGGAGTACCCCACCTACAGAACCGTCGCGGCTCCGATCCCATCTAATTTATTTCCAAAAGTAAGCGATTTACATAAATGGAACATGAACACCACTCACCGCATGAGAGTCCCCGACCTGTAATAGCAGCTTAGCAAACCTGTAGACCTGCTGAATTCGCCATATTTACGGTGATCAAAGCCAGTGAGTCCCCCTTTTCAAACAAGATCGTTTTCCAAGTCTTTCAGTCATGCAACTCGAAGTCTCGAGATGGTCATACCGAGTCAAAGGCACACTTAGCAACTGCGCAGACGTCTACTAGAGGCTCCAGTTGCAAAGTATTCCACTTCTGACATGACTTTTGTACTGGCTGCAGTGGCTTTCATTTGAAGGTAGCCATCTTTTGTCCACCGTCTGTGCAATCGTCTTGATTCCACTGGGAGTGAGGAACTATATATATATAGTGACCGTCAAAGAACACATCAATGCAGTATACACAGGAAGAAGATTGAAACCTGTTATAACAACTAAACAAGCCGTACAATACGCTGGAAGATATAGATACATCCACAAATGAAAAGCCCGTGCATAGTACAAAGCCTGTCGTAAGTAAGGGAGAATTCGAGGCCTTCAAGATCATTCGACAGCAAAGCCTTCTGTTTCCCTACATTGTGACAAACGGTTAGTCCTCATGAAAGAATATGGAGGAAGCTACCCACTCTATCGCGAATAGCAACTTCTTTTCGAGACTCTCGAGGTCTTCATAGGGTGGCAGCTCGATCCTATTGAAGCAGGTGTGGCTCCGGGGCAACTGGGATGGGTCGCCAGACTTGTCGATCGTGAACCTCCGCGGACCATCAGACCCTTGCAGGTCCTTGAACCCGTTGACAGGGACTCTTGAAGTGCCCGTCACAAACTGCAGCAAGCGCGATTTGCGTTCTGGGGGCCAACTGCGGACCACTTGCCAGAACCACTCGACGACCTTGTCTGATTTATCGTAGCCGCGGTAGTCTGTATAGGATATCCAGTCGTCACTGCGTTCACAACATAACTGGTCAGTCACCGAAAGTGAGGGAACGAATGGCCACATACGTGTCGATCTCAGGCACTCCGCCTACCAGAAATTCTAACTCGCGTTCGTCGAAAACGGTGATCAAGTCCAGGGGTATCAACTCCTTGAATCCATCCATGAATGCATTAAATTGGTCCTCCACTCTAGTTTTTATGCGGTATTCAACCACAGCGTCGACATAATCCTTTTTGTTAGCTTCTGTGACGGAAATGGCCGCGCCTCCAGGTTTCAGCTCGACCTCGCGAATTTCACCAAATCGGTCCTCAGTAGTCGTGAAGTTTAGCTCCAATACATCCGTAATGTCATTGTTCCTGCATTGCGCCATCGATTTCATAAATGTGGCTGATACACGCGAGGAAGTGAACTTACAGCATCCAAACCATACTTCTATGCAGCTCCGCATCAACGCCTTCAAGATCAGAAAGGGTCGGCTTCCTGCCCAAGATCAGTTTGTAGAAGCTTGGTACGAAATAGGCATCCAAAAAGTGGCGATGGAATATAGTAAGTCCCATGATCCTGCCGATGAACTTGAAGTAGGACAGGTGCTCTGGGTTGATGCCAGATAACCAGTTGATCTGGAGTGTGTAATTGTCGTGTGCAGAATATTGGAAAAGACCGTAAGACGGATCGAAGACCTCGTGAGAAAGCAAGAAGAACCACTCCCTGTAAGAGATGAGTGATTAAGCACATGTTGGATAATACCATTTCACAACATACCTGGATACACCTCCGTAGTCCAGACCATCCTCGCCTTCGAATCTAATGTACAACCTCCTTTTGAGCTCATCCGGTCGAGCCCTCATTACATCAGTGTAGCTATCTTCCAAAACCCTATTCCGTCTCAGCTTGATATCCCGTTTATTACCATCCTTTGGCCGCATCGAAGGTTGGCTTCGGAAGTAGATGAGCTTACGTCTGTAGTCGCGCTTGTACTGGGGTGCACTGGAATCTGGATGTGTGGGTAAACGTGGATCATCCCATGAGGTTGTACGGGTGTTGTGATCTACGAAGTAAACTCGGCCTGCCGAGGTAAGCCGCATCTCCCATCCTGAAGGCAAAGGTCCAAGATTGGCATTCGCCGCAGCTGGTCCCGATGCAGCAGTGGTGACCAGTCGAGGATCGCTCCACGTTGTCGATCTGTGGTTGTGATCTACAAAGTACGGTCGACCCTCTGGAGTGCGGCGCTCCTCCCAGCCGGCAGGGAGAGGAACGTCAGCATAAGCGCTGCCTGAATTGGCAGTTTGTGGTTGCTGAGATATAGCGGGAGAAGCCACGGAAGATTGTGGCTGCTGCGGGAGATCTGGGCGATTCCACGAGGTACCGCGCCTGTTGTGATCCACATAATATGGTCTCCCACTGCCTGGATCAACGCGACGTTCCCAGCCAGGTGGAAGTGGGCCATGCTCGTCTTCGTAGATTGCCTGCAAGTTAGGACCACCGTTGGTAGGTTGAGTGTCTCGGCGGGATCGTGACGTTGACACCGGTGATGTTGGAGAGGGCTGGGAAGTTGCAGTCCGGGGACGCGGAGACAGTGGTGAACTGCGGCTGGGAGAGACCAACGGTGACATTTGGGCGGCTTGCTGGGAAGGCTCTGCTCGAAGTGCTGGTGAGCTTCTGTGTGAACGGAGGTTGGAAGAAGAGGAATCGGACAAGTGCAAGGAGGAAAGTGATCCAAGTGTCTGATCTGTGCGATCTTGCTGCTCTGTGCCGGCCTCTGGAAGGGAGAATGAAAAGAAGAGCTTTCCGTAAACTGGGGAACCACTGGAAGACTGGGCTAGGTCTCTGTCAATCAAACCTGGCGGATGTCAATCGGTAAGGGTATAGCAGACATAGCCAAGAACATACGGTGACCGTTTGCGGAATACTCCAAGGCTTCGATACCTGCTATTTTGACTAGCCCAAGAAAGCCCTGGTCCCTTTTCTTGAATCTGCGTTGGTCGAAAATCTGGATAGTGATGGTGGAGGTGCGTTTGATTGTGCTGGGCGTTGAAGGGGGGAAGGTCAAGGTGCACCCTTCATCTAGAAAGGGAAACAAGGCGAACTTACATATCAAAATGCTGATTCCAGGTAGGACTGAGTGAACGCTTAACGGAGTTGGTGGTGTATGTCTGATCACCGTCTACCGACACAACCGCGAAAGGGTCAGGAAAGCTGAATACCTCTCTCTTGACAAGGGAGTTCGCTGCAAGAACTGGGCAAGCAGACCATCAACGGGTTACATAAAGCTGCTGGAAGAGATGGCGATCGGAACATACTGGTGATTCTGACCACGCTAGTATCTTCTTCAGCAGACATCTCCTACGACGACAGAGGGGACTAAGGATGCCAATGAAGACCAAGGGATGAGACTGGAGTGCGGAGGAGAAGAAAAGGCGGCTGACTGTGTCACGGCACGCCAACTTGATGCTAGTCGCCACACTTACTCTCTGACAGGCGCTGGTTTCATAAGGCCTTTATGTACTTCAAACAGAAACGAGAACTGACCTGAAGCCTTGATAGAATAAAGACAGTCGTACACACCACTATAAGTTGGGCAACAAGGACAGCCAAGCTGGGAGGGTCAGCACTCCAACGCTGCAGCTTGCAAGTCCTTCGGTAGAATCGCACGTGATGATAATGCTAACTAAGACGAGACTAACCCGCCATCGTGCTTAGTGCTACAACAGCCACCCGTTGCTTGTCGACAGCCTCCGGGTCCCCTGGCTTTCACAGGAAGAGCTTCCAGTTCACCATGGTGAGGTTAACGTGAGGCAGAAGAAGAATGTAGCAACCCACTCTATCCGCCGTCGTCATTAATATTCGGACATGATGATCAGATGCTTTCCCACTAGAACAAGTCAATTTCGCTTTACCATCCGTGACACCAGTAAATGCTCAGTAGTAGATGCCAATCCATCCCTTGACAATACATAAGCACTTGGGGTGGCTTATGGGGTAATCGGCTACGAAGTGCTTGCGAAAGTAGGCATCGTGTGCCAGTTGCTCAGGCGTTTGTAGACCTCGAGGTGCTGTGGATTCGCTGCCCTTATATTCTCCACAGCATGAGATCACCAACCATCCTACCTATTCCATACTGCAGAAGTTGACTCTATGGAGAAGACCACCGACGCTCAAGAGACCAACACGATCACCTTCGAGTGGGTGCTTCGAGGCCTCAAGAATCTATTCGAATCTAGGTCTGTTGACTACTGCCCAATTTCCTGGCGCAACTCAGAACGTTGACTCCACGAGGTAGCAAGGGCGAGTCAAAATCGAAAGTAACGAAGTCGGTGAGGTTTGGGGGCGGGAAGTGGCAGGTAGGCGATGCTCTAGGGTTTCTTGCACCAGCAGTTGAACTTGAACGGCTTTGGGGATTAGATCCTCTTCTATGCAAACTCAGGAACGGAGAATGGTGCATACGTGAGCCTGTATCTGTCATGTGAAGTATGCCTCCTGCCAGCTCCTCCATTGGGACTTTCTAATGTCGGTGCAAGCCTACCCCAGATGAGAAAGACAAGGCACTTGATGGAAAGTATGTCTCTGCGCCCCTGTCGACGGTCTATCAGCCCTTACTTCATTACAAGATGGGTTCGCGAAGGAGTCTTCAAGTTCACCTTTGAATTACGAAGGTCAGTGATAGAACTTTAAACGGGTTTTGTGAACCATCTGAGACGTATCCGTCTAGCTTGGGGAAAGCAGTGATGTTTAACATCAAGGAAGCACATAACCATTATTTCTCGTCCAAGGAAAGTTGCAATTATTCTAATGTGCCGTCCGCTTGTTCATCGGTGTGTTACAGACAGCAAATTGGGGATGGTAGGCTACCGTTTGTTCACAGAACCTTTTGATGGCTTATTCTGCTTATAGGGCCCAATTCGCAAGACGAGATCATGTTTACTATAACTCCCATGGTGTGAAAGAGGCAGACGCGCTCTTGATCGTTTGCACTATTACATCCTCTCCTCAGCCACCCGAACCTCCTCCTCATGCCCCCATGCAGTTCGTTCCAAAGGATTTCTTGGAACGAGTTGGGGCATTGCTTGACGATCCTCTCTACTCAGATGTCGAGTTTGTACTCCCGAAGAAAAGGAGGTCGAGAGAAACCCGAAGGATATATGCCAACAGGAAGATCCTAGAGCGTGCTGACTACTTCCAGTCAAGTATGGATGTCATTCTGCGTCTCGCATGTCACTAACCATCTATCAGTGTTTGGCTCCGGCTTTGCAGAAGCCTCAGCAGATGACGGGGTTATACAATCTCAAGTGGATGCAGATGATCTAGATGCTGTGTCTGACTACATGTACCCATCTCGTCAATACGATGATTCGGACGACGAAGACGACGACCTCCCAACAGATATCTTAGATGAACCTTGCTTAGACGGTGTAATCGAGACGGAAGATACATCCGACTCCTCATCTCCCACACGCGTTGCACCGAGCACCGCCGAACCCGTTGCAGATCCGGAGGACACAGGGCATACCTCACCCCAAGGCGTGGTCCCTGAGGAAGATCGCAATGTCAAACAAAAGATTTCACATCCATCTTCACCGAGAAGCGCAGACGTAGCCCTTAAGGCTGAGCAACCTTTCGTCATTCCCTCAGAAAAAGCTATTGTCCCTGGACCGAAGAAGATGCGCGTGGTCATAAGAGACGTCGCATATGCGACATATAAAGCTGTACTTTACTATGTAAGCCTTTCACAAAACTCCGTGAGTATCCCAGAAGGGTCTTACCCAGTGTACCCAGATATATACAGACGTCATTGTCTTCGCACCACTCTCATCTTCCTTTACTGCCTCAGTGTTGCAACAACAGAGACGCACAGCCTCCATACCTACGCACGGACCATCGGAAAGTCAATCTAGCCTTGTCGACAACCAGAAGTGTATAAGCGTCGAGAACCCGACAACCCGGCGCGAATGGATCAAGAGATGGCAACAAAATCACCCGGCCCAGCCACCACCATGCTCTGCCAAGGCTGTCTATCGTCTGGCTGACAGTACGTTTCCCATATTGCCTTGCATGAACATCTCTTACAGGCAGTTATAAAGAACTCGGTCTTCTGGAGCTGAAAGACCGTGCATATAAGGTGGGTTTTCTCGACTTTTACTCTTGAATCCCACTCATCATCTGATTCATTTCTGTGCAGCACATCCAAAAATCGCTCAGTGTCGAGAACATACCATACGAGGTGTTCTCTCCCTTCTCGGCGACGTTTCCTGACATTAGGAAGGTTCAAGTGAACTACTTCCTGGAACACTGGGGAGACGTTCGAGCGTCGGACGCGATGCGGACCGTGTGGCAGCAAATTCGAAATGGAAGACACCCCGGATTCGAAGAAGGTGCGCACCTCATCGCTATGCTTGTCGTCGAATGCTTATATGATGCGGTATCAGTTTGGCCCGTCATCGCGCAGCATCTCGAGTTCAAACCTCATTCTGGAGTCTCAACAGAGACCGAGAGTTAAAGGCATCGTGTGCCTCGTGGGTGGCGGTACTGTTTGATATGTACTTGGTCAGGATTCTGCTTCGTGGTGCTACTGTATATAAATGGACTGTACCGTAAACGTGATGTAGTGCTGGCAATGATGTTCTTTATCTGTTTTCTGGTTAGCAGCCACGGCCTTGATGAAGGAAGAGACCCCAGGCGCCAGGGTTCATGGGGACTCTTCCCTCATCAAGCTACGCTACCACTTGGATATAAGCTCATTATATAAACATATTTCTTTGGTGGTGCTGTGGTTAAAGGCCATCTCGGTGAATGTGGTAGACAGGTAGAGGGATCAGCGAAGAATAGGGCTTGTATATTGAAACTGTTACTGTTACTCGACGCTTGTGAGACTGCCAAAGTCCGTCGCATCCGTCCCCGAAATACTGGCCGTACCATCTTCATCCTCGTTGCCAATGCCATCATCGGAAGAGTCCACATCGTCGTAAATCTTACCCATAATCTCCCCACTGCGATTACGTCCGCCTTTTGCAGTATTATTGGAACGGATGACAGCCGAGGTTGACACATGTTCCAGGGAATAAACACCTGGGTTCATCGGCCCGTTACCTTGTGGCATGAGACCTTGGTTGAGTTCGGGAAAGCAAATACATCATGACGAAGGTGACGAATCACCATTCAGGAATGAGCCGGAGGAGCGGCCTACAGGAGGTGTTCGGGTGGATGACCCTGGTGTGAGAGTTGATCGTCTTGATCCCCCGTGGCTTGTTTCGTTGAGCCGAGTGGGACGTGGATGTGCCATTACCGGCTGCTGACGAGGTCGATCGAGGGAGGACCTGGATTCTGTTGCTGGAATGTCGTGGGATGCATCAGCGGGTGCAAATACCCCTCTATCTTCTTCGCCCTGCTCAGAGAGGGCATTTCCCTGCTTTCTGTTTGCGGACTGCGACGGGATACGGTGGATGAACCCGAACCTAGGAAATATGGTTGAAACGGCATGAGAACGTCTGAGTCACGAAGATGGCAAACACGTACCCGAAAACACAGCCAAGCAGCCCTTCTCCACCCCAATGGCGATTAGGTACAAGGACCACCTCCCTGAGGTTACTGAATTGCTGTAAGAATTTACACAGGTGTGAATAACGGGGCCGACATACTCGAAGTCATAGGAGTAAACATATACCCGCAGAGGTTTATCGACATGCTAGAAAAGGGTCATCAGGGTAATTGTTGGTTGCTGTAGAAGGCACCATACAGCTTCGACTACGTCATAAAAATCATTCTCGGCCGTAAGAACGCCACCTGACCAGCCGATTATCCAGTCGCCATATGGAACGAGACCAGCACTTTCCGCAGGGCTGCCTTCTAGCACTTCTAGCACGTGCCATACATTGTCCATTGCGGCTTCAAACTCGCACATGCGCATGCTGAGTCCCAGTAAGGATGGTTGGGCAAGAATCCCGGAATCATCTGGGGTTGCAACAGCTTGCTGTGCGAGTGCCCAACCTCGCGAGGGAATAATGGGTATCACTATCAAGTAAAAGAGAAAAGATCGCGACATGTCTCTGTCATGGTTATTGCTTTCATGATACGTGACGCACCTCTCGTTTCACGCGTCTTCCCGCTCCAGACAAGAAGATCGAGTGCCTTGTCCTCGTGTTCCTCTACAATCCGCTCTAGCTCGGCTGCGTCCAAGTCTGTGTCGCCAGAGAATGAGTCTTTGCCATTGAAGCCGACGATGAAATCGAAAAAGGGCTCGATCGAAGTTTGCGAGGCTGGTGAGCCAGGCGTGACGCGGAGGATGTGGAGGGCGTACGTTGTGGCTGCTTGGGCATTCGTCGATTGTCCTGCACCCATGCTCGACTTGCGGATTGCGTGACAATGTTGACCAAAATTCGACCACGTGACCATACAAAAAGTGTCTTGTTGACCTGAGCTCCGTAGTCGGCTGTAATATCATGACGGGCCACAACTAAGTAGTTCAGAGTTTGTCCCCCCACTTAGTGCAGTAGTGTCAAGGCATCCCATTTATCTAATCTGAGGTCTGCGCACTCGGGACATAGTGACCGGACAGCTAACCTACCACAAGGTGACCTTCCATGTCTTGCCAATCTCACTCGCAGTAATTCTAGCGCTAGGATTTACGGCATTCATTTTTAACAAAAATGTACAGTGTTCAAGATACATATTCAATGACACCCCAGAGGATTTTTGCGACCGTCAAGTAACACTAACAATTTGATTGACACACTTTCCGTATATAAGTACAAGAATCAACAAAAGATGCATACATATGTATAGTACCGTACAAGTTACAGGTGCTACTATCACACAGATCATGCTCAACCATCGGCATCCACGCGCACACTACAATGATCTTTGGTGCGGAGGTCCGACTTGACCAGCGCACTCTTTGTCCTCGTTTATGCTCCATCTTTCTTGTGCCTCAGCTCGACGAGCCAACCAGTGATGTCCGCGACAGCACGATTCATTTCGGACTGCTTGCGCGAAATCTCGAGCTGAGTGACCTCGATGTCGCGCTGACGGTCCTCGATTAGCAAGATGAGTTCGCGCTCGGACAGGGCAGTGGGGGTGTAATAAGGAGGAGAGTAGATCTCCGGAGGCGGAATGAAGGAGATAGGGGTATGGTATGGGCGCGTGCGTGAGGAATCAGGGGTTCTGATGTCAGGCACTTGTTGCTTGGGAGGTGGGACTATGGTGGGAGAGGGAATCCAACGTGGGCTGCTTTCCGCGCTCTTGGGAGCAGGTGAAGCCGTTGGAGAACTCGTATTTGAATTTGTGTTTGAGTCACAGGGAGGTGGCCGGCTCAAAATGTAAGAGGGAAAGCTGGGTGGGGAAGGTGGGCAACTTGGGGGGTAAGTAGGTCGGCGGCAGTGGCGAATGGGGGGAAGGGGGGGAGGCGACGGCGGGATCCCCCCCGGGACAGCGGGAAAGTGAAAGGCCATGGGGCCCTCATGTGACTAGGAAGCGCAGTCGTTGTCACTTTTAGCCGCTCATATGTGGCACAGCGACTCACTGGAATTCCACCCAAACACCAGTGCAGGCTGTGCTTTCCCTTGTTTCCTGTTTGGTTGGTCGAACTTTCAGCTGCATCAGGTCTGCTGGAGGGGGACGGCTTCTTATTGAAGTTAGGTATCAATTCGTCGTCCCATCCTCTGAGAGGATCCTCAAGGTGCTTGCATTTCTTGTGGACATCTAGGATGAGTTTCTCAAGGAAGGGGGATGGTTTGACGGGGCGCAGCCTCGCTGACTCCGTCTTGCAGTCGAGGTCTTGCAACTCAGCCTGAGTGGGTGGGGTCAGGGAAAAGTACTTCAGAGAGGGCATGAAGCTATCCTACCATAGCTGAATGCCAACTATCCAACCACATATCGATGGTCTCTTCTTTGCTGGAGACTTCTGGGCACGCCCTTGCGACGTCGCCCAGGCGCTTCCACATGGAAAGCCAGTCCTTGTCCAGCTCTTCTTGCGTACATTGGACTGTCGGGGGTGAGTCGTTGTCTGGCATGAGGTAGCTAAAGGCGGGCATGGTTGCGTAGTTCAGACCTTGTGACAGAACGAAAACAAGGATCCTTGTAGCTGTGGGGCCCAGTTTTGCCCTTCATATATGATATCTAGGCGCTAGTACTAGTCGACCTTACCACAGCATCCTTCTATAATAGGAAATGCCCCTTTGGCTGTTGTTTGCATTTGCTTGGCCTTCTACTCGAACCGGTCCAAATTTTCGTCCGCTGAGTACATCGAGGGAGCCAACAGTCGCGTTCAAACAAGCGACTTAGATGCGGCATGAGGTGAGTCAGTGCCATTGACGACGATGACGACAACGGGCTCATGGTCGAGGTCAGCTAACTTATGTTACTTTGTCGCCCTATTCTCCGCCTGCACGTTCCGAATCCCTCACCAGTTCTACGCATTCTACAAAGCCACTCGCATCATGGAAGGCTTGCCACTGTTAAAATTAGTCCCTACAACGCGAGACATGTTCCATGTAATCGCGGTAATAATCATGCCATCCCCACGATATCATGCCCAGACTTGGGTATGGCACAAGCAATTATACCTCTACCTACCAGACCACCCCACCTCGAACCCGACCCCGACCTACTTGCGACCGTTCTGCTCGTCTCGCGCTATTCCCGGCCGAAGAAAGGCATCAAAGAGTTCAAGACCGTCTCCGACAAGACCGTGGTTGAGGAGAGCGAATACAGCCCTTTTAAGGCGTACATGCTTCTCCGCGCGCAGATTCCCCGTCTGGCGGCTTCTCTTCCAATTGACGTACTCTGTTGTATCGCGCAGGGCGCGGTCAAGTATGGATGTCAGGATCTTGTGGATAGTATCGCAGCAGACGTATTGGGCGAGGACGAGGGTGTTGCTGGTCCTGGCGATGCTGCTATCCACGCCCCTATTAATGCTGACAGCTTTATCACCAACACTGACGCTAACCCCACCACTTCCCGGAAAACCGACGCCCACCAATATATTAACTACCCAACGGACAACGGTGGCTATTCCAGGAGCCCCTTCACATTGCAGAACCGCGCTCGGGTCGCAGCAGCGCTCCTTTGCGTCTCACCCCGCCACTCCTATCTGCTAGCCAAACGTAGAGTCCATGCACTTCTCACCCTTGTCAACTCAGCAGGCCAAATTGACTCGCTTCCCGTCGTCGCTGCCTGCCATGCTATGAAAGCCGTCTTCGATAATCCCCACCCAGATCCATATGACCAACATGTCATCAATTTAGCTTTGCCTCGATTTTTGGGATGGCTTGGATCATGGCATGCCCCAACGGATGCACGTGCAACGACGTATAAGCCCTCCGAGACCATCTTGGCAGCATACGGTATTGTGAACCGGCTCCTTGTACTCAGGGAGAAGGAGAGTGCTTTGGCACTATTCCGTGTTCTTACGGAGAATCATCACATTCCCGCTGAGGCATTCCAGCGCGAAAACCAGGCTCGATCGACGACCAAGCAAGATTTTGGAACCATCATACGCCGCGTACTTGTACGTGCCTGTCTACACTGGGGATGGCACAATCTAGCGGTGAAGCTGATGACTGCGATGATTGAGACTTGGAACGCGGAAACTCAGCCCGAACAGAGCGCAAACGATAGAGAGGGGTTCATATCGAACATGCTGGATTTGCTGCACACTATTGTCAAGTCCTGTACAGCCAGTCATGTACAATCATGTGCTATTCTGATGTGCTTACTCGCACGGAGCACGGGGGTGGTCATCCCGGAGTCCACGATCGCTCTGTTTTACTACCGTGCGCGATTGTTTCGGGACGGTGCGTCGGCGGAAATGTTTTATGCCTGCACGCAGTCACCTAAGGTGATCCGCATGGCAAGCTACCCTCCGCCGAGTGGTATTACCTTCGTATGGCTGATGAACTATCTCATCGAGAAGAAACATAATGTTCATCTTGGACGGTTGCTAGCGAAGCAACTCGTTGAACAGCCCGTACCGATTCCTTCGAACGAGCGCGGCAAACTGGTGGCTATGGTTGCGAAGTGCGGATTTGCGGAGTCAGCCCGGGCGCTCTGGGAGCGGTATGCTGTCGAGGATTGCAGTGCAGCCGTTATTGGGAACGCAGCGACCATGATCCGTATGGTCTCACTGTTCGCAAGCCTCGTTTCTCGAACGCGGCGTCAGCTGGAAGAATTGGAACGAGGCACAGACGCCGATTGCAAGCAGACTATCCAGGAAATGGAGGCAAAGCTGACTGATTTATCCCAGTTCTCGGAGGGGGTGGTTCTTGCGTTCCACAAGTTGAAGGATCCGCTGGATAAGGCGACGCACTATGACCTCAATGCCCTTGCACGGGGGTACTTTCTTCTGGGTCGGATGAAACAGGGGCTGTTACCCTATCGAGCTCTGCTGCGGCGGAAAGAGATCCCGGACCTGTACGACATCAATGTTGCACTCTCGGCGGTTTCGCGTTACTCGCCGCGAATGGCTGCGGAGATGGTGGATCGGATGATTGGCACTGGGTTGCATCCTGATGCGGTGACGTTTGGTACGGTGATGCACCAGGCGTTGGTGCATGGGGACCTCGAGCTGACGAGTACGCTTGTGAGGCAAGCGGAAGAGTGCGGGTTAGAGGAGCTATCAGGAAAAACGATGGTGGCTCTGATCCGGGCGAGTGTGGGTGACAGGGTGGTTACGACAGAGTCGTTGGAGTCGAACCTCAGGCACGTATGGGAGATTGTTCAGGCGACGCCACGGACAAGTGTGGTGCACACCCCGGATATAGGCAAGTGCTGCGTCAGGGCGTGTGTGCAGGTTGGGGATGCAGACATGGCGTTTGGGTTTTGGGACAGGCTGGTTCGGTGGAAAGCAGAGTGGGGGGACTGCGAACAAGTGCAGCTGCGACGGGCGATTGGACAGCTGGTGCGACGACGGATCCGAGAAGGCACGGTCGGGGCTGAGCGGGGTGGGGAGATGCTGCATGCGCTGGGACTCGGTGAAAGTTCAGGATGATTTGATTTTCTATTCTGTTTTTCCTAGTACCCTCGTAGAAAGCTGATAGGCAAGTGAAAAGGGGTCAAATGACTTAGCGGGAACAAGGGGATTAGTCAGACTCCGGCGGGGTCGGCAGCCATAGCCTAAAGTGGCAGGAAGGAACCGTCCGGCGATCGGAATGCGGCGACCCTGCTCTCACATGGCGCACCATCAATTGTCGAGCATAGCGGTACTTGGCACAGCCCTGCACCCGAGGGGATCTTCCAGAGAAATCTCTCATGGAGTGAATAGTAAACCATGGGGGACGACAACAGACAAATACCAGAGCAGGGGGCGGTGGAAGACGTCCCCCATCCCCCGATGCAGCACCTCCAGACAGACCATCCACACGGCCGGAAGATGACACCCACGTCGATCGTAAGAGGGGATCAACGGCCCAAATCAGGCCCGTCTCAATTCAATGTCTCCGTCGAGATCAGCAAAGCCAGGCGAGTATTTGTCCCCCGTCGTCCGATGTTTCCCCGTCGTCCATCCTGCCCCGAGAATACCAGCGAGCTATAGCACAATACCCAGGCTATCACCTCGTCGTCATGTCAATCTGTTTGTCGTCTCTCGCCCATGTACAGCTGCTGACACATTCGTCTCTTGCCCTGACAGGCGACAATCCCAGAGTATGGCGCTCTCGCTCATTCTTCGGTGAACTCTGATTTATCCCTGTCCAGGCTGCGACGCTTGCAGAGCACGCAAAGTGCGCTGCGCTAAAGACAATGCCGCAGCTCAGAAACAGCCCTGCAAGCACTGCTTGACCTTTGGGATACCTTGCACGTATGACTATCAGCCTAAAAAGCGGGGTCCCCCCAATCTGTTCGTGTGCTGTTTATTGTCTCCCTGACCACTGAGCAATCGCCAGGTATCTTCGCAAGCTGCAGCAGCAAGCCGCATCCAGCACACCACCAGAACGTCGTGATACCATCTCCTCGCACCCTTCGCCTTCCGCCAGTCAAGCTTTTACCACCCCACCCCAGTCCGCCGTCTCCACCCCCCTCCATTCCCAAAGTCAGCTTGCTGTTTTGGAACCCTCTCTACTTCCCATGCTGTCCTCATCCATTGCACCCGCTTCTAAATACCCCTCTGTAGCAGATGTCTCTCAGAACCACTATTACCCAGCATCATCCATGTCTCCTCATGACTCCTATGGCAGGTCGATATCCAGCGACCATACCGAGAACCATTCAAGTATGAATTACGCCGCCCACCACCAGCATCGGTCACCCTCGGTTGCGATTCCCCCTTCGACTGTCTTTCCCCCGCTCTCGTACTTCTGTAGGCCACACCGTCTCGAAGACATCGCACCACGAGATACGATCCTCCTCACCATCGCGCTATTTTTTGACTTCGTATACCCGCTGACCCCATGCATCCACAAACCATCGTTCATGGCAGACCTGCACGCCAACCGCGCTGAACGTGACCCGTTATTTTTCGCCCTTGTCATGTCGACCGTCGCATCTACTCTGGTGCAAGTCCCGAGATCATATGTGCCGATGGAGAGATCGACAGTGAAGAAGCTTGCGAGGTCGTGTTACGAGGCGAGTAGACATATCACAGTTGCATCATATGACCCACCCTCCTCGACGCACGTCGTCATTCGGTATTTGTGAGTTGTTCATTTTGAATGGTGTGAGGAACGCCAGTAGTTGAAGGTCTTCAGTGACTGCTGCTATCACTTTTGTACGGGAACAGACGCAACACAGCATGCAGCATTTGGGGAGGCAGCACATATTGCGGTGACACTGCGCATGCATGAGGAAGCGTCATACGAGGATCTCGATCCAGTCGAATCGCAAGTCAGACGGAGGGCATTCTGGCTACTTTTTGGCGGTACGTATTCTCTCTCTTGCCTGGTCTGCCATTCCTATTGGCCTGCAATCGGTGACCTTTACTTCGTAATCTCTAGCGGACAAATCGATGTCACTCCTTCTTGGACGTCCAATCTGTCTTCGAGACGAAGACTGTACAGTACATTTCCCGAAGGAAATTGATGATGAATAGTGCGTTCTACTCTCACACCCCTCCCTCGTTACCCCATTACCCATCTAAACACAAAACAGCATAACAACCGCCGCCTATCTCCCCCAACCCCAAGGCAAAACGGCCATCGTCTCAGGGCTCAATTACATTTCTCGGATCTTCGCATTACTGGGAGAAATCCTTGTCCGGATACGCGTCGACAAGCGTTCGCCACCGCGTGGCCAGTTCGCGACAGCACGTCTCGAAGAAGTCCAGTCCCTCCATACACGGATACTTGAGACGCTCGACCATGCGCCGCCGTCGTTACAGTTGAAGAGGCGGTTGCCAAGGAGACTTTCTCCTCTGGGGAGTGCGGTAGGAGGTGGCGGCATGGGTGCATCTGCTAGTACTGGTGTGGTTGGAGGGGACGATACCCGGCATCGCGATGACAGGACCGCTTTGGGTAATGTGGAATATTATTGTGGAACGGGGTTCAGACAGGCGACGTTGGGCGAGGTCAGGGATTTTTTCGATAACCCCAAGGCGTCGCGCGAGAACGCGCTCAACCCCTTTTTGGTGATGCAAGCGAATGTGCATGTGACACAGGTGAGTTCAGATCGTCCCCAGGCATATGTTGCAATTTCAGTTGATTTCACTGATAGCAACTTGTGCGATTCGTGATCGAACAATACCGAGATGAGCTTATTATGTTCATGCAGGGGAGTGTTGACGAGCAAAAGGTGGCTGAGGACAGGGAAGCCGTTGCGAGCGATATGCTTAATATTCTACAGAGGTGAGGTTATTCCTTCGCAATTTCTTCACATGTCTTTAAGAGCCGTTTCACACACCAGTATACCCATTCAATCTATTGCCACTAATGGGCCTTCGCTGGTCAGTACAATCCTTACTCCCACCTAGTATGCGTATCTCACCTGATCATTCGCTCCAGGTCCATAAAGTGCGGTTCGTGGCTTCTACCCTTTTGGACGCGGTGAGGAAGGCAGATTCTGCTCCAGCATCTGCTGCACGAGCGCATGCATATTTATGTGAGCCTATTATTCCTTCAATCCTACATCCTCTTCTGAGCTTCGTCGCAGGGGACTTCCTGTCCATTCTTTCAGAGATAGAAAGGAACTATATGTGAGTCTTGTTTAGTGACTTGGGGGGGGAGGGAAAGCTGATGCAGTTCATCATGCAGGCTCGAAGATGACCCGACTCAGGTGGAGGACGGCATTGGTGCGATGTGAGATGGTGGACCTTGCGAACACTTTTATTTCACTTCTAGAGGCCGCTAGGATTTAATCTGTTTTTTTTTGTTACTCGCTCGTTTTTGATTCCTGATACCTACACTAGCATATTGGTTTCCGGTTCTCTACGCGTACTCGTCCATCGACTTACAGGCCCTTATTTGAATCCCTCTAGACTCTACCTATCCATCTTAGGCATGTGTTACTACTCATCCCCGTAGCGTTAATATAATAGAACGAGCGTGTATTATGCGCAGAACGAAATTAGTGCATTAATTAGCTGAATTCGTCGAGGGTTAGAGCTTGTTCGATTGAAAGACGCTGACAAGGAGATTGATTAGCGGTGTCTTGTCTAAAATATTTGAGGTCGTATAGAGCCGTCATCATCGAACAGGTGACATGCATTATGTAGGTAGACCTCCCTCGGGGTACAAGTGGTTTCGACTTGCCGAAGAAGTCGGGACGTCATCCCGGTCCCGCAGTGTTCGCGCAACAAGCATGTAATGTCGCACATGGTGTAAGTAATGGCATTTACGAATGCACACAGGCACACATCCACGTTGCAGTGACTCGGCCAGCCAGAGGAAATAAGGAATTTATCAGAATGGCAGGGAGACGGAGACTGTACCCGGAAATTCCAACTGACCCTGGATTACTTCGCACACGTGCACTCTATCCAATATTAATATTTTTGCCCATTTGACCCTAAGGCGCAGCTCTTATGTGGGCTTTGTCGTCGTAGTCCAGTGCTATCGCCGCAGGGTGAGAGGGAGGCGTGGAAGGTTGTGATGAGTTACGAGAGGTTACCAGTGGCGGAGCTCTACCCTATTCCAATTAATTGTTAAAGGGTAGTATGTACTCACTGACACAGAGCTGTTTAGATACATAGTACTCAAAGCGGGGATTGTAGCATTTATTGTGATTTTTAGTTCCCGCGGACCCAATCTCATTGAAATCAGATTCAAATCTCGACCCTCCCGGACGGTGAACAACCAAGAGCTTCTAGATCAGAGAAGTAGGCATGGGAGGAATCAGTGATCGTATGGCAAGTGGCGACGGGTGACCTAATGTTTATAGGTGCTGTGTATCGGTGTTCTTCTCGGTGGCACGATCCTTGATCAAAAGAAGAGTCTGAGTATTCTGAAAATTTGAAATCTAAGGGACAGAAGTGCCAGTGCCTTGGGCTGATATCTGTTTTGGATTTGTCGTCCGCACGGGTGAACATATGGTGCATACCACTCAAACACCACCTACTATTTTGTGCAAGGTCCATAGAGACTTCGGTGTTTTTTTTTCTCTTTGCAAAAATGCATCTTTCGATGAGAGGAGCAAAACTGTAAAGCAGATTTTATTCTGACCGAAACTGAGTGAAGGCTGACACTCCGAGTCTATTGGACAGCGCTGAAACGGCCAGGTTAGGCCATGGCGACAGTGCGGGCACGTAGCTAGACGCTGGAGGTGCGAGACGGCCGGTAGACTGGTCGAACGGCATTAGAAACCCTGCGGACGCTCAATTTGACGCGGAGACGTCCTAAGCGTTGAAATGGACGTGAATACGACTGTAGAAGCGCCGAAGAAAGTTAGAACGCTTCGAAAAAAGTTAAAACCACCAGACCTTCCTATTGCATGGCAGCGCCGAGACGAGCCAAACGGCGTTGGAAACTGCGCAGATCAGTCGGACGCGCATAACGTTGGTAAGGACACGGAAATGGCCAAGGACCAATCGGAGAACGGTGGAATGCGTCGAATGAAGCCTAGGACACAAAGCTCACCTAGCGTGCTCGAAGGCGAGATGCCAGAGTGTACCGATCGTTGGAGAAGGGTCAGCGTTGATGAAGTTGATGTGTACGTACCGTGGAATGCGCAAGTTGAGGCGATCAGCACAACAAATCGAAGAATTACCTTTGGAGAGGTCGAAAGCGGAGACGAGGCGATTGCGCCAAGTGCTGGGGGCGAGACGGCGGGCGACGTTGCTGGCGAAGGCAAAAAAAATGGCGAAGGCGGCACAACAAGCGGCAGCGACATCGACTCGACGCGAGTGGATGCAACACTGCTGGCTGAAGAGAGTCAGCGCACGCGTTACAGTCGAATATCGTGAAGAAACATACCTGTGTCGTCTAGGCCACCAACCAACTGCACAACGCGTCCGTATGGAACCGCTAGGCGTCGACGACGACGCGGCAGAATCAAAATCGAATGTGTAAAAGTCAGTCAAAATGTGAAACGGCTTACCTAGAACACGCGCGTGGGGTTTACAGTTCCATATCTGGAGACGTCAAAAAGCATGTCAGAACGTAGTATTATATATTTATCAACGGATGCAGGATGCAGGAGGAGTGCTGATGCGGTGATGGAGAGTCCGGATGAAAGCCTGCCTCCGCCGATCATGATCATGGGCACGACGCGACTTGCCAAATCGGGCAACGACGGTGAAGTGCATCTCGCGTACGTAAGTCCGAGTTGGCTGTGAGCACAACCGTGCCACTCATTCCCGGGTACTGCACTTCAGATTGCTGAGACTCGCAACTTGGTCTTGCTAGTGCTCGATCGGTGCCCAGCTTGGCCATATCCATGATTAGGCCGAGTATTGGACCACCTGACAGAGGGCCCAACCTGGGCGTGATGGATGGCACGAGTCTTCTTCCAACCAACTACTATAGGCACGCATCCAGTAGTGTGTACGTGGGTCGTTTAAGGCTCGTCAATGTTTTGATTTATCCAGGTCAACTTAGCAGTGGGCCATGGAAACAGCAAGCTACGCCAATAACCTTACCAACCCAGGTGTGTTTCTGTCCGCAATGCTGGCATTCCTGTGCTCACAACCTTACTCGCAGCGTCATGCCGCGCAGAACCCGTACTTCTTCGCTAATACTCTTGGAAATCCGACTTCACGCAAAACAATATTGAATTTGGCCCAGAGTAATTCGACCGCCCCCCCTCACAAGCGCCAGAGGATGGATCCACATCCCGCCTCCCTGGATTATTTCTGTGTTGGAAGTTCCAGTGGCAAGAATTCTTCATCTGCACGTGGTGCAGCTCTTTCACACGACTCCGAACCCGACATTCAAGTACTCTCAACACCCACTTCCTCACGCAAGCGTCAACGACGACACAGTCTTCCCCACAATGCGGAAATTATGGTTTTAGAAGATTCTTCTGAAGATATCGGAGAGCTTGTTGTTCGTATCGAAGTTGATAAAACCGGTGACCGATCATCTCCAGAGAGTCCGATGGTTCTACCTAAGCGACGACAGCATGGTTTTGATACCCGTCCAGGACAGTTATCAAGTAAAATAACGAAAGACCAACAACGGGAAGGCCCGAGTCGGCCTGTATTACCCTCAATGTCGGTCGACGAGATTGAACGATTCACTTTGAAGCTTCCGTTGATGCCTGGTTTGCAATCGCCTGCTATCCCCCCTGGAAGCATGGAGAACCATCGGCGAAGATTTGAGATATCAAGGGTATCAGCATCATTAGGAACAACGAATTCCCTGCGTGGCATCCCTGCTCTGAATCTTGTAGGTTTGTCCAAACATTCCACGGTTGCAAGTCGGATGGAGCGCAAGGACCAGGTACGAGTGGATCTAGCAATTGTCTCAGTCACGGGATTTAGTAGTTTGTGTCCTGCTTCCCAGGTCTCGGGTCTGGCAATGTCGTTGTCAGGCTTGACAGATTTCAGCAAAAAAAGGAACGCCAAATTGTTACTTCCCCTCGAAGTTTGGTACCTTGGACATGTAGAATTTCGCGAAAGGATAGTGATTCCCCACAGAAACTGGAATACGAGGCACAAAAAACGATGTTGACTATCGTAACTGGACAACCGCCTCGAAAATTCCTGTTCAAGCTTGACAGGGACATTGAAAGTATAAAGGTAAAACTATTCATTCGACCCGACGTTGCATCATGCTAACACTCGTCGAGATTATCAGCGACAATAGCGCACCTTTACGCGAAAATGTGGTCATACAATTTCAAACTACGAACCCCCACACTTTAAGTCTACTCAAGCAGTGGGAAGGTGAATTCAAGGGCCGCTTTCAGGGAGGTGCGTGGGTTTCCCGTTGACGGTAGGAGGAGCAATTTTCGCTGAGCTGATGCTGAAGGTGGGAATCGCCACCTCGGGAGTTTAACACTTGTCTTCTCGACTGATAAAAACCTGGGCTGGAATTTGTCCATGTACCAAGAATTTGTTTTTTTCATGAGTCGTGTTTTCAACAACCGAGAAGTACTTAGGTAACGAGATTCGTTGCTAGTTTTCCTCGTGCTAATCTTAAATAGGCCAAAAGCGGGAGGTTCGATCTTGAAACAGGTCAAAGACGCCGCCGATATGGCTAGCCAGCAGCTATCAAGGCCTGAACAATCAGGAATGGCGCCACCTACACTCCCCACCCGGTCCTCCACTCCTAGCTCATCATCTGTTAAGATAAAGGTCTCCAGACCTGGACTGTATGTTACATCTTGGTCATCTGAGAATTTTATGCGATTCGCACACAGGAAACCACCGGATCCTGAGGAAGGTCCATCTGATCCTCGTCGTTCTCTCCGGCAATCCACAGCTCGGAGAACAAAGTCGCCATTGCCACCTCCACCGGCGGCTGCCGAATCGGACGTGACGTTTGGTATCTATCAGCCTAAAAAGAGGGGTCCCCCTAATTTGTTTGTGTGCTGTTTATCGTCTCCTCCGTTCTTGACCACTGAACAATTGACAGGTATCTTCGCACGCTGCACCAGCGAGCCGCATCCAGCACACCCCCTCTACTTCCCATACTGTCCTCATCCATTGCGCCTGCCTCTGAATATCGCCCACACCGTCTCGAAGACATCGCACCACGAGATGCGATCCTCCTCACCATCGCACTATTTTTTGACTTCGTATACCCGCTGACCCCATGCATCCACAAACCATCGTTCATGGCAGACCTGCACGCCAACCTCGCGGAACGTGACCCGTTATTTTTCGCCCTTGTCATGTCGACTGTCGCATTTACTTTGGTGCAAGTCCCGAGATCATATGTGCCGATGGAGAGATCGACAGTGAAGAAGCTTGCGAGGTCGTGTTACGAGGCGAGTAGACATATCACAGTTGCATCATATGACCCACCCTCCTCGACGCATGTCGTCATTCGGTATTTGTGAGTTGTTTATTTTGAATGGTGTGAGGAACGCCAGTAGTTGAAGGTCTTCAGCGACTGCTGCTATCACTTTTGTACGGGGACAGACGCAACGCAGCATGCAGCATTTGGGGAGGCAGCACATATTGCGGTGACACTGCGCATGCATGAGGAAGCGTCATACGAGGATCTCGATCCAGTCGAATCGCAAGTCAGACGGAGGGCATTCTGGCTACTTTTTGGCGGTACGTAATCTCTCTCTTGTCTGATCTGCCATTCCTTAATATTGGCATGCAATGACCTTTACTTCGTAATTTGTAGCGGACAAATCGATGTCGATCCTTCTTGGACGTCCAATCTGTCTTCAAGACGAAGACTGTACAGTACATTTTCCGAAGGAAATTGATGATGAATAGTACGTTCTACTCTTACACCCCTCCCATTCCCCATTCCCTATCTACACACAACAGCATAACAACTGCCGCCTATCTCTCCCAACCCCAAGGTAAAGCGGCCATCGTCTCGGGGCTCAATCACATCTCCCGGATCTTCGCATTACTGGGAGAAATCCTTGTTCGGATACGCGTCGACAAGCGTTCACCACCGCGTGGCCAGTTCGCGACAGCACGTCTCGAGGAGGTTCAGTCCCTCCATACACGGATACTTGAGACACTCGACCATGCACCGCCGTCGCTACAGTTGAAGGGGCGGTTGCCACGGAGAGTTTCTCCTCTGGGAAGTGCGGTCGGAGGTGGCGGCATGGGTGCATCCGCTAGTACTGATGTAGTTGGAGGTGGTGATACCCGGCATCGCGATGACATGAACGCTTTGGGTAATGTGGAATATTATTGTGGAACAGGGTTCAGACAGGCGACCTTGGGCGAGGACAGGGATTTCTTCAATAACCCCAAGGCGTCGCGCGAGAACGCGCTCGACCCCTTTTTGGTGATGCAGGCGAATGTGCATGTGACACAGGTGAGTTCAGATCGTCCCCAGGCATATGTTGCAATCTCAGTTGGTTTCACTGATAGCAACTTGTACGATTCGTGATCGAACAATACCGGGATGAGCTTATTATGTTCATGCAGGGGAGTGTTGACGAGCAAAAGGTGGCTGAGGACAGGGAAGCCGTTGCGAGCGATATGCTTAATATTCTACAGAGGTGAGGTTATTCCCTCGCAATTTCTTCACATGTCTTTAAGAGCCGTTTCACACATCAGTATACCCATTCAATCTATTGCCACTAATGGGCCTTCGCTGGTCAGTATGATCCTCACTCCTCCCTAGTATGCGTATCTCACCCGATCATTCGTTCCAGGTCCATAAAGTGCGGTTCGTGGCTTTTAGCCTTTTGGACGCGGTGAGGAAAGGGGGTTCTGCTCCAGCATCTGCTGCACGAGCGCATGCATATTTATGTGAGCCTATTATTTCCTTCAATCCTACATCCTCTTCTGAGCTTCGTCGCAGGGGGACTTCCTGTCCATTCTTTCAGAGATAGAAAGGAACTATATGTGAGTCTTGTTTAGTGACTTGGAGGGGGAAAGCTGATGCAGTTCATCATGCAGGCTCGAAGATGACCCGACTCAGATCGAGGACGGCATTGGTGCGATGTGAGATGGTGGACCTTGCGAACACTTTTATTTCACTTGTGGAGGGCGCTAGGGTTTAATGTTACTCGCTCGTTTTTGATTCCTGATACCTACACTAGCATATTGGTTTCCGGTTCTCTATGCGTACTCGTCCATCGACTTACAGGCCCTTATTTGAATCCCTCTAGACTCTACCTATCCATCTTAGGCATGTGTTACTCATCCTCATAGCTTCAATATAATAGAACAAGCGTGTAGTATGCGCAGAACGAATTTAGTACATTAATTGGCTGAATTTGTCAAGGGTTAGAACTTGTTCGATTGAAAGATGCTGACAAGGAGATTAGCGGTGTCTTGTCTAAAACAACATTTGTGGTCATATAGAGCCGCCATCATCAAACAGGTGACATGCACTATGTAGGTAAACCTCCCTCGGGGTACAAATGGTTTCGACTGGCCGAAGAAGTCGGGACGTCATCCCATCGGTCCCGTAGTATTGTGCCCGCCCGGTTCGCGCAACAAGCATGTGATTTCGCATGATGTAAGTAATGGCATCCACGAATGCACATAGGCACACATCCACGTTGCAGTGACTCGGCCAGCCAGGGGAAATAAAGTATTTATCAGAATGGCAAGGAGACGGAGAACTGTACCTCGGAAATTCCAATTGCCCATTTGACCCTGTAGTAAGGCGCAGTTCTTATGTGGGCTTTGTCGTCATAGTCCAGTGCTATCGCCGCAAGGAGGCTGTGATCCGGGTTACCAGTGGCGATTGTTAAAGGGGAGTACTCACTGGCACAAAGATGTTTAGATGCATAGTACTCAAAGCGTGGGTCGTGGCATTTAGTTCACGCGGACCCAACCTCATTCAAGTCAGATTCGAATCTCGACCCTCCGAGACGGTGAAAGAGCTTCTACAGAAGTCGGCATAGGAGAAGTCAGTGATCATATGGCAAGAGTGACGACGGGTGTACGATCCTTGATTCTATTTTGGATGTGGTACTATGTGTAAACAAGCATAAACACAGACACGTGCGACGTCGGGTCTTATGTAAGCCGAGCATGTCGACCTCTGACGCACTGTACGAAGGCGGGAGTAAAGGAAACCCGGTGCAAATCACCGAAGGTATGCGTTCCTCGCCCGTATTTTGTCTGTCTGGCCTCATCGTTGTGCACAAGATGAGGCTGCTGTATACGATCGACAGATACGCTTATGGGGACTGGAAGCACAACAACGGTATGTCTCTCTTCAACCCTGCTTTGTTGTGCATATGCATGTGGGGTATCTGTTGTATAAATGCCTGTACCGCTCCATGTTTATGATGCAAACGTCAATGAAACATGCACCACAGGATGCGAAATGCCACCATTCTAGTCGTGCGGTTGCGAGGAACAGCGACAGAGGCTATCAAGAACATCGTGCTCGCTGGTATCGGGAAACTTGTCATCGTTGACTCGGACGACGTTGCCGAAGAGGATCTCGGAGCCGGGTTCTTCTTCCGAGAAGAAGATGTTGGGAAAAAGGCGAGTATGCAAGAGTGCCGTCTCCCTTTTTGCTGTGGGAGACGGGTCCTATTCATTCCGATCGCGGACACTTACGCCAATTGTCTACACCGCCCTGGGAATGACAGAGAGTGGAGGTTGCCAAGGCCCGGATAGAGGGTCTGAACCCATTGGTAGCCGTACAGGCGATGAAACACCACACGTTGTTGGAACGAGAATCTCTGGATGCATTGGTCATGTCCGTTGACTTGGTATGCGTGACGGACTGGCCTCGGGAGAGACTTGTGAGTGGCGTGTTCGATTGGGTTCAATTGCATGTGTGCATGGATACTGACATCGGTGGCAATGGAGATCCAAATCAACGAAGTTTGCAGACGGTTTGGCAAGCCTTTCTATGCGGGAGGGTGCTTTGGTTTGCTAGGCTACATATTTTGTGACCTACTCAAACACGACTACATTACTCCGTGAGTTACCTCTAACTGTGCCAGGCCGTCTCGGGCGATCGTACGCTGACTGTGACATGGTCATGTGAATAGTGATAGGTCAGTCCCAGGAGACGCACCCAGAAGTGTGAAAGCGAGCCAGGTGTACTCGCCGCTACACATGGCATTGCGCCATCGATGGTCCGCTCTGACAAAGAGGCAGACGAAGGAGCTCAATCCGGGTGCTGTGCTCGCTATACTTGGTGCGTGTGCATACTGTTATTGCTTCTGTCTGACTGTTCACCAGCTCTTTGGGAGTACCAAAAAGTACATGACGGAAAGCTGCCTGATGCACGGGATGCCGCCCCCGAATTGCTTTCCATTGCCAACTCGATGTTAGCGGAGGCTGATGTGAACCGGCAGGCGCTCTCCGCGATGCCCGCGGAACTGATCGAGTAAGAGTCCCATTTGATGAAACAGTAGTGATGCTAATGCCATGATCCGTAGAAGCCTCTCTTCGTCTGCAAGCCACGAGTTTTCGCCTGTGTGTGCGGTGGTTGGTGGGATGCTGGGCCAGGATATTCTGAAGGCGTTGGGTGCGCGGGAGGCCCCGATTGCGAATTTCTTCGTGTTTGATGGCACCACTGGGGGTGGTACTGTGGTTAGGATGAACATGTAGGGTAATGATATTGGCTATTATCAATGGGTGCATTTCCCGTGAGAAAGTGGAAGTGGTTTGTTGGGACGAGCGGCTGCCTGACCTGACAAGTCAGGCTGTGTCTGCGTTTCTGAGTGTAGCCGTGTCGGTTTGTGCGTGTCTCCTTCTCAACCAGGCCCATGCAACCCCACCAGCGTCGCCAGCCACCTCCTCCACAAACCCCTCAGGAATACTACGCGGCTGTCCCGCAAAGTCCTCAAGGACCCAGCATGTACAACTCACAGCCATCCTACAATCCATCGAGACCTCCAGGACCAGGCAGGTCTTCCTCGCGCGGGAGTGTCCAGATCCACTCTGGAAGGGGCGCGATCGCCCAGGGCGTCGCAAGTGGGGCAATTGGTGCTGGTTATGGACCCTACTCGGTGTGTACAAGATCCCGCCACTTCACACTCCTTGAACATCTGGCCAACTGAAAAAAACAGTACAACCCTGTAGCGCGTGAGGGCACATTCAACAACGGCTCGCGATTCAGTGCCCCTCCATCCGAGGTATCCTCTTTAAATGGTGCAGAGAAAATGACTTCTACTATAGCGGGCAACTCCTCAACGGTACCCCCTTTCGCCTGGGACACAAAGGACCCAGACCTCGATGATCCACTCCATAATCCCGACCCAATGCAGGACGCCGCACTGGATAGCTCATTCACGTTCTGTTCCGCGCGTGGCTGGGCAAATGTCGGCACCCTGTTCGTCCTCGTCGTCGGCCTTGTGACGCTCTTTGCCGGATACCCAATAATACATTATTTCTTGACAACAGCTCCGGCGATTGTTGGCTTCAACTTGGGTGGGATAAACGTGACGGGACAGGTCCCCTCCTTGCCCGGGCTCCCGAGCTTGATTGATCCAGAAACCCCGTCCTCGGCGATGTATCGGGTCGGCAGCGATGGGAGCTCCTATCAGCTTGTTTTCAGCGATGAATTTAATACTGACGGACGAACGTTTTGGCCGGGCGATGATCCGTTTTGGGAGGCAGAGAACTTGCACTACTGGTGAGTCGCCTTATGGTGTATGGGCCAATGTGGAGTAGTGAGCGATTTGTCCACTTCAGGGCTACGGGTGATTTAGAGTGGTATTATCCTTCGGTACGTGGTTGCATTTTTAGGTGAATGGTGCTAGTTGCTCACAGATGATACAAAGGCCGTCACAACCAAAGACGGGCAGCTCGTGCTTACGTTGACTGAGCAGCCAAAAAATAACTTAAATTTCATGAGCGGTATGTGTTTGTCTGTCAGTGTCTGCATATCAGAGACCAAAATCATCTCTCAGGCATGCTCACATCATGGAACAAGTTCTGCTTCACAACCGGGTATATCGAGGTCAGTGTCAGCATGCCCGGGTCCCCCAAGGCACCGGGTCTGTGGCCTGGTGAGTCTTTCGCGTCTTGTTCTTTGATCGCGCTCCACTCATTCTGCTACTCAGCTGCGTGGACCATGGGTAACCTGGTAGGTCATTACAAAAAGGTATCACTTTCACCTCTCACTCTTTTTAGGGTCGCGCAGGATATGGTGGGACAACTGAAGGTGGGTAATGTGCTGACCCTTCTCTTATCCAGCTTACCTATTTCGTACAGGAACTTGGCCGTACAGCTACACCGCCTGTGACGTGGGGACGCTCCCGAACCAAACACTAAATGGTGCTCCTGTAGCAGCCACGACTGGCGCACCAGGTGGCGGCCCTTTGAGCTTCCAACCAGGTCAACGCCTTTCCGCATGTACATGTCCAGGTGGTGATCATCCAGGACCGAGTGTGTCCGTCGGCCGTGGTGTCCCCGAAATCGATATTTTCGAAACTCAGGTTGATCTCTCCGTCTTCGAGGGGCAGGTATCCCAAAGTTCCCAAATCGCGCCATACGATTACCAGTACCAGTTCAACAATCAAACTCCCGCCACCACGATCAATGACTCTGCAATCACGCAGCTTAATTCGTATACTGGTGGTGTCTACCAGCAAGCATTATCGGCTGTGACCTACATCGACAGCCAAAACTATGGTGGACAGGGATTTGCCACTTATGGGTTCGAATGGTGGTCGAATCCAAGTGATCGCGCATCGGGTTACATTCTTTGGTACAGTCAAAGTGCGCAGACGTGGAAGATTACTCAGGCTTCGAGTGAGCCGGACTCGACCGTGGGGATTGGTCAACGACTAATCCCGGAGGAACCGATGGTGAGCAACAGGATAAAGTAATGGTTTACCTTTGCATACTGACGCGGTTTTTCTGTAAAGTACATCATTTTCAACCTGGGCTTGTCTCGTAAGTTTGACCCATTGTTCAAATAACCTTTATTTGATGGGTCTTTGTAGCATCCTTCCAGGGACAGGACTTTATGCACCTCACATTCCCGGTATCGATGTATGTTGACTACGTCCGCGTGTACCAAAGAGAAGGCATTAAGAACGGCATTGGGTGCAATCCCCCAGGGTATCCGACGGAATCTTACATTAATGCGTAAGTCTTCTATGTTGTCCTCACCGGTTGGCCATTTAACGCGCTGTTTGCCATAGACACCTCAATGCATATAGCGATGCAAATCTCACCACGTGGGCACAAGCAGGATACAGCTTCCCACCAAACAAGTTGGTCGACTCGTGTTGACCGCCCTCACTCTTTCACCTCCTCAATCACCTTCCCTTACGATCCATTCGAAGGCTTGTAGCGTTGTTTATCATTGACATCCTCTCATGCTCACATACCATGACGGGACGCTTACTGTACGATCTTCTATTATTGACGAGACTTTCCCTTGCTTTCATCTTTTTTTTATCTCCATCGATCAAACACTGCAGGACACCTGGCCATTTCTATCCCACTTTTCTTTTACAGGTCCTAGCAGATTGCAACGACCAAGATGCGAGGACCTGCAAACCCCTCATTCTCGAGCTGCTACTTCGATCTAAATGCATCTGACCGTATATATATACACCGTACGTAGCGGTTCGTGTACGCAAACAAATAACTCCTTCAGCACTCCATTAGAATACTCCTGGCTAGGCATAGGGGGCCAGTATTGTCGATGTCGTCCATTATTTTATGGTTAGTGTACAGGACCAATATAAAAGGTGATCGGATTCGGGGAATATTAGTTGAAGCATTGAAGTCCGTAGTTGATCGGGGGACGATTGTATTTCATCGACTTTTTGATTCCCGATCCCAATCTCAAAATCTTCTCGACGGGAATTCCGAACTACTCACCAACTTTATCAGGAGCTCATCAGCAAACTAGGCATTTCAGCGATGGCTCTTCCCCAGAACAATCGAGAATACGGTACGAGGGAATACTGGTAAGCTTTCTTATTTACTAGTACAGATGGCCGGCCAATCGTCAACATGCACGTCCGGGTAATTAAACAGGGACGCCAGGTACTCCGAGTGCGTCGTTCTTTCGTTCATCCAAGCGCGTAACCTTGGCTAATTACCTATCATCGCGTGTCTCAACCCCAGCAGGGATACTCCTGACGGTGCCTTTGACTGGTTCAAATCCTATTCTGACCTCGCAGACGACATTCGGGCACTCATTCCCGATAAATCAATGAGGATAATCATGCTGGGCTGCGGAAACTCTAAGTTCTCGGAAGACGTACGTGTCCTCTTATCTGGAAAAAGAAGAATCACCGTACCTGTGTAGATGTGGAACGATGGGTATAAGAACATCGTTAACGTGGATGTTTGTGCTATCTTTCATCTGGCGTGTTCACTTCCTGAATTCACAATTCGGACCATTATCTCGCTTGCCGCATGCTGCGCATTTCTTCCCTTAGTATTCTTCGGTTGTGATCGAGAGAATGCGTACGCGACACAACGGGACACGGCCTGAGATGGAATGTATGTCTTTTTGGCAATGTTTACTGCATCCTATCTTGAAGTCAAACATGCTTCCCTGTTAATAATCAATAACTTAGGGCACGAGATGGATGTGCGATCGCTGACCTTTCCGGATTCGTCTTTTGACATTGCGATCGATAAAGGTAAGATCCCTTCATAGTCCGAGGTGGTGAGGACTTAGGCGTCAACTTGATTATGACTGTATCAGGGACTATGGATGCGATGATGACTTCATCCAATGACGTTTGGGTGAGTCGTCGAATGATCTCCTTGCAGAGACCGTTCGGACGCTTGTACCACAGGATCCACCGGAACACGTTATCAAGGATTGTGTAGCGGAAATATCGGAAGTGGTACGGTAGGTTCTTTTTTCTTTTCGATCGCTGGACTACCCATGCCATGTTTGGTTTCCGACCTGTTATGTCCACCTGCAGCGTTCTGCGACCAGCGGGAAATTTTATATACATCACATTTGGCCAACCCCACTTCAGAAAGCGGTTTCTGATGGGTGAGCATACCCCAAATACAAGGTTGGAGGTTAAGACACTGGGGGAAACGTTTCATTACTTCATGTATATCCTTCGAAAGGAGAGCTAGCTGATGCCAATTGTTTGTGCTGAGCACTGAAATATCTGAAATGGTGCTTGTACCTGCGTGCAGTGGGTCAACTCGGTGAAGTACGATGGAGAATCTGCACGGTCTTGTCCCAGTGTACTAGTATTTTCATTTGCAAGATTTCCTCCAGCCTAAGTGACCTAAGGCCCTTGCTAAGGACCTCGATCTTGCAGCTGAAAATGTCCAGAGTCATCTTGGTGCCCCCTGGTGGCCTAACCGTGCCACCAACCCCTGTTATCTACCGCTTATATTACTAGTCGAGAGCTCATCCTCATTTTGGTTTCTTCTGGGAGTCCTAGTTTACGGACATGCAATTACATATTTACTGTCAGGTGAGTGCACTGTCACAATTCCATGGGACTTTATAGTTCGGTGACAGAATTATGTCCATGATTGACCAGCGTGAGGTCAACGTGACTAAGAAACCGGATCCCAAAGGTGATCGCATACTTCGTATATTCTACTTCGTGCCCAGCGCGGACGTACTACGGGTAAGTTCGATTTAGGTATAAGTATACATGGCAGAGCACAGGGCATATTTGCACCCTTGCATTTACAAACTTTATGGACAAACCTACGCTTGTTCACTCGCCTCCTACACCTTCGCATCACTAGGCAACATGAATCGGAAGACCCATGGCCATCCTGCCAACATCTCCCTTGATGTCAGATTCCACAGCGAGCCCAACATAAGTAACACCCTCTTTAGTCTGGCCAAAGTCTGGAGGGTTGGCACCCTTTCGGAAGGCTTCAGCTTGCCTGAGGATGTATGCCCAGTTCTGTGGTGTTTTCGGCACAGCAGGGATGTACATAACTTGGGAAGACAGGGAGTCAGCAACCTGCTTGGTGCTAGAAATCCCCCATTACCTGCCGAATCATTTCTTCCTGTATGTTCTTGCTCAACAGAATGGACCACATCCTACCCGACCGTAAGTACCATAGGAACACAACAGATAAAGGACTTTACACAATGCCAAAAGACCATGTCCCCTGGATAAACCTTGGGCACCGATGTCATGGTTTCATTGAGCCTGAAGTGAGGGTGAAGTTTAGGAGTTGGCTGTGGGCCGATGAAACCAGTACCACAACGCGTGATACCATGGAAATCAGACGTAGATGTGTCTAACGATCGCGATAAGATGGAGGTGCAAAAAAAAAACAGCCAGCATATTCACCTAGTTCCCAGTTTTTCGGATCAAGGATTGCAGGGTCATCCAATGGAACCATCGGACGGAAGAATGGGCGGAGGATGATGTAGGCATTGGAGATGGCCACATTAGGGAATACCTTCAATGTACCTTCTGTGGGTGCAGTCTCGCTACGTCGAGTCGTGTCATTATGGAAAATGTCCATGATAAATGGCACCTCTACCTTAATGCTAACCAGCCCTGGAAAGTCCTGAACACGCTTGCCTAGGAGTCGGTAAGTAACAAATATATCAAGATCCGGAGGAATCAACACCAAACCTGGTCGGGGCGGCCATACAAGGAACTCCGTGCGCCCAAACGGTGCGCGAGCTCATATGGGTCGTGCTGACGCCAGTTACCAGCGAGAATATCAGCAAAGCATCGCCGGAAGTTGACATCTTCCCAACGTTCAATTGAACCGCCTAGGAAACATTTCGTCTACTGTCCAAACTGAAACTGGATCAACATACCATCTATATGCGGTGGGAAACTATTCCATTTTGTTCCGGGATAACGAATACGGAAGCGATCGGCGTATACCAAAGGACAAGAGAGGTCAATGTCCTCTGCCCTTTTGTTAGACTTGAAATAATACAGGTTGTTGAGCCAGGAGTTTACTCTGAGTACGTTGGGATGGGCACGCGCGTGAACTTGAGACGGAGTCCAACTGCATGACGCTCATAAATTCGGTCCTCATCTGAGGTAAGAAATTACCAACTAGAGATGGAAGAATTGCTTGGCGTGCTGAGGGAAACCTGGACAATGCTGACATGTGAAGCGCACTCAGGAAACAGATTGATCACTATATACCTTCAACATGAGGGTTGTTGTTTATGAATTCCTCCAAGTCGAGCTTCCACTTTACCGCTTCGTCGATGTCTACAACCCCTCGAATGACGACCGATCCCTTCCGCCTAATGTTATCGATTTGCGCTGAAGTCAGATTTTCAAGATCGCTAAAGTTTACTTGAGGAATACACTGCACGAATAGCAGAATAAACGGGACTGGGGAAGAACCATATACCGTGGGCACCCACATCTGGTCCTTGTTGGGCGATTTCTTCAGTCGCCTTTGCCATCTCTTGAAGGAGATCGGCCCAAGATGCCGTCAGGCGATCTCTTTCGGTTGCAGAGATAATTTCTCGTTTCAGATCGAGGAAACGGGGTGGGCACTGGTGGGGCTGCATAGTCGAGAGGATTCGCGGTTGGGGACGGGATGGAGATTCCTTTACTCGAGGACCGGCAAACGTCTTAAGCCATTTTCGCATTTCAAGCACTGATCTGAGGCTGGAGAGGAGCCTATGTATCTGGAAAACTGCCTGATCGAAGGAATGAGTAGGAAGGACATGCTGTAAGACACCTTTGGCGCTCGGGTGGCCAATGAGAGGGCTCCGTCAAGAAACAGCCGTCCCGCTTGTTTAGAGTCCAACGCACGAAAACACTGTGGTCCAAAAAAGTGTGATACATTTCCAGTTGCAGTGACCCCCTGTTTTCGAACAAGGTGTTTATTCCAGTGTTTACTGTGATACGTACATAATTTGGACAGACCATGTATGATTGGACATTCCCATCCAAACCGTAAGAAGGGTACATGAATACCTATATATCAATGGCACACGTGTGATGGGTCCTTGTTCACGTCTGGGAATATACCATCCATATAACTCAGCTGCTCCCCTGCACACTCGTAAAAATGGTCGAACGTATTGTCGAAGTCTTCTCCCTCATATATTTCCTCGCCGCAATCAGAATCAGAATCAGGACATATCCTGCTGAGTGGGACAACTTGGAGCTTGATTTTAGGCTGTGTGCCACAGGGAATGAAGGCGCGGACGAGGACACGTGGTGTCTTGGCCTTTTGGGCAAGTTCGAGCATCAACTGCCATTTCTGATGGATCATCTTTTCGCACTTGCACGTCGGGGGCGGGGCGATCTGGCTCGCAGGCGCAATGGTGTGACGCATCCCCTCCAGCCAGGTGTAGTCGAACTGGACGGCGACGGGAGAGTCTGGGTGTGTGGCTGCGAGATGATGGATGGTTTTGCCGTGCCAATCGAGGTCATTAGTTATGACATTGTCAAAGAAGCGGAGGTCGGTTGTAGAGGGGTAGATGATTGTGCCGTCTTAAGGAACGTAGTCAGTTAAGGGTAGTGATAACCGCATAGAAGGAACCAGGTACGCACTGTTACGCCGTGCTTGGATGCTTCGACAGTAGCTTTGGTGGCCGCCATGTTTCCAATCGTACGTCTGGCACTCTTTGGTGCAATAGTAAAAGTGACGGCATCCCACACATTGTTTGAGGGTCCCGGCGCGATCTGTTTTGCCGCACTGAACAAGAAAGCGGCTTCAGAAACGATCACTCTTTCCAGAGACAAAATACCTTGGAATTTTGGCATGTGTGGATATGCATTCCCCCTTCAACCTTCAAGAGTGGCGCCTTCCACTGAACTTGATCGTCATAAATGCCCCATGAATACCACATTGGACTGTGCTCCTCATATTTTTCCGCCCAGCCCGCTTCCTCGATTTCTTTTGTGTACTTGACGATGAGCGTAAGGATGGAACGATAGACCGTGTATCGCGGTATCACCTCTCGGAATAACTCGTGCAGCGGATCCCAATCATCTGGGTGAGGCATATGTTTTATATATGGTTCAATGAGGACTATTGCCTTCAATATCCCAGCCTCGAGCACTTGTGCAATCCAGGGAAGGCCGTCCGAAACCTCCACATAGGCCCGGACGTACCAGCACGCATAGCACAGCACTTTGGAAACGAGAGGATGTATGTCGGGCGAATGTTGTGCGAGAACCAGAGACAACATGAGGCCAACAATGGCTAATAAAGAGCCGTGCCTAAGCATGGACATACGGATGTCGTTTCTGAGGGAGAAAACGGTCATGAGATGGATATCGGGAATGATGCGATCGTAATCCCTAAAGAGTTTTTCTACGTCATGCCTGAGCTGAGCAATGGCAGTGGACGCGATAATCGTGGCGTCGTTGTCAAAAGTGCAGCGGATTATTTCATCCCAATTCCAACTTGGAGTTCCCATAAAGCTGGCCTGCCAGCGGTCCAAAATGGCGGGCGTGGAGTGTATGTCAGTCAGTCCAATGCCCGCTGGAAGGACGACGATATAGCTGAATCTGCGATCTTGCACCTCCAAGCGCCACAGGGAGAATACAATGTGGACGATTAGGGGAGAATTGAAAATAACTGGGAGGTAGTGATCCAGAGACTTGTGGCTAGCTAGACCAATGATGTTAACAAGGGAACGCTTTGCGGCGATGCGAAACGCAATATCCACGCTATTATTATCCACGTATTCTTGCTTGAGGTAAAGGATCCATCTATGGATGGCCAGCCAGTGACTAGTAAAGTCCCTGATGGCCTGTTTTCGGTGATCTTCTTGCTGTTCCTCGCGGATCCATGGATCTATAATGCACGGAAGGCTTCTGAAAGCCAAGACTTGTAGGAGAGGATTGGCATTAGGGTCATTGGCCTTGTTTTCTTTGGCACGATCGACGTGTTCTTCGTCAAGGATGCCATAGAGTGCTGCTGCTATCTGCCGGAACTGGTCATATGCACACTGGTCCCGTATGACCATGAGGGTGAGGGTTTTAACCGCCCCGACTGAGCCACCTTTAAGCTCGTCGATTGCTACCTAGTTGGCGCTCGAATCAGTAAGTTGTATCTAAGTTGTGGAAGGCCACAGTACCTTGACTTGCGCGTCAGTGACAATCATATTAGAAGAGGACGCGCAACTGTGAATGTGGGTTCGAGGGTGGCCCACTGCCCTTGTCCATCCTTTCTTTTATACGCTCTGCCATGAAGCTTGCTTCAAGGTTGCTTTGTTCAATATATGTTCTTTCTCCGCGACCGACGCTGCTAGCACGTGACTGTCTCGACTCACGACCCGGATTCCAGAATCCGTTGAGCCAGATGTCTATCGACCTCACCCTCGAACGTATTGGCCAACTTGCTAGCCAGTTTTGCTACACGCGGCCTACAATCCATGTTGCGGGGACCAACGGAAAAGGCAGCGTGACGTCAATATTGACGTCCATTTTGCGTGCTTCTGCCTTCAAGATCGGAAGGTTCAATAGCCCCCATCTCGTTTCTGTCTACGATTGCATTACAATCAATGACGAACCTGTCGCCCCGGAACTCTACCATTCCTGTCGCGCACAGGTAGAACAGGCTGACAAGGAATACAATTCGGGCGCTAGCAACTTCGAATTACTGACCGTCACTGCTTTCGTGGTCTTCGAGAAAGCGAATGTTGATGTCGCAATCATTGAAGTTGGAATGGGTGGCAGGCTAGATGCCACCAACATCCTTCCAGACCGGTGTATCCTAGTCTCCGCCTTGACGTCAGTAGATCTGGACCATCAGGCATTCCTGGGGGATACCGTAGACCTGATTGCACGGGAAAAAGCTGCCATAGCACGGAGCGGCAAACCCTTTGTTTTGGGCCCGCAGAAACGTTCCTCTGTCACATCGACCGTAGAGGGGATCGTTCTCGGGCATGGTGGTGTCGTCATACCCGGTATACCAGTTCATCCCTGGACCGTTGAGACCGGACCGTCTCCCTTTTCTCTCTCTGCGAGACCATTTGTCCCGCCACCTGGGCAGCCAATTGAGTTTACATCTGATGCATTCGGTTCGCCAATACGAGCCATCCTACCGCTGCATGGAGTACATCAGCTGGACAATCTATCGGTAGCCTTGACCATCATTTCCACCTTGCTGACCCACCCCTCGTGCCCCACGTTACTTTCCCGAGACCATCTTCATACGATCACTATCGATAGTGTTCGTACAGGAATAGAGAAGACTTCCTGGCCGGGACGGCTCTCCTTTCATACGTTGCCGTGTCCTATCACACCGGGATCAACTAGGGATCCGTTACTAGTACTCGTGGATGGCGCTCATAACTCGGCTTCTGCGGAAGCACTCGCCACTTACATTTCTCATGTCACTACGCTCTCCCGGCCCTGCGTACGAATGTTTCATATCACGTTTATTCTTGCGCTTTCCCATTCGCCACCCAAGACACCTCTGCAGACATTATCTCCGCTCTTGTCTCTGCGAGGTTTAACGAGTAGCCCTGGTGCAGTGAGCGTTTGCATGCTACGATTCACTCCTCCGGAGGGAATGCCCTGGGTGAAATCTGTCGCCCCTTCGATATTGCGAGAGACAGTAGTGAGTCTTGCTCCACATACACATCTTTGGGCTGTGCAAGACAATGCTCCGTTAGACGGTCAATTGCATCAGGCACTTGAGTGGGCCGAATTGCAAGCTTCGAGATGCCAGAGTGAGGGTAGAGAACACCTTGTTGTGCTTGCTGGGAGTCTATATCTGGTCGCGGACTTCTATCGGCTCATCGAGCGACTTGCGGCATCGACTTTCTCGGCGTAGTGTCAGGAATCATCTTCGTCTTCTTTGACCGCAACCCACGTAGATGGCAGATCGATTTCCAAGTAGAAATTGCGATGTTATGAATCGAAGTGTAGCAATACCAAGTGTTTTAAATGTTGTATACGTATTTGGCTAATGAAGTGGTCATCGTGACAAATCGGCATACATACATGCTGGCACAAGCCACTCATTCCGTACCACACTTCAGCTTGCTGAGGCTCACAATTTGGTCTTGCTAGCGCTCGATCGGTGCCCAGCTTGGCCATATCCATGAGTAGGCCGAGTATTGGACCACTTGACAGACCCAGCCTGGGCGTGATGCATGGCACGAGTCTCCTTCCATCCAACTATAGGGACGCATCCAGTAGTGTGTAAGTGGGTCATCTAAAGCTCGTTAATGTTTTGATTTATCCAGGTCAACTTAGCAATGGGCCATGGAAACAGCAAGCTACGCCAATAACCTTACCAACCCAGGTGTGTTTCTGTCCGCAATGCTGGCATTCCTGTGCTCACAACCTTACTCGCAGCGTCATGCCGCGCAGAACCCGTACTTCTTCGCTAATACTCTTGGAAATCCGACTTCACGCAAAACAATATTGAATTTGGCCCAGAGTAATTCGACCGCCCCCCCTCACAAGCGCCAGAGGATGGATCCACATCATGCCTCCCTGACCACCAGCCATTATTTCCGTGCTGGAAATTCCAATGGCAAGAATTCCTCATCTACACGTGGTGCAGCTCTCTCACACGATTCTGAACCCGAAATTCAAGTACTCTCAACACCCACTTCCTCACGCAAGCGTCAACAACGTCACAGTGTTCCCAACGATGCGGAAATTATGGTTTTAGAAGATTCTTCTGAAGATATCGGAGAGCTTGTTGCTCGTACCGAAGTTGATAAAACCGGTGACCGATCATCTCCGGATCCAATAGCTTTACCTGAGCGACGACCGACGCATGATTTTGATACCCGCCCAGGACAGTTAGCAAGTAAAATAACGAAATACCAGCAGCGGGAAGTCTCGAGTCGACCTGTATCACCCTCAGTGTCGGACGACGAGATTGAATCGTTCACTTCGGAGCATCCGTTTACGCCTGGTTTGAAATCGCCTGCCATTCCCCCCGGAATCGTGGAGCACCATCGGCAGAAATTTGAAAGGTCCGGGGAACCGGCATCATCAACAACAAACTCCCTGCGTGGCATCCCTGCTTTGAATTTTGTAAGTTTGTCCAAACATCCCACGGTTGCAAGTCGGATGAAGCGCAAGGATCAGGTACGAGTGGATCTAGCAATTGTCTCAGTCACGGGGCTTAGTAGCTTTCCAGGTCTTAGATCCGGCAATGTCGTCGTCGGGCTTGACAGATTCCAGAAGAAAAAGGAACGCCAAGTTTTCACTTCCTCTCGAAGTTTGGTACCTTGGACATGTAGAATTTTCGCGAAAGGATAGTGATTCCCCACAGAAACTGGAATACGAGGCAAAAAATATGATGTTGACTATCGTAACTGGACAACCGCCTCGAAAATTTCTGTTCAAGCTTGACAGGGACATTAAAAGTATAAAGGTAAAGCTATTTGACCAGACGTTGCACCATGCTAACACTAGTCGAGGTTACTAACGACAATGTCGCACCTTTACGCGAAAATGTGGTCATACAATTTCAAACTACGAAACCCCACACTCAAAGTCCACTCAAGCAGTGGGAAGGTGAATTCAAAGGCCGCTTTCAGGGAGGTGCGTGGGTTTCCCGCCGACGGTAGGACGAGCAATTTTCGCTGAGCTGATGCTGAAGGTGGGAATCGCCACCTCGGGAGTTTAACACTTGTCTTCTCGACTGATAAAAACCTGGGCTGGAATATGACAATGTACCAAGAATTTGCCACCTTCCTGAGGCATGTTTGCAACGACCAAGAAACACTTAGGTAACGAGATTCGTTGCTAGTTTTCCTCGTGCTAATCTCATATAGGCCGAAAGCGGGAAGTTCGCTTTTGGAACAGGTCAAAAATGCCGCCGATATGGCCAGCCAGCAGCTATTAAGGCCTGAACATGAAGAATCAGGAATGGCGCCGCCTACACTCGTCGTCACCCGGTCCTCTACTCCTAGTTCATCCTCTGCTAAGATAAAGGTCTCCAGACCTGGACCGTATGTTCCATCTTGGTCATCTGAGAACTTCATGCGATTCGCACACAGGAAACCACCGGATTCTGAGGCAGGTCCATCTGATCTTCGTCGTTCTCTGCGGCAATCTACAGCTCGGAGGGCGAAGTCGCCATCGCCACCTCCACCTCCACCGGCGGCTGCCGAACCGGATGACTTGTGTGTGCTTGCCGATTTCTCCTCTCCCTGCTGTCTGATGATTACAAAGGTTTTTGGTGTATCCCCCTGGACCCGGAGCGCTCAACATCATGCGCAGTGATCTGAGACGTCTGGGTCCGGAAGAATATCTCAATGATACGCTTATTGAGTTTGGGTTGAAGTATATTCTTTCTTGTTTCGATGTCACAGGCTTGCTGATGCGTCCCTTAGGCTTTGGCTCAGTGAACTCCGAGAGAAGGATCCAACGCTTGCAGATCAGATTCATGTCTCCAGCTCATTCTTTTATAAGAAACTCAATAAGAAGAAGTGGGTGATACCTTTTTTTCGACTGATTTTGTACTCACGCTCTACAGTCCTGAAGAAGGATACCAGAGTGTTCGGAAATGGACTTCTAAGGTCGATCTGTTCTCGAAGAAATATATCATTGTACCCATCAATGAGAAGTGGGTCCTTCAACTTTCTTGATTCTTCCGTGCCTAAGTAGTATGACAGCGTGCACTGGTATCTTGCGATCATATACGAGCCTGGACACATGCTTGAACCACCTCTCGCAGTGCAGCCCTCACCATCTCGAACCACCCGCAAACAAGCGAAGGGTAAAGCGAAGGCTAGTGCGGGGGTAGAGCCTACTGATTCACGATCGCAAGTTGAAGCCGCCTCAACTTCCAGCGGCCAGGGAGGCGACGGTGGTACTTCGTCCAAAGAAGCGACTCGTGCCACGACACCCAGCGTGACGCAGGACGAGGAGATGGAAGACGTTACTGCAGCCGCCGTGAGACTGTCCTGCTCTGATATAGCATCTGTCAAGCCAGGCTCCAAGTTCGATGCTCGTGCCACGTCTACTGCTCCGAGTGACTTGCAGTACCCAACGTCGCCCCTTCGTGGAGATGCGATGGACGTGGATGGCGAAAAGTCGCTTGCTGAATGGCCTGACGTGGAACTTCCCGAACCCTCCGAACTCCCCCAATTGCCCGAGCTCAACCCCCCCGCCCACTTTTTTAAAGGGATATTTGGACCCAGATCAGGTGTCCCTGTTACCCGCTTTTATGGATCGCCGTTCTTGTCCAAGAAACAAGAAAAGACGGCTGGCGAAGCTGTTGTCGTCGTGGATAGCGAAGATGAGGAAAACGATCGGCGGCAGGAGGCTGAAGTGGATGATATGTTAGTGGTGACGCAGACACCGTCTCCAATACGACCTTCCCAGTGCGTGGTGTTCTTTTGTGACACTTTACAATTTACAATTTTTAATTTTGACTCAGGACGTACATCTTCACTCTGGACTCCCTTGGCAGTAAACATCCGCAGGCCATTAAGGTTCTGAAGCACTACCTTGCCCGAGAGGCCAAAGATAAGAGGGGCTTCGATGAAGTCCGCGGTGCCATTGGCAAGCAGGTCCATGTCAGAAGTTTGATGCTGCTAGCAACATGTCTATTCCTGATAAAATATCCTTCCAGGTTCCCACCCAGCCCAATTCTTGGGACTGTGGCATTTATCTTCTTCACTTAACCAAAGTTTTCATGAGTAATCCGGAGCATCACTTTCATATCATCACGACTGTGTGTTTCGTCTCTGGCAGCTGTACCCCGCTACGTTTGACTGACATGCGCCACAGGCTAAAGGAACTATACCCGCCGCCGATCGCAAGACGCAATGGCAAGACCACGACGTTCCGCAATTCCGAGGATACCTTGCATCCCGAATTACCCAGCTGGCCGAGGCGTGGAGGGCGGAGAAAGCGGCGAAGGATGGTGAAGGGAAGAAGCGCAAGAATGAAGAGATGGAGCCGGAGGTCATCTCGTCTGAAGGGGAGGTAGACATTGTCGACGTCTCGGGCGAACCCAAGGTGAAGCCGCAGAGGCAGCGAGCTCCTGCTAGACTTCGAGGATGACTTGATCAGTGCCTGTTATTGCGTGATGTTTTCTTGACGAGCTATAGTGTTCTTCGTTTTAATATTTTCTTGTCATTGCACATGGCTGTTCACGCATTCACTTATTTTAGGTCTTATGGAAATGTGTATTGTATTACTCTAATGGCCCTTCGGTGCAGATTGATCATTCGAGTACACGCGGAGTCGATATAGAATGAACTGGGTTGTTGCAGTGGGAGATTGTAAAAGTGAAGGTTTCTGACAGTGGATTTCCTTGTGTCCAGGAATACTTACAACTGACTGGCCATGGCATGGGCATAGTAATGAAGCAGGAGATATTGATCATCCACTGAGAGCGGGAAGAAATGCCAATAATGTGCAAGAAAGTCAAAGAAAATCATCAACGAGATGCGTCCCATCCATAACAAATGTGTCCAATTTGATAGATGAATAGGGATGTACGACGGATCGGTAATCGTAGAAGAGAAAGGCCATGGAGTAGGGCATGGGCATGAAGAGGAGGGAATAAAACGTATGGCAGAATGAAGTAGAAGCTGATGAAATATGCAATAAAATACGGGCTTCGTTCAGCGTGAGGAGGGTGCAAAGGAGAGGATAGGACATTGTCGAGATCGGTCCCAGGGTGTCGAAAATGACAAGATAGATGCAACAGTAGGCTAGAGTGTTGCGAGGATATCGGTCTCCGGACGAATTCTTAGGCGGCTAGTATGCGAGGGTCGTAGTCGGATATATGCATAGGATGTGTAGCGAGAGGACACCCCGCTTAGCAAATGGGAAAGAGGCTAGTGTCCGGGGTGGCGAAGGCGGTGTTTCCTGCTGTACTTGGGAGGTTTGGGTTGGACCAGTCCGTGAAGCAGGTCATCTGAGCGTATATGGGGAACATAGATAGCATCTAAGTGGGTTGGTTCAGGCCCGCGGCGTGCCACCGTGTTCGTGGGTGAGACATGGAGTGATGAACTAGTCTGGCCCGGAGCACCGGTGTGTATGTGAGTAGTTGTAGGTCCCGCAGTCTCGTTGGCTTTACCGCCCACTGCGGTTGGTGGGGTATAGGTTGTGGATTTGTGGATTACGCCGTATGCGATGCCCAATCCGATTCCTGCCAGCTGTATAAAGTGGTCAGCCGTGCATGCGATGATTATGGGAGATGGTGCATACGATGACAATGGCCACTAGCCAGACCCATCGAGACATCCAACTCGTACCGTTTTGCGTCTTTATCAGCCATGAACTAAGGGAATGCATATAAACAATTGACCAGAAGTCGTGAAAAGAAGAACCATTTACCTGGGCTTTTTCTCCTCTTTGGCAACTATACTGAACCTTCTCCAGAAGTGATCGCCGCGTTCACCCCGCTTCGGTAAGAGATTATCCTCTGAGTTACCGCGGATGATAACTTCTGATGCAAATTTGACATCTGATGCCGGTCTAGGAGACTTTGATGGACGGGCGAAGACAGGCGTGATGGGCATCATGGGTGGTTGTAAGGGATGAGGTGTACTTGGTACGACGGGTCGAGGGACTGCTGGCGTCTGATAGATCGGGGCGGGCATGCGCGGTACACCCATGTCGACCTGCGGCCGAGTGACGCGGAGGGCCTGGGGGACTTGCGACATTTGCGGAGGTTGTGTACGCTGAGTGGATTCGGGCGACGGCGGCATCTTGAGGGCAGCGACAGGTGCAGGGTATCCTGGTCGTGGGGCAGCGAGAGGAATTGATGGAGGCTGTCTCGGTGCTGCTGGTGCTGGCATGGGTTGCCTCTGGGGTGGCTTCACGTCCTCGTCGTCATCGTCCATGCTGCCTGCAAGGAAGCCAAGACCGACTGCGCCAAACCCCGAGTGTCGGTTGGTGTCGTTTGGATGTGTGACTGGCCTGTATGACGGGGGTGTGAGCGACTGCACATCCTGTGAGCGAAAGACCGACATATGTGGTTTGCTTCGCGCCTAGATGAGGGTGGGTATGATTAAATAAATAAAAAGGGAGTGGAAGCCTCTTAGATGCCTGCTGAGTGCGACGGCGAGCGAGACAGCGAGTGGGTCTGAGCAATCCAGAGAACAAAACTTGGAAGGGAACAACAGAGGTGGGTTATTATATGTAAGTGGTTGCACTTGCCAACGCCCGTGGAAACGGTATGTACCGGGAAATGGCTATTAGATTATCCCCACTACACTATAATACTACATCCATGCACGTTCGAGTAGAGCATCTACCATACACTTGCACCGTCTTTTTCGTCAAGCTCGCTGTGTCCGGCGACGACTCGGACAAGCGGCTGCCAAGTCTCGTCCTCAAGTTCTGGATCACGTGGCTACCAGTGTTTGGTCGTGTTGACGTTCCATTTCGATTGACGCGTCGGCGCGACTTGCTTTCGCGATCGACCGTCATGGCCAAACGCAGAGTAGCCGCCGACAGCGACGACGAGACCCTTGAATCTTCCCAGGTGTCGAAACGCGCAAAGATAAAGGACAGCGATGACGACGAGGTACAGCTAATACCGTCTTCTCCGGCACGCGAGAAGAAGCCCAATGTCAACGGCAAGGCGAAGGGAAAAGCACGTGGAAATGAGAGCACAGACGATGAAGGTGTCGACATACCCGATGCTGACGAAGAGAACGAGGAGTTTGAGAAGCGGTTTGAGGAGGAGAATGGCGCTGCCATACGGGAACATCTCGAAGCCAGGAAAAATGTAGCTGGGGTATGAGCAACGTGCCTTTCATCTACGCACTGTGCGCTCATCATTGAAAACAGGGCATTGCAGACCATGGAATCATCGAGTGCATCGAAATGACGAATTTCATGTGTCACCCGCGCCTGACATTTACTTTCGGTCCCCAGATCAACTTCATCATTGGTGCGGTCCATTTCTGCTTATGTTCGAAAATCATATTTATGAGCGTATAACAGGTCACAACGGAAGTAAGCAATCTCGCGTTTGCATGCCTCGTTGACTAGCTAGACTCATCACTCTGTGCCCCTATCAGGTGGTAAGAGCGCAGTTCTATCCGCGATTACTATTGCCCTTGGTGGAAAGACGATATCAACTGGACGCGGAAACGGCCTCAAGTCTTTTATTCGCGAGGGTCAAAAGTGAGAAATTTTACTCTGTTCGTGACACTTCCCAGTTTCTCATCCCTCTGTTGCAATAGCAAAGCCGAAGTGACGCTTACTCTCAAGAATCAGGGCGAAGAGGCATACCGGCCAAAAGAATACGGAAAAAGCATCGTCATTACTCGCACTTTCAATAGACAGGGTGCCTCGTCGTGGGCAATCAAGAGTAAGGATGGAACCAAGGTCTCAGATAAGCGAGACGAACTAGCCGCCATATGCGATCATATGAATATTCAAGTAGATAACCCTTTGAATGTACTGACACAAGGTTCGTTGGCATTCTCGTCATTGGTGCGGATGTTGACTAACGGTGAACAGATGCTGCTCGTCAATTTTTGAGTGCGTCGCACCCCACGGACAAGTACAAGGTGCGCCTTGGTACGCCAAATATACCGAACTACCACCAAATTTTGTTTCAGTTTTTCCTTCGTGGTACCCAACTAAGCCAGCTTAGCGAGGAGTATGACTCGTGTTTGGGGAACATCAACTCAACCAAGAGAATCCTTCATCAGAAGAAACAAGCCCTCCCGGAGCTCAGGGCAGCATTTAAAGAGGCCACCGCACGCTTCCAAGAAGCGTCGAAAGCCCGAGAGCAGCGCCACAAAGCTGACGAGCTCAAGAAAGAGCTCGCATGGGCGCATGTCGCTGCTAAAGAACAAGTATGCTCCCCGGTGGTTTCCGTCGCTGCATCGAAAGTTGAATTATGACAGGAAATGGAGGCGAAATTTGGAGAGGTCGCGAAAGCGCAGCGACGACTCCCAAAAATCGAAGCAGGGCTTCATGCCGCGGAAGTAAGTATCTCATGGGTGCATGTATTTATGTTTATCCTAAACCAATTATTTGCAGGCTCAGTTCAAAGAGGCCTCTGATGAAATCGAACAGCTGGAGAGAGAAATCACTGACCTCGGTAACATTGACCATCTCAATAACAGCAGTAAACAACTACAAGATAAAATGCGAGCCAACAAAACCATACTTAACCAGTTCAGGGTAGGTTTCAATACGGTCGATTGTTCTACTGAGTCAATATGGATCTGTGCAGAATGACGAACGAGAGATGAATGCAAGCCTGGGCTCGCTAAACAAGGCGATTCGGGATTTCGAGGCTCAAATCGAGGTAGAGACTCGTCGCATGGAGACCCATACTCAGGCCAGACGAGATGTGCTCTACCGACGTCTAGAGGAAGCCAAACTTGTTGTTACTGTAGCTGAACAAGCTCATAAAGAGGTTTGTGATGAGAAACGCACTAACCTGGAGACTGCAGAGGAGTGTAGACGCAAAGGGATGGACACTGAAAATAGGATAAAGCAAGCACAGGCTCGCATCGAAGAATGCAACACTATGACATCTCGGTGCAAGGAGCGGGAGAATAATTCGTTGGCGCCTTACGGTCGCAATATGAAAGCTGTTCTCGAACAGATCAGACGAATGACCTGGCATGGAGAAACTCCGATCGGGCCCTTGGGATTACACGTCAGATTGAAGGACCAGACATGGGCACCGCTACTGCGGGCCCAGCTCGGAAGCATGATGAGCGCCTTTGCATGCACAGATGCAAGGGATCGTCCGCAGCTGAAGCGGATCTTTGAGCAATCGCAAAAGTGAGTGTTTTCGCTGACCTGAGGAGACTTCACCCTGAAGGTTTGGTTAGCAATCACATCAGTATTATCATCTCGGAGCGCGATTTGTTCGACTATAGCTCTGGAGAGCCACCCAGTCATGTGCTGACTGTCTTACGTGCACTGGAGGTAAGGGGATTACAGCCTGGCTTTTATTCACAGTATGGTATAACATTGTCGTGTCTGCTTAGATATCCGACTCATACGTTTTGCGCATCTTAATCAACCAGTCGAATATCGAGCGGACGGTTCTTGGGCTTAACCGTAAGGCTGGTGACGACGTCCTTATTGGGCTGCGTAGCGGAGTGGGTTGGACCGCCGATTTTATGCGTGTCACCAGATATAGGTGTGTATCTAATCGGTGTTCGCCAATGGATGCTAATTACGCTTCGTCGAATGTTTCCAGCGAAGGCGGTGGTTCATCCATCAAATTAAACAGGCTTCCTCCAGCAGACCCGCGGCAGATGATGTTCACGGCAAATGATAATGCCACTGAACTCCGGTAAGTAGTGCTCCTTCCTCTATCTCTTGGTCAGTCTCCTGACCTTCGATCACAAGTCTATGGCAGGATAAATTGCAAGAGGCGGAATCAGAATACAAAAATGCTTCAGTTGAGCGCAATCAACTCCTTGAAGCGTTCAACAGAGCAACCCAAGCAAACAGAACAATCGAGGTGAATTTGTTTATTCATCCCTTTGCGTTGGATGCCTTGACAGATGATCTTTTAGCAACGAGAGCGTACTGCGCTGGAGGCTCTGCGAGTGGCGAAGACTACGCACAGTCAGCTTCAGACAGAAGCCAACGAAGAGATGCCTGCGGGTATCAGTGGTTTACAGGGCGCTAAAGATGTCCGTCTACCTCGTTCCCTTGCATTTACCGAGGCTGAATATTTTGTTAGGAAGCCGAGGAAGAGAAGAAGTTGATTCTTCAACAATTCCAGGATTTGACTCAGCGCAAGACCGCCGTTGACCAGGAACAAGTCAGCTTACTGACGGAACTGAACGAAGTCAAGAAGCAGATTAAGAATTTTGAGGACACTCGTGGACAGTTTGCGGTATGGTGTTATTTGTTAATTCCTTTTACAACATTGGACGCGACTCGGTGCAGACGAAAGTGGAAGAGGCCGCAACCAAGCGGTTGACAGCCCAGCAGCAGCGGGATCATTTTACGAAGAAATTGGATGAAGAAAAGAAAACGGTCGAGGAGCAGGAGATGGTGGCAGACACTCTTCAGCAAGAGTTCACGGTATGGCTGTTGGGTGATCTCTCTGGACCTTTGTGTGCTCACGAGCTCGATAGGATTGGACGGCCCGAGCCCAAGAGTACTGCGACCGAGTGAAGAACCCTCGCAAGGTAACTGAGGTGCAGCGCCGGCTGGACTCAGTACAAGCCGCTCTGAAAGAACGTGAACGCCAGTATGTCGTTACCTATCCCTCAGATGGGTAAGAGCTCATTGTCGTATAGGCAGGGCGCGACTGTCGAGGAAATGACAATCGAGGTGAACAAGGCCAAGGCAGACCTTGACAACGCTGAGCGAGACCTTCAAGGACTTGCTACAGTCAACAATGTCAGTGTCAATCTACCCTATTTGGATACCTCTTTAAACAATCACCGCGTATTCCAGAGGTTAAAGCAGTCTCTAGTTATACGTCTAGACAAGTGGCACGAATTCCGACGACACATTGCGCTCCGATGCAAACTCGTATTCCAGTATCACCTTTCTAACCGGGGTTATTTCGGCAAAGTCTTGTTTGATCATGTCAATCAGACTCTTCAGCTCAAGGTCAGTTCAGCTTTTGGATACGTTTGATGGCTGGACTGATGATTTTCAGGTCCAAACGGAGGACCAAGCAGCGACTCAGGCACGGAGGGACAAGGATCCTCGGTCCCTCAGCGGTGGAGAGAAGTCGTTCTCTACCATTTGTTTGTTGTTGTCACTATGGGATTCGATTGGTTGTCCTCTTCGTTGCCTTGGTAAGTCTTCTTCCGCTAGCATAAGTCCTGCAGTCGCTGACACTTACACCAGACGAGTTCGATGTGTTTATGGATGCGGTCAATCGCCGTATTAGTATGCGCATGATGGTGCGTACTACTAGCAACCCTCATGAAGTTGTCTCAGGGTACCCCTTTAGATCGACACTGCAAATGCTTCTGACAAGAAGCAATACATACTGATTACACCACAAGATATGGGTACCGTTACTATGGGGCCCTCCGTGCGCGTTCACAGAATGAGCGATCCCGAACGTGGACAAGGTACCTTGGCTTTCGGCGGAGGCACCACGGCATGACGAGGATTTGAAAACGTTGTAGCTGTTCCTACATGCAAGCTCCCTGGTCTTTAGCACGTATCCTATTCCTTCCTATTGCTCTTCGTACATTATCGTTTAAGGTACATTGCCGTCTCGGTCTTATTAAACTACGTCCCATCATCGTTTAAGCTCGTATGCCTTAAAAATTCCTATTTCATGGCCATGGTTGTACATACAAACTCAGGAAAACATGCAATTTGTCCATTTTATCCTATCGTGTCCTGTCCGTGAATTCACCTGTTCGAACCTTTTCCCTCAAGCTCGCCCTTGGTTGCAATGAAACGCCTCTCGCTCTCCCCATTCACCTTATGCGTCCCCGCTGTTCTGTGCGCTTCATATATCTGGCCCTCACCGAACTGCTCGGTTCCCTCGCCGTGGCGTTTCCGGCCTATCTGACCATCATGGCGAAGCTCCCTGCTGGACATCCCCTGTACTGGCACACCCAAGCCATGATAGACATCCTTGGATGTAGCACCGATCAGCGTGCTTGATGCGGGCGGGTCCTGTTGCACTGGGACATCCGCAGACGCGTCAGGGTCCACGACTGTGTTTAACGTGACGAGCGCTGGCGCTGGTCGAGCACCTGAACCATATACAGTGGGCATGGGCGACTAGAGCGCATCGAGTAAGTTGTAAGGTGCGTACCCACTGGGCGACCATCAACAATGCCTTGGTTGGAATTGTCGGTGATATCTTTCACGCGAAGAGTGTGCTTATCCTGGTGTTGCTTGGTCTGCGTGTCGGTCATGAGAAGTGGTCAATAGTAAAGGGTGACAGTAACTGTTTTTGAGGGCTAGTGAAGCTGGGGCTGTTGTGCCTATGTAGGTGCTCGGTGGGGTGGATGAAATTATGGAATGATGTCATCAATGACTCCATACTAGTTCCTCACCCAATCAACAATCGAGACAATGGATGTTGCCCGAAGTCACCATGAGCAGATCCTAAAAAATTGTTGATGTCTATGAACAAGGTTTGTGTATAGTTATTAGTTTCGGAAGTAACTTCGATCCGTCCGCATGGGTGATCAACAAGATATCTTACATGATAATGATATGCCGAAGCCTTTCAGCTAGAAATTACACATGTTATCCTTGTGCCCTTCCATCACCATCAATTGTCCGCACTGGGATATAAAGACGTTAACCAACCAAAGAGAACCAACCTGATTGTATCACGTATTGTCACCAATCCATTTAGAGGTATGGATACCATCTACAATCGATGATCACGGTCGAGATTGACGTGCACTTGTGCAGCATGCGCATGCTCAACGTAGCGGCCTTTCTTGAAAGGGAGGGACTGATTAGAGAGAAAGCGAGTTGACCGTCGAGCCAAAGTTCTCGAGTTCGGTGATGATGAAGTAACAGAGTACGCGATCTTATCCCATTGATGGATCGACGGGCAAGAAGTGGATTATAAAGAGATAGTCAAGCACGCGAAGATGGACGAGGAGGAGAGAAATGAAATTCGCCAGCGCGATGGCTATCGAAAGATCCTCCAGAGCTGCGAGCAGGCCAAGAAGGACGGGTACAAGTGGTTGTGGGTCGACACTTGCTGTATCGACAAGCGAAGAGCTATCAGAGGCATCAATTCCATGTAGCGATGGTAAGAAAACTCAAGGACATGCTATGCGTACCTCCACGACGTCCCTGGCTTACCCCTTCCCACTGAAAGTCGTCCCTGGGTCTGGTCGAACGGCTGGCCGGAGTGGTTCTCGCGTGGGTGGACACTGCGAGAGATGATAGCGCCGAGGGATCTCCAGTTCTTCAACACATCGGCGACAAGAGGACGCTTTCGCCTATCTTGGAATATATCACTCGAGTTCCACGCCATATATTGGAGGAGACTGGCCGTGCGTTGCCCAAATCATGTCTTGGGCTGCCAGTCGGACGACGACTCGAGTGGAGGACAGGGCTATATATTCCGAGACGAATTCATCAAGCTTGTCGGAGGACACAAACTTCAAAGTGGGCCCCTCGATTGAGGATTGGGAACTTGGCACATTCCCCGTCACGAATCGCGGCATACAAATCTGGCTGTTCCTCCGTCCCTGTGTTGACTCTGTCTCAGTCTTCCAAGCCTGGCTGCCATGTCACTCTGGGCCAGTGGGTGTACCAGTGGCCATCAATTTGGCTTTGTGGGAATCGACTCAGGTCAAGCGGGTGGGTGTGGTAGTGGTACTACTAGGAGCGATGAGCAGGTGAGATCAACGTTAGTGAGGCCCCCTTGAAAGTCTTCGATTCTGGTCATATTAGGGGCTGAGGTAGCTACTCAAGTGGCACCCCCTAACCCTTGCTCTCCTTGGTACCAGCCTATCTGAAAGATGGCCGAACTTTTAGGCTATGCGCTTGCAGACTTGGTGAGCACTGTTATTCAACTCGGCAAGTGTTACGCATTGGAACCCCCGGGGTTCTAGCTCTAGGCGTTTTGCTGATGGCCTCACGATACAGTTACCAACTTCATGTCTCCAGTAGAGCACGCAAGTGCACAAGCTCCAACAGGTCCCACGAAGGATGTAGGTCATCTATCCAGTACATAGTGATTAGCTTATGGAAGACGTATGACAGAGCCAGATCGACACCAAAGATGAACCACCAGCCTATAGCGTCCACCCACAGGGCACACACCTGCCCACCTCCACCTCAGCAGCAGTAAACCCACTCACCAAGTTACCACTGAAAGCCACAAATTTCCTCTACATTAATGGAAACTATCCCAGTGCAAAGGGCACATTCATCATCGACCCATTGCTACCCATCCAAGAAGCATATTCGCCGCCACCCAACTTTATGGATATAGTACTCGGGAAGAGGATGAATATGTATATACATACATACGGGGATTTGGATCTTGATCTGTGGATTGTGGGTCGTAAGGACTTGGACGTTGCACTCGACCCAAGACGAACGAGGATGCATGTGGATTCGCAGAGTGGATTTCTCAATGTTAAAGTCGTGCGTTGTGCCGCTTGCCACGAGTCACTCTTGCAAATGAACACTAACGTCTGGGTTAGAACACAATTGACAATATCCACCCTTTCTCCCTCGAACTTGTCACTCAAAACAAACCTATAACTGTGCTCATCCCACGTTCGTTTCATGGGACTATCGAGCTGTCCTCAATAGGGCAATGTATAGTCTCAAAGAAGATAATGAAAAACGGTGCAGTGTTGGGCGCAGTGAATAGGAAGAAGACGTACTTCGTTGGCGATTTTTTGCCGGTCATGTCTGGTTCTGGAACCAGGTTGGTGAAGCGAGCACCTGATGAGTTGAAGGTTGAGGCAGGAGACAAGGATATAGTGGTTAAGTATGTTGATGAAGTGAAGTCAGTAGTTCCAAAGCGGAGGTTTTTCGGTCGGCGAAGTTGGAGAATTATGTAATTGTGCGGGGACCTGGAAGAAGAAATAGCTTAGTCTCCTACAGTAGTAGACAACCCTCGAAATTTGAAGGAAGCTAGTCAGGTCTCAAGCTTTGAAAATGTGGTGGCGATTACACCACAACCACGGTCATGACGAGTTGCAATATTGCGATCTTGATCATGGGGTGCGCCAGCAGTCAGTATTACAGCTCTGTGGACGCCCATGAGAACAGGTGGAGATCCTATGGGCTGCATTCAATGACCACACCGTCATGACTTATACTGGTAAGTACAGAGATCCTACAGTGTCAGAACCAAGAATGACACCTACGCTCCCTCGAACATCACAGCAGTGAGTTCGGGACATCCCCTTTACCCAACAGGCTTAGTAAAGAGAAGCTGTCTTTGAACAGGGATACCATTCCATTGTACATTGGTTTCCTTTTCTTCCACGTTCAACCGCAACAGGACGATCCTTTGTCCGACATTGCTGTCACTAGAAGATAGCACCCTCGTAGACGTTGTTTACCGTAGACATGAAGACAGGTCAATCGCCACTGCAGTGATGAAAGTGGAACACAACATCTTTGTGAACAAGGTGACGCTCGCTAAATTACCTGCTCTCCAACCATAGTATGGGCAAGTTCCTTTGGCGTGGCCCATTGCTTATGCGTAAAACACTAACATATATTTGTACAGAGGCTTAACGTGTCAAACAATTCTACGTGCATACTGACAAGTAAAGGATTGTATCAACCTTCCCCCGGAAAGGTTCATTCACTCATCCATCCGTTTGTTCGTTCCCTCGTTCCCTAGGTGGACGAGGATCATCCCACGTCGTTGTGCGGTTGCTTCGATTCGCGAAGTACTTCCGGCCTGTCGGGGAAAAATGTACTTCCCATCCAGAAGGTAGAGGTCCGAGACAGCCATTGCCAGCAGTCGTGGTAAATTGTGGGTGATTCCACGTCGTGGTGCGAGCACTGTGATTCACGAAGAACCAACGTCCTTCTGCGGTTCGACGCATTTCCCATCCCAAGAGAAGACCTCCGAGACCGTTGATCATAGAGGGAATGGTAGGACGTGGGTCATTCCACGTCGTAATTTGATTGCTATGATCCACAAAGTACAACAGACCCTCCTCAGTGTAGCGCTTCTCCCAGCCTAGGGGCAGAGGGCCTTCGGCAGTAGTACGGTCCGGACTGGTAATCTGTGGCTGCTGTGAAGTACGGGGCGAATGCGGGGAAAGCTGTCGTTGCGGTAAAGAGGAGGGAGACGTCGATATGTTGTGCTGGACTGCAATAGCTTGTGGAAGTAGCACTGAGGACTGTGGCTGCTGCTGCGGAGAAGGCGACAAAAGTACAGAAGTGTGCAACACCAGGTTGCAAGGTACAGGAGCCTGATCTATGGGGTCCTGATATTGTGTATTCGCTCGTGCTGAGGTCTGTGGATGTTGGAAGGTGGGAAGGTTGACAGTGTCATGGGAGTGCAGTTGTTGCAAGATCGTGGAGGGTGTAGATGTCGAATCTTGCTGCGTTGTAGTGGCTAGGAATGAATTACGCGTCTCCTGTGAAGCGAGACCTGAATGCGCAGAAGATTCTGATCGCTGAGAACTTGGAGCGAACTGTTGCACTCCGCTGGTTTGTGGGGGCAAAGTCGGTGACCCGTGAGAGGAAGCGGAGGATGACAATAATGATTCCAGGAGAATGGAGGGTGCAGGTGACTCAACTGCTTGGCTTTGAACTTGAGGAAGAGAGGAGAAAATTTGGGGCCCCGGGGCAGGTGAGGATTGCAGGTCCTGGGATGTGGGTATCTGATCGACGCTACGGTGATCCTGTTGCACCGCATTTATTTGCGGAGGTGAGGACGATGTCTGTGGATTTTGTGAAGGAGAAAATGATGTCCTGGATTGTGATTGTCCCGAAGAAGTGGATGTTGTGGGTGAATGATCCCCTTCCACTGTACTAACTGGCGGAACTGAGAATGAGAATAGTAGCCTTCCGTACCCCCGTGAACAATTCGAGGGTTCTGTTAAATCTTTGGTAATCAAACCTAGAGAGTGGCAGTGAGCAACGTCACCGCATACAAGAGAAAAAATGTACCATGGTCGTTTCTGGAGTATTCGAGAGCCTCGCCTCCTGTAATCTTCACCAGACCCCGAAAATATTGAAATTTTTTCGATACTTTTCCCAGGTGGCAGACCTGGACAGTGATGGTTGATGTCCGTTTGATAGTGCTAGGTGACGTGAAGGTATGAAGGGCAAGTTACACAATAGTAAATCAGAAGTGCCAACTTACATGTCGAAGTGTTGACTCCAGGTCGGATTGAACGTACTCTTTGCTGCTTTAGTATTGTATTTCTGATCATCGTCCACTGATACGACCGCAAAGGGGTCATGTGTGCCAAACTTTGGCAGCTTGTTCTTGACAAGGGCATTTGCTCCAAGAACTGAGCACACGGACTATTAGCGAGCTACCTCCCGTACCAGCAACACCAATAAAACATACTAGTTATCCTGACTGTGCTTATTTCCTCTTCAGCATGCATCTCCTACCGTGCTACGGGCAATTAGGGGAGTCAGTCCAGAGCCAAACCGGTGGATGGGGGGCGACAGAAGCAACAACTATACGGCTACCACTGGCAGAGCCAGGAAGAACATAAACGAGGACAGTTGTATACCCGACAGTGTGAAGCTGCTCTCGGGGACGACAACTGTCAACGAGTACAGGTTAAGGCTCTGAATCTCGCTGGGGCGGCGGTGGTCGAACCCAAAACCACAGCAAGCGCTCGAGGCAGTGTCTGAATACCTGCCGCATTTGACTGCAGTGGCCAACATATATACTTGGCTGAGATCGATGGTATCAGCCAGAGGACTTCTTTGTCCATGCCCCAGTCAATTCCAGGTGAACTTCCCGATTCGGCGACACTGCCTCAGCCTGAAGGCGTCTGGAGCCTGGAGGCGGACACAATCTGGTTATCCTTCACAAAAGAGAAGCAGACTAGTAAGGGAATGAAGCCTTGACTAAGGAAACTATATACGCTACTCCAAAAGCAAGTAGCAGAAATAATTCAAGGCGACAAGTCTATCTACAGACTATGATATATCTCCTGCAAGTGCTGTCAAGGATGTGCCCCCCATGTTCAACCACCCTCGTCCAAAGCCGCTCGCTACAGCACCAAAGCCATTCTCGCGGACCTCCGAAAGGAACAACTCGTGTTGGTCTGAAAGCCGCTCGTTGTTCCGCCGGATCTCCTGGATAACACCGTGTTGGCGTGCGCAAAGCGGACACGTTGTCTCGTTGTCCAGAAGGCAGCTGCAGAAGTTTTATTCAGTAAGACAGAAATGGTAGGCACAGCGGCAAATGTGTGGAACAGAACGCAACAACCCCATAAGAACCAGGGAAAACAATATACGCACCGTTGGTGGTAGCTGTGGTTACACATGAAATGCACACTTGGCAAGTCGAGCTGCCCATTACACTGCGAGCACCGGGTGACATGAAATACTCGTGCATGCTCAGTGTCCTCGAGCTCTTCGACCTGCTTGAGCTTCGCTTGGGTCTCAGATCGGTAAGACGATATAAGTTGTTTGTCCTGTGAAATATATACACCTTCGCATAAGTTCATCAAGAGTGATAATGGAGTCAAAAACCTACCGTTGCGATCTCCTCCCGTCCTTCAGCTATACGCCGCATGAGCCAACCTTTAACAAGCCCCACACTTGCGACACCATTGCGTGAAAGAACTTGCACAACAGTCAAGGGTGCCATAATGCGCTCGCGTTCTACGTGCTCAAGAATTTCCTCCAAGTCTGCTTGATTCGCGGAAAGTAGCTCGGGAGTCGACGTGAGGAAGCGTAGCACGAGCGGGTAGAGGTATGGATGCGCTGGGCCATACTGGCGCAGTGCAACAATCACTTGTGTAGAGGGCGAGGACGAACCACTCGCTTCTGAGACAGAACGCACGCCAGAATGGTGTTGCTCCATCCAGAATCGCAGTACATCTTCGTACATTCCTAGCTTCTCCCATAGCAGCACAAGACCCGGAGTATACGAGCAACTCGAACACAGTATGAGCGCATGTGTAGCGTCGTACGGCAGGTGTGAACTTCGAAGGAGCTGCAGCGCCTTCACCTTATCCTTCTGGCCATTCTCTGTGAGGTAGAGCTCGAGCAATGTGTTCCATACTGCAGCCTGATCCTTTCTCTCCGACTCTTCTTCTGCACCTGTCGGCTCCATCGCTGCTGCACCTTCCAGGCTTTGTCCCCATCGGCGCTGTGCAACGGTCTCCAGGAACCTCACGAAATATACTGGATGGTCCACAAAGTGGGCAAAGAAGAGAGTTGGCGAAGGACGCCGTGATACCTGAGATTCTCCGTGCAGTTGTGCTTGGTCCTCAGTTGGACCAGACGCCGCTTTCAAGTGGCTACTAGTGTTGGCGCCTTGTCCCTCAGTGCTTTCATTCTCTGGCTCCTTTACGGGCCCTGATGGCTTTGTAGACGTCACCTCATCCCCTCCAGAGAGCGCTGGTGGTACGGCAGGGGCGCGAGACAAAGCCAGATACGAAAGGTAGCCTGGTGCCTTTACATGAGATATTGGCGTTTGCTCGGCTAGACAGGATGGTGGAAGGTGTCCTGCTATGGTGCAAAGGTCAATAAGCAGCTGTGTCGTTTCTTCCGTAAGGTGATCGAGCAGCGCTCTTCCGTAGCGGGCGAGGCCAGATTCAGCCTACACAGGAAACCGTGAAGGGTCAGTTAGTGTGTTCACGGACGTGCGATTACTCACACATGCACCTCCAACCTCCCGCAGGTAAGATACTGCTTCCTTATATCCATTTGTGTCTGCCTTGCCACCTCCAACATCATTCTTTCCTCCGCTCACCCCACTGACTCCAAACTTGAGCTCGACGCTATTCCTGCCAACATCCTCGACGAGAACCCGCAAATAATCATCATGCCGACCCCATCGCCGTGCCAGGTACGCTGCATGCGCAAAGAATCCTGCTTGTCGACACACCCGGATCGCAGTGTCGAGTTCAAACGGTGGTTCTCTGCTCTGACCATCACCGGGACTCATTTCGTCTACTCTGCTTACCAACGAAGGTGCCTCTCCGCGGAACACACGCCCCTCACTCCGTACAAAGGCATCAAGCCGTGCGACATCACCAGCCTTCGCATATGCGTTGAGCAAGAGCGTGGTATGCTCTGCATGGGCGAGTCCGCGTGCATGTAGCTCTTGCAGGTACGTCATAAGAAGCGGCGTTAAGTGCGCTGTGAGGAACTTGAAAGGGATTATTAGTTCCGTTCAACATTCACTTCTTCGGTATAGTGTACAGTGCATCCCACGAGAACAGCTGAGACACACATGTGAACTCACCTTGCGAATGACATAACTTGCTCGGACGCCTCCAATCGTGTGGATGTACTCACGCATAGCTCCATCATAGTCACCTCGTTGATATAAATGATCACCATGGTGCCGGTGGACATCGGTGGTATCGAGTCCCTGCGTCTGCGCAACTGACAACGCGAGTGCGTAGAGGTTCTTTTCGTATAGCAAAGAGAGTTTCTCAGGCGTGGGCTTTTCAAGAAGGCGCGTAATCTGAGAAGTGACACATTACAGATGTGGAAAGAACGCATATGGACGAAAAGTTTTGACGTGCATGTGCAAAATACGGCTATACGGTTAGCGAAAAGTTCGCTAGAGAAGAACATGATACCCACATTCCCATCGTTTCCGACCACGTAGACATGTCCCCACGCCGATATGGCATCTCGAACACCACCCTCAAAAGTTCCTGTGTATGCGACTAGTTTGTTCTCCATGTCAACCAGCACCACACGCGTCATCTCGGTATTGGTAGAGCTCGAAGACCCTGCTCCAGTTACAAACGATATAGGGGTTGCGCTGGCCGGAGAAGTGGCCACCCCAGCTGTCCCCGCACCGAGCTTCCGCTGCTTGGCGGCAGGGGTTGCGGTGAGAGGAGGAGGATGTCGGGCAGGAAGAACCACAACCACATAATTGAGATGTGTATGCAGAGAAAATTTGTCGCCTAGTCATCACGAATCAGCCTCCACCAACCAATGGCAACACTGAGCTACCTTCAAGCGCATACGTTCCAATACGACCTCCAACAGCGCACGCATACAATGCCTCATCACGTCCCACAACAGCCCAACGATCCTTCCAATCGATACAGGTACACCTTAGGCCAGCACCGGTTTCATCAACCAGCACCGAGGACGGGGAGGATACTTTGGGTAGGAGTGGGTATGAGTATGTTGACGATGTCGTTGTGATTAGTAAGTGGAGGGTAGGGTTGGAGGCGCCTGTGTGGTCATTTGCATCACTTTCCAGGTTCGCGTCGGAGGTAGGTGAGATAGAAGTGGGACTGGATGTCGTGAAGCCAAGGAAAGTGACGGGTTCGGTCATGATTTCGTGAATAACGCGCGGTTTGGGGACGGTGGTAAGAGAGCCCGATGTAGAGGCGAGGGATTGGTCAAGATGACGATAGAGTAAGACTGTCCCATCACCGAGGCCAATTGCAAGGAAGGAAACGTTCGACGTGAGCGCGATGCATGATACCTGGTGTAGAGTCGTAAGTGAACCAACTAGAAGTGCAGTAAGAGTGGACGCACAGGATGCGGTTTCCCACTGGGTTGTACCTTCACGGACCGAAGAAGGCCAGGGCCACCAGTTCGTTTATCTACCTTGGAGAGGTTCCAAATCTTCATAATCGCTGAGCGCACATTATCTTCTTCCTACATCGTACATCAAGAATCAGTCAGAAGCGAGATATACCATATACACGTACACCAATCGTCACCAACATTCCCTTTCTCTCGATCATGTGTGTGACCCGTCCACCGAGGTGTGCAACCCAACTCGCCACGGAGACAAAGCTCTGATTGAGAATGTGAATGCTACCATGTATGTCAGCGACCACGAGGCCTGCGCTCGAGAATGTCATAGTAGAGATTTCAGGTGCATTCTTCAAGGGGGTCGTCACCGCAAGCAAGCAGAGCAGAGGTGAACCGTACCTTGAAGAGTTCAGGTGGGCTGTTGGGGTCATGAATGTCTTTGACCGCTTCTACGTCGAAGAACGTGAACTGCCGCTGCTGTACTGATATGAGAGTTGTGTAGATAAATAGGATAATGGCTCAGCTTACCGCCGTCGCCGAAGTGGATGCCATGGTCACTGTCAGGACGCGAAGGGCGGGGTTCACGTGACTCTGCTGCGCCACCCTCATTTATGTCGCGATAGTTCTCCTCTTGCAAAATAGATGAGTCGGCGAAACAACAATGTGCGGGGCCCAGCCTCTGCCCTTTCCGAATTCCTGAGGGTGAGGTGACCAGATCAAAGCAAAAGTTAACGCCAGTCCTGACCACATCTTGCGCACTACCCAGGAATCTGGTATTAACCCTGCTTCGATTGCGCGACGGGTAGCCACACAGCACCAGAACCAGGCGGCTGCGGGTCCAAGTACCAGCAACGGTGAGGGTACTAGTGCTGTCAACGGTAGTGGCGGGCAAGCAGTTACCACAGCTGAAGCATCTTCGAGTGCAGAGGCACAGAATCAGAGTCAGGCCGGGGTGAGCTTCCCAATGCACCTCTGGTAGTACATCGCTCAAAGTCGAGATTACCTAGCCCTCTGGTTATGCGTCTGATCAACTCGACGAACCCGAGGAACAATCCCCTGTCAAAAAGGGTCGCACCTCAGGGGGGAAATCCACCGGTGCAGCCAAGAAAAGAGCCAAGAAAAAGGCAAAGGATGATGGGGAATACGAAGGCACATCAGAAGACGAGTACACTGCTCTTGCGAAGAATATGTGGTCTACAGGAGGAAGCGGGGGCCCGAACCCTCCTATTGGCAGTTTCGAGCTATGTGCCAAATGCAAGCAACAGTTCACTGTAGTCAGTAGCCTATGCTCTCCCTTTTCAGTAAGCACTAACAGGGTCCTTCAGACGAAGTACACGATGGCTGCTAACCCTCCTCCCGGGTACCTATGCCATCAGTGTGCAAAGGCATCAGGTGTCGACCCATTTAAAAAAGCCTCTACCCCTAGGAAGCGAAAGCCCGCTGCAGAGAAACGCGAGGTCGTCAACTTTGAACAACGCCGCCTACCAACTCTAGCTGCACTGTGTATTGAGGTCAGTATCGTTGATGCCAATCTTCATTCGTTGACTGCAAGGTATACACGGTGCAACAGTTTATTACTAAACATATTGGTGACGTGGAAGCGCTTGGTGATATTGGACTGGTCAATATGGATGAAATAGCCAAAGCCGTTGCGAAGAACCGTGGCTTGTAAGTAAATACGTATTTTTCGATGTTTTTCGATGATAAACTTTTCTTCAAGAACGGCTGAAAATGCACACCTATTTTATGACGTGCGGAACAAGGCCCTCCGATTGTATGATACCACCCGTAATGCATTCCCTTTTCTACGCTACATCCCACTTATCTTCCTAAAAGGCCTCCACCCTCCGGCTTTCTCAACATTGGCTAGCCTCAATCCCAATCTGACGCACCTCCACCTGGACTTCTGCGGTCGTCTCACATCACCAGTGCTGCAGGACTTTGCCAAGTCCCTACCCCACCTCATTTCACTGACCCTTCTTGGGCCCTTCTTAGTTCGTTCAGAGGCTTGGGTCGAATTTTTTCGTGCCAAGCCGGACCTCGTTTCGTTCAAAATCACACAGAGCCCTCGGTTTGACCTCGCGTGTGCCCAGCAGCTTGCAGAGAGCTGCACCAAGCTTGAGGAATTACAACTCAAGGAGGTAGGGCTACTTGATGATTCATTTGTGGAACCACTCTGTGCTCTCCCACCGCTTAAATTGTTGGACCTTTCGAACCCTAGCATCGGTATTGAGGAGGATGGCTGGTTGAAATTGATGGAACGACATGGTAGGGCGCTTGAGAAATTCAACCCATCGTGGCATATCGGTTTTACAGACAGAGTGCTGCGTCATGGGGTTGCCAAGCATACACGCGCGTTGTCTGAACTTATTTTAGAGGGGTGCGAAGACTTGACCAATGAGCCCGTTTCTCAGTTCTTCCGAAACTGGAGTAACTCTAGTTGGGCGGACGAGGAAGAGTCAGTGGAAGATTCCATGGATACCGCCGACGACATTTCACTTTCAAAGGACACGTTTACCCCAAACCCTCCACTGCATGTTCTTTCGTTAGCACGCAACCACATCCTTTCTGATGCCACGCTCACCGCACTGCTCGACCATTCCGGATCGGCACTCACCTCCCTCAATCTCAATGGCCTCCGTTCTCTCTCCCCTGATGCCCTTGTGTCACTCAGATGTGCGACTGGGCTTAGACGTCTTGACCTTAGCTGGTGTCGCGAATTGGACGATTTCGTGCTGAAGGACGTTGTTGCAGCTATGCCGAAATTGGAAGAACTAAAAGTGTGGGGGTGCAGCCGTGTCAAGGGGATGGGGTGGGCAGGGAAGGTGCGTTCTTTCTGTTCCGTGTGGTCCGATATGAATAACATTTCAGCAGAAAGGACTGAGGGTTTACGGTATCGAGCCCAATGCGGGACGGTAAGTTTTGTGGTGCCCTGCGTGCATTTTAACTTTCACGCTCATTCCTCTGGTTTTACCGATGGACTCAGATGAATAATATGTCATGCAGTGTCACCTTGTTTACAAGGTAGAAAACGTAACATATATGTCTTAATTTTGACAACCGCCTAAGCTTCGCAAGTTGCAACAGAAATTTAGAGACAGTTTGCGGTATAATGTCACTCAGAGAGTTATCGGGTTGAATTGGAGATTACCCACTTCCTCAATCCAACTAAGTATCCCTTTAAATGCAGATATTGCTTGCTGCTGATGACGGTATTGTTCTGGTTACATCGAAGGATACAATAAGTACATACGGTAGTTGCTTGGTATGCTCGTGGGTGTTTAAAACAAAATCTTGGCAGAGTACGGTTCACTCAACTAGCTTCTTTCCCCCGTCCCTAAACAACTTCAGGTCGTCCCGCCACGGTTCCCATACATCACCATACTTCTTGATCAGGGCCGCCAGCTCCTCTCTTTGTTCTCTCTGCAAGGATTTGAACGAACAGAACAGTCTACAACGAGTTTAACAACGTACCAAATTCCATGGCTCCTCTCCGCCATATACGTCGGTGAACAGATCGCGTAAATCACTCCGCTTTAAGCTCTCTGCCCGCTTTAGTGCGGTCAACGCATCCTTCCTGAGTCGCGTCTTCAGTGCCTCCTCCTCTTGATCATTCCACCACCCTTTTGACTCCATGTACAGTCTGAACCGAACGATTGGATTGTCAATCTTCTTCTTGTTCTCCACTTCCTGTCTTCCACGGTATGCGAAGGAGTCGTCCGACGTCGAATGATGTCCTATGCGGTACGTCATTGCCTCCACTAACACAGCGCGTCCACCCTCAAGGGTCCGTTTCCTGGCCGCTGCTACAGCGTTCATGACCGCCAACACATCGTTTCCGTCCACTCGAACTGTATCTATGCCGTAACCTGGTCCGCGGGCAGCGATACCGTCTCCGTAGTACTGCTCGTGTGAGGGTGTCGAGATGGCGAATCCATTATTGCGCGCCAGGAACAATGTAGGAGATGGGATTGTTGATGCAAGTAGCATTCCTGCGTGGAAATCTCCCTCTGAGGCTGCACCCTCGCCAAAGTAGACGCAGGCAATGTTCTTGTGCTGTCGTGCAGGATCACGTTTGAGTGCATAACCCACTCCTGCAGCTTGTGGGATCTGGGTCGCTAGTGGCGATGAGATGGTGTGGAAGTGGAGCTCCGGAGATCCGAAATGCTGTGAAACGCGGTTAGTGTGTGGGTGTGCTGAAGATGGAGGCCATGAAGTAAGTTACCATCGGCATTTGGCGACCTTTTCCGGACTTGTCTTCATGGTTTCCAAAACATTGTGCCATGGCAGCATCAATCCCAAAGCCCCGCCATAATAACACGCCCATTTCACGGTACTGTCCTATTTCGAATAGTTAAGCTCCTATTGGAGGCTGTGGCGACAAGTGTACGCTCACCCAAAACCCTGGACAGTGTCACACCTATACTGGCGTCGAAAGGATAGGCAAACTCACTCGTCATCTGGTGCCAATGCAGCCGCAGAGCCAATGATGGTCGCTTCTTCACCATACTGCAATCATGCTTAGGGACTTGCCCAAAATAGGAGAATGGTCTAGTTCCTTACAGAAGTCATCTGCACAAAACATGATTAATGGAGGAAAGACATAAAATGATGCAAGCTGACGTAGAAAGATATCTTGCCCTGACGCTGTACGTTGTATAGAATGTTGTCTACGGTTGGCAGGAGTACCATGTGCTCGTATCTGGTGCCATGTCAGATTCAAACGAATGTGCCTATCAGTGTATACGAACAGTTTATGAGCAAACTCTTCGCTGATCTACGCCATGATGAGCAAAGCAGGTGCTTAACGAAGCTTGGTTAGACCCACCTCTGGGATCTGAGCTCCCTCGATCGGAACGCCAACACCATCTAGAACCCTATACGTAGGTATCTGCCCTTGTCCACCGGTGACGGAATTGAAGAACTGGAGGTTGGGGACGATGGGCGAGCGGGATGTGGGAAGAAAGTCATGGTTATCAGCAGCCAAGAACGGTGCAGTGGTTGAAAGCATACGCCGTGAGGACAACGGCCTGCTGCGGAAGACACGATGAGAGCGTAAACTGCGTAGCATGGAGGCTGGTTAAAAGAGTGGTCGACGAGGTGCAGCTCGTCCAGCAATTACCCCGGATCTTGAGGAGCTCGAAATAGCAACTTGACATAATCGAGCTTGTCAATATGTGCAACCGTAACGACAAACAGTCCACCTCATGAATCCTTGGGCAACTTGAGAGCCTCCTCAGCCACTCTTCTTCGTCCGCCCATCATCAGCGTCACATAGTCAGCCTCGCCGAGCACGTATCCCCCACCCGCGCCTTTCGACCCAGACTTGCCCTTACTCTTCACTTTCGATCGCAGATCAGCACGCTTCTTGGCAGATTCGATGACTGTCTCCGCCGTCGTTGGCGCGCTTGGCTTTGGCTTTGGCTTGTGCTCATGTAAGGGAATATGATGTTGGGATGAGGTTGTCTTTGTCTTTTTCTGAGCAGGGTTGCCAGACCCAGAATGGCACCGCTGAGCTGGAGGGAGCGTATGCATGATCACCCACTTACCGTTCGCTTGTGCAGCTTAGCGCTTTTACCCATGATGATGGTGAAGGAACAAGAATTGCAAAGCTAATTCATTATCTAGCACTGGAATCTGGGCCTCCAAATCAGAAATCTTCAACAGCTTAGTCATCGAGTTGAAACCTGAGATTGGTCAACGGTAAGGTAAGTAAGTATAGTACACGCCCACCCATTGAACTTGGTCAGGTGCTAGCCACCTCATCAAAGCATGGGATAGACAACGTTGAGTCCTCTGTTCTTTTAACACTCCAGTGCCGTAATATCTAACACCGGTGTGTGAACTTGTGTGAATCACCCTTTATTCTGCGATCCTTCTTGAGTCTGGAAGCCCTCATACTTGTATCTGGGACCCTAGAAGTCTGTCGAGTTCGTGTTATTCATTTTCTCGCTACCCAGATCAGGCCAAGCTCAGTTGCGACTCCGTATTTGAAACAGAACGGCACTTGTATGCTTGCCCGCCAAGTATTTAACGAGGGATGCCCTTTCGGTCTGGTCCGAATCAAGTTCACGCACACACAAAATGGAATGGTGTATGTAGCTCAGAGCTGTTTTTTCGTTCATTGAATCCTATCGTTTCAGGTACATACGGCGTGTTGCGCTTGTATGTGCGTCCAACTTTACCCTCGAGTTTTCTCAGGTACCGGCGCGGTGAATCAGTATGTCGCCGACATCATAAGCAATGGTTCTACTTTTTTTTTCTTGGTTGCGAAGTAACCACGCTGCAGCCACGTTTTCGTTCCAGAGTGTAATGCTTTGGGATTCCAGCTTGGTCCTATTCCTAGCCGTGAACAGGAGTACACCCTTTCTCCATCACGGGCGACTCTGACACCTCGGGGTTTAGGCATCTGTGTTTTCGGGATCATGTTCTTCGGCTGCATCCTTGTGAACGTCGCACATAGTATTTTCCCTTCTTCACCGATTTAGTACGACGGACCACAGTTGCGATCTACGTAACTTCAACGCTACCCACGACGTTCCTGCGCGACAGCCCGGGTCGAATCATTTTATCGGCGAACGATTATCGGATGGCACCGATATGAATTTGCTGCGAAGGTAATGTCCTTCTATGCGGGACAGGATCTGACAAAACATATCATAGATCTCGCTGGGGATCTTTCAGAGGGTCCTCTATCGAATTACGTCTGTCGTATGCTATGGTACGCCCGCTGTATTGAGAATGTATCAAATCGCACTGGATTGAGGCTATCGCCATTTGCGAACATTTGTCATGTTGACTTCTGATCTGCCTTGCCTGGAGGATTGCACGACTGATGAACTCGGACCATTCCTGATCATCATGCATTATGATCGGTTGCAAAGTGTCCAATAGTGTACTTACCACCGAAGTTAAGTTTTCAAATCTTAAAACTTATCGGGGTGCATCCCGAAATGGCAGACCCAGTCGTCCAGCCATTTCAAGCCATATGTATTGAATCACAACCCACTGAGTTGTGTGCAAGTTAGCTCCAATTACCTAATTGCAAGTCATAATAACGAATCATGGGAGGCAAAGAAGAGAAGAGAAGCTAGATCGTAAAAGCGAAAAAGGAGTGAAATCAGATCGGCCAACGGAGTAAATTATTATCTCATTAAACCACATCTGAACCACTTGTAGCATAAGAGCGGGTTCCGCGCCTACGGAAGTACTTGTCAGACAAACGAGAAATGCCTGTGTGACTGTGGAGACTAACAACTTGTTGACAATACTGTCCGAGCCAGTATAGATGAAAAGGTCATAGGCGAGCGCCCCACATTGCATACCGATGATAGATCCAAGAATGGGGCACCACAGCCAGTACTGGTGCCTGAAGTTGAACACTGAAGGAAAGTCAGGCCCATCTTCACCTTATTGGCCCTCGATATGCCACGAACCTTCTGTTCCGTAGCCAGCCATGGCAGTGAAAATCCGGGGTCCCAGATCACGCGCAGGGTTGATCGCGTATCCTGTCTCCATGCCGAGCGTCATACCAATGGCAAGGAAGGCCAAGCAGATTACGAAGGGGACGAGCCCTGTGGGTGAGGCGATGTTTTTCTTGTCAGTAGCAGCAAGAATAACGATTATAAGCATGGCCGAGGCCAAAAACTTCCAAAAATAGTTGTATTTAACAACGCCTTGCTCGACCTGCACAATCTACTCACCTCCGAGAAGAAACAGCCAACAGAACTCATGTAGTCAGCCTAGAAGGTACCATGAGCACAAGCCTGCCAGAATGGTGTAGGAGTCGCACCGGATAGGTAGCGAAGAGATCTCCGGTGCCCGAGATGGTACGGATACCAGAGCCGCCCTCGTACAAGTTTATCGGACGATAATAGTTGGCATAAACAATGGCAGCGCCACAGAAGCAACCAAGTAGTTGGGCAATGCAATAGGAAGGTACTTTTTTCCATGGAAAGTCACGGACTGACGCCAAGGCAATGGTTACCTGCTTCATCGTCAACTGCGATCGAACATGAATGCCAATAACACAAACGCACTGCTGGGTTTAGGTGACCACCGGATACCCCACCAGAAACCCAAATACCGATTCCAAGGGCTTTGAAGCAAGTCAGTACGTTGAAACCAGGTGGTCATTTCCCTCTCACCGAGAGCCCAGCCAAAGTTAAGGGTGAAGAAGGTCTGATCATAGCGTTCAATTGGACCGTAGACTTGAGTCTAAACTGTATACTCACTCCTTTGGGGCTGGAAGCCACAGCGGTATTCGTTGACAAGACAACTTGACAGTTGCCGCCACAACCAAGGATGAGGAGGATCATAGACCCCAGAAATTCTGCAAGAGGTTCCCGGATGGATGCTCTGTGGACGACACCGTCAGATACACCACTAACAAACAGATGGCACCACACAAACCTGATCTCCGCCCATCGGTTTGGATGCTGTGGGCCTTTAGTCTGATCAGCATGGAACACTACCTCGTTTGAAGAACTGTACGTGCTCGATGTCTCATAGTTATGTTGCTCAGCTTTCTCAGCGAGTTCAGACATATTGACAAGACCGCCGTCAAGAAGGAAAGGGTAGGATGAGCTCACGGATCGAGGACCTGGGGGAACCAAACCAAGGCTGACGCCTTTCTTATATGTTTGCCAGGGCAAGGTTCTTATCCCCTGAACCGTACAGAATGTCGTCACCCAATTTGTGAGTAAATAGACACTTACGAGATTAAAATTTCTCCCATGCAGCTGAAGAGCTTGGCCGGCACTCGTACGGCGAGAAGGGACGCACACTGGCAGTAAACTAGTCCGATACGAGGCCAACACGGGGCTGCCAAACTTGGTCTATGATAATCTAATCCAGTGATACTTACCATTTCAAGCGATTTGGACCCTACGGATAGGATGTATTCAAGTCTGAAATAGCAAATATCAGTCGTGGTGTTCAAACTTCATGCTGTTGCGGCATGCTATCGGATTTGTCAACTTGAACTTGCCTCGAGCTTGTCCCTGCCTAAATGAAAGGTAACAAGCACATGATCGGTCCCATAAGTATGACGAGTTAATCCTGAGAAAAGAGGATCTCGAAGCTCCCAACTTGAAGCTCCGAGGGTTGCGCCACCGAGTGCTATCATGTCTGCAAAACCTCAGCACTTGCCGAGTTAAGTGACACTGCTTTCCGAGCACTCAAAGAATTCAAAAATGGCAGCAAGCGCACAGCACAACTCGACCATCCTTCGGATATGATGGATTCTGTCCCCCACCTCAGAAGTGGACGCCGTAGATGTCGTTTGCGCTCCGACCGAACCAAATATGATCCATGTCAGCTGGGCTCTCGCTGTCTCGGCGCAAGACCGGACATGATGTAACTCCATCCAAGTGCCAATCATGGAGCGAATTGAGGCTTCACCAACGATGCTTTGAGCTTGACACCCTTAATACTACAGTAGGCGTCTTTCTCGAAGACCGACACGGTCGAAAAATCTCTTCAGCCTGCGAACAAGTCACGGTTTAGAATTTTTAGGAGGTGTAGTGCTACGAAAACGCCCACCTCGTTCACGTTACAACATTGCATAAGCGACAGGCAAACCAACCGTCGCAAGAGCGCCGTAAGTATTGCATTCCCAGGCGGTTAGCGGCGATAATGGGCGGTCATCACTGTCAACTGGTTGTGGATTAGAAGTCCTTGCTCAGTGGGACTAGTCAAGATAGGATAACCCAGTGAAGCCACTCCGTGAGAAATACTTGTGCTAGTACTCGCTGGTCGTCCCTGCGCTGCTGGAGCGTAAATAGTCATTTCTCTAGACTGTTTGTGGGGTCACAGGTCGCTTCTGATGAATCAATTGATGATGTTCTGTGCAATTACGTACCTGTCCGCTATGTCACCCAACAACCTTGGGGGCAGTTTGACTGAAAATGCATAGCCATTTGAAGTGTATACGTCATGGTTGCGAGTGTACACGGTGTGAAACCATCCTACCATCGCCATTGCGACTGTCCGCGGTAAGTTGACAGGATTGGTCCAATTGGGCTGTGCGTAACACTTGTCAAACATAGCCCTTTGTAAGACCACACTCTTCCAGAAGTTTGACGTGCGACGTGTACAGGTTGAGGTACCTATAAACTCACTGAGCAGGTCCAAGTACATAAGCGTTAATATGGCGGCATTCGACCCCAAAATTTGCCAACGGAACTATAAACGGTGCAACATGAGGCCCCTCTGCTGCTTCTCCAGAGCTATCCTAACCGGGACTCCAATATCAATATTTGCGTTTGTCTCCAAGGACGAGTAGCACTTGGCAACAACCTGGACGAAATCAGTATTCTACATCAAGAAATCCCTTGTGAACCCCTGAACAGAAAAACTGGACGGTCCAGGGACGGCGGAGGTTCAACGGCTGTTTCTAGTCAAAATCACCGAATTCAACAGGGAAGACCTGTCGATCACGCTGTCTTTTGTCAGTGACTGAATAGAGAAGGGGCCCAAAACTCACGTGCAAGGGGCCCCCGCGCATTCAGAATTGGTGACGGTAGTTGCGATCCCATCATTCAATTTGAACTGAACATAGATGCGGGCGTTGCAAAGCAATTACGACTTCGACAATTGATCGAGGACATTCTCTTGAACCCGCCCTTGGCCCATGGAGACATATAAGTGTTCAATGGACGGATTTTACACTTCCACAGTAATTTGAGCGGTCGCCGCATAACGGACGTACGATGGAGCAGTGCTCTATGTCGCAGGAGTTAGAGGAATACAACCGTTCCTTTCTTTGTAAGAAACAAAGCGATCGAGAGAAGGAGCATGGACCCAAGGGGCGGCAGCCTGGACATATGTAAATGCGCCGAAAAAACAGTGGCGGCGAAGAGCGAACATCGAAGGCTCGCTGCTTCTTCATGCCAATCTGCACAAGCAACAAGCGGGTCACAGTAAGTACTCTTGCACTTGAGCGAGCCCTGAGGGCTAAGGAAGCGCAAACGGTCTGTAACATAGCATGACTTACCCCAGTCGCTTCCAAACGAGGTGGGTATACCTTGGTAATGGCCTCAGGCAGTTTTGCAGATCAGCACTATGGTGTGTTTGTCTTGGTTAAGTTGGTACGCACCTTTGAAACTTTGAATTGAGACTCATTTCTCGGAGATAGGCTCAATTGTCGTCCAAATGGACTCTCAAGTATTGCGACCTAAAGTTTCTTAGGGGATGCTAATACTCCGTACGCGAGCACCAAAACCGTTGCAGGGAACTATGCACAGATGGAACAGAGCGCTCACGGAAACAGCCATTCTCAAAGTGTCACTAGTACGTATGCGCAGACTTGACACTACCCGATGAAGTCAGGGGTTTCGACCTTCTGGACAGGGCTTGGCATGTCTGCGGGCTTGAGAGTGGACCTTACCAGACATCGGAAGCAGAAGGGCGGAAAATATCCGACATCGCCGTCTGAACGATTTATTGGTTACGCCCAACAGCTTATGCTGATATGGATGACAAAGTAGCAGTCTGATACCATGATGAATGCAATGAAAGAATCTTCACCAACTACGTTACTCACCATATCTATTTTACACCAGAAACAGCGACCACCTCAGTGCTTCATGATCAAAGTGTCTAGCAGAGGATCCCCAAATTCTGGCCAGTCACGGAGGATGAGAAACGATAACTTCAAATGGTGTCTCCCACCTACCTTTCCTAAGCTGTTCTACGAGTGACACGTCGACAAGCTCTTCTTTGTCCCTGCGAGAGATATAATCGCCTCTGAAAAAAACTCCCCCTGAAGACCCTCCCGCAGCCAATGGAACTACGTGTTGTCCATGACCCTCGGCAGTATTTCTCCTTGAGCCGCTCGCAACATCCTCCCGTCTGCGGGACTTCGCATCCCTGAGTGAGAGGCCCTCATGAGATGATCCTAGGGGCAGCCGCCGCTTGGATGATCCAGATGGGTTCTGCGTGGTGTTGATGTTGACTACTAGCTGAGCACTTGGAGCATTTAGAGGGCGTTGTGGGTCGCGGTTGTTCACCATGAGTTGGAAGTCATCCGGCTGTGGCGAACCAGATGTATCAGTGGAGACAGGAGAGTCAGGCTCGGGAGAGTTCATGATGCTGCGATCGTGTGGGACGCAAGCAGTTCAACGAGGAGGATTGCATATGATGGCACGTGCTTTGCCTGAGACAGACGCGTAATGCACCAACTTTTGAACGCGGACAGTCCTCCAACCTCACAAGGTCATTCTTTGCGCTGACTTCCGATAGGCTCTGAGAACGATGTCCCTGGTACCAAAAGTTATGCGCTCACAACGCATCATCGCGCTTCCCATGTACAAACAGTTAAAATTCCATCCGGACAATTTGATGCTATCCAAGCCGCTCGTCGACCAGATGATGATTTACTATCATTTCAACCTCACACCACCTGATGTCGCCAAGAATAAGCAGTCGGGGATGCTCAATAAATTGACGACGAAGGCAGCCGATACCTGGGCTGGCTTTGGAAAAGCGCCAAAAGGTAGTTGGAAGGTCCGTGAGACATCCGTGCGAAGACACATTGCTAATGATTCAAAAGTAGTCACGTCTGTATGAACATGGCGAACGTCTTGCGGACCGGATGGACTTCGAGGAGCTGGTACTCAAGGGTGTTGATCCTTCCTTAGCACCGTCTCTAAGGAATCCAGGCACAGCTGGCAAACAGCTGAGCAGCGTTTCACAAAGTGATGGCAAGGTTCAACAACGCCGCGATCAAGAAGTACGCAACTTCCTTGGTTCCGCTTACCATAAGTGACTGACAGTGGCAATAAGATACCCCTCATTTATCCACCATCTGCGTATTCGGAGTTATTCGTACCGACATCAAATCCGACTCTACATCCCTCCCTTTCTCAGCTACGGAGTCTGTTGAGTAGCAGGAAACCTCGACATCGTAAAGGGTTTTACTTGTGGATGCTGATTGCACCACTGACGTTCCCGTTCACCATCATACGTGAGTCTCCTATCTAGAAAGAGGCTATATGGTGATTCGACGTGGGCTTAGCGGTAATACCCAATATACCGTTCTTTTTTTGTGTGTGGAGATCATGGTCACACTATAAAGGTTTGCATCTAAGCCATCTGGTATCGCTGGGATGAGCTGATTCGTAACTTTCCTATAGCATACAGGTCATCTCAATACCTGTCTTCCTTAATAGATCAGGGACTAGTCAGACCCGAGCCAAGTCAAGAACTAGATGAGGTCTACCGGTCGCTCTTCCCTTCCGCATCCAGTATTGGTCCGTCGGTCCCTGTCTCAACATCATTAAAGAATTCCGAAAGTACAGGGGACCCTCATCTAGACCACTCGTCTTCTACAACAACAGGAACGGCGTGTGACAACGACAGAGGCGTCACGCAGCAGGTGCTACTCACACGCGAGGTTGTGCCACGAATCCTCGAACTCTTTGACCTTCCCGAATCCGCAGCAGGCGATATATATCGTGCCATGCAGCAAGTTCATACCCGAGTCGCACAAGAGTTTACGAAGTTTAGAACAGGGAAATAGCACTTTCTGCTTGATTATCAATGCTTCGAGTGAAGGTCGACAATCCATGATGCCTCATATCGATGGTTTGATCCCCTTTTGTTTGGCTTGCATCCATCGTTAGGGGCAATGCTTCTGCATCCCAGGATAAGACGGGCCGAAAGTGGAGGGCCGTGCTCGCTGGAATAGGCACCATATGGAGGATGCAGCAGGATTCTCTCAGCCTAGTAGGATATGGTCTAAGGACTCCGGCGAGCTACCGCAGTGGACACAATGAGCTCCGATGTGGGCATGTAGAGGGATGTATGACCAGAAGTCGCCTATGCGGAGTGCACCATGTAAGTCTTTAAAGAAAAAGGTTTGTACTGGACTTGTTTATGTTTTCAAGGGAAGCGCGGGCTCTATCCAGATTGATGTGCGTTCTGTGGAGTGGGGGTGGTTGTTCCAGACGCGCACAGGAAAGAGCTTGGGAGATCGCACTCAGCGTGAGGCCGGTCGAGTCGAAGTTGGGTGGTACGGTCAAGTCGATGTCGTCAGGGGTAGGCTTTGCTGCCCCTTACACAGAGCTCCAAGAGATCCTTCCACTTGCGCGACCCTATGTATCCGTTTCAAGCAGTCGTGCCTCGATCGATTTGTTATACGAGTGAGGGGCGGCGTCCATATGCCATGGTTCTATTTGGCAGAGAATAGTACAGATGACCTCCTGATTAGCTATTTCTCAGTAAAGTCGGCAATTCCTTTCCAGGTCCCCGCACAATTCTTCAGCTTCAAGATTGGGTGCAAAATAACCGACGAAAAACCTCCACTTTTCAAACTGACTTTTCATCAACATACTCAACCAGTACCTTGTCTCCTGCCTCAACCCTCAATTTGTCAAGTGCCCGCTTCACTGACCTGGTTCCAGACATGATCGGCAAAAAATCACCAACGAAGTACGTCTTCTTCCTATCCACTGCACTCGACATTGTACCGTTTCTAAGTACCTTGTCTGAGACCATACAATGCCCTTTTCTTGAGGACAGCTCGATAGTCCCATGGAACGAACGTGGTATGAGCACAGTTATAGGTCTGTTTTGAGAGACAAGTTCGAGGGTGAAGGGGTGGATATTGTCAATTGCATTCTGGCTCAGATGTTAGTGTTCACTTTCAAGAGTGAGTGACAAGCAGCACAACGCACAACTTTAACATTTAGAGATCCACTCTGCGAACCCACATGCATCCTTGTTCGTCTTGGGTCGAGTGCAACGTCCAAGTCCTTGCGACCCACAATCCACAGATCAAGATCCAAATCCCCCATATAGATTTATATACATATTCAAAGTCTTCTTCCCGACTCCACCCCAAAAGTTGGCATTTTTGAGTGGAGGCAAATATGGTTCTTGGATGCGTAGCGATGGGTCGATGATGAGTGTGCCCTTTGCACTGGGATAATTTCCATTGATGTAGAGGAAATTTGTGGGTTTCAAAGGTAACTTGGTGAGTGGGTTTACTGCTCCTGAGGTGGAGGTGGGCAGGTGTGTGCCCTGTGGGTGGACACCATAGGCTGGTTCATCTTTGGCGTCGACCTGGATCTGTCATGTCTTCCATAAGCTGGATCACTAGCATGTGCTGGATACTAGATGACCTACACCCTTCATGGGACCTGTTAGATCTTGTGCATCACCATCGAGAGCACGCTCTATTGGGGGCATGATGGTGGTGACTGTTGTGAATCCACCAGCCAACACCTAGAGCTAGAACCGGGAGTTCCACTTGCCAAGTTGAATAACAGTGCTTGCCAAGCCTTCTGCAGCAAGCGCATAGCGTAGTAAAAGTTCAGCCATCTTTCAGACGATGCGGTACTAGTAAGGAGAGTGAGGGTTAGGGGGGTGTTGCTAGGCATCACCTAAGAATGGTGCACGTACTTCTCGAGGCTTGGCCATTTCTTAACCGTCTAGTTGCCCTCTAGCAAGTCATCTCCCGGACCCCCCACCACCGTCTCGAGAGCTCTCTCATTGATGCTCTTGGTGAGTTCATATTTACTTAGTCTGTCCCCCCTCCACCACCCGACCTCAACGACGATTTCAACCACTCCCGCTAAGCATCACCTCATCCTCGCACACAACCACCTTGACCACAACCACTACAACTGCGAATGATGGCGACGACAACAGCTACTGCCACCGTTTGCAATGACCAGGGAATGGTAACATTCCATGGTTTTTACAAACGGTGCATGTGTCGGCCGGCGGCGTTAAGTACTCACTTTCTTGAACATCTTTTTTTTTTTAACTTGAATTATGTATAGTGCTTCGGGGTGAGACACCCCATTTTGCACTCCACTGACTATAATATACGTATATAAGGCCCCTGTGGCCTACCGTCTCCCCCAGCGCACGAATGCCCCACCGGCCAGGACTGTAAGGTCCCCCGGTGGTCCGCCGCGTTCCCTCCGCGCGTTTTAGTCGTGCCGCCGTGACGTAGGGTGGGGGAGAGGTTGGTATGTTTTGTCGTATATGTCCATATTTCTGTACGATCACGGTCCTCTCGAACATCTTCGTTCTGCCTTGTGAATGAAGGTTTTCAAACAGGTGAGGGCTTTTGTGTTCCAAGGTGTGCGTGGACATACGGACAAACCATCGCATGTAGAAACAACTACAAGCCAGGGATGCCAATCAGGAGACGATGCATCTCCTCTGCGAGCTCTACATCACCGTATGGTCTGAAGGTTGCAGAGTGAAGGTGATATGTAATGCCAAACGGTGACCATGGCTAGTCTATCCACTACATAGCAAATACGGACATTCGAGGTGATGCCATGTGCATAGGTACGGATGTTAAGGTACAAATCGCTATGCGAAGACTTCTTCCAACCACATCTCATAGTCGTACTCTGACTCTCCGTTTTCGTTCACCTTGGACGGCATTACTTCTCGGAGGTAATCAATCGCACTAGCAGGAAGCTGCGCAAGCCTCATGTCGAGCTCCGTAACGAACAGCTGGCACGATGTAATAAGTCGCGATATGTGCGTGGACGTAAATGGCTTGTGTACAACACGAACCTTGTCGCTTGCAATTCCACGGAATGACTCCCGCAGCTGTTCCGGTGACGTCTGATCTTCGGTGATATCCACCTACCGCGAGCGTGTTAGTCAACTAAACAGCTGGCGACTATATGCACCTACCAGCAGGTTTATAAACGCCTGGAACGTTATTGCACCATATTCTTGCTCGAGCTGGTCGAACAGGTAATCCATATCCTCATCCTGTGCCATTAAAAGTATCATTGGGTGCATGTCGTAGTAAATGTATCATTACGCACCGAGTATACCATACCAAGACTCGCCAGCGCTGCAGTGAATTCGGGCAGGCTGAGCGTGTTGGTCTCGTCGCGCGCAAAATACCGGAAGGTGCCTTCGAACTGCTCGAGCTGCGCAGGTGTCAGGTTGGTCATGTTTCTCACAACGATCTGTTTTTGTCCCCAGGATTATTATTAACTGAGTATGCAGCGACTGTGAGAAATGAAAGGACCTGGTTGTCGATGAAAGATATCTTCTTAGCTATGCTTTGTGTGACTAGCTCCAATTCGAACTCGAGATCTTGACAGGTGAAAACGGTATAGTCGTTCTCTTCCACGTTAGCTGCGAGGCACTCGTTTTCTGCACTTGATACAAGAGACAAGCAATGACTCATGTCAGGTAGTCGGGCCTGGATCGTCCGGACATCCTCTTGTTGTTTCTGGACATGTACCACAATGAAGACGCTGGTATCGGCACGGAGTAAATATACCAACCTCAAGTGGCCCTTCTACGCTCGACAGTTCACGCGACATGTCGCTTAAACGTTGTGAAAATTGATTGGCAAGGTCTGCAAATTTCATTCGCAGCGACTCCTTGATCCTATGGGTGATAAGTACGGTGAAAAGAAAAGAGGAAATATCCTACTCTCTGATTTGGGCGTTGATCGATCTCGATCGTTTCGCTTCAGAATGCAGTAGCTCGTCCCAGGCAAAATCAATGTCCTAAAAAAAAGTCAGGCCACAGCATTCAATAGTCGGGGAACACCACCAGCCACAAGTGCCAATCCCAGAGGAGGAATGTATTCCCTGAGACCATAAGTTCGAAGCTTTGTCTGAATATTCCCAAGAAGGGTTGTGACATCTTGGCGCTCTGTAACCCAACCCCGCTTCGTCGTGTGCTTGTACTCATTGAAGCTAGTGGACTGTTCTTTCGCATCGGTGTATGTACCTGTGAACCTGCTCGAAGCCCACTCAGCCTGTACCTCTGCAAGGGCACGGAGTAACTGGTCCGCGATTTAATACTCTCGCGGGGTTTATGCGACGGCACGACATGGAGACGCACATTGCGAGCTCGCCGTTCATAATCATTCTTGCTGAGCCAGACAGACTGCATGAGCTCTGCGAATTTCTCGACTCGCCGCGATACCGTCTCCGCTTGATCTAAAGTGCTGTATTAATGATCTCATTTTTTGGGTTTCTAAGGAGAGGAAAGGAACGCACCCATTGTCGAGAAGGCATGGAAAAAACTCGCAATATAGGTCATAACGCTCCGCTCGTCGGGATGGGCCGAGTCACACAAATCTTCGACTTCGAGCAGTTGCTGGTCGTTTGACATGTCAAAAGGTAGAATGACATCATGACAGCGTAGCACGCACAGGTATGCCGAGGTGATCTGCAGCAACTTGAAATGCCAAACGCGTGTTTCCATGCCGATCTGACTGGAAAGAAAAAAGCTGACTCGTGAAGAAAACTGGAAACAGACATGACGGTACCTTGTTCAACTTGTCATAGTCCAGAAGGTCTGGGCGATGGCAGTGAATGAGGGCGCAACTGATGTCGTTGCAGCTCTGATTCAAAGAGGGGAATATGCGCAAAGGGACTTACAGAGCGAGTCCGTCAGACCAGCTTGAAGAGAAGTCCTGTACGTCGACCTCTTTGTATGGTACCGTCTTTCGCTGGCACCAAAGCAGCAGACCTTCCTTAGCAGAGAGGCCTTCCTCGCTGACGACAATTATCCGTTGGAAGTGTGATGATATGCAGGAAGAACAGTTTCACCGACCTGATATCCGCAATAGTGAAACGCAGTACGAGGGTCCATATCATCCCAAGTATGAGTTTCAGGTTTCCGTCAATGATATCTACATGGAAAAAAGTAAGCGGAGAAGACGAATTCCTAGTTTTTCAGTTGGGCCATACCCTCTGGACCAATGTTGGTCAACTTGATGCCTCGCTGTCGAATAAATTCAAGGGCCTTGTTTACATTCTCGGCCTTCTGAACTCGCATTCTGGGATTCTTGTTATACCTCCCGAGCGAAGTATCCCCTTGTTCGATCTTTAAATGGCGGGGGGAATACGACGAGGGGGAACTGCTTACCCATGATCTCCTGTCGCGACATAGAACACATGAGTACCAGAGACTGGACAGTAACGATGACCGACCATAAGTTGAATCAACCGCACACCATCTGAAAGGTCCTCCACGAGCGAGCGCATGGGAGGGTATCCCTTGGCCTCTAGTTTGGTATTCAGCCTGTGTTACAAAGGATTAGTGAGCGAACAGCAGCACAAGCGACAATGCAGTGAACCATTTGCAGAACGTGCGCTCCTGAGTGGAATCCATCGGTCGATCCACGCGATCTATGACGGGGATATACTACAGTGGTTGTGTCCGGCGACTTGAAGAAGTACTGCGTCACTGGCGGGCCAGGATAAGATTCGGAAGACGCGTCGGTCAAGTCGCATTACAAATTTGAAATTTGAGTGGCGAATTGGCATGTGCACTGGCTTGACTCTGTCCGACCATACTATCTACCAACACGCAGCTACCTTCAACCACTGGACGCGATGGCGACGACCCAGTTCGACAAGATATACTACGGCTTGTCACCGGAAGCTGGCAGTAAGTCCGCTTTCATTCGTTGCTCTTCGACATGGGGCACTGAAACCGTCGTGCACAGAATTCCGCGTTGCGGGCAGCGGAATGGCATGGAAAGGCGAAGAAAACGAGAAGGTGATTGCACTTCCCGCAGGCGACATAAAATGGGCCCAGTGGTTTCGTGTAGCGAGGAACTTTCAACTGAGAGTAGGACTAAGGGACAGGCGGAGAGAAACATTCGATGGATTCATGCGGGAGGTAGGGAAATGCATGTTCTGAAAGGATCCACAGTTTATCCCATCCTAGGACCACGACAAACTGGCCAGCTTGCTCAAGCAACATTTTGCTGTAACATTGGAGGTGAAGGATGTCACCTTCAAAGGATGGAACTGGGGTATCACAGACATTCAAGGTGCAGTTCATCTCCGTACTAGTTCATGCATTTCGTTAAGGACAGAAAAGGCCAGGATCTCGCTTTCTTAGTCTCAAACAAGACAGTTTTCGAACTACCTCTCTCCGATGTTGCCAACTCCAACATTGCTGGTAAAACAGAAGTGTCGTTAGAATTTGCACCTTCAGGAGGGGCGGGCAAGAAGCCTTCACGAAATGCTGCCGACGAAATGGTCGAAATTCGTTTCCACGTGCCCGGTACCCACACACGAGCACGCGGCTCGGATGAAGGTTCACAAAAATCTGATGATGAAGAGGTGGAAGAGGTGAGCGCAGCCCAAGCCTTCCACGATGCCATCAAGGAGAAGGCCGAAATCGGACAAGTTGCTGGAGATCTTGTATTGAGTTTCGAAGAGGTTCTTGTGTTGACACCCCGTGGACGTTACGACTTGGATATGTCCTTTGAATACCTCCGGCTGCGCGGCAAGACGTATGACTACAAGATACTCTATTCGAGCATTTCAAGGTTATTCCTTCTTCCAAAGGATGACCAGCATGTCTTGTTTATTGTATGTCTCTTAGAGCATTTTTTCCAGTTCTGGAGACTGATGGGACGCCGTAGCTCGGCTTGAGCACCCCAATTAGACAAGGCCAGACCAGGTATCAATACCTTGTCATGCAGTTTGCCAGGGAAGAAGAGACGACAGCCGAGCTTAACATGTCGGAGTGCGTTAGTGCTCATCCCGCTGCCGAGTTATCATCTGAGACAAGTCTGCAGAGAAGAGATAGCTAAATACGACAGATTAAAGAAGAACTACGAGGACCCTACATTCGAGGTCGTGTCTGGTGTCTTCCGTGCCCTTTCGAAAAAGAAGATCATCGGCTCGGGTAGCTTCCAAAGGTGTGTTCTCATAATCTTACGTCTGCTGTGGTGGTCTAATGATTTACACCTCACAGTCGTGATGGCCACCCAGGTATCAAAGCTAACCTCAAGGCGGTTCAGGGTGACCTCTTCATGCTCGAGAAATATATCTTCTTCGTCTCCAAACAACCTACGCTAATCGAGCTCTCTGATATTCACCAATGCGTCTTCTCCCGTGTCGGCGCGAGCATGGGCGCTACAGCGGCACGTACCTTTGATCTCAAGATCATCACCAAGACTGGGCCAGAGTATACGTTTACATCTATTAACAAGGAAGAACATGAACCGGTTGAGGGCTATCTTAAGGACAAGAAGATTAAATTGAAGAACGAGATGGTTCCCGACGTAGACATGCTCGCTGCGGCTGGTGGTGACTCTGACGAGGAGATGCAGAGTGTAGCGAGCAGTGGAGATGAAAGGCCAAGACCGAGAACTGGCAGTGATGATGAAGATAGCGAAGAAGGTGAATTATTGCACGCGTTTTTTTTTCTTTTCATTGTACTAATCACACTAACGCTGTGTACCAGATGAAGATTTTGAGGCATCATCTTCTGACGAAGGTTCGCCAACAGAGAGCGAATCCGATGCTTCTGATGGTGGTGTCACTGCATCCGATGCAAGCGGCGACCGGGAGCTCGCAAAGGGTCCCAAGCCCAAGAAGCTTACCAAAAAAAAGGTAAAGGCAAAGGAAGGCAGTGATGGCGAGGACGAAGAACCCAAGAAGGCTCCCGCGAAGCCCAAGCCAAAACCAGCTAAGGCAAAGAAAGACGTCGATGCTATGGACGTCGATGACGAGGAAAAACAAAAGCCCAGACCGAAACCTAAGCCTAAGACAAAGTCCACTTCAAAGGATGACGATGGGCCAGCGAAGAAAAAACAAAAGACATTAGCATGAGCTTCTCGCTGCGTCAGGCACTGTTTTCTTTAGATCCATTTCATGTATGTAGCGGTATATTACATTACAAGGTCACTGCACGTGCGCTTTTCTTTCTTTATTCGCGAATATCATGGTTTCAAGGAGCGTGGAAGGTCCGCATGAAAAATGGCCCTTGTGGCAGCAATGGCACACTCTATGCGGCAGTAGATCCATCTGTTCATCTCCGGACACTAATCTATTGTACCATCTCTCCCATTGTGTATCACATATCCGCTCGAGCCTGGGCTGAAGCAATTCGGAACACGGCCGTTAATTCTAATGACCAGGAGTGATCAGTCTCCCTAGGCAGGCTAAAGACTCGGAAGAAGGTAGTCGACCCTACTCGACTTATTGTCTGTTGCATTAATCGCATGGGAGATCAATAAGGCTGTATTTGACTTGTATCACCTCCCGTACTCACGTATATAAGGGTGGACCGACCGGAGAGAACCAACCTAAGTGTATCACCACAACTACACGTTTACCATTCCAATCCAATGATCTTTCAAGTCTGTTAGAGGAGGTATGATACCATTCACAAATGAAGATCCCGTCGAGTCTGATGTGCACTGGTGCAGCATACGCTTGATCAACATAAATCCTTTCTTGCGAAGGAGAGTTTGATTGGAGAGGGAAAGCGAGTGGATCGTCGAGCCAAAGTCCTCGACTTCGGTGATGACGAAGTAACAGTCCTGTCCCATCAGTGGGTCGGGCAAGAATTGGACTATGACGAGATGGTCTGAGCTTGCAAAGATGGTGGTGGTTGCACAGGAAGGCTCTAGCCAGGAAGAGTGGGACTTCCAGAGAAAGGTTGGCTGTCATAAGTCGAAGAAGACTTACCATTCGAACAGCTCGGCCATGATGGTCGAGGAACCGTGAACGCCGAATGTGGACGCGTAGAAGCCCAAACACCGCGCACGACACGGACGCATTAGTCATTAGTAGAGGGAGGTGATGGGGATAGCCACACGGACGTGACGACAATTGTATGCGAACGCTGTGGACACGTTAACGCCGCAGCGGCAATGTTTTTATATAAAACATACCTGATATGCCTAATTGGCCGTGCAAGACGCGAGAAAGGCGTCGAGGGGGCTACCAAGAGCAGGCGAGACACTCGAGCGCAAACAGGGAGCAGGGAGCGTCATCGTAACGGCAGAGGGCACGAATGAGGTGGCCAAGGGGGCGAGATGCTGAAGGAGGTCGTGGACGTTGACAGGAAAACAAGGCCTGTGAGGTCGACGACGGCGACGCGATGGCATGCAAAGGCCCACCGTGGTTCAAGCAAGTGAAATTTTACTGTAAAGGCGATCAGAATAACGAAAGCGGAAGGAGAGACTTACCTGAAGCGCACAGCGTGCCGCTCCAGGGGAAGCTGGTATGATGTGCGAGCGGCAGTTCAAGGGGCTCGAACGGTCACGAGAACGCGTCGAACGCGTCAATTTGGCACACGGACGGTTCGAACGAGTGACGGAAGCTCGTAAGCGTTGAGGAAACCAGTCAGATGGCTGTGGAGCTGCTGCGCGCGTGCGCACGTTGGGGGCACGAGGGTGCGCATGAGTAAGTCGGATAGCCCTAGGAGCTATGAAAACGCATTGAGTATGTACATGGACGTGCCATGCACTGTGCAGGTCACGACAACAACTAAAACCACGCCGCCAGTCGTCAGAATGCACCGAACGAAATTGAAATAAACTTACCTAGTAGCGCTGCAAGACGGACTGAAAGCGAGTCAAACGCCGTCGGAAACCACTCGAACCGCTCGAGCGTACGCACGGACGTGCCAAGTATCGGAAGCGTCACGAAGACAACTGGAAACGATGACAAGAATGTCAGAACGCGTCGAGTGAAGCTCAGGACGCAAAACTCACCTGCAACACATGAACTCGAGCTGTCCGAGCGTTCGTTGTCCAACCATGGAGGCACGCCGTCGAGGTCCTGGGCACCGCGAGTCACGCGTTCGAGATGGCAAGGGCGGCACGACGAGCGGCGGCGACGTCGACTCGACGCGAGTCGAAGAAGCGCGGCTAGCTGCTGATACTCAGCGCGGGCAACGAGACTAGCAATCGCAAGACTTACCAGTGTCGTCCAGACCTCCTGCAAAGCCTCTAAATTGCTCCTGTGAGGTCATTGGACCTAAAGATCGACGAGGAAGAATGAAATTCGCAGCTGTAAACGTCAGTCGAACGGCAAAGATCAAAGAGGCCTATCTTGGACGCGTTAGCGCGATGTGGTCGATGCGGAGCCGTCGAATGGGAATCGGACCACGCGAACATATTGTTGATGGAGCCGGGAAGCAGCGTGGAGCAGCGTCATTTGAATCTCTCTTGCCTATCTTCTTGATGGGCAGCCAGGAGGCTCGAGAGATGGTGTGCCGATCTGAAGAGCGCCTATTGTACAGTGAGGTAGTAGGCGCGGGGAGGGTTGGCGTTGTTCTCATTTCCCCAGTTATTTTCTAGTTCTGCCGTCCTTTGAGCTGATTCGATTTTCGTTGCTATGCTCTTATCCTCGCAGTCTCGTGTAATGCTGCTTGTAACCAGACCGCTGCGGGGTAGGTTATCTTTGGTATGGCGACGGCTTGGTATAACTGGCGCGTAAGTTTTGCTGGGGTGCCCCACGACACGGGCGAGAGACGGCTGAAGAGGATTGTGTTTACTGCACCCTTGGCTATTGCATTGCCAGCAACGTTGTCCAGCATGACACCCAAGGACTTGTGCGTTGCCGAGGACTCGATGGAGACTCCTAGGGTCCACTGAATCAACAGGGTCAGATGATGCAATGAATTGAAGATTCGGAGATAATATAAGATCGTATCGCATTAGGTTTCATCAGAGGAGACAAGGGCGCATGACAAGAAGCAGGAAGAGAAATAAAAATACAACTGCAGGCTTACACTCTATGAAAGGGATAGGCTCTGTACTCCTCATCGAATCCCACTAGTACAGGGAAAGAGGTGACACGTGGGGTCTTTGGCGGTCTATTGGACTGGGCGTTGCTTTCGCACGACCGCTTTTGCCCTGCAGACCGGTCCACATCCATCGCAAGTTGATTTGGTGGAGGGGAGGCACCACCATCCATCTCCATTCTAGGAATTCCCTCATGCTCGTCCTTGTCATCAATGCCCACATCTGCACCCTCATGCTGGTTCTCATCACCAATGCCCTCTCCTTCAGTCCTCAATGTTCCAGTGGATTTCACTGTCATATGAAGATAAGAAATGAATGAATAGCTATACAGGCAGTACTTACACCACTCCATATCGAGCTTCTTGGTGTACCATTCGAAGACACTTTTTAAGAGTATCTTGTAGTCCTTCTTTGGGACTCTATTGATGTCATAATGGTAGTCAAACCCACTTAGGAGTGGCGGAAGGCGTCGTGCATACTCATTGTCCCAGACTGACATGCCACCAAATGAATGCATATCCTCTGGAAAATGTGATAGTACTACTCACCGGAATTGTGGGGTAGGGGAAGCTGTTCGATGTTGGACATTGCAACATCTCTATAGTCATCCATCGTGTTAGGATCATGGCGCCCAATAATGTATTCTGCGATGAGGTAATCCTCAAAGTCCTGGGATCGATAGTTCTTCACTTCACGACGTTCTATGGTCTGGCAAGGGCGTATGATTGATTCGATGACATTGTCCATGTGGACAATTACATTGAGGAGGTAGGGTAAGAAATTGGATCCCATGTACTTTGGGAGCTTCTTCTGCTCATAATGTTCATACAACGTGATGACGAGGTAGTGCCGCCAAAAAAACCGTTTGATGTGGTCCCTGTAGAACGCAGGAACGAAAGTGTGATGTTCTAGACTGGGTTTTTCATCCAATAAGTTCATGTATTTGATGGGGCAACAGCCACCGTCGTCCTGGTGGATGGAATATCGGATCTGTGTAATGTATGACTTGTGGAGCTCGGTGATAGGAGACCTGGGCCAGAAAAAATCAGACATGGTCGACGCTGAGGTATATGAATGCGAAATATGTGCGGCAGATGGTGGTAAATGATTGAAGAAGTTCGGATGAAAAATGCCTCAACAACTCCGACACCCTGGGGACTGCAGAGCGAGGCAAGTAGCACTACAATTTGTCATCGAAACCTCTCCGAAGTCGGACAATGGAGTTTTCGCATGTAAATAAGGTGCCTGCCGCCTACGACGGCACTAATGTTCTGGTATCAGTACATCCAATATCGGGTATCTGATAAATGAGACAGTGTAATTATACAGGTAGGATGAAGTGAACAAGGTCGTGACAACGCGCAAGGATCGATAGTTTCATCACGGCGACAGATCGCCATTCCGCTTTGCCAAAAGGGATCCAGGCTCAAAAACCAGATGGGTTGTCGCCGAAACGCTGAACGGGGGCGGCACGCTGATCAATGGTTGAGCGGGACGGCCTGACACAGACTGTTTCCTGGTTCGAGAGCGGGAAAGTGGCTTCGCTTGGGAATGGGTTTCGCTTGTTGACTTCGTATAAAGTACATTCCTTTCTTGATGGAGTACATATGACTGAATGGAAGATAAGCGGGGATTAGACAAGGTTAGACTGCAAGAAAGAATTCTACGCACACGAGCAACTAAAATGGCTTCCATCCACGTTTCACCCTCCTTGGGGTTACATGCAAACATGTGTAGGTAATCCGCGGCGTTCTCGAATAGTGAAAGGTGATCGGTTGATTTGACGGCGAACACGAAGGGTCTGGGTGACTTGTATCGCCGAGTGAGGGAATACGCATCGAAATTAGATACAGAACACAGGAAGATTTCATCTTTGCCCTATGAAGCAAAGGCGTCAGTGAGGTTCGCTATTGGACAAACGCGATACTCGGACCGTGTCCCGTTTAGACAGCCACAAGCCATGCTCTCTAAGTTCCATCCACCGTTTGCTCCATTTGCCCCGTTTACTCTCCCATTCAACCCAGCCTCTGTGGGTCGGTGAGTAGTTGGGCATCGCCTGCCACCATCCAACAAGATCAGGTAAAAGCTGCGCAAAAGCGGAAATGAAACTCACGGACGGGCGCAGCAGCTTCGCCAAAGGCGTGGGTTTGATAACGAACGCATTCAGGAGTTTGTCCTTGTTCCATGAAGACGAGACATCCAACAACACTTCGAAATCTCGAATTGGGCGCTCTAAAAATAGATATCACCATGTAGAGCTACTATAAATAACAGCTACTCACCCATGCCGTAGTCTTGAGCCAACTCAAACAGCATCCACGACCCGGATCTGTCGAGAATCCCTTGGCCAGCCATGAGTTTGATAACGTCCCCCGCGTTGGTGGCCGGTGTAAGTTCCACCGTGTTGAACCGCTGCATATCGCCAATGAAAACCCTCTGTTGAACAACTGGAACCTTGGTAGAAGGCTGATGCGGCGGCATGGTAACCGGCGCAGGGAGAGACGGGCGCTGCACACCGCGCTGATTGGACGTATTGTTTTCCCGATCGACGGAGGGCCGGGAAGTGCTACCAGATGGCCTCCTGTTGTCCTCGCTAATCCGACCATGAGATTTGGCGGAGTGCTCATGGCCCATCGGAGGATTACTCCGCCCGTCCCGCACGGAACGGCCATATGCATCCATAGAAGAGCGCCCGCAGATATCTTCGGGTGCCGGCCGAGTAGCAACGGTCTTGCTACGCCCCAGACTATGGCCAGGGGCCAGCTCGACCGATGGTCGCTCTGCATGACGGCGATCGGGCTTACGGAATGAGCGAGCGGCCATTAATGACCGGTCCTGCAGCGGAGCTTCGGTGGCCCGCGTAGTCGAGAACGGCACGTAAGTCGCATTGTCCGTGCGGTGTCCTTGAGTGGGGCTTGTCGTGGCAGAACGAGCAAGCCTCGCCTTCATTGACAATGATGGAGCAAAATTACGGTCCGCAGAAGTTGAAGGGATGGAGGCATGCAGATGTAAGAGCCTACGCGACAGATCTTCAGGTGGGAATGGGGAATGCCCAGTAGAGCTAGACTCCTGTCGAAGAGACCCCGTTCCAGACGAAGTCGCTCCTGACGTAGAAGATTTGTGAGGTTCATGAGTGGGACGCCTTGGAGCAGGAGTTATCGAAGATTGTGCCAATGGTAACGGGGGAAGGGGGGACGGTGGCACACGGTGGCTGCTCTTGGCTCGTTCCAATTTCCTCTGTTGCCGTTCATCACGGAGCTGCTGCCTGATCGACTTCTGCGCCTTCAGAGCAGTGGGCATTCGCTGGGCGAGTGGCACGTCGTCATCTGATCCTCCACCCGTTCTAGAAAGACCAGACTGAGTGCGAGAGTGGATAGGTGAAGGTAGGACAGATGTCCCGTCAATGCTGTGGTAGACTGTGGTGCCGTCCTCACTTTCGGAGGAGGAACTGTAGTCTGCGGCAGCGCTCAACGAAGGACGGCCTGCTCCACATGTGCGGCTATAATCTCCCCTGCCCTCAGCCCCGGCCCTGTCGTCGAGCCCCCCATTATTCTTGCTCCTCGAACCGCTCCCTTGACCGTACTCATTTTCTTCGAGCCCTTTCCGGTCAGCTGCGCTGGTATGTCTTTCATGCGCACCACGTTGTGCACGCCACTCATGGCCACCATGCAGTGTCTCCTTCCTGAGCGACGGCGTTGAGCGACCAATCATCCGGAGACGTTCGCTGAGACTACTGCGCATCGTATCGGCGGAAGTTCCTGGCTTGAAGTCGGCTTCTTGATTGATAGAACCGCACGAAATTTGAGCAATGCCCGGAGGCCGAAATGGTTCCTGCTGAGATTGGGGTTCGTCTGGTTCAAAATCAGACAAATCAGAGAGCGACTGAGTGTAATAGTCAAAGTCCGAATGGTAGCTTAGTGGGTCTTCTTCAACTTCCTCGAGTTGCGGCCTATCGTCAGGGTCAACTGAGAATTCCAGGTCCACAGCCCTGTTGTTTGTACAACTATTTTGGTTCGGCGCAACCTCTGGCCACGGGGAATGTAGGGATGAAGCACGTGAGAGTGCGGATGAAGAGGGCTCAGATATTGTATATGAAAGCGAGGGCAGCGAATCAATATCTGCATCATGTCCTGGAAAGGACAATGAACGTGAGGAAACCGCTTCCTCAACTTGGGCGTCGCAAGTGACGCAGTCGACGCAAGTTAACTCGGATGCACCAGGCAGCAGAGATTCACCTGAGGCATTACAGGATGAACCAAGATCGCTAATCTCGTCCTCCGAGGTCGGGGATGGAGATACCGCCGATGCACGTTCTGTTTCAGTTGGAGAATGAAGACCGAAGTCAGAACTGAGATCCAAATTCCAAGGTTCATGAGGTAAACGCGCCCCAACCGTTCCTTTTCGGACCTAATTATGATAGATGAGTGGTTACTTCTCTGTTAAATCTGCCGTTCATAAACGTACGTACCTTTCTAGGAACGACGACGCTCATTTCTGAAAGTGCGCGCAGCGAGGGTAACGACGGACGTGGCACGAATGCGGGCCTCGTATGAGCAGGGCGGCTGGGTCCTGATGACTTAGGACGTGCAGAGCTCGCCTGAGGTACAGGCACTTGGGGAGAGAGTTCGACAGCAGAAGGCTTCACAGATTCAGAAAGTGGGGGGCAGCCCATATCTAAGAAAGAGCGAGTAGGAGACGGCGCCGAACTTGATGAAGCGAGTATAGCGAACGGATCATTGTCCAAAAATAGCGAAGGTGCGAATACGTTGCAGTCTGTATTACTGATCACGGTGTCGATGTCATTGTGTGGACTCGAAAGCACGCCCGAAGTCGAGAGGTCTGAAAGAATGGACGGTTGATGAAATGAACTGGAGGAGCCGAATAGTGATGGCAGAGATGGCTTCCTTGGTAACTTAACGCCCTGTAGTAAGCCAGACTTCTTTGGCGATGAAGTCATCTGTTCGGGCTGACTCGACGAGTCGACGGACTCAGGAGAACTTGAGGGAATATGCGGCTGGAAAAGATACGCAGTGAGTCGACTGTTTCATGGCTGGAAAAACATCACGGATAAATTTAGGTTTTGTTCCCGACCAACTTGCAACGTCAAGGGTGGTTACTAGCCGACAGCACGTGACCACGTACAAGAGATCTCTGGCCATTGGCATTGACGCGCATCCGCAGGTCTGTCCCACCTCACAACTGGACAAAGACACAGTACACATATAGACGAGAGCGACGCACCTGAGACAACTGGTGGGTATGTTCGACTGTGAACATCTCCGCGGACACTCCCATCGGCTGGCTGACTCCACTGCCTCGTGGAGGCTCCGAATTTGAGACTTGATCGCAGCCAGCATTCCGCTCGAGCATTTGGGGGACCATGGGCACAGGAGTTCAGAGTGGTGGTGGTGGTGGTGATAGTCAACCAGGCGGTAGACAATTAGGTGTCCCTCGGATCGAGTCGGAAAGTGTTGCTTGCCGCGGATACTCCCTGTTCCGCGGGAAAACGTTATTCAAGGCTTGTATGGGGATATTGTCAAAAGAGGGAGAGGAAGAAGGAATGGATTGTGGTTAACTTAAGACGGTGTAGTCGAAGTAGAGTCTAAGAGTGGTACTAGCACCAGATAGGGATTTGCCTAATGCATCCATTACGTACCTGACTCATCTCTGTTCAGTCTCAACTCGTACTTACTGCTAGTAGACTCTGCCATGCCACGCGACCTACCTGGCATGTACTGGGACGAGGAGAGGAACAGGTACTTCCCCCTCTCTTCTACCCCTCCCTGTCACAAGGAGCGAGCGGATTGCAAACCCCCACGCGTTCCGCGTGCACAACAGCCTCGGCAGACCACCCCTGGCCTTGCTGAAAAGAACACGACGTCGTGCTCGAGAGAGACACCTCACCATATATTCACACACCTGCGTTCATTATCCAGTACCGCACAAAAGGACAGGCTTACACAGTGCGTCCCTGTCTCACCCCTGACAACCGTGAAATTTTGAGATATGACATCGCGTTCCCTCACAGCGGTCTGCGGTGCTCGCAGTTTGCTTTGACTGACAAAGTAGAACGATCAGTGGTTCCATGCCTATCTCCACGAGGCTGTATCACTGCATTCCAGGTCAGCATTTTTCTTTCTCTGGTAACTCGTTTGAGTGACCTAGGGCACGAAGTCGGTTTCTCGCAGTGGTCGTGTATGGCAATTTGCAGGCGACTCGATGGGGTGGTTCTATTCATATGCAGCTGACAGACAAATTGAGGTAGCAGGTTTATGTACCTCTCGCAATTGGCGGACCGAATTCAATCTGTCCTCGGAGGCGCGTGTGACTGGTCTACTAGACTGGGTGTACATTGATCCATTCACAGGTATCGTCCATTTGCGTCGACGACTCTAAATGCATGTTGGTATATATTTCGCTTGATACTTGCTAGCTCTCGGAGATAACATTGAAGTAGTGCCACCTCCTTCGGTCCGGACTGCAGGATCCTCCATCTGCCGTTGGACTCTGCCGCGGAGGAGTGAGTGCTTTACAACCACTTCATATACATGAGACTTATCCCAAACTAGTATCCGCATATCCAGAATCGATAGTCGTGTAGCATGCGACATATGGACGGCAGACCTTCAGGGGTCTCGCCTAGTTTTAGGTGACTCGTGTGTTGACTTATCTCATTGGTTTGGCTCACATTTCCCAAGGTGCCAATAAGCAAGTTGTCTGCATTGACGATATCTCAGAGCGTGGTGCAGTGCAGCATCTTCCTACAGGCAGTGACGTTTTTTCTGTAGCACAAAAAGAGGTCGGTCACAATGACATAGCTTGCCCCATCATCGCATTTATCTGACTCGTACGGCAGCACATCATCTACTCGGGTCTTCGGAATGGGAGCATTCTGAGATTTGACAGCCGGGTATGGAAACCAAAGGGGGATGCCCTCCTCGATCAATTGTTCGCACAGCCATCCAACTCCATAACGAATCTCAGGCTTCTACGCGATTCACAGCTTCTTGTAACCAATGTTGATGGCAAGGTAAGTCACTCGCATGATTTTTTAGATTGAACTTCTGACCCGAGCGAACGATTACTCCAGATTTCGACCTTTGATTTGCGCTTTATTTCTCCTCGAGTACCATTGAAAGTATTTACAGGAAACGTGAACTCTTATTCCATCAAAGCGGTATGCTAGATTCACCACCATGGTAACTCCGAGCTGACATATGCAGCCCATCGCCGTGGATCCATCGGAAGAGTTCCTTTTTGCTGCTGGCCAAGACAACCGCATCCGACTGTGGTCTCTACGCTCGGGTGGTTCCCCACTCACTCCAAGTCCCAGTATTACCGCCCCGAAACTTTACGGGAGAGAGTTACTGCAATACCAATTCGAACAACCCGTGCGATCCATGCAAATATCAGAAGAGGGGAATGTCACGAATCTCTGGGCTGCATCAGGTTATGAGTTGTTCAAGTATAGTTTGGGCCAGCGGATAACAGGTTTACTCGAGTTGCTGAGGGAGAAACGGACAACCAATCCACTGGCTGACTAGCAGAGTATGTTTCACTCGTTACTCCTTTATTTTTCATTCATTGCTTAGGAGAGTAACAACTTGAAATGCCTTTCCCCAGTTTTGATCCCAAAAAAACTAAATCGGTTTTGTAATGACCCACAAGCGGCATATACCAAGTCTGGCATTATATTAGAGTGAATTCGGATCTCCATACTTCAAATCTGCAAAATCGTCGAATTATGCTATGTACATGCTTGCTGAGTACTCAGGAAGCACTCTGATTGGATGGGACTATACTGTGCACTTCTGCTCGGCTACGTTTTGCAGATTAGTACGTATGTAGTACTACTAGGATAACATACGGTCTGGTGACCATGATATTTTAGGGCTAGCCTGGTTAGTGGTGGAGCCGAGCAGCGTTGCGTATACATTAGAGCGGAGAATGTGATGAACTCGTCGTGCTTCATTCTCCCATCCTGACTTAGTACTTCCTCGATGCGCTTCACTTAGGTTTCTCTAGTTGCCGCTTCCCTCGTCACCGTCGTAGTGGGCACTGCTATCAGCCCGAATACTGGTGGTCTCAGTAACCTTGAAAAGAAGGATTGCGTGTGTATGCCATTGGATGATCCATGCGTCGTTGGACTCCCTGAAGTCTGCTGCTCTGGTAAATGCTCAAGCATAGGTGTGAGTGTCCCGCAATTCCCCAACGTAGAACTCGGGAAATGCGTGGTAAGTCGTCAGCTGCCCATACCTTCTGTATGAAAATTCACAATACCCATTTCTCTACCAGGCACCGTGTACGCCAACAGGTGATCCGTGTGACATCACTGATCCTGGGGCCTGCTGTAGCCAGATATGCGGTACCAATGACTCTGGGGTGAAAGTATGCATTGTAAGTCATTGGTGAGCCTATGCCATGCCCCTTCGATTCACCTTCGATTCGGTTCGACAGGAGTGATTCATGTCATTTGTGTAGTATGTACCTCTGGGCAGTAATAGTACAACCAAGATAAGTGCTGACCTTGTATGCCAAGATGTTCCTGGCATTCAATCGCGCATCGTGAGTAATTGTTCGAAGCGCAGTCCAGTTAGCATTGGTCGACTGTTATATCCGAGAAAGCAGTGTTGCCTTTGCCACAGAGTGTTGCTGTGCAGGATGTTCAGTCTACGCGTGCGTATCGTACTCATCGTTGCCATAATCCAACATGAGAGAAATTTTGGAAGCCATGATCTCTCTGCCGGTCCCTTCGCCTGCTCTGGTGGACCCGTAGTAGCCAAAGTCTGCTGCTCCAGCGCTACACTGCACAGCAGCCTGCGTCTTTTTCTTTCTTCTCAGGTCTCTGGAGGCGCATTTCTACATCCACGCTCGTGACGAAGAGATTAGGCGGCAACGAAGAGCGAGATGAAGGTGGGATGAGAAATGGAAATATTTGCCCAGCTTCAAATTGTGGCGCTAGTATCAACGTGGATGCCGCTGGTTGAGAGTCCACAGATGGCGAACGTAATGTTTCTAACGGGGGTTGAGTTGGTGTCCCCTCCGCCGCTTCGTCAGTAAAGATAATTTGGCGACGTAGAGGCTTGCCGATGAACGAACGAAAATTCTTAGCTTTTCAGGAATGGAGGGGGTCATCAGGTGTTTCTTGCCATTCCGCACGATCCATGGTAGGGGAGGTTTTGATTGAGGTGCAAGCATTAGCACCCGATCCCATCGCATGGATAGTAGCTGTGGCTTCACGCTCATGTTGCCGCTTTATGCATCGCCTGCGATTGCGTACCCGAGGGGAACATTCGAAGCTTCTTCCGGACTTAAGCAGCAGAATGAAGGGGAATATAAGATAAGAGCGTGCGCATGAATACCGATGGTGCGCACAGGGGCCCGTGTCTAGTTTACAGTAAGGTCCTGGGGAAATATGTGTTCAAGCGGGGAGGATAGGGCCGGAGTCCGATTCTGAAGGGGTAGTATCCGAGTGGGATTCTGATGACTCGTGCTAGATGTTTCAGCATACAAGGTCCCCATCTCTGACCACCGCCATTTCGAAAGCATCCAGAAACTAAAACCCATCTATAGAGAGACAAAGCGATGTAAGGGAGAAGCCACGGAGGGTCGGTAGACTGCAGCAGAGACGTGACTTGAGCCTTGCAGAAGTGGGTTCGCAAGCTGTAGAAGGATGTGTGGGTGGATGGGACGAGAAACGAGGCCTTGACTACGGTATTAGAATACATAAGTATAGGTGTAACGTACATACATATATGAAAGTCATCGGCGAAGGGCCGTCGTTAGTTCAAGTGTCTTCATGGAGCGATGTACCAGTGACATGCCACATAAACACCGCTGTGTTAGCCTAATCGTCAGCATTCGCTCACACGTGGTTCGAAAATTACCTTGAAAGGGCTTGGATGAACAGCAATAGTGTCCGGAAATCCGAAGCTGTCAGGCCAGACCCTCAACATCAGGGTAGGTGACTTGGCCATTGTGGAGGCGGATCGAGGGAAGGACCTGGGTACGGTTGTGAACGACACTATCACCCTGAAAGAGGTGAAGACTTTTGAGCGTAAGCAGAGGGAGATGGAGACAGCGAAAGTAGAGGAGCGTTAATGGGAAACAAATGCAAAGAACGACGCACTTAAGATGATTGCGTCGCTTCAAAGACTTTCACTGTTACAGACTGTACGCCCCGTAGCTGATTGGCTCTGCCTTGACTGTATACAGATTGATACTATACAACCCTTTGTCGTTTCTGTAGGGTCCAAGTGCGCGTTCTTCTGGTATGTACCAACCAACGTCTTGCAGCTTTAATCTCAATTCTGTCGATGCCCAAGCCTGCAGATCTGAGCATCAAGGTGAAAGAGACTCGGGATGTGGCGCGCACGTCATGGACAGGACCAACGGTTGATGGCAAACGAATGCGTTGGCTAATGCAGAACGATTGGATGCATCTCCGAGGAGGTTGATTGTGACGGCCATAACGGATTGGTTCCTATGTAGAGGGCGTTGACTGTGTGCAAAGCCTTGGTCGTGTCGTTGACTTGGAGGGCCTCATAATTGTGTTCCCACGAGTCTTGTACCATACGTACATAGCAAGGCACGCCGTACCTTCTTCGCTCCTTTTCTTGCAATGACCGCCAGTCCTCGATCAAGTGTTGATTCTTCATCGTCAGACTCGGACTCAGACTCAGACTCCCCAACCTCGCCCCAGTCTCCTGTCAGTTTGCCTGAAGGCGCAGCTGCAACACTCGTCTTACTTCCAGACACAGAGGCCCAGAATCCTTACGACCTCGACAGTGATGATGACATCGGCGACGAACGAGACCCACAACTTGAGATTCAAAGACTCAGCATACCCCCTCTTCCTGCTTCTTTCGTGTTTCTTTATCTCTTGTCTCCATATCTCAAGCTGGGCGCCTTGTATATCTCTGATGGAACGGCCTCGCTATGGCACGGTCTCATAACACTCATATTGGCAGCATCTCTCTCTGCGTTCTGTCGCCATCTGTGGTTCATGCTCGGTCGCTATTTGCGCAAAGTAACCTTGGACGATATCCTCATTGAAGCTTTTGTCCGGGGTCGAGGCAGGGGGTGCAAGCATTCCCTTTCTCGCTCCATCATAAGCGGCGTCATTGCGCTATTTAGAATATTGCTGGCTGCATTTTATATGCGGGGTAAGTCGTGCTGTATCTGTCGGTCATTCACAATGATCTGATTTGCGAACAAGACTCGGTGTATTCTTTACTGCCTTTGGTCCCAGAAGAAATACAATACCATCCACGCCTGTACATCTCAGTATTCCTGGGGTTTGTTGTACTCGCCTTATCCCTTTCAAACACCCTTGCAGCGAAACCTGTAATTTATTCAAGCGGCCTCTCCCTGGTATCATATCTAGCATGGTTGATTGCAGTCTCACATGCCTACGCAACTGGCATGCTTAAGCCAAGTACGAACCTGCCTCAACGGGGTATTCTCTGGAACGAATACAGTTGCGTATCACCCATAATTTACAATTCGGATTTCTGAATCAGTATCAATGTCCAGGCAGCATCGTTTTTGCGTGTACTACCCCTCTGACAGTACCTTTGTCCGCGTCTTTGTCTAGCACACTTATGCCTCATCCCATGAAGGAGCACAGAAAACGACTATTTAAGCTTTTGAATGTGTCCTCGACGACACTGGGGATGTTACTGATTCTACCCCTCGTTATCTTTACCTCAATCCACACGGATCTCGTAAGTCAATCTACCAATGCTACTACCAAAGCAGTGGCCTGGCTTCTAACCACGATGAACAGGGGTCGTCGAAATCTATTTCTAATATCCTGGTCCCAATTTTTCGCGCAGGAGCCCTTGCGCTATCAATACCAAGTATCGTTGTTTCAATGCCATCCCTGCGATTCCCCCACATCTTACATCGATATTCCTATGTAAACCCTTCGAGACTATTCATTATTTTCTGCGTTGTATCGCTAAGCTCGGTGTCACCATCAGTCACATGCACTCTCAGGGACGTTACTCTACTTTTGGCTTGCTCTGGGACATTCCTACTACCAGGTGTGTCTTGCTTCTTTTTGCACGTGCTCGAGTCTGAGAACTATGTGTCCGTTTTATTAGCATTAGCACACATCACTATCCACTACTTCCGCCACCCTCTTGCGATCATCATACCCCAAGCTCCACGTTCAGCGCCTGGCACGCCACGCTCGAGTGGGGCGGGGTCATCCTCACGTCCATCCCTCGACCCACTCTTGCAACGCAAGGAACGGGCTCTCCAGCGCAGGCGATTGGGAAGGCGTCTAATGTGGGACATTGGAATATGGCTGCTACTTATTCCCGCATGTGCGTCCACCTTGGTGTGGACTGTTGGCCGCATAGCTCGGAAATGGTAGCATGCATTTTTGCGTCCTGCTGGGTCAGGTTATGTACATAGAACGGACCATTATGGGCACCACATTTTGTCGTATTTTCGGGTAGGCTTTACATGATTCGGAGTCTGGACAGTGACATGGTATCCACCATGGGATGCAGGTAAACCCTCGATGTCGTAGATATTCAATATGCAGGTTAAGGCGCGCGTGGAGATGTACGCGAAAATTCTCTGTACGTGTATGGCCTAGGACACTAGCACCCTGTATACAAGGCGGGATGCAGAGACTGATCTGCACATGGGACGTAAGTATTATCACTTACACCGTTGTCGGCACCCCCACCCATTCGGCACTTTGGTTTTTTACCACCCACCGCTCAACTACACACAACATTGACTAGTACAAAAATTATTTTATACCACTCGGATACTCTGATAGCTCGAAGCATCGATATACGTGCAGTAGTTGTTGAGATCGCAAAAAATGCTGGGTTGAACAGCAGTCACGCTCATTTGTCACCCAAGTTGTCACAACTGCCGAAGTGGAGTCACCATTCTCACCACGGAATCCATGTGACACCAGTGACATATGGTGACATTTCTGTGACTGCCGAATGGGTGGGGTGCCGACAACGGTGTAAGTGATAGTAGCTGCGAAGAGTCACCATTATCTACAAGAAAATGAACCAGAGCAGCTCCGCAAATGTATCGTGTAGCGTATCCATGATTCGATGATGTCCGACAGCCGAACGAACCACACGCACACCTGGGGGCCACCACGCAAGTATGGACTTACACCGTACGAGGGTCATGAGGGCTTCGAATCGATGTTCCGAGGATGCCAAACGGTGACAACGTGGAAGGGAACGGACAATCCATTCGCATTATCACCGTTACCTTGCACACGACGTGGCTGCAAGCTCGGAATCCGTACGTTGATGACTGAAGTGGAAGCACGCACTCAGTGTACCTCTGAATAGTGGTAAGTCTACAGAATACAGAATACAGGGGACAGTCACGGTCGTCAAAGGTTCACTGATGCTGCTAAATCCTGGGGCAGCGCGGCTATTATCTGAAAAGGATGCGTTAGTGAGGTTTGTTATGACGGCCAATGTATGGGATCACCTGTCGAGCCTTCTCCTCGCCTCCGACTTCCCACCCACTTCTTGAGATTGGGAGGAAATAGTTATTCACAAATCGCACACAGAGCTGTCCAAGACCAAATTTTTTCCCTGTGTATTTTCGCCATCGTAGCATCATATCAATGAGTTTTGATGCGCGAGTGAGGAGTCGTCTTCGAGCGGCAATTCCCTCTGGATCGAACTGTGGGTTGTTATACCGAATGAAAGGAGACAGAAGCGATTCCGCGGCAATAACAACATTCTCAAATGTAGTGTACACAGATTTGAGGACCATCTGAAGCAGATATCAGAAACTACCGACATAAGCACGATCAGAAGAGAACTGACCAAAAATTTGTGGTGGTCCGAACCGATAGATGCTTCCACTTGTTCCGCAGTGTCGATCATCTTTCTGATATTAGGGATAGAATGAGGATCAAATGCCCCAGCCTCCAATAACTTGCAAATGCGGGGAACAACCGTCGTGGAAATCATGGCTGAAACTAGATCACCATCTGGAGACGGCTCCGAATCCCCCTCTTCGTCTTCATCTTTTGGTTGGGAGTATTCATGAAGTGACGAATACCAAGTGAACTCATCGAGGGCCTCAGACGACTGCAATAAAAGATGAGCAGCTATCAGATGAAAAGATCGTACACCTCACTTCTAATGGGTTCCAACCTAGTAGCTCGAGACGCACCCAAAACTCCCATGCGCCAACAAGCCCAAGGCCGCCCCAAGCACCAGTGTAGCTATCGCCGTACCGGTTTCGCCATTGACCGAACCACTTACCAAGTCCCAGACTTGGGTCCGTGAACTCGACTGCCTGCACATCGGAGATGATGTCCTCTCCGCCAGTGGCAATTCGCTCTACCGCAGTTCGGTAGTCTTGATCGTCGGACGGAGGAAGAGAAGAATCGGTAGAATAACCCTCCTCTCTATCATCAACCTCGGTCACTCCTTTGCGAAGCTGGCGATGATGGCGACGTGCAACACATGTTGCACGCCTTTCCTTCCTGAGCGAGATGGGGTTGGCTCGAGGCACGATACGACCCAGTTCGTCGAATTCTTCCTCCACAGGAGGTTCTGACGGTGAGCCATACACCAGGGAAAGGTCGCTCTCGTCGTCATCTCTGCGGCGCTGCGAAATCGCCTCTGCGCGCTGTTTCAGAATAGATAAGTGTTCATCCTCCAATTTTTCAAGTTCAGGATACTAGCAGATAGAGTCAACAACAACGACAACAAGCAATAAGATCCACCGCATATACGGACCTTTTCATCGAGAAACGTGGCTACGCTCTCCATCCAGTCCTTGAACTCGGCGAACCAACTTCTTTTGGTTTCCGCCTTTGCAATCATTTCTCGCAGCTCCATTTCACGGGCATCCAATTGTTCTTGCTCGGCGACGAGTGACTCCGCTGCTTTAGTATTAGTGGCATGGGATGCTTTTAGAGCAGCCAGGGATTGAGCGAGCCGCTCAATGACTGGACGAAGGGCAGGTACGTCCGCAGGCAGAGGAACTAAAAAAGCAATGAATAAGAGAAAGTTCATGGATGTGTGCACATACTTGGTGCTGGCTTGTAAACTTGCTTCACGGGAGCTGCATCGGTCTTTGCATAAAAGTCCGAGCCACCTCTTCTCAACTGTTCTCTTTCCCAAGCCATACTTTCTTCGTCCTCTTCATTCCTGCCAGGCAATCAGCGGCGCCAAAAGAAAGCAGCCATTGTACCAACGCGTCAGTGATCATTTCTTGCATGGCATCCTTGCGCTTTGTTGCCTCTATTTTTCGGGATTTTTTGCCGAGGGCGATTCTCTCTTGAGCGCTCGTGTACTCAGCATACTCTACGATGATCAGGTGTCAAGGTGATGGGAAAGGTGGAAAGCAACCTTACCTACCGTCGTCACCTTCACCGAGATCGTCTTCTTCTCGCATCAACCGGCTTTCTGGGTGAGGTCCTTGATAAACATCGTTGCGAGTCGCAACAGTGAGGGATATATAGTCATCTTCCTGTCCCACGAGCCGTAGCCGTTCTCGTTTCTCTTTCGCAGCCTGGATCGATGACTGCGATGGTATTGGGACATCGCTCACAACTGCGCTGTTTAGCACGAGAAGTACAGATGCAGAAAACAACTCACTTGAAATATCAAGCGCGTCGATGACGCTAACTTCTGCACTCATTGAAACATCTGCATCGGACACGTCGAGGTCCGGCATAGGGGGTCGCGTTGATTGCATATTAGCCTTCAGTTGTGAGAGGTATGCAGCGTCATAGACGGGCTGTCCATTCGTGCGAGCACTGATAGTTGCCTGATCCAAATTCTCGGGGGGAATATTGCTGCTCTGAATGATGAAAACGGGTTCTGAAACGGACAAGACAGAAACATACGTATTGAGGGTGAGCGTGCGACTCAGACTCGACTTCTTCAACTGGAATGTCTCTCCTTCATCGTCCTAGGTAAGGATGAATGTGAGCCGTGTACAATGCTTGAACCGCATCGCACCAACCTCGTCCACCCCGAAACTGAGCTTCGACTTGGCTTTCGACCGTTTTGCCTTGCTCCTGACCTTCGAAGCAATGGCTGTGGGTGATTCGCTGTGGGTCTCGTCCGTTTCCTCTGTGTCTCTTTCTCTCGCCCGCTGCCCCGCTCTTGACTTCGACTTCTTGAAGAGGAGCTCTGCCATGGAAAGTGCGTGACGTGACATGTCCGTGACAGGAAAGTCGTTTCCGCGAATGTGAATTTTCCCACGCGTGGCTCTTTCCGCTGTTCTGTCATGGTGGCCCGTCCGCGTCCTCGGCCACGGCCAGTCGCGAAGACGCGTGTGAGTGCAGCAGACGCGACGACGACGACAACGGCAGCGACGACTAACAACAAGACAGACGATGAGGATGCCTTGTTCATGCGCAGTCGCGGGAGAACCGACCAGCAGTGGATGCAACTACAGCAACTCGCGCGGACCAGTAAGGGAACGAGTGAGAACTGTGTACACCTCTCTCATCGCTTAGCAGACAGCACAACTCATGTCGTGTTGCTTGATTCGTCGGAGGATGACGACCACTCGCAGGAAGATGCTTCTCCTCCACCGCGCCTAATAAAGAGGCAGAAGCAGACCAAGCAGAATATACCTCGGTGGCAGACGCTTGGTGTTGGCAAACTGTACGTGAATGACGAGATTATGAGCCACTTGGCGGTCACGCGTAATAAGCTATCTTCACACATACTCTGACGATTCGTGATATAGGCTTTCCTCGGAGGAGGATGACGACGACGACATAGTGCTCCTAGGAGGGACCGACAATCCTGTGAATAGCACACCCAGGAAACGGAAACGGGAGAGGAGTCGTTCAAGGTCAATCACACCCCCACCGGAGCTTCCGGCGCACCTGCTTAACAACACAAGAAACCTCGTGCGGTTCGTCGTCCCTTTGCATACGTCCTGAGTAACTCATCCGTCACCAGACAAGCATTAGCAGTACCCCAACGCGCACCTTCTCCGACTTTTCTTCCAGATGATTCCACAGATACCATCGTTCTAGATCCGGAGCTAGCCAAAATCGCAGAAGCAGTCAAGAAACAGACAGTACAACGCAAGGTCGAGGGAGAACAAGCAGGTGGACCGGAAGTTGTCCAAGTCAATGTCAAGTGGATCCCTCATCCTCTCAATGATTCCGCACAAAAGCATATTTGGATGTTCAAAACGAAACGCGTATGTATATGCTGTATCGTCGCATTCATCCGCCGTAACGCGGCCCATTAGCATAACACGTTCCACGACCTCTTTGAGGAATTGGCAGACCTTGCAAGCATAATGGTCAGCCAACTCGTCGTCACCTATGAGGCAAAGCGTGTCTTTTCATCCGGATCACCCTCTAGTCTTGGCATATGGACGGAGGGAGAGCTTGGTTAGTACATCGCCGCTTGAAGTGTCCTGATGACCCTTGAAGACATTCCCACAGAGGCATACGACAAGCACACCTATGAGTATATCCGCACTCGTCGCCATCAACGTCCCGTATCGCCCACACTTTCAGCTGACGAAAGTGATGACGACGAACCGCACGACACAGAAATGCAATCCAGTGATGAAGAGTCGGAAGCCGAGTCGACAAGTGATGACAAGTTCAAGCTAGTTCTCCGGTCTGCGACAACCAAGGACATCACTCTCACCGTTCGATCGACGACAACGTGCAGTGCGATCGTGAAGGCATTTCTCAAGGCTGCGGATCTGCCCGATGTCTACAGCGACGTCCAGTCCAAGGGAAAGGGAAAGCAGTCTAAGCCCTACCCTCGACTCAAGATCGACGGAGAGAAGCAGGCCCCAGACGCAGAAATCGGGAACGCTGACTTAGACGACGGAGACCTGGTGGAAGTCGTTGGTATATGAAACCATTACGACCTGGGATTACTCTACGACCGCATTATTTCTCTTAGTGTAGCTTCTCGTTTTCGTTCTCTATGCTCTGCTTTGCATTAATCTTTATTGGAATGCACAAGATTGTAGGATATCCTTGTACAATTATAAAGAAAACATGTCTACCACTACATTCAATGCCATCCGTCGCAGGAATTTTTAACAAGGATTCTGGCATTGTTGACAAAGGACCTGATCAATTCATCGAATGCGTTGCGCTCATGTTCTGATGCATTCATGTCCCCCCTTTTGGATGCGACATACAGCAACAAGGGAGGTCTGGCGATCTCTACCTCCAGCTCATGCGATATCTCGGGCTAAAAATATACGAACGATGAATGTTAGCACTGGGGTGGTTTGGTGGCATACCGATGCATTAGGACCAGTGGTGGTCGTGACTTGCGTCAAGTCAATCTTGAATTCTTCATGTGAGTAGCACATCCTGTCCTTCCGTCTTGAATACGAGGGTGACCCGATAGGATGCTGAACTATGATGGCATGCTCTCAGTTCACCGCCTGCCATGCCAGATATATATATGCGTGCATACCCGGCACTTCCAGATTGACACTGACTCTCCAGTCCGCAGAACGCTTCGGACAGTAGATATTCAGGTCACCCAGCCGCATCTTCTTGGTGATCTCTTGTACGATCCCGGTCTTCTCGTCTCGTGTGACACGTATCCTATCGCGGTCGTGCGAGTGGTCTGACATGTAAAATGAATCCACCAGTTTGAGGTGCGCGTACTCGATGGGCGAGCCCGGGTTGGATGGCGGGCGCGGCATACCCTGCAGGGTGTTCAGCATCGTATTGTAGTGCTTGTGTTGTGCCTAACAGTCCAGTATGAGTCTACTGCCTCACTGACGGCCGCTTATACACGGACTGACCGCCGACATGTTCGTTTCGAATCGCACATCAGGTATATCTGGGGCCAAAACTGCACGTATGTGTGGTTGGCGAGTGACGGGAAGTGAGTGAAAGCAGCGCGTTCACGTACTTGTTTCCACCAGCACCGGGAGGGCGAATCGGTTATTAGAATTCCTGTATTTCAGGATGCCGATCTTGGCCTCTACCTCAACCCTCGCATTTGGAGCGTTAGTAGGCCTGGTCATGATCATATGGTGCACGAAGTCGGCGATCTCGCGTATGAACTCATCCAGAGGCTCGACGCCAAGGATCGAGACGGAAAGCGGGGGTAGATTGGTTGGGTTGTTCATGTTCGCCTCGGCCGTGTTTGTGTTTTTGGCTGGTAGTAAAGGGGCTGCACTGTTGCTAGCCTCACTTTCACGACTCGACATGTGGGTAGTAAATGGCGTCAATTGCGAGATTTAGCGCCCATAAACAGTAGCTCAAAATGCTAATAATTAAACCAAGGCCCACGGACAGTGCCAATTTCTCGAACTAAGTCAGTGTAAAATATGCATCTACTAACTAATGTCCATGCCCCAATAACTGACTAACGAGGAGGGGAAAGAATATTCCCGCTACGAGGAGGACGGTACGACGCACTCTACTGGGTGTGGATGGGACCTCTGCATGGTCCGGTATGTTCTGCAACACGGTAGCTACATACAAGAATGTCCCCCCCTGGCGTAGCAGGAATCTCAGCTGGCTGCGGCACTATGCAATGAACTTAGGACGCACGCTGAACAATAATGGAACTCCAGAACTAAGTCTCTGATTCATAAATGGAAGCGAATACAGCAGATAAGTGAGTATGGCGCTCGTCGGTGTAGCGAGACTGAACATCAGCAAGTGTCTTTTGCATTCTGCAATAGACAGCGATTTTGAAAGAAGAGACGTCGTGAGGGCAAGTGCAGTAGGCGCTATGAAACGAAAATTAGTACACGGGTCAGTTAGTCTGGTAACATATAACCTTTGTGGATGATGATGGCAAGAAAGACGATGAGTGACAAGGAGGGAGAACGGTCGTCAGATGCAGCAACGCCCAAAGCGTATCCATCGACCAAAGCATGCACAACCAAGCCAAGCGACAATGGGTATGCGCGGTTGACACTGTCGGCAGTTGTATGAGAGCTGGTTATGTGAGAAGACCTATCGGGAATCACGCCCTCCTCGCGTTCGAGTTCCTCGAGATCGATCTGGAAGACGTAGTTGTCACGGGGAACTGGCAATATTGTGCCAGAGGAGAAATATTCTTCGACAAGGAGCATAAAGGCAAATCCGAGCAGGACAGGAGTGGCGACCTTGCGAGAGATTGAATCCGGATGTGGATCACTGGATACGGTTTCCTCGATTCCCCTACGGTCGTAAGTGTTGCAAAGACATGGAGCAGCCATCCACTCACTCTGGTATGATAACCCCCAACGCGGTGCCTATGAGGAGCCCAGTACTGAGAACAGACAATATGGACAAATGCGCTCCTAGGGATGAGACTCAGGAGTCAGGACTGCTAGTCGGGAGGTGATTCTGGTGGTCATGCCACACCACGCACTGGACAGTGTGACCGACAACGGAACAAGACCAACAGCATACGACGTGAGGCCCATGACTGCCGTCATGAAGCCGATGCTCTGGAAGCCATTGGAAAGCATGCCAATACGTCTTCAACAAGTTCGTAGACTGGATAGCCACCGTCGTGTCAGAGTCAACAAGCTTTGTATGTAATGCCACTTTGCCCATCCATTCTGCCAAAGGAGTTCTGCCATTCCCGAGTTCTAGCTCCTGCCCTTGTCAACCTGACGTGCCTACTAGGGTCACCGGTCCCGACTCCCGGTCAACTTCCACATCGCTCTGAGTCTGGTCGAGTCCGTCTCGACCCTCACATCTCTGGTCTGCTCACCAGACTAATCGCTTGATTCACAACTACAATCCGATTGACATATCATTAGGTGGATCTTGGATCTTTTGTCTCTTCTGCCATTCAGGAAATTCGAGAGACATGCTTAAGGTTGGGAAGCAATCATGACTGGATAGCGTTAATGTCGTGACTGTCATCCCTTCAGCCTCCAGGAAAATGTATCCTGTGAGAGTCAGAGAACATGACTCATTTTAGCATCTTCGTCATCAGTGGAATCCAGATCCAGTCCAGGTGAAACTAGGCTTGACATGCAACACCAGAGAAACCCGAAACCTTCAACGCCAAGGGGGAAAAGGTAGGACCCTACTATGTCATAAGTTACCGATGTATGTTAACTTCCCAGGCAGCCCTTTCCGAGGGATATCGATATGGGTCTGGTGGGACATACTGTGAGACCCACCGCAACGGGGCGGAAGGGGCGGGAATGATTATATAATAAGACGGGCGGATCTTCTAAAAGGTAATACCGCCCCCCGTCGAGTCGGTCCCTCCGTGGTTGGTGAGTTCGCACTTTTTCCCAGCTCAGCAAACTATCACACTAACACCCAAGCATCGCAATCTCTGGTACACGACTATTTGAAGTGCTCGGATAACCAAAGAACAGCATCTTAAGACAGCGCATTTGCGCTCCCCGGCAATCTTCTGAGGAAACAATTATGAAATGAGGTTCGCGACCCAATTTCGAATGTATCCGCTATGACGGTTTGGCATCTGACAGCGGAACTTACCTTTACCCTCTTATATACGATCGTGACCAGTTCTCTGCCCTTGACATCATGCAGTTCACATACCCCTACTTATCACTTAGCAGCGCACTGCGATAACTGCAGGTACGCAACTGTCATTGCATATCGTGCTGAAGCCTTTGACAGCTCTGCCGTTGCTGGTTCGGATGGGGTAGGTCTTACCACTTTACAGGATGCGGCGACCATCGTGTGTCGGCTCAAGGGCTCTTGAGGAGATAACCTCATACTAGTCCTTCTGGCAAAACACACCCAGACGTGTTTTCTGCCGTCAACGGTATCGTATCACACACGTACACATATATCCTACCCAATGACTTCTCCAGGGCTTATGTCGGATGAGTTGGCGGGCCTTCTCCGGATCTCAATAGTATTTAATGTAGCTTGGGGACCCCATGAATTTTAACACACTTCTTTTCTTTCGAGTTTACCCAGCAAGTAGACGATATCATGAGAAAGGACACAGTCAGTACTCTCGCATCCACATCTCCCTCTACCGTTCAAGATTCAAATGAGAACATCATTTATGTGCGTATCTCTGCGGTAATCGCTGTCCAGACTTGCTGATAGAAACTATGCCGTTAGGTTGAGTTCATTGAAGGCGATGTTCGAAATCCCATCAACTATTCGCGTCTGAAGAAGTGGGCGATTACATTTACTGCCTGCATCTTTTCAGCGACAACCAGTGATCCACACCACATGTTCCTGGTGACTTTGGTACTTACTGGAGCTTCATAGGTTCTGCTGCTTCGTCGTACACGATCGGCGTATTGTCAATGACCAAGGAGCTAAAGTGTTCTGACATCGAGGTGGCGCTCGGGCTTGGTCTCTATGCTGCAGGTTTTGCCTTGACGCCACTTATCACCTCCTCACTCAGTGAAGTGAGTTCCTTGTCCATATTTTTCGTGTCCGGGATCTGACGCGCAATGTAGGAGGTTGGAAGGCGACCAGCTTACATAGTGTCGAGCATTATGTACACTCTGTCCCAAGTAATGGTAGCTCTGTAAGCATGCAAACGCTCTACATCTCATACTAAAGCCAAACATAATGTTCATTATAGCGCACCAAACATCCAGACCGTTATCGTGGGTCGCGTGCTGGGCGGTATATTTGGGTCCACTGGCGCTTCACTTGTTGGAGGAAGCATTGCTGACATTTGGCTTCCTCACGAGTAAGACATTGCAAAAAGTGCAGCTCACTTATTCACTTTTTTTGCTGCCATAGGCGGGGCTTACCCATGGCACTGTTTGCGTTCGCATGCCTTTTTTCGTTCGGTATGGGAGCCGTCATTGGAGGACTTATAGCATCTCAGCCACACATGGGCTGGCGCTGGGTGCAGTGGATCCATGCAATGCAAGTCTTTTTTTTTTCATCATTGCTGCGGTGTAAATTATCCCAGCGTCGACTTACACAGTCCTTTAGGGTCTCGGCAATGTACGCTGTCCTTGTACTGGTGATTATGAGCGAAACACGCAGTTCTGTCATTCTCACCCGTTTGGCCCGCGATGCGCGCCGGGTCACTGGCGACAATAGACTGAAGGCGCGTATGGAGGTCGAGAGAGAGTCTTTTCTCAATCTCATCAAGATCGCATGCACCCGACCACTTTGTACGTGTGACCTCTACGGCTACGTACCCTTATTCTAATAAGTTCGTTGTGCAGACTTTCTTTGCACAGAGCCACTCGTTCAGAGCTTCAGCGTAAGGTTCACGCTCTTTGACCAGCGAGGTCTCATTTTTTCATACTCTAGTTATGGAGCGGCTTTACATGGGGGGTCATGTTCTGTTTGTTGGCGTGAGCAGTTTTCATTTCTGAAACCTTGTTAGTCGCTTGATTGGGAATGGACGCAGGGCCGTATCACCGATGTTTCAAACGGTTTATGGATTCTCCGTCAGACAGACCGGATTCGTGTATGGTGCCTTGAGGTAAGATGTGCCTTGCTTACCCAAGGTCACCTCTTAGCTAATGCTCTGCACTGATTAGCGTAGGTGCCATTCTTGGGTTGCTCGGTAATCTATATCAAGACAAGCTATACACGTACGTACTACACACCGGACATCCCCATGCAGTGCAAGCGCTGACGAGATCCGCCCGGCCTTGCTCCAATAGACGATACTACACGCAAAGGAAACAGGAAGCCCGTCTGTATTCTGCTTGTGTGGCAGCCATCTTGTTGCCTATTGGCATGTTCATGGTTGCATGGACTTCAACGCCAAGCATCCACTGGATCATACCTGTCATGGGGCTCACGGTAGATAACGTTTCCTAACCGGAGCCTATCCTTCTCGAACACTAATAATCCATACATTCATGTTCGTTCAGATTTTCATGACAGGGGTGGCCGTGATCCTTCAAGTCGCGTTTCTCTATCTTGCCGATTGGTAAGTACAGTGATAACACGAGTAAAAGCTGATTCATTTGACACATACGACTTTAGCTACAATGCATACGCATCTTCAGCTCAAGCTGGTCAAAGTCTATTCCGTATGTCTCTGGCTCTCCTCTAACTGGCCAGACACCGATGGGTTATTGTTACAGGAAACCTCCTTGCCTTCGCTTTTCCTGTGTTCACTCCCCAGATGTTCGCGTCTCTTGGATACAAATGGAGCCTCGCGCTCTTTGGACTGCTGGCTATTCTGATGGCCCCGACACCTTTCGTGAGTCGGCCATGGCGGGACTACCAGTTTTTCTCATACTTTCGGTGGTTCAGGTGTTGTTTGCGTACGGCTCAAAGATTCGGGCGAGGAGCATCGCTTCTCGGAAAATTCTCGCTGCCGATTCTGGGAGAAAACATGAAGATTCCGGAGGTGTTTGAAATATGACGATTTGGCCGGGGTCGTTGACTCATGGTCATTGTAGCGAGACGTCAGGATGACAGGGGTCGCGTTGATGAAGTGGGAAAGTCATGCAGTGTTGTATCAATATATGTATGCACTAGCCTATGTACCATTGATATGTAGTGGCATACCTTTGTAATGAAGGCATGCGTTTTAGTTGAGTCGTATTGTGCAAATGCTCCCCTTGTCTGCGTCGACCCAAACCTCCCATGCATGGCTATTTGAATAACGTGTCTTCCGATCAACGTCTAAATTTAGTGGAACAACTATCTTCCTCTAATAGTATATGATAGAGTTTGGCTTTACTGAAACACCACCCAGCACAGCGATAACGTCGACACGATAGTTGTTGAACTGTCATAGTTTACCATCACAGGCTACAGCGTTGTGGTTAGTAAATAATGCGATTTGGCCGACGTCTCCGAATCTTATCCTCGCCACACGTGATGCAGTACTTCTTCGAGTCGCCGGACACAACCACTGTAGTATACCCCTGTATACCCCCGCCATAGATCGCGTGGATTCCACTCAGGAGCGCACGTTCTGCAAATGGTTCTCTGCGTTGGCTTGTGCTGCCGCTCGCTCTCTAATCCTTTGTAACACAGGCTGAATACCAAACTAGAGGCCAAGGGGTACCTCCCATGCGCCCCCCTCGTGGAGGGCCTTTCAGATGGTGTGCGCTTGATTCAGCTTATGGTTGGGTCATCGTTACTGTTAAGTCTCTGGTACTCAAGTGTTCTATGCCGCGACATGGTAAGGGATTATGGGTCCCCTTCGTCGTATTTCACCCGCCTTTTGAAGATCGACCAAGGGGATACTTCGCTCAGGAAATATAACAAGAATCTCAGTTCAGATGGCCGAGAATGTAAAGGCCCTTGAATTTATCCGGCAACGTGGCATCAAGTTGACAAACTCATTGGTCCAGAGGGTACCCAACTGAACAGCTGTGAGGTCGTCTTCTCCACTTTCTTTTTTCTATGTAGATATCATCGATGGAAACCTGAAATTCGTACTTGGGATGGTATGGACCCTCGTACTACGCTTCACTATTGCGGATATCTAGGCTATTATCAGGTCAGTGAAACTCTTCTTCCTGCATATCATCACACGTCCAACGGATAATCGTCGCCAGCGAGGAAGGTCTCTCTTCTAAGGAGGGTTCGCTGTTTTTGTGCCAGCGAAAGACGGCACCATACAAAGAGGACGACGTGCAGGACTTCTCTTCCTGGTCTGACGGACTCGCTCTGCAAGTCCCTTTGCGCATATTCCCCCTTTTGAATCAAAGCTGCAACGACATCAACTTGCACCCTCATTTACTGCCATTTCCCAGACCTTCTGGACTCTGACAAGCTGAACAAGGTACCGTCATGTCTATTTCCAAATTTCTTCACGAGTGAGCTTTTTTTCTTTCCAGTCAGATCGGCATGGAAACACGCGTTTGGCATTTCGGGTTGCTGCAGATCACCTCGGCATACCCGTGCGTGCTACGCCGTCGTGATGTCATTCTACCTTTTGACATGTCAAACGACCAGCACTGACTACTCGAAGTCGAAGATCTGTGTTACTCGGCCCATCCCGATGAGCGGAGTGTTATGACCTATATTCCATGCCTTTTCGGCAATGGGTACGTTCCCATCCTCCCCTTGGCAGCCCAAGAAATGAGATCATTAATGCAGCACTTTAGGTCAGGCGGAGACCGTGTCGCGGCGAGTCGAGAAATTCGCGGAGCTCATGCAGTCTGTGTGGCTGAGCAAGAATGATTATGAACGGCGAGTTCACAATGTGCGTCTCCGAGGATGTCCGGACGTTCCAGGTCCTGTTACCTGACATGAGTCATTGCTTGTCTCTTGTATCAAGTGCAGAGCGCAGCGTGGAGGAGAACGACTGTACCGTTTTCACCTGTCAAGATCTCGAGTTCGAATTGGAGCTAGTCACACAGAGCATAGCCAAGAAGATATCTTTCATCGACAGCCAGGGATACATTTACTACGACATGCACCCAATGATACTTTTAACGACACAGGATGAGGATATGGGTTACCCGTTCAACCAGCTCGAGCAAGAATACGGTGCAATAACGTTCCAGGCG
>Ga0307518_10000020_pt1 | contig 108355 bp, 147 predicted proteins | sample 25_EM_MG_FD_203889 | JGI IMG/M metagenome (GOLD analysis project Ga0307518, IMG submission 203889) | Populus trichocarpa ectomycorrhiza microbial communities from riparian zone in the Pacific Northwest, United States - 25_EM | ecosystem: Host-associated > Plants > Roots > Unclassified...
AGATCCATATCACCTACTCCAAGGACTCTATTCAGTCTCCGATTGAATGACTTGAAGCGAAGCCGGTGTCTCAAACAGTCACAATCAAAGCCAGGTAGCAATTGGAGCGCTATCGAACAAGCTCTTATTCTGAAAATAGGTCCTTTACAGTAAGGCAGTAAATGGGTTCATACAGACATCTTAGTATATATTCCTCTTGGGCCATGGTATACTGTGCTCTGTGTATGACTACATGGCTTGGATTGAAATGTTGCGTGTTGCAGTTAATTACCGATCACCGGTCAAGTGATACGCGACCGCGGCGATATGCGGTGCGGTGGCGGCGGCGCGAAAAATAAACTGAGCGCCCGGCCCGGATCTGCAGTTGCGAGAAAAGATTTTTATTGCAGCTGTCTAGAATTCATGCACATAGGGGGAGACCCTGTGACACTAAACCAATTGAGATAAAGTTTCTACTAGGGCTAGTAGGGTTCATGTGTAGGTTTCATTCCTAATTTTACCACTGCAGCGAAGTTGTAGCGGCATCTAAGTGAGCCCCACCTATGATATTTCCCCCAAGAAGTAGTGCCTTCGGTGTGTCGTCGAACATCTTTGAAGCATCGATGTAACTGTGCTGACTAAGGATATGACTACCTAATTTGTCAAACAGTCCCTGGGGCCTGTGTCACAGGAAGCGGCTACTCAGTGCAAAACTCACTTTTTTCGAACTCCATCAAACCGTGCACGTCACCACAACCCGGGATGGCACTATTCGAAAATATAAACCTTAAGATCACCATTATCCCCGAGAATGCCTTCGGTGCGGCCGTATTTATACCTGGTCTGCACGCGACTCGTCGTCAATCTTCCCCATTTTAAGTGGTCTTTGCACTTGAGTGTGAGACGATGAACTCAGTGGAGATCGCGTGCGTTCGAGTCTTTCGCTCCGACCTGTACTCAGTTTTGTTTGCAGCATTGGCCACTTCCTCATCGGGCTTGCAATTAACATTCTCCTCTATGGGATTATGATCACACAGATGTACCTTTATTTTACGACCTATAAGAGGTGAATTTCTCCTCTCAAATCTAGGTCTCGCACTGTCTAACCATCACTAGTGACCCACTCTGGATCAAGTTCTTCGTCAGTAACTGAACTTTTCCGTCCTTACTCCGAAGTATTGACTTTGTATGCTCCTTAGGTTACATTTTTGTTTGTTGCAGACACAGTCAACACTCTCTTCGACTTCATCTATATTTACCAAGGCCTTGTGATACATTTTGGTGTGTAGCTCATTTCACCTTGTACATGACAAACCCTTTCTCATCCGCTATCCGTCACAACAGGGGACTCATCATGGGTGGTACAGTCAAATTGGGGTGAGTATTTGCTACAACGTTTCAAGCGTTGACCTCACATTACTTTTTCAGTATTCGCAGCTGGTAAAGTGGAGCCTCCACGAACAGTATCCGAAAATATGCTTACCATTATGTTTCAATAGATCCTATTATGACTGTATGTTTCCTTCCTGCTGTTTCGCGACCTGCCTGATGGCTCAGCCAGGGTCTTATCGGTGGATTAGTTCAGTCCTTCTATGCATGGTGGATATATGCTTTGACAAAGAACCTGTTGGTTATTGCGGCTATTCTAATATTCAGTTTGGCGGGTGTCTTGGGCTCTATAGGCACCACTATCGTGGTTGGGATCATCCCAGAGTTTGTTTATTTCCAGAGGTTCAAGGTCATCGGAATCGTCTGGTTAAGCGGTGCTGCTTGTGCAGATGTGATCATTACCATGGCTCTTGTGTTGTACTTGGTAAGTGCCATGTTGATCTGTCCCTCCTGGGATGTTAATACCTTTGCTGCAGAGGAATAAGAAGTACGGAATCCCTGCCATGGACAATGTCATAGATCGAGTCATTCGATGTAAGTTATCTTACTCTTTGAATAGCATGGTTGACGAGCTGAGAGAGAATACAAACCAGTGACTGTACAGACGGGTCTCGTCACGTCATTGTGTGCTGTAATTGACCTCGCGGTTTATCTTGCAGTTGTAAGTTCTGATAGGACCAGACCAGACCACTTACCGACAATAATATCCGACAGGACACGGGAATGTGTGTTATTTACTCCTGAAATCTATAGAGAATTCTGACGGTATGAGAGTCATCTGATATTTAATGTGCCACTTGCCAAGCTATATTCGAACTCGCTGATGTCGAGTCTGAACTCTCGTGTCGGATGGAGACATAATGAATCGCCTCAGATGAACACCAGCTATTGTGGGAATTGTACTCTACGTGTTGTAAGTGCATCAGTTGTAAGCTATTTCGAATGGGGTTGCATTGACTTTTTCCGGTTGTATAGGCGGTCCAGTCCCAATCAAGTGCACATTCCGCGGTGGGTATTTTAAATACGTGAAAGAGAGATGACGAATAAACGTGTACCAGGTTTTTGCGCATGTCGAGGAACATGAGTTGGTGGATAGTAGAAATTCCCATGATCTTTCGAGTGAAGTCCAGGTACAAAGCGTGCCTTCAAGCCATAGGTCAAATGGCAGCCTGCTAGACAATGAGCGTGCGAGGTGCAAGTGAGTATAAAACGACTGTAGGTTTTACCCTACCACCCCTTTGGTGTATATTACAGCACATACAGCATATAGCATTGTTCATACCTGCGGACAAATCGATATCACAGATAGACCCGGCTACACCCATGGATTGTATGACTTGGCTTTACACGCTTGGCAGACCCACATTCTTGCGCAAATTGCCAACTTCCCATCATTCAATCATTAGGTCCATTCAAACAAGCAAATATATATGTACATTACCTGGATCAGGTCACCGACCGAGGAGTCCATGTTTCCGAGGACAAGCATTGTGATTAAATCGTTTAGTAATTACAGTAGATTGCCCGAACCTATAGTACGGAAGGAGCCTCGGGCCCGACAAATGGCCACTCTAGTGATCTCGGTGTGCTCTGGCCTTGCGATGGTTAGGTGAAAAACCTAGCGTGTTCACATTGCCTTCCTGAATCCTGATGTACTCCAAGCCTCCGAATGATCAATTGCCCTACCCCTATCGCGAATGTCACGCAGCTACCGATACAAAAGTTAGAACTTGAATGCGAAGTGCTTCCATCGCCGCATGCGCTCAACGAGGTAGAAGAGGACTAATGCACGTTTGTTTGCGACCGCGCGATGCGAGATTGACACTGACAGCCAGTTTCTGCGCTGCTACTGTCGGGACACGAACTGCACCTCAGTGAGGCAGAAGTCCCAAATCTAGTGGTATCAGACCAGGCATCGGGGGAAGATGTTTCGATCGGGGCGTCGACAGGTGCCTATTTCGCGTTTGAAGATAATACGAGTCCCCATGAAGGTATCTTGTAGAGTATGGAGGGATCGAGAGTAACCGCCTACTGTGTATAATTCTGATCAATGCCACCAACAGCGAACTCATAGCTTGGCTTGAGCCTGACTGCCAAACTCCGCGAAGTTCCCATTGACATCGTTACGATCGTGCGCCAGCATTTCAGAATGAGCCCCTCCTTAGCCGGGAACGACGATGACAACCAAAACGAGTTCGCCGTAGCAACAGGAGGACCATTTTCACTAGCAGTACTCTTCCTCCGGAACTCGTCATCCAGATATTCATGCTATGCAGTCACACAGGTGACCCGCTCATCCCGCTCGCCCTGGCCAGTGTCTGCAAGTGGTGGAGAGAAAATTTGTATGTCTTCACCGCGTGTATGACAGGTTATCGTGGTCAGCACTATGTCCCGTTCCATCTCATCCATACGGACTCAGGCTGAGCTGTGGATAGTCCGATCGCATCCTTTGCCATTTGACGTTCAGATCCATCTGGCCGATTGCGAGGCTTTCTTGCCTGTCTTGTCCTACTTCCTTCTTCATATCTCTCGTTGGAGGGGCTGCCAAGTCACCTTTGAGGGCCATGCTCTGCAAACCTATTTTCCCGGGCCATGTCAATCGTCGGTCCACATTGCACTCCACCACCTCGATATGCAATTCAGGAGGCCGATATATGAGGATGAAGACGAGGACGAGGACGCCGATGTCAGTTCCTTCTTCTCTTACACAACAAACCCTGTCGGCTTAATATCGATGAAGATCGCAGTTTCTAAGCTCCCGTCGGCGCAGTTGCTTACCCCCCTCCGTTTCACCTCCCTAAACATCTCGGAGAGTTCTTTCCGCCATGCTATGCGGTCCCCTCCCTTGCTCCACTTTCTCCGACAATGTCCCAACCTCGAGTGTTTCAGTTTACACGGCGTCTGTTATGAAGAAGGTATTTTGAAGACACCTCCCTCTGTTGTCGTGCTGCCTCGCCTGCATACCCTCACCTTGGATCTCCTATGCATTCAACGGAGTGTTCTTTCCCCCTTGCACCTCCATGCCCTCCGCGAGCTGCACCTGCGGCAGCTGAACATGGATTTCTCGCTCGACGGTTACCATGCTGAAGAGCCAGGTGATAGCGATGACGAAGCACATGATTTTTCGCAGTCGCCGTCAAGCGATCTCACACGGGAATGAGTTTGCGGCGGCTCATATCGCGCTCGCAACCTCCTCTCGAGATCCTTGACATGAACCTTTCCGATATGCGTACGAAGGATTTCGCTTGGGTTTTCGACAGGGTCCCACATCTCAAACAGTTCTCAAACGTGGGCTCCGATATGTCGGACATGGTGGTAAGGTTTTTCGGGCCTGTATCGATAAGTGGTGGTGGAAATGCGTTTGCGTACCAACAACCGATGCGTCTGAGACTACCACAGTTAACCACCCTAAAACTCATCTCATGTCGCAGTTCTCTGGGGATGCTCTGGTGGACGCCCTGACCACTCGCACTCGGTATACCGACATCAGAACACCCAACGAAACTCTTACAAGGGTGGTCATTAGAGGCTGCATCGGATTCAAACCAAATCACGAACAGGAGCTTTTCCGGCACTTAGGCGACCGGCTTTACGTGGGGTGAGGTGGTTATTTCCAGTGTATTCTCGCTGTAACTTACTTGCACCAAATCTTGCAGACAATCTGGGAAGCATGAAGGAAAATTACCTGGCTTTATATTGGTTCTGTAACCCCCCTCCCACTCTTGTACTTTCATCCTTTATCCATGCTATAATATTTTGGTGATGGAATACTGAATCTAGTATGCATTATGTAGTGTAAGATATGAGACAGGAGCCGCCCATGAAAAAAAACTGAGCAAGGTCGAACTGAATGTCTCCGGATGTCCATAAGCGACTCATGACGATAGAGTAGATAAAGGTGGAAATGTGACACTTTGACGACTTGCGGACTCCTGCAGAAGATTCCTGACGTCGTCGACATGCCGGTGATCTCCCCTCCAGATCCCATCGCTCCCCCGTTCACCCCAATGAAATGTATGGAACGTGTCGACTTCCAAACCTTCGGCCCATTTCTGCCGCACAAAGGTCGCGTTAAATGGAGGTTGATATATCCACCACTAATTCGTTCGTTCGGATTAGCAGGTATGCATTGTATCGCTCATCACAGAGGCTACTCACATGGTCAACAAACTCTATCTGCTCACCAGGTGGGAGGACAAGGTGCACAGCCGTAGGAGTGGCGATTTCGAGGAAGCAGTTTGTTTCCAGGAAAAGCGCAAGCACCTCCATGAACAATTTACGGTGACGGCCCGGTATATACAGCGTATCCGCCGATCCACCTAAAAGCCGTGTTACTCCGTCAGTGAGTGTAGCCAGGTTTGCGCGCAGATCCACGGGGACCTTGCGGAATGCTTCCATGCACACGGACACACCGACATGCGGATCACTAAATGATCATTTAAATTGACGGTGACACAGAATGGCGGCCAAACGGGCTTACCCCCACCTATAATATTAATATTGGAATTAGCCTCCTTCTTAGTAATGATATCTTTCACTCACCACCAATCTTTTCCCCACCCCCTCCAATTCTCAGTGAGATTGAGAGACGGGTCGGGGGAGATATTCACTGTTGGTGCATGGCGACTCTTATTCAACGTCCCTGAATTGTCGTCAAATCCAAACGCTGGATTTGGAACGGGACGTCCCCATGGAGAATGATACCAAAATAGGCTTTGATTGAACTGTTGCAGGCGAGGGACATTGAGCAACGTATCAAATGGCGCCCACAAATATCCCTTATAGCATTCATGCTCGTGCAAGGCAGTGTAGAGCATGTGATGTGCCATCTTCATTAGACATCAAATATCAATGATAAGCCAAACTCTTGCAGGGTACGAGCTTACCCTTCCTGCCATCTTATAGAACGAAGGGTCGTTAAGCTCTTCATCCGACTGATACGAATCAACGTAAACGTCGTAGGAGTGGGAAAATCCCGCATCTTCGCGAGAGGCGGGACCTATGTAAAGTATCTGAGGATAGTAGTTAGAATCTTCGTTGGTTCTGATGTTGAAAACACATGCATTTGGGAAGTAGCTCGAGTACACTTCTTTATGGTAATCCAGATTGGCATCATACCTGGCGTGGCTGAAGAATACTATGAGAAGAACGTCGCTGAATTGCGTATAGTTCTCCTGTGTCTGTGGGTCCTGGAGGGAAGGCAATGGCTTTCGTGTGCATTGGGTAATATTTTCAGTGGTCCCGGGGTCGTTGCTCCACTGAGGTATAAATGCCATGCCCCCTCCCAAAACAATGGTGATGTATGTGAGGGCGACGGCAAATGTCACCGCAGCTGCGACCAGCCGCGCACTCTGCGGCTACACGTCAGTGCGGGTTCATCCCAAAGATCAATTCAGAATATATACTTGGATTGTGGTCTCACGCTTCTCACTCAACGTTCGCCAGAGGCTATGTGAGTAGATAGCGCACGCAGCGGCTATAATGGCGCAGCCGATGAGAGTAGATGATGTTACGTGTGAGAACCAAATTGTAAAGCATATACTTAGGAAGGTCGAGGCCAGAGAGGTTGAAATTCCTTGCACCATTGCATCATATTCTATCAAATTATGAGATGTGAGAAAAATAAATTAATATAACGGACACCACTCACGCTGCACTATATATATAGCGAAAATGTCTCTTCCTGCCTCGACCAACGGAATAACAAGAAGTATAGCTTGGAAGTCATTGTGATACGACTGTGCAGGGAATACTTGGAAAGCAAAGCACGCCAAGCCAAAGATACAAGAGGACGCAAATATTATTGTATTGATGAGGTGAATGGAGGTTGATTGGTGAAGGTTATACACCTGGCAATACCTGTGAGACGCGAAGGTGAGGTTTGATGAAAGTACAAACCACATCAATCAGCGAGAAAAACATGGAGTTGCAGAATGCTAAAGCCAAAAGTATGGTCCAAGGTAGTGTATCCTCATTGGCGATGAGCCCATCCTGCCAACGTCACCGTAAATCCATCGCCATGAAGAAGCTCGAAACGAGGACATGCCTTTAGTATAAATAATCCTGAAAACTGGGAGAAAAAGGCGCCTTAATGAGGAACATTGAACACATTCCAGAATAGGCACCTGAATGACTGTGGCATGCCAGAAGGCAGCAGGGAACGTGCGGCTGAAGAACGTGCGCAGTATAGATAGTATGCATAGATTTGTTGCAGGGATAGCCAAATACAAGGTCAGAGCATCTGTGGACCCCCGACCCCTGGAATCCTGTGAGAAGCCTATGAGCTGAGACGAAAACTTGATCGTATCTCAAACCTACCACAAGGGTGCGAAATGCAAATATCCCACCAATTAACACCGCAATCAACGCTGATCGAAAATTTACGCTTCCAGTACCCAAAGAAGCTGAAGTGGATGGAAGCCATGTTTCCTGGCCATCAAGGTCATTGTCGTCGGGGACGTCATCGTCAGGTGAGGGAACGATATCGTTCAGTGGCTGCTCTTCGGTGGACAACTCGCGAAATGACCCATTTACGGCTGTTCGACGTTGTATGACCCATAGAGCAAGGCAAGCACCAGATTTGACGAAATCACTGGCAGCCATCCGCAAAGCGTCTGCCTGTACGCCAAACCACTCCCGGAGACCTTCTGCGAGCACCCATAGTAGAATGGCTGTGACCTAATAGTTCGAATGCGTGCATATCCCTGATGCCATGTGTAATTAAGGCTCACCAAAATAGCCACATTTTGGTCAGAAACTGAAACACCCATGCAATAAATGAAGGTGAAAGCTAGGCTGGAAATGTCCCCAGAGGACCGTTGCAGTCTGGAAGGTACACGGAGTTGGGGATGTATAGATATGTGATAAACCAACCGTTTACCAAGCCTGTGTGCCAAATTTGTCACTGAGCAATCAGAACAGCCACCGAAGAAGACACCGTGGACGCCAACGCCAACTACTCGTTCAAGCTCAAGCTCAAGACTCATAATACAACGGTGGTGGGTACGAAGCTACAAATAAAGGTGTTACAGAACACAAACATTCCTTTCAACCCCTAGCTTAGTGGACACTAGAACCGTTAGCCTCAGTGGTTTGCTGGGTGCCTTTCGCTCCGTTGAGCTTCACGCCACAAGCCAATGGCTCCAAACTTCTCACCGACCGCGCAAGCAGCTCTCTGCGGGCCCGCACCCCCTCTCGCAAGCGGTCGAGGGCAGGTGCAGTCATCTGCCAGGATAAACATGCATCTGTTACAGACTGGCCATATTTCAGGCTAGCGGGGCCGCTGGGGGGTAATTCTTGTCGCCCTTCCACAAGGTTAGATTCGATCATGACACCCATGATGGCCGAAGCAGTGTCGCTCGAACTCAGCTGCTGAACCTAAGTGACCATGAGTGAGTTTGAATGGATGATAATAGGAGTAGCCCACAATGTCCTCAACCACTTCAACCTGTTTGCGGTGCTGTTTCTGGCTATTTCCATGGCTACAATCGATCTATATGAAAATAAGGGTCATTTCCTCTGTAACAATTCAGCAAACGTACCATGATCTTAGAGGGCAGTCCAGCTTTGCGCAATTTTTCGCTGCAGTCGCGCACAAACTCGGCCGCATAATTCGGGCCTTTTGAGCCTCCTCTGAGTATGACATGGACATCCGGATTGCCCTGTTGTCCATTCCAGTCATCCTTGCCAATGTAATCAGAATGAAACACTGACCTCGGTCTCTATGATACTACTCAGACCCTCCTTGCCAACGCTGAGAAAGACGTGACCACTCCGAGCTGCACGGCATGCATCGATGGCAATGTCTACTGAGCCATCCGTGGAATTTTTGAAGCCAGTCGGCATGGACAACCCCGAAGTGAGCTCCCGGTGTACCTGGGACTCGGTAGTTCGGGCGCCGATCGCACCCCAGGAAACAAGGTCCGCGGTATACTGCGGTGAGATTGTATCCAAAAACTCGCAGCCAACTGGCAAGCCAAGTTTAGCGATATCCAGCAACAGGGTGCGAGCAAGTCGCAGTCCTTTATTAATTTGAAAGCTTCCGTTCATATCGCTTTCCAGCGCGTCAGACGAAGTTTTCTAACCGGAAATGAGTACCCACGGGTCGTTAATCAGGCCTTTCCAACCCAGCGTCGTACGGGGTTTTTCGAAGTAGACACGCATGACAATATGGAGGTCATCCTTTGCGGACTCGGCGTAATTTTTGAGCAATTTTGCATACTCAACAGCTGCCTCCACATCATGGACAGAGCAGGGGCTAATTGAAGTTAGTGGATCAGTGTAGATAAACGACGAGAGGTAAGTCGACGTACCCAACGACAACCATCAAACGATCATCGTCACCTCTAAGGATCTGTTCTGTAGCACAACGTCCTTCGAGGACTGTATTAGCTGCAAGTAATGTTCTGGATATAAAGTAAGAACACTGGGGGATGAAGATAGACGGCAAGAAATGGTACTGACAGAGGCAGATCCTCCTGAAGGATCTGCGGGGGGATCAGGGGGCGTGTTGCTTTGACACGCTGGTTTTCGAACCGACGAAGGGCTTCTTTGTAAGGGAGCGCCATAGAGAGATCCACTACGGAGCAATGTTGATCTGTTGAAGACGAAGTGATGAACAGTGAGTGGAGAACGTACTGTCCATCAGAGTTGCTGGTACTTATATTGAACGTCTGGTGTTATGTCAGTGGGTAATTAGTCGGTTAAATCCCAATCAGATGGGGTCCTTTTTTTCTGAACAGCAACACGAAGAAGACAGGATAATGGATGGACCGACGTTTTTGGCCCAATAATCGAGTCAATCAAGCCATGAGAGGTGAGGGTTCGGCCAATCCCGAACACTGACTCACTAGCTGGTGTTCGGGGGCCTTTACTTTTTGCTGAAAAGTTGCTATCATATATACATACTATCATAGAGCATGAAGGGCTTCAACAAAATAGTTGTTATATGCCAAAAGCTTGTGGCCTTATAGACATGCTACAATCCTAGGTAGTGCTCCCCTTGAAATTGACATGCAAACAGACGAGATAGTAACACGGAATTGCCTAATTTATTACTTTGGCTCCTGTTGTACGTAGTAAAGCCTTCCTAGAGGTGTAACGGGAAGGCGGCCCTATGACTATCGTAATCTGAAGCTAGCTGGGCCACAGTCGCGTCCGTTCTCGCCAGCATTTCACTCTCACGCATCTGACGTGCCAGGGGGAAGGTCATTGTGACGTCCGCTAAGCTAGGAAGGTCTGTACCTGGGGCGGCAACAAGGTGGAAAGGCTGTCTCTCTCGACCTGAACAAGAAAGACATGCACTGCGACATTGCAAACAACAATAACATTAGCTATGAAGTACGCCAATGACAAAATATGCGGACCGTACCACCATTCATGCCAAATTCCTGTATGTACGCCGTACCAGCTGGCGATGACGTGTAGACAATGTCAACAAATCAAAAAGGATGTGCTGCTATGATGCCGCTGCACTCGGCGGCGCTGTTTCACGTATCACTCATAACTCAGATGCCCACATGGGATCATCTTGACGAACTGCAACTAAACAATGGGATTGACACAGCAACGTCCTTGTTGCTGAGAGTGTACGTGAGAGAATGAGGACCGAGAACAGTGGGCAATTGATCATGAAGGGTGATATGTAAAGCAGATGCTGCCGCGCAGCCCCTCGATGGCGACTTGAATGCCACGAGTACCCCTACCCATGCGTGGGTATGAGTGTGGCCGGGTAGACTTGCCACTCCATACTGAAGCGGCGGGTTGGTTCCTATGTTTTCTCGCCCACCGTGAATTTGGGCACAAGGAATGGCCCCAACGGTTCGAAGTCATTTCAATATTGTCTATAGCAAGACATAATCGTATTCGTGTGCTTTGTTGGTAACTAGGCGGTTCTGGGGTCCGAGATCCAATGATTTATGTAATCAAATCATTGCACCTCTTGCATATTTGCGGCCACATTGCTTGCGCTTGTCGCTCCTTTCCACCATGGATCTCTCACAGCTCAATTCCGCAGAACAGGCCCACATGACAAAAATCATCGAGAAAAAACAAGTACGCGTAAACGTGCGTTTGTTCCCATGTTTACTGAAGCGCGTTCCAGATGCAAGATTTTCTTCGCCTGTACTCCGGTCTTGTTGAGAGATGCTTCAATTCGTGCTGTAATGACTTTACTAGCAAAGCACTTTCCTCAAAAGAGGCACGTTGACTTCATCTTCTTTTTGTTCCAATATTTTTGAGACTCTTCTGATCAGGAACAATGTGTTTTGAACTGTGCTGACAAATTCTTGAAACACTCGGAGCGTGTCGGCCAGCGCTTTGCAGAGCTTAATGCAGGTATGTACGTCTTTCTATGCCCGAGATTAATGATGTTCATCTTCCTATCAGAGGCAATGGGTGTTCCCAAACCCTGAGTTTGGATGCCTGTGCAGCTTGGTCCTGTATAATCGTGGTAATGACTCCCATGTCTTAATGCTATCGTACCCTCCGCTGCACTCGCAATTTGCACAGCACAACTATCTGATGCAGTGCCAACGACCGTGAGGTTACTTTGTGGTATATTGTTCATATCAGTCAATCTCAGCTTCCCTATTCCAGCTACTGCCGTGCACCATTACCCCACTCATAGAGAACCTAAAATATTCTGGTTTCCTTAAACCCATTTATGGTGTGCTTCAACATCATCGAATGTTTGTTATAATATATTGCGATACGAGGAAGACCGAACCTTGCGCATAAACATTATCTCTCGCTTTACAGGAACCGGGATACTGGGCATGCTGTACTTTTGCCTGTCATGCATGGCAAATGGAACCCAGATAGCCAGATGCCACTCACGCCTTCCCCTAGATGACTGTGCAGTCCGTTGAAATGATTGGTTTGACATCATTGAGTGGTTTTATCATTGGAGTGCCGTGAGAGCGCCAAAACTAACTTGAGAAAAAGAAGTGTGGCGGAGCGCCACCAACGAATTGTCGGCGTAACTCCAAGTCGATTCTCAAGTTCGTTGTTTCTTCACAGGTCCAAATGGTTCCACACCCTCTCGTCGATAAGGAAGCGCCACATTTCACTCTTTCTGATGCGAATGGGGTGGTCTTCAAGTTTCCACCCGAGGAAGGAGGCCACCGTGTCGAGAAACCGATTGCAGTGTTCTTCTACCCACAATCTGGTATCGCCTTTTGCAGACTGGGATGCTGCATTGTCACATTCGTCTCATGTGTACGATCCGGAAACAGGATCATTTGGATGCACTCGCGAGGCCTGCCAATTCCGCGATGCACTGGTTGGTGAGCGCTTGAGCTGGCACTTGTACAGACAGGGGCTTGACCAGAGCCAACACCTCAGAGAACGAGATATTCAAGCACTCAAATGTTCAAGTAATCGGCATCAGTGCTGATCCTGTGGCAAAACAAAAGGCATTCGTAGAGAAGAATCGTCTTTCGGTGAGTCTAGCATTTGGCTTTCGAGAGTTGCGTGGGTTTCGAGTATGCCTTCCCCCTTCCTACAGTTCCCAGTTCTAAGCGACCCCGACCATGTAGCATACAAAGCGTTTAGCGTTGGCAAAAGCATGTTTGGTTTGACAGATGCTCGCACGACATTTGTCATTGATGGAAAAGGAGTCGTCAGGTATTCCAACCTGTCTCCATCTTGCCCCGCCCCGCTCACTCCTTGTTCTATGTGTATAGGGGTGTCTTGAGTGCATCCATGAACGTCAATGCTCACATCAAGTTTGTCATCAAGGAGCTGGAAAAGATACAGGGATCCGAGGGAGAATCTGCTGTTGCGCCGGATGAAGGGGTGCAAGGTCAGGGACAAGAGGAACCCGCTTCATCTGCGGAACGAGACGAACTCGGCCGCGTAGCCAACGTAGCCTCCGCCTGAAATGTTGTACTTATCCATGTAAAGTTCTGTATCAATGTTACTATTAGTTACTACGCGTCGTCGGAGTTAGTCCACGGCAGGTCCCGCGTGGACCGACACGGTCCCCGAGACACCAGATTTGTCACGTGATCGCGACTGCCTCGTGTCGGTTCGAGTTTCTGGGTCGCCACAAAGAATTTCTGGCTTTCATCGTCGCCGTCGTCGTTGTCGTCGTGTAGCACCCATGTCTACCTCAGGGACCACTGCTGAGCATCGCATCTCTCCACCACGAACACCACCAACCAACACCGCAGATTCATCCAAGAACCACCGACAGTCCTCCACTTCCCCATCCGACGACTCATCCATCATCGAGCTCTCTTTCGACTACGAGTTTGATTCTGCCGGAAACTATGTCCGCATATCAAAGGGTTCCTCTCGCTCCAACAATTCCAGTCCACCAACACCCCATGAAATACTTCTCGATGGTCCTCTTGCCAATAAATCCTCTTCTCCACCTGGTACTTCAGCACTAATTTCATCATATGCACACGTCAAACCACCATCTCCCATTCTTCTAAACTCACCAGCACCACCTCGGCGCAACTCACTCTCACAATCTGACAGCGCACCACCCGATCATCCCAAACCCTCCACATTGGCAGCTGGAACGTCTGTGCGCTCCTTCCAACGAGTCGCATCTGGCCCTGCAGCGCTTACACCAGCAGCACAGACCACACTCAGAGCACCAGTTTCCACTGGTCTCCGTGGGACCGGCCGCAAGCTCGGGAGGCCACAACGCATACCATTGGACGACTATCGCGAGCAGCATATTGACGAGCGCGACGAACTCCTCCGCGTTCGGGGTGAATGGGACTCTCACATCCACGAAGGGAAAGAGAACATTCTCTCACCAGACAATGGTGACGGCTCATCTTCCGACAACGCTCCGAGGCGCACATCACCTCGACTAGCTAGTCGATCTGCATCTCTGAGTCAAGTCGATGGTCGCGCAATTTCCGGACTCCCAACGCGTGCATATGGATCCATGGTACCTGGTACAGTGGTCCCACCTCGTGCACCTTCGCAGCCCGGGCGACAAATTATGCCTGGACCCAATCGGGCAGGTCGGGTTTTGATGGGCACAAAGTATGGCTTGGGCGCTAGCGGGTTTGACAAGATCAGTGAAATCGATGGAAGTGAGAACGAAGCAGCCGGGGAGGAGACCGACACTGGTACGTCTGTTCAGAAATTAGCAACGGCATTTCATACGTGATTGCTCAGGCCCCGATGAACCACAACCTTTGAATGGCTTGCTTCGACACCGGAGCTATGCCCCTCCACTCACTCAATCCAGTAGCACCCGTCCACGCCGATCTGCTAGCCTAAGCGATGCTTCAGTTGGTAATTAGCTCTTTTGTATTCTTTGATTGTGACTCAACGCAGATCAAGCTGAGGAACGCCATTCGCCCAATGTGCAATCCGCTCTTCCGACTAGTCAGGACCAGTATGCTACGAGATCAGGGTCAAGCCTCGGCCTCAACTCAGCACCACGCGGAAGACGCGTGACAAATGATCTTGATGGTATGTTTTTGCGCTTAAACTCATCGGATTCTCATACCGACATGCTGTGCTTTTTCAGACTACTTACCAGAACACGCTCGACAGACGGAGGTCATTCCTAACGATCTGCTTGCTCAGCAGCCCCGCCAATCACCCTCTCCTACGCATATGGCCCAGTCAACACATTTGCGTGCGCCAACACACCACAGACGAGACTCTGATACTGTCCGCACGCCTGCATCTGACCTGCCTAGTGTCCCTTCTCCCACGGCGATCGAACACCTCCCCGGTCGATTATCCCCCAAAACAAGGGCACTTTTGGCCCAACAACAGTCACTACCTTCTGTTCAGGTCACGGCCGCTGCGTCTCAGGGACAAGCGCATCACCGTCGCAGCCCAACCGCTCCTGAAGCACCCACGACGAGCGGTGCACTTGCTCCTCCACCAGGAACCAATGCACAACAAGCCGGGAAGACCTGGGCTGCTGGTGACGAACGTATTGAGAGCGAATCAGAAGGGAGGGGTCCTCAGAAAGAGAAGTTGAGGCCTGCACCTCCTCCACCTTCAATAGCCTCGACACCAGCGCCTGTCCCCGTCCGGAACCACAACATCTGCGTCAACAAGAAAGTCTATGCAAGACTTGATTTGATCGGTAAGGGAGGGTCGTCGCGTGTTTATCGAGTAATGAATGCGGCAAATGAAATATTTGCCATCAAGCGCGTGTCGCTCGACAAAACAGACGCCGAAACAATGAAAGGATACATGAACGAGATAGGATTGTTGAAGCGGCTCGAGGGAAACAACAGGATCATTCAATTGTTTGATTCTGAAGTGAAAGCAGGACCTGGTGGAACGAAGGGGTATCTAATGCTTGTAATGGAATGTGGAGAAATTGACCTCGCCAAACTGCTACAGGAGCAGCAGAAGGAACCATTGAACATGGTTTGGATATCGTATTATTGGCAACAGGTATGCTAACCGCTTTCACCGAAGTACGTGAGGTGCTCACGTTCGAATAGATGTTGCAAGCCGTGCATGTAATCCACGAAGAGAAAATTGTGCATTCGGATTTGAAGCCAGCAAACTTTGTATTGGTGCGAGGGCAGCTGAAGTTGATTGACTTTGGGATTGCGAATGCTATTGCCAATGACACTACCAACATTCAACGAGATCATCAGGTAAGTTTTTCTACCAACTATCTTACGTGAGACTAACAGAGTTGAAGATCGGTACTGTCAATTACATGTCTCCTGAGGCCATCGAATTGCCTGACGGTATGAGACGCCTCAAAGTTGGTCGACCGAGCGATGTGTGGTCACTGGGTTGCATCCTTTATCAGATGGTCTACGGGCAACCTCCTTTCCAGCATCTCTCGGTTTACCAGAAAATGAAGGCCATTCCAGATCTTACTCACATTATTGAGTTTCCGGAGCATAGCGTGCCGAGCGTGGTCAGCAAGAATGGGGAGCGCAAGAAGCTCGAACACCTGAAACGTCGTGTCAGGGGTGACGTTATCCGCGGGATGCGGAGCTGTCTGGCACGGAATCCGAAAGAAAGGGCGACAATCCCTGAACTCTTAGAGCAAGAGTGGTTGGCACTGCGGGAACGTGAGTCCATTCTTGTCAAATGGACCGAACGTTAACTGACTCGAAATAGCCGAGAGACCTCCGGTAAAGCCCTCGTTGGCAAGAGATGAGACCATCATCAATCCATACTATATGAAACAGCTGCTCGAATATGGTATCAAACTTGGAAGGCAGGCACAATCTGGTGATATTGATCCAGAGTACTTGGCCAAGGAAGCTGAGGTGAGTCCTGTGAGAAGTTTGAGTATTTTTCATTCATGATATGTCGCAATAGCGCCTTGTCCAAGAACTTAAAGCGCTAGAATCATAACGAAACAACCTCGCATCCTCGTTTTTTTCATGCATGATGCCAATCATTGTATATGTCAACGGGCGACAGTCATCTCACCACTGTATGCGGCGAACCATCCACTCCATGTATGTACACCTATGATTAACCATGCTTCCCCCCCACGCATGTATTCTTGCATAGAATTCTGCATCTTTGGCTTCCAAACCGAATACTCGGACTTAATATCACACTTGCCTGGTTGTTTTCGCTGTCTTAGCTATCGTCTGCATCCTCACGTGTCTTCGTCTCTTCAACCTTACTTTCGGGTTGTTTTCGCATCTCATCAAGCGTATTCGTTATTCTTTTTTTTTCGTATTGCGATGGTGATACGACTTGTACATACCTTCGTGCATTGTGTAGAAATACATTTTATTCTGATGACTACAGCAAATGTGTCTTGCGTATTTATGTACTTCGAAGACTGATTTAATGTCTAAACCTAACACGGTTCTTATCTCAAACGCTCTCGATCCTATTGGCGCTGGCTGGTCCTCGAGCCCTTACTCGGCATCCACTCCCCGCTTTTGTGGTGGTTGACTGATTCGTCTGATGCATAATGGCTCACTTGTCAGCAGACGATTACCTAGCGAGTTCCTTCATGCATTCTGGGGAGCCGAGCCCTTCGACACCCAAGCTTCAGTTGCAATTGTCGATTCCAATACCTTCTCGGGATGCAACTTACTACATCCCGGACGGTAACACTGTGCTTCTCGTCGAGAACACGCTCTTCAAGGTCTTGATCTCGCCGAAAACTGCGAGAAATTCCTATTGAACATGTCCTTTTCGTAGGTTCATCGGTCGACGTTGACAAAGGACACGTCCACCTTTGACAGTATGTTCTCGCTTGACTCGGACTTGCGCTCAAACTCCAGCAACTCAAATGTAACAATTGGACCCGAGGGCGAAAGTGACGACAATCCGATCAGGCTTCAGGGGGACACTGCAGACGAATTCCGAGCATTGCTGTGGGCCTTGTATTCTTTGTACGTGTCCCCTGATTCTCTGTCCTGTCGAACCACAACCTCATCGCCTGGCATCGTGAGCAGACCGAATGAGCTTTCTGTCGCACTTACCCCAAAAGCGAATCCTCTGCAACTATTCAATCTTGCTCGCATATCTCACAAATATGAATTTCGATCTATAGAGGCATGGGCGCTAAATGCGTTGACGCTGGCATACACTCGTCCAATGCATCCCCCCAACACTAAAGACGGAGAAGGACCCAGCCTTGAACAACTCACTGAACTTGCATCACTTTGCGAACAACGTGACCTGCTGGAGGCTGCTACGCAGCGGTGGAAACGACGCCTCGCATCTGGAAAGGACATTTCTCTTGCTATCAATGTAGCCGAGCGCCTCAGCTTGCGCGCACTCCTCGGACGGGCGTATTATGTTATGCTATTGCAGGGACGCGAGGTTTGGGACACGGATGGACACCTCACTCGCTCCCAAATAATTCGATTGCTTTCTGGACACTACTCTCTTGGAAAACTTTGGGATCGCCTTCCGCACGAGCCCCCTGCCCTCGTTCATAGTCCCAGGTGCATGGGCGCCACTTTGGTGCGATGTAATCAGGCATGGTCAGGACTCTGGAAGTCAATGATGGATATAGGAAAGCAGGGCCTGCTGCTTCAGTACCCAGACGTGGAAGGAAAGCTGATGTTGGCTGAGGGCATGTTGAAGACACTGATGGATCGAGATACACCTACACCTGGTATGCTAGAGGCGATGCCTTGGTGCAGAGACCAGGCTCTGATAGCGACGGCGGGGAAAGTAAAGGAGATACAAGAGTCCCTGGCGGACTACTTTGTTGATGTTATTTGATCCAGTGGCCATTATGCCCTTATTGGTATCTGTAACATATACTTCGTCTCTGTAAAGGACATTGGGACGAAGCGAGAATATTAAATTACCGACGAAATGGATTCTCCAGACCGCTATGCATACCAGTTCACCAGCGACCGCGACTCCCTGGCAGCCCACTCTTCGTATAATATGCCCATGAAAATTATATATTCCCGTCGCTTGATCCGACGCGCAGTCCCGGGTCTTCTTCCCTCTATTTTAAAACCGCTGTTGAATAATGGATTGGCTGAAGATGGATGATAAGCGCATGCACATCACATACATTTTCTTGTAAACTGCTCTGGCTCTTGCGTTGCTTGCCCATACCGACAAGGACATCTTTTGAAGGTCAAACCACCTAAATGAGTAGTCGACCATGTAGCGTGTTGCCTCTGTGCCATAACCTTTGCCCCAGAATTTGGGTAAGAGGCATATCCCGAAGGTCCCTTCGTGCGTCGTTGGATCGACGGTAACCATCACTTGTCCCATGAACTCGCCCGTCGTCTCGAGTCTGATAATGACGCCAAATGCGGCGCGCTCCATACTTGAACGAAGAGCATCTTTCAGCTCTGATCCGCAGGGAGCAATTTCGTCATTGATGACAAGTGGTTGAACAAGGGGGTCATTCCAGAGAATCATGAGGTCATCTAAATCAGCTTCGGTGTAAGGGCAGAATATAAGGCGTTCTGTACTGTAGCTGGCCATCGCGAATGGGCAGAGGAGGCGAATGTGCATGGTCAAGCGCAGCGGGACCGTAGCCCGGATACACGCAACGCAGTTACCTTTATATCGGAGTAATGAATACGGATTGTGCTAGACAACACGCACCATGCGTCAGTTATTGCCAGCTCTGGTGCGCAGCTGAAGCCCATGCGCAGTTAGATCGAAATGCGGTCGCAGTTTGTCCCATTTTGTCTCCCTCGCAGGGCATGCAGTGAGAGACAGGGCCAGACAGACTCCAAGGGAGTATAGTCGGTGTAAAATACGACGGTGAACTTTGAAGCTTGCAGGTTCCAGTCACTTCGTGTCCGGGGAACGTCTTCCTGCGGTTGTCACCTCAAGGCCTGATGTATGTATGTCTCCGATTTCTGCGTCCTTCCCGGATCATGTTTTGTAGACGAAGATGAGTCACTCAGTGTTTCAAGTGCCAATGGCGGGCTAGTGTCTCGCCAGAAAGTCAGCCATCGACCACGAACATAACGGCGGCCTTTACCACAGGCAAAATGCCATCTCTGGATTGGGTGGAAGTCAACTCAGGCCACTACCACGATCCTGGTGCCACTTGGCTTATACTACCCGTCTGTACTCCTGGCCGACCACTGACGTTTCAATCACTGGAGCCACTCTATGAGGTCAGACTCATAGCTAACAAAGAAAAAATCTTTACAGCGGACGCGCCTGGAGAACTGCAGAATCATGCCATTCGTCGATCGACACTGTGTCACGGAAAAGCAATACTTGTGAGATGCCATCTGAAAGCTCAGAGACAGGGCAGCTGAGCATCCTCTGCCATCATGATTGGCTGGTTCGTTTCAGATCAATGATAACGACAACGGTAGTCTCTGTAGCACTACATACTAGCTACCTTCCGCTCGGATGCTTCAGAAAATGCAAACCCCACTGACCTAACATCAAAATACGTGCCAGTATGCAAGTTTAACAGTTGTATTGTGTGCCGTTTACAAATGGGACTATGCCGCAAGCGCTTTTGGCATAAAGCTTGAAGCTTGAAGCTTGAAGGACCAACGTTTTGGCTCTACTGAAGTTTGCTTTTGACGATGATCTGTCTTGACTGCAACCGAGGCTCAATACTTCCTGGAACTCCAACAGGCTCTGTTGTCAAAGTGCAGGGCTTGGACGCATACTTCGCATCTGCACCTCCGCATGAAAGCGAGCTTCGTTCGGTTGCAGTGGTTGTGCTGCCGGATGCCTTTGGTCTCCCATTGGTAAACACGAAACTTATTGCAGATGAACTTGCGAAGAATCTTGCATGCGATGTTTGGGTGCCAGATATCTTCAACGGTCTGCTTCCCTGGTATCTATATCTTTTTTCCCATTAACTCACTTTCCTGAGCAGGCGAACAACTGCTCAAAGTTGATGGGATGGAAATTCAGCTATTAATCCCGGGCCGCCCTGGTCACGCAACTTGGTGGGACACCTTCCGCCTATACCTTCTCATTATCCCCCGCATTGGTATCGTTATCCGGAACCGCCCATCTGTTGTTGACCTTCGTATCAAATCGGTACATCCAAATAACCCTCATTTTTACCCATGGTGGCCAACTCACGGGTTATTAGTTCATCAAAGCTATCCGCGAAGATAAGAAGTACGGTAAGGTCGGCGGTGTTGGGTACAGCACACAACTTGCATGTTTTGTGAAATGCTGATTGCACTTTAGATACTGTTTTGGCGGTGGAGTGGCCGCACGCCTTGCGGCGAACCCTAATGTTTTGGAAAGCGCCGTAATTTGCCACCCTGGGCTAATCTCACTTGCGTCAGTGAAGGATATCAAGGTATGAAGTTCGTTCTGCATTCAATACCAGGAAAATCACATGTGTTTCAATTAGAGCCCCACTTCATGGGTTTGTGCCGAAGGTCTACTAAAATCTACTCAGATTACGTATTCCCTACTGAAAATACGAGTAGAAGACAGCAGCTTCCCTCAGAAGATGCGCCTGAAAGCAGAGGCCATGTTTGTGGAACGCAAGAACAAGGGTGACCCTGCGTTATATGAATTTGTTGATTACAAAGGTTTGCATTCACTGTAGGGTCGTCCGTATCAAGGCTGATTGCGTCATTGTAATGCAGGAACAGTCCACGGTTTTGCAAATCGCCCGAACTTGGCCTTAGAGGAAGCTAAGGCAGCATTTGAGAAAGGCATGGAACAAACTAAGGTGTGGCTTCGGAAGACATTGGACATATGAAGTTGATTTCAATCTAAATAAACCTGGTCTGTTTTTTCCCCGAACCTCTTCAATTTCAGCAAACGTGCCGTGTTCATTCAATGTGTTCTTGTTATGCTTAGTCCATGGGTGAGTATTTCTGACACGACAGTGTGCAAATGCTTGCCATCAATTGAGTATCAAGGCTCTCCTTCCATTTATGTAAGAGGCTTATGCTGCTTGATGGCTTTCAGTCATCCTGCCCAAGTTGTTGGTGTTGGGAAATACCAAGTCCCACTTCAACCAAGTAGTGGAGCCACTACTTGTTAGATTTGTGTGGTGACTGACTGGTTTTACGTCGACTTGTACAAACGTACAGTGCACTCGTAGGTATGTACAACGTGATATCAGATCCAAGATCAAAAGAAGACATTGATTTGATACACAATTCTACAGGCCAAATTATCAAACCGAGAAGGTCTCAATCTGTAGCTGGACCAAGTTGGCTACTAACCTAATCTTCCTTATAAAATACAAGAGCCTCGACTTCAATAGATTCCCTGAATGGAGTGCCCTCGGGCGTCTTCGGGTCCTTAAAAGCAGAATGTGCTGCCATCTTAGCAACACGATCATCTGAAATAGAGTCGAAGCTGAAATCAAGGCAATGTGAGTCGTGGCATCGATCTAAACATAGCACTGACCACTTTATCAACACCACATCCTCGGGGTCCATGGCACGCTTATAAACCCATCGATGTTCAGGGTTGTATTTTAAATGGTAGTTCTCGCCGTCATGCTCGTTGTGGACTAATGCGAGTACGACGAGGTCCTTGCCTGGATTGACACTGCGATAGTCGCAGAAGGCCAGCGGCCAGTCCACAGCTGGGTGCGAAATGGGACGCCAGATATTTATAATCTGCCACCGACCCCGAAGAAGGTCCTCAACCTCGCTGGGAGGCGCATGCTTGTGGACTCGTGCGATGGAAGATGCAGTAGTCCGATCCGAATGGACGAGCGGTACAGGCTGACGCTTCTGCTGGTCGTCATCGGTTGTGCCAGGACGCCTGCGGCGGATAGCTGGCAGGGTGCCATTCATAAATAGGCGATTATGTGTGGACGATTACATGGCAACCTACTGTGATCAAATATGACCACCTTGGTTGCGCCAGTAAGCCCCTTTAGGAGCTCCATGCACTCTGGGTAGTATTCTGTTTTGATCTCGTCATCATCCAGAAATCTGGTATGCTTGGCAGGATGGTGATGAAACTGAAATCCGACGGTATCAAGGGTGTATTGATGCTCCTTCCCCCGGGCGTCCTCGATATCGACATTGCGAATGTCTTCAGTCCAATTCTGTAACTTTTTACCTGTGGAGTCCTCATTTATGGTGGTGTAAGGCCGGGAGCCATCGGCAGGAGGGATAGTGTACGTTAACTGAGCCGTCGTTGACATCTCGCTACTTCAGTATAGAGATACAATCAGCTGGAGAGATGGCGGAAAAAAAGGCAGGAGGTTGTGTGAGCTTCGCCGTGTTGATTCTCCAGTGGGTTATCATAAACCAAGGCCCATTATATATGTGTACATGATACATTTGATTATTGGTCAAAATTGAGATAGAAGGGACCTCCAAATGTCCTATGGAACCCAAGGTACTGTCCGCGGCAACAATGATCCATTTGTAAAACAACGAAGCCTATAGTTTCCGACGCTGGGCAGAAATCCGCCCTTGCTCTGACAATCCAAATGTAGGGCTGCACCACGCGGCTTTTGTGGCGGGGTTGACTGCCTCTGCATCCTGAGTGGGTTTTTTTAGATCGCATTTTTGACGGATGATGGATGGAACAGAGTTGTTTGTCGGTGTCGAAAAGAGGGGGAGGAACGCAAAACATAGGTACTGTATGGCACCCTTTATAGTCTGCACATATTGAGCCAGAGCTTCAGAGTGATGTGGACCCACAGTGTGTGAGACTCACAGGGGGAGTAGGGGAGTGCACCTACTCCGAGGATTTCACCTATTGCCAATGTTGTTCCCTAGTGGTCCCTCGCTGAAGCATCACGTCACCGACATAGAAGCAATATCAGTCCTACGTACCCATGATTCCAGTCGAATTCCTTCACAAGGCCCTCTCGGTCTGTCCACCTTTGCAAGCCTCGAAGTAAGCTGGAGTTGGACCCTTCCGATAGGAAGTCATCGGAATAGGGTGGCTGCAGGTGATTCGAATCCTGATTCTTATTTGTGATTCATTAGTACTTCGTGACCGTTGGGACAAAGGCGGTTATTGGGCGAGGCGATGAAGAAGAGCCCCGCAACGCACTCGCAGCTCGGATTGGAAGTCGGACAAATTTGGTTCCGGATATCCGTGCCCAATCGACCACCATCGGATTGAACCACAGTGCGGGATGGGACAGTTATGGCAGCTCGCGGGGGATATTCTCGAGGACGCAGGCTAAAAGAACTCGATTGCTACGCAGCGTAGGTCGATATGTTGACCTGCGAGGCAACACCCCATATTGAACGTCAACCTTCCCATTCTATTTGGAATTTCATTTTCGCGATTCATCGATAAGCATCCTGCAGTGATTGATTCAGTAGTTATATATGCGCTTCCCTGGTCAAGACGTTCATAACCGTATTGTCACAGGGACGGAACCGGGAGAGTGAATGCGAAGTAGAGTAGGCACAAACACCCCAAGCAATTCTCCTGAGGAAAGTTCCTCGTATTATTAGCGCCTGCAAGATGCACTTAGTCGACTCACTCACATCGAGCTGGTACCGCAAAGATAAGAGGTATGCCGTGGAACCTCAGAAGCCAAAAGGGGTAGACGCTATCAACGCCTGGCAGTAGGGAATCAGAGAGGTGGAAAGTTTGGCATGCCGCCTTTGTGTACTGAGCTTCAAATGTAAGGATAATGAAACATCCATGACCTAGACCCTGTGAACAATTACGGCGACCAAGTTCATATCCGTTATCAAGTACTGAATCTCCTCGAAGCTTGACAAAGCCCTTGTTGCCAGTCCAAACTACAAGGAATCCTGACTCGTTCAGCTCCAAAATGAGGGTAGAGTGCAGATTGGCACGAGGCAGGTATGGGAGGAGGCGTCCCTTTTGGAAGAATGATTGGCGTTGATTGACACACACCTCGAGAACTTGTGGAGTCTGGTTGCGACAGAAGGCTCATGTGACGGTGAAGGGGACAATTGATCAACGGTTAACACTGGCAGAGTTCCCCTGATTTGGACGCAATTTCGACGTGTAACATACAACAAGGGGTCCCAATGTCAGATACCGGAACGAATTCCCACGTCTGCGCAGGTACATAACCCATGGTTCAACATACGTTCACTTCCCTCAGGCGACGCTCTGCGACTGCACGGTGTTCCCCTCACCAGCAGACACGCATCCACCGCGAGACCAACAATGTTCACGTCCCTCATCTTCTCGCTCGTCTCTTTCGTGTCATGTGCATTCGCCGTACCGATAGCTGTGAGGGATGTGGTAGCTCCGCCTATCACTAGCCCGACCGCAGGCGCTGTTTGGCACGTCGGCGAGATGCAGACGGTGACGTGGTAAGAAATACAGTCGCACCGGATGAACGCGCTGCGATGGGTCCTCACTGTCTCTGTAGGAGCACTGCCAATTTACCGGTTAATGTCACCAATCCCAATGGGATGTTGGTTCTTGGCTATCTCTTCAACAACAGTGAGAACCTCATGCTCAGTAAGTCCTCTAATCATTTATGATATTTCTGCGTTTTGGGCTCCTGCGTCGAAATCCAGTGTGATTTGAACATATCTGACTAGTGACGTTTCTACGTAGGCTCACCCCTGGCTACGAACATTAATTACGCCGATGGAAAGGCGCAAATCACGGTACCGAACGTCCCAACTCGCAACGACTACATCGTCGTCCGTAAGTGCACAAACCTTTCGTGACTGGTCAATTTTGTGACTCCTGTCCATAGTTTTCGGGGACTCTGGTAACGCCAGCCCCCAATTTACGATTATAAATGACTCGTCCTCATCTGGAACGCCAACGATATCGGCTCCGACGGCAAATGGGACCCCAACAGCTCCTGCTTCACCTTCAGGTTCAACGCCTTTGGGTCCATCTGACAGTGGCCCTACATCCAACGTAGGATCACCTCAAGGGTCACCGTCGGGTTCCTCGATGTCAGTGACAAGCACCCCCACTGTTCCGTCTGCGTCCGGAACATCTTCAACGACCACGTCGACGACCCATACAACAACTTCCACTCCATCGACGCAAACAAACTCGGCTGGGTTGAAATATTCTCCCGGCTCGCATTACGGCTTACCTTTATGCCTTGTACTCACGTCGCTGGTCTTCATTTTGTGATCCAGCTCTAAGCCCTGGCCCCTTTACCTAGGATACCTGGGGGGCTCTAATGTTCTTTCGATGTCAAATTGTGTTCGCTTTTCATGGACCGTTGGCTAATGTCACGCTTATCAACGTTTCACCCAGTAGTGGACTATCGTAGGCCGGATTTGGACGGTGTCGAGATGATGATCCACCTACCTGTCAATCAGTGACTTTGTAAATGACCCGAGCAGTTGATGTGTACTAGTACCATTCTCTCCACGCTACATAAGGACTAATCCTATGAGTGAGCTTCTGTGAACATAAGATGGAATTGCTCTGACTGCCACTCAGTGATGCTGCAGCCCCTGCACACAGGATCCCTAGACTCTGAGAGTGAAAGAAAGTCCTCGTGGATTGCTTGTTATTGCTTGTTTGTTTTGGGGCAGGTGATGGCTTTTATATCACTGATCTGCACAACACAACAAGTGGGATGCATGGCTGTTTGACAGTACTTCTCTTTGGCCTACCGTAGAACGTCTAAGTGAGCGCAAAAGAGCATGTCCTTCCAAACGGAGAATAGTCTAGGGGACTCGGGGACCACGACCATGGTCAGTTTTTCACGCCACGACAGCTGAACGATAAAAGCACACACTGGAACACCACTGGTTCCCCCCAGAACCACGCGCCCCAGTCATGAAGTGGACCAAAACACGAGTAATGCCAGACTGGCAATCTTAGCGACTGCATACTCACAAATTTTTCTACCCAAATGTAGACATCCCTTGAATGCACCAAAGACCAATTAAAGAACATGAACCGACTACACAGTCAATGCTACTATTCCATGTGACAGTCCACTGCGATGCTGCCCCCCCTTGCGAGATGCTCGCCCCGCCTACCCCAACCTGAGGTTTTAGTTGGTATAAAATGCCTACCAGGTGCGCTCAGGAGTCACACACACCCCATCCTTGACGGGCAGTGCGTAAGAGCATTTCTTCTCAGACCGGATGTCATTTCAGGTCTCCGATATGTATAGCGATTATGTCGTTAGTACATGATATTGACGTTTGTCCAAAGAAACCAAGTGACTCAAAATGTTGCTTGATCTAGTGTGCCAAATCACTACTTGAAGTCAGTTTCTGCCTTGCTGAAGAAGAATCGCACAGTTTCTTCTGAAAGAACTTTGCCACAGGATTCTGGAGCCTTGGCAACTTGCCCCTATAGGCCCCGTCACTGCACGAGGTGATGGACATGGTATGTGTCGTCTTCTCGGGGGGAGAGTTCAGACCTATGAAGAAGTCACTCGCTTTCGGCCCGTCCTTTAGGGTTCGGAATGGTTAAGTCTTCGGTGAAGGAATGAATGGTATAAGACGACTGCAAAGGTGACCTTCAACGAGAACTTGAACTTGCTCGTAGACGGCGATTGGATGTGTATCCGCTTCATCGAAAGGGCGCTCAATGGTGGTCCTGCCTTATGTCCATGTGTAGTGCGTTTACACGTGTTCAAAGTACTACGTAGCGCGTCCCTTCTTCGGTCCCTTATAAGTTGGTGGAATTCGATGTTGGTGCTTCATGTGCAGCTGTTTGTAACGCGAATTCAGAACTCTTGTCAACCAAGGGAATCGAAAAGGGTGCAAGAAGTGCGGTCCGAGGGAAAATGTTCATACTAACTGCCCATTATAAGCGGTCGACGGAAATCTTCGCCAGCCTTACGCCCACTGGGACACCTAGGGCAGGGATTCGACGTACCGTGATATTGGAGTAGGAGATGCCTCATCAGTGTCCAAGGATTACGCCTAGCGACAGAACTTCATCTGCCACGGGCCAACGTTGAAACGTTGATCGGCCTTACTTACAGCTTCCACATCACCCCATCTTCAACGCACTGGCAGGTGATATGTCTCAGCGATAGTCCCCTGTAAATATACGCGAACGGTTTCATGCAATCTCGAATTAACGAGGCTGTGGAGGGGTGCGCGGACTGATTGATCACTGAGCGCTGAGCAACCTCAGCGCTCAGGCTGCGGTATGTATCTCAGAATGATCGGAAAAGCCAGGGCGTTATTACATAATTAGTGCTGGATTACTAATAGTAGGGGTCGTTGCTACTATTGAATTTGTGAGGGCGTAGTAATTGCCCATGTCCACCCACTGGTAGAAGAGTGCTACATAATAGTAGTCCAACCTGTCACCTCGAACAGTACACAGGCACCTGTAGTAACTACATATTAAAATCTCACGCAGGTCGTTGAGTTTCCCAAGGTGTGGTATGGCAAAGCTTATCGTGAGCCATTCAGTTAGTTTGACGCTGGTTGGCACAAGTTCGGATGTCATTCGAATGCTGAAATTACTGGCATCCTGCAACCTCGACTCGGGGGTATGCCTAATAGCTCCACGCCGGCGAAATGGGTGGAGGCCTCTTGGAAGCCTGCTATTCGCGAGATTTTTGTGTCCAATTGTATTCAAGCATCTTTTGGGGTGGTTATGGTGACATTTTCCAGCCCGCGAAGGGCATCAAGTTTCGAGGTGCAAATACTCGCATCCCCCCTTCGTTGTTCGGCCGAAAAGCTTCCTAGTAGTGTGATCATTCGGCATGCCGAAATGTGTGCAGCTGTACGCTTAATGCCCGCTCCGAACCAGGGTATGACGAGACGCTGAAAAACTATTAAACTCGACATAGGGTTGCGCGTGCCACCGATGCGAGATAGGACGGCCGAGGACAGCAGGGTTGCGAGCATCAGGTTCGCGATCCTTGCTGCATCCTCAAGTCCAGATTGTCCATCAACTGATAATTACCGATATCTCCTCTGGTCTATACCCCAGTCGGTCGGCGGGGAGGTCTCAGAGTGCCTGAATTACTAGGGGCGTCAGTCACCCGATGTCAATGGACTCACCTCATCCTGCTGTTAATTACGGAAGGTGTGTGCACTTGAAGCGTGGGTCGTACATCGAGACTGGTACTATGAAGCAGTGCCTCCAAGGCCATGATGGTCGCTGGTAAACACATTGGACGTCAAAGTCGGGTTAGTAACCATCATCATGATCAGTGCCTCCACTGCACGGCGTCGAGCGTAAAAAATATAACAGGGACAGCGGAAATATCAAATATACTAACTTGTTTTAGCTCTTCCCATTCGGGTTACCCCCGAGGAATTGCAGGGGATAAGGTATTTACATACCCGAAGGAGAACCTCGCTTCCCATTATGAAGCCATTTAGGAATTCTGAAATCCAGTGGGTCTAAAGTGGATAGGATTGTAGTTCCAGTAAACAAGTACATACTAGAAATGACAAGATTTGGTCCAACGACACAGTGATAGATTAATTATGTAGTATACACCTCCTGAGGTGCAGATTGGCTACTTGAGCCGAATTCAAGAAAATCTATAATGACAAAGATCTGAATAATAGCTTCTCATCGGATCAACGCTTCCTAACGAAGTGCGAGTGCGAGTGGTCGTCAATACCGCGATCAAAATGAAGAAGAGGAGAGAGCTGCATGGGTTTTTAAAAGCGTGGTGTTCATTAGGTTCAAGGGCGCTGGTGCTTGTCCAAGGCTACCATTCTATTTGGATGACGCCCTCGGACAACGGAGCGAGTTGCTGAAAGACGCCAGGTGACATGTCTGGAAGTAGATCGGATGAGAGCTGGGAGAATGATGAAAGAAAGTAACTCACCCAAACTGTTGGTATCGCAAGATTCACATGCATCGACTATCTGTGCGGAGGCACCTTTGCCGTTTGCAGGGTTGTAGATGTACACCCACTATAACGAAACCTCAGTCTTCGTTGGACAAGGCTGAGATATCTACCCTTACCTGACCACACCAACCAGTGTTGAAGCTTTGAACGCTCATTGCGACGACAGGGTCATTGTTGCCGTTCGTGTACCCACATGCACCATACCCTGGATAGTAATAGGTGCCCTTGTGAATGGTGTCAGTTGGAGGGATCGACGCAACTCGAGGTTACACTCACCCGGCCTGTGTGGTTCCAACGTTTGTGTGGTACAGACGCGTCTGCAGGCAGAGGCGCTGCGAAGGCGGACAAAAAAAGTGCACACAGGGTCGTGAGGATGGTTGTGAACTGATACATTGTGAGAGATACAGGGGTTGGACACGTGCAGGGTATGGGAGTGTGGGGGGAACGGGATGTGGACAGTGCGCCATCTAAAGACGGATTTTGGTGCGCCTTTTATACGCGGAAATGTCTGCCTGGCGGGAAGCACATGCCGATTGCGATAATTGAGTTGCGGTGCAACAGAAGTGAGACAACAAATGGGAGTACATAATACCAGCCTTCGGCCATTAGCTCCGGGGCGGACGGAGTCACAGGGAACAAAGACACGCGGATATTGCAAGGGGCAAGTGCGGCTGTGTGGCAATAAGATGCCTCGTGGCCGGATTGGTTCTTCACCCGCGATGGAGTCTACGGCCAGGGTCAACCTCTTGGGGGTGAGCGAAGCAGACCCTCGGAGGGGAGGGCCGCCGTTGGAAGTTCGCTGCTCTAGGGTCCCGTAGGAATGCCGCTTTCACTACGTATTACAATACACCCATTGTGGCGTTTGGATCTTGGCAGAGTAATAAGCACTTACCGAGGACCATCGAGCAGTACACAATGACTGTTGGTGACCATAACAACCCCTCCTTTCAAACTTGAAGCAAGTTGAGAATGGAACAGCCAGTGGTAAAACACGGCCAAAGTCTCCTGGTAACGCCAAGCCGTTGCATCGACCCATCGACGTTGTTTTCGCTTATGATTCGTACGGGCTTGCAGGACCAGGTGGACAGCGTTTTTGATGTGCATCTCGGGTGGGTTGCCGATGTACGCACAACCCTCGTGAAACGTGGATCGTGGTCATACTGTTGTCAATCTCTCCAGCTCCGCGACTTCTACTGCAACAGGGCAGCGCTGGAACGCGAATATGCCACAAAACTTGAGCTGCTTGCCAGGAAGGTTACCGAGAAAAGACTCAAAGCAGTTGCGCCACTCGTGGTCGGGAGCGACACGGAAAACACCATCAAGCAGAAGTCTGTCCATGTCCAGCTGCTCGATCCACCATCTGTCTTAAAATAGGATCACACTAGCACACTCAGCCACGCATTTGTTCAGATAACGTCCGCATTGTCTCGCACAGCCCAGGATCACGTTGCTCTCGCCAACAGGCTTGCCTCAGAAATCGTTGAGCCTCTTGGGGCGCTGGGACGTCGGGGTGAGGACCAAAAGAAAAAGGTACACCCAACTGTATTGCCTGAGGCGCGGTCGCTTAGTATCCTTCCAAAGCAAACACAATTTTACCAAAAACTACTATCGGAACGGGATCACTATTACCAAGACTGCGCGACAGTCAGCTTCTCCCCTGCTCCTTTCAAACAGAGGATGCTGATTTGACTCCAACAGAAAAAGCGGAAGGTATGTCAGGTAATGGCCCCTGTCGTTTTGCCAGAAATCACGTTTCTCAGTACCATGATGATTGCACCAAAGTCGAGACCTGCCAGAAAAAGGTAACGAAGTTGCTTTGTTTCCGAAGGTCGGTCTACCAGGATCGTGTTCATTATTGCAGGATCGAAGCTCAGACCCAGCCGTGAGAGAATATGAACAAAAGAGAAGCGACATGTTAGCGAGCAAAAAGTCAGTCAAATCGATCGTTCTGCACAGGAGCTCAAAGTGCATCTCAAGCATGTACCTGGTAGCCATTGCGGTTGCCAACCGCGTCAAGGTCAAATCTTATAAGGAAGACATTCCCAACTTCGAAAATGTGGGTACGAGTCCTCCGTTATTAATTGTCCCGAAGGATACGTTTATTGCTCAATTCCAGATCTACAGTTAGTACATTGTTGTTTCTCATATGGCATTCACATGGTCATTTAGAGGACCTGCAAACTCGCCTTGTTGAGGATTGTGTGACCATATTGAAACAAGCACAAGCCACACAAATAATGCATCACGATGTCTCCAAGGATCATCTAGCCCTCATAAGCATGGCGTTGGACGACGTACAACCTGTTAAGGACCAAAGCTTGTTCTTCGATTTTACCGCCAAACCATTCAGCGTGTCGGATGACTTTTCTTTCGAGGGACATGCAACTTGTTATGATGCTGTGCGTTCTTACTCTCTCGGACGCATCCGGATTATCATCTGTGGCACTCGTCCTAGGGCGAAATGAGTTTGGAGCACACGCCCAAAGTATGTTTGCAAAACATGCTTTTGCAATCTCGTACGAAGCTGCAAAAAGCGGAGACGGTTCTTTGTGCAAAACGTAAGTGTATTCCAGGGTTATCAGTGGCTTGACACTAGGGTGTGAAAGGCATCGAAGTCGAGAGATATATCGAGCTTGTCTCGGCACGGTCCATTGGAACTACCATTGGGAGCGTTGATGATGCTATCAATGTAGGGGCGCTTGGGTTGTCTGCGAACGCGGCCTTTGATTGTCTTAGTGTTATCTAGACGCTAAGAAGCAAGAAACGCTGGTAGCGACATCGATACTGGCCTCCCAGTCAGAGATAGATGTTATTATCGCCGCCATAGGAGGTGCGTTCTGGGTAGCGCCGCTTGCCCAAAATTGACGTCTGTACAGACGATGAAGGCGGCTTGACGCCACACTCATTCAAGAGCTCCTCATTTCCAGTTGCAATTACATGTAGTTATTGTGGTGTGGGTGTGGCATTCCGACCACTCAAGTCCGAACAGCCACTCATCGTTTCTTGGTCAGTTTTCTATTTGGGGGTTGCGAAAGTTAGGCAAAACCTGTAAAGCATGTCGTTTGTCTGTCCATGCACAATGCGAGTTAAAGGTGGGAACTTGATCACACTCTTATCTTGAATCATTCCGTTCCAACTCCAACATAGCTCCCAGCGGAATGTACTGGGTCCCCCGGTGATTACAAGGCTGCAACAATGGAGTCCCCTGGGTTAACTCCGTCTCAGATCACTCGTGGGTAAATTAGTTGAATTCTTCGCAACGGCGCATTCACCACTGCGCAGAGCCATGTGTCGATGGCATTATAGAAGCTCCTGCGCGTGAGAATGAAATGCTTGTGGAAGAGCCACTTTGCTCAGCCGTTGTGATATACGATTTCTTCGCGACTTCGTCATTCGAGCTGAGTATTTCCGGTTCGTGGCATGGGATCATTTAAATGGCCATGTTCCCACAAATTATACAGAAGGGGCAACCGTACATGTGCTCGAAGAAGACGACGGCTCTGGCTGGGTAAAGGTTGTAGATGACCATGGTGGGAGGGGGTTTGTCCCGGCTTCGTACCTCGCCATCTCCGAAGCAGGGTCTTCAGATCTCTCGGAAATGAAGGGCGTAGGACAGGGATCCGCGACATCTAATGGCCAGTTTGGTGAGCTGATTCGCTTCGCTTACTATTCCCTCGGTTTACAGTGGAGTCTAGCACGAGTGTTGTTTGATTACCAAGCGCAAGGACCACACGAACTGACTATTGCCGAAGGTGAGGTGCTTGAGCTTTCTTCAGGTCCATGCGGTGGCCAGAACTATGCAGAGGCCTGGTGGGAAGGTGAGCAGGACTTGGAGAACTTCTGAGACAGTCTGGATGACGGCTTACAAATTTAGGGTATTCGAGTGACAGAAAGAAGGGGATATTCCCCAGCAATTATGTAGGTGTGCCTCACATATTTGAAAGCGGAGTTTATGAGCGTACCTACCAGGTGAAAATTATCTGATAGAGTCTAGACCGCTTTGGTCATTTTCTATGTAGGTTTACGAAGACTCAGAGCCCCGTATCGCCTTTTCTGTAAATGGAAGGCCGTTTATACCAGACTAGTTCGTTCACCATGATTAATGTCTCGATGATTATAATAAATCCTGATATCGTGGCGGTCTTAATCGTTTGTTTAACACGTTAGGGTTTGAATCCATCTAATAATTCGTTCAGTTCGTACATGGCTAAGTGTTGCGGTGTTTCCGTGTGACGGCAGTTGGGGAACGTGTTCTACTAACAGAAGTAGATTGAAGCTAAAATGTGATCATCGCAGAGCCGCGGCAGGTACCGGACAGTACCATCTATCGGGAATTCTTTCTCAAGGGACATTGTTGTTATCGGTTACATTAGTGTGGTCCGGCGGTGCAGTTGAAACACGGTGATGAGTCCCACCACGACAAATATAGGTGAAGATTCCAAATTCATCTGTGTTCCAGTACATCCGCGGCTGCCAGCACTGTATGAGTGTGGACACTGGTCAAACGAGCAAACTGCTGCATAGCACGGCCCATTTTATGGTGGTTATAGGCCATGGGGTGTCGGGCATTCGACTGGAGCAAGTTAGGCGAGGGGGCCATTATTTTGATCTCCTCTTCGCGCTTCTCAGACCCTGCAATATTGTGCAAAAATCAAACACGTTGTAATTACCACTTGCCTGGAGCCGGACCTAATGAACAATTTGTGGTGGCCGCTGCCACTCTGCTGCCTGAAGGTAACATTAATATATCATTCTATGGTCGGTGTCATAGCATATAACCATCTCGGTGTGAAATGCAGCTTCCGGCGATCTGGTTAGAACATCGCACCGCTGTATTCCTGGCAGCTTGCAACCACAAGCGGAGAGCCCGTATCTCAGAGACCCACAATAACGGAATAAATCAACGCATATGGATCGACGTATACAGAACACCCCAGTGGGATTCGGGGGTGGGTGATTGCGATCTCACGGCGATCGAACTTGCCCTTGCCTTGCGAAGCGCGAGGACCCACAAGTGAACGACAAGCCCACTCCACTTTTCCCAATGGTGTTCTGCGGACAACACCAGGTTCCTCTATGATGAGACGGGCAATCCAAGAATTGAGACAGAGAAGTGGTGCCCGTGTGCATGCACACGGCGTGTTTCCCGTCACCTCCAGAGATGGGAGAGGGGCACCACTTTTTTGTATAGTCTGGAACATGACATTGATCAGGATCAATGAAAGGCGTGCATGAACCCACTTACTGGTTCCCGAAGAATCCAAACGGCCACTGGCAGTTCCCTGCATGAAAATCAGAACGGTCAGAAGAATCAGCGGAACAACGACCTGGTCTTTCCATCACGGGCGAAGCGAACCGCAGAGAGGACTATCCTCGCTATAAAAGCACGGTGTGCAGAACATCCTGACAGTCAGACCAAGGTTGCCTTGTGTCCAAAACACATTGGAACATTGGATTTGCCAGGCCAACACAAAGGCTCCTCTGCATCGTCGACGCAGGTCCACGCATCGAGTACTGCCCGCGAACCTTGGTTCTGTCGGACAAGTTAGCTCCAGTACTCTTGCGATGGATGACTGCGACGTCGATCCTCTGGAATTAGCTGATGTGCGCCCCGAAATCCTTGCTTCTAAAGTGCCTCCTTCCTATCGCTCAAATGTCAGCCATTAATTGGTCATAGCCGGGGCCGGCCCATCTACAAAACGCAAGTAGTAGTGTTGTGTTTCAACGCTTGCAGTTGCCGAGTTGAGTAACGGTGCTTGCCAAGCTCTGAAAGAATTCAAAAACTGCAGCAAGCGCATAGCGTAATTCGTCCATCTTGCAGATTAGTATCCGTGCACCAGTATGCTAAAATACGTGACCTCTTCGCCAGTAGAATCCCCGTTGTATTGGCGTTCGTAATATCTTCTCTTATGGAAGGATCTAACCGGTAATACGCGAAACCCCTGTGGAATGAAAGTGGGTGAGGCAGAAATCACAAGACAAAACAATGTCAACGGAGCCGCTCACTAACAACAATGGAGCACCACACACGGCGCTGCCTCGAGTCACTGGCCGGGTTCCACTGGTGAACATGAAAAGAATAGTGTCGATACAATTGAATAATTACACAAAACACAGTGATTGTCCAATGCGACAGATAGAATAGTAACACTGCAGGTTATCGCCCTCCAACACCGATAGTTGTACGTATATACGGACCGTTAGTCCCCATGGGACCATAGGATGTACCGGATGAGAGTGGAGTGGGTAACGTACTACCCAGCACTGGCGTTGGAATAGGTACACCAACACCTAGGATTGTGTTTTGGCTTTGTACGCCGTTCGTCGCGTTTAGTCCAGGCGTTTGGTTCTGTGACTCCCTAGGAACACTCCTATCCTCGCGCTCTGCTATTGTTGCACCCCCTCGCGTAGGATCGGTGATGCCATTCGACGCCGAAAACGTCTGACCAAGACCATACAGCTTGCCGTTATACTCCGCATCGTCGAGGGCGTCATTAAAATACAATTCCTTCATTTTAAAAAGCGTGGAAGCTGTTAGAAGGGAATCCGAGCCAGCCTGGTGTGAGGTCCCTATCCGCAAGACCTACGACACGGTCAATGGCAATGTCGAAGAAAAGGAGAGAAACATACACCAAGGTCATCTGCAACCTCTTGCAATCCTCCTTTGAGCGACTTGCAAGCGCGCATCATGAACTTGATGTCGTAACAACATGGGAACCAAGTTTGAAGATACTCGAAGAAGACGTCTTCTGACATCGGTAGCGAGGCGCCAGTTAACAGCTTGACCAGATAACCAAAGTCATATCCACTGTAAAGCATGACACAAATAACCGCGGAATGCATTCGTGTCATTGAAATGTACAAACGGATGTTACCTCAGCGGAACACGCCTCACCTGTGGAATGATATCCATTTGGCATCCGAATTCAACACCAGCCCCGAAGTGATCAAAAGTTCGGCAAAGTCATTTGGTGTTATTCCCATCTCTTCGTGTCGTTGAAAGTCGAAACCCGACTTCTGAAGGAGTTCGATCGATTCCGGTGCATACATGTCCTCGCTATAGGCAAGCCGTCAGGATTGCGCAGCTCCAGCAACGAAATTATATCCGCACCCGATGCTGAACTTGAAGTTGAATTGCCACGTCGTGACGTCTTGAGGAAAGTTTCCCTCCTCGTCTGCAAGTGTGATCCCGATCTGAATGAGTTTCAGGAGGTCGACATTACATCGCATGGTCTGGTAGTGGTAATCCGACGAGGTCTTGAAAGTACCGATAGGCCTCGCAACAACTCCTGGGAACTCAGTATCCTGCATAGCAAGTATGGATCAATGGCATTGGATGGATATTCCTGTGGTAGAAGCACACCATTGCGACATATGAATATTGATCTATCACGTTTCGGATTGTCCGCATTTCTGCTTCGAGATTGGGTGCCCATACTTCTCGTATTCGAGACATGCTGGGAGCCCCTACAAGTTTGTTCGCTAGCGGCGGTGGTTATGGTCTGCCGAGGCCCGCCACTCAAAGCGTCAAAGAAACACAGATTATGTAAGCGCCTCATAAATACATACTACAACGAGTACTAGTCGCTACATCTAGAACCAGGTCATGTACGTGTTGCTCTGGTTTTCCACGTTGGATGCCAGTGCGCCAAAGTCGAAATTGAATGTGTGATTCCCTACCCTCTGTGACCCTGCACCTGATGTTGTGGAGTCAGACACATGTTTCACAGATTTCAACTCAGCGTTCCGCCCGAGTGCAAGGGCCAACATATCTGCTGACAAGTCATGGGCAGCAGACTGTTCTGGACGCACGTCCGAGTCGCACCATGCGTTTGACGGATCCGGCCTCGTTTGTGATACAAACGGTGGCAATTCATGTACTGGCGGACAAGGTTGTTTTTCAATGTCTTGAAGACATCGAAGCAAGTCAGGGTGGGCGGCATCAAATGACGGTGTTCCCTGGCTCGTTAACACCCGCTTGTTTCTTACACAGGCGGGTTTGTTGAGCCCATCAACTACCATTGCCGAGCGATCCTCTGTTGCGTTCCGCCATTGAACATAGGATCTCCAAGACTTCTCGACAATCTTGGTCAGTAAGGGCTGGAATTTAAGGAGATAAGTGAGCAAGAATTAGGATTGTTGAAAAAGACGTAACCAGTGCTTGGGCAACCTGGGAACATTTCTCGGCAACTTTTGCAAATAAGTGGTGCACAACACTAAGTTCTTGGAGGGCCCAGGGTGCTAAGCTGAGGAAGGGGGTCCTAGACACTATCAGTGACAAAACAACCTAACAACCAAAGTCAGTCGCTCGTATCAAGGGCACCATATATATACTTACAGCCCCCGAGAATGCGTTGAACCAGAAACACATGAAGCGTTTGCTCAATAGCGGTTCTCGCTCCTCCATGGTTTTCAAGGTAGCGATGAGACGCGTAGCACTGAAGTAGGTCGCTACGACAGATGGTGCAAGTTTGTGTCGATAGGAGAAGGCATCATAATTGTTAAGAGCCTCGGTGAAGAAATTTCTGTGCAGTTGGAGGAGGACTGTCAACAGGTGTGAGTTATGGCTCTCGGAAGGTTCATACAGCCGAATGAGCACCTATTTCGCGACCAGAGGATGCCAGGACCTGTTGCATACCTAGCTGCCGACTATTGGCAAGCGCTTCGTGGCTGAATATGTCGAGGATTGGAGGAATGGGATAGCTTCGAACGGCTCGATCGACATCGAGAACTTTTTGGTATGGTTGCGGTTGTGCAGATATTGCCGTATTCAATACAGGTGTCAAGCAGTGAAGGAAGAAGCCATGCTTCCATTCATGATCTACATGGTCATGTCCTTCAGCATCAACCCGTCGGAGGATGACGCATCACGTACAAGACCTGGGTCCACCAGTAGAGTGCACCTCGAGGACAGTATAAGAGGGGCGCTTGCAGTCTACATGGTCTAAACAAATCGAGGGCGGACGTCCAAGGGAGAGGGCCTTTGTAATCATTCAGGAAGATCGAAAGAAAGCGCAGCTGCCTTACGCACCAGACGCGCATCCAAACTAAGAAGTTCCCAGAAAAGCATTCTTCGACGTTCAGACTCTTCTGGTATGACTTTCCTGTTACCCTCACGGTCTGCAAAACGTAGCTGTCAAGCAGTAGGATACCAAAGACTTGCCTCACGCACGTAGGCCTAACTAACAGCCAAGTCATATTGATGGATGTAAGGAACAAGATGCAGAAAACTCACACTCTGTGCCAACTTCACGGCAAGTCCCATAATACTCCATGCGTATGCGACTCCTTGGCTTTTGTCTGAGAAGATCAAGAGATACCAAATCATGTAAAACTGGGTCATATGAAGTAGTATAGAGTGAACGGAGAGCGACAGACGCACCAATGTCTGGAGGAGGTCGAAACTGGGCTCATCCATCAAATTCATTTCACAGAGAGATGCACGCGCAAGTCGATGATATACTTCCGCTCTAGGGGAGTCATTTGGTTGATTGAGGTCGACGAGGGTCCCTATTGCCATCATTATAAATAGTAAGGAAAGCCTGCGGAAAGAAATGTCCTTGACAGGTGTAGTGTATACGTGATGAACCAGATTTGGGAGCCAAGTTTCGCTCGGATCTAAGTTGTACCTGGTACGTGTGACAACGGATTACGAAGGACAGGGATGAGAGGAACGTACTGCCAAAGGACATTGAGACGAGCCTGTGTGCATAGGTATTCTGCATCCTCGCGAGGTGGCAGCATTTCGTAAATGCGGTCACGCATGGGATTGTTGAGTAACCAGGGATATGGGAACGTTTGGCTGAGCTTCTCGATTTCGGGAGAAAGTCGGCCTGGTTCATCTAATATCATATTCTCTGTCGAGCTGGTGTCTTCCTGGAGCAAGGGGACACATCAGCGGATGAAAGGAAGGATCTTCGGGAGAGGGTACCTCGGACCGCCGGGAATGTTGGTGAATGCTCCCTGTAGGTTGGGGGGAGACGGTATCAAAGTGGGGAGATCGTGATGTGGTATGTGGTGGGCTATAAAGTTCAAGGGAGTTTTTTATTTGCAACAAGCCTTTCTGTAGAAGGGGATGGGGGTCTGAAGCACACTTTCCAAGTGCATCTTCGAGTTGTCTGATTCGATCGCTCATTTGTATGATCTTTGCGTGAAGTTGCTCCGTGTTGGCGAGTATGAACCTGTTATACTATGTCATCCGAGACGTCTCTGAAGGATGATTTGGAAGACGGACCTGCTCCCTTTGCCTGATGTGAGAGCACCTAGAAGATGATGAACGGGGATATTTCAGATTGATGAACATGGCGGCATTACCATCGGGACATATTTCGGCGCATCCACGCTTGGAGCACGATTGACATGGAAATACGCGGTCACACTATGGCAACATTTGGTCGCTACAATGAGTATGGATAATAGTGTAAAGGGGCGCACCTTGAGCTTGAGCCTATGAAAGGACTGGTTCAGCGGGATGCAACACGGGGATGACACACATACCTGCGACATTCTGCACATGATAATGGCTGTTTTTTGTGATGAGTCTTTCTGGTGGATGGGAGGGGATCATCAGGGGTCGGGTGTGCGTCGTGATTGTCCAAGGCAGACTCTGGAGCATTTCTGGCGCGTTTGGGGGCACGGAGTGACGATGCAGGGGATGCATTTGGGTACATTTCTAATAGTGAGACGGGGGAGGTTGGGTGAAGTCAGTGTATGATAAGGACGGAGGTGCAAGAAGAGGCCCGAATTGAACGGACAAGGGAGGCTCAGGCCAAGGAATTATATTAACCACAGACGCCCACGGCAGACGATTGAGACGCCAAATCGCGATCCAATGCCACTGGAAAGTAAACTCAACTCTGCTGGTCATAGATGCTGCCACACGACGGAAATGGACCAGCTGAATCTTCAGCAGACGAGTCGTGGCCATCGTCCCCCCATTTTCCTGCATGTCCCTTATCGTCCGAGCGGATAGGACACGCATACGTCACACCCACACTGATCAAGCAAAACCGTTCGCCATTCCCACCAGGCGATTTCAAGGAGGAAGGTGCATGACAAGCCTGGATCCATTCATAGCCAGTCCAAGTGATCGTGACCAAGTCCTCTACACCCAACTGCCGAACCAGGATTTACAACTATGCACTGGTGCAAGCCACATCGGGAATAGGCCGTTCGTTGCAAACCTTTCATGCACAGTCAAGCTCCATGCGGAGCCAGGTGTGACTTGCGTTGGGAAGAACGATGGAGCATTCCCGTGGGAGGCCACTGCACTGCGGATGCTCATCTTGTCTTTCCCCTCTTTTTCGAAAGGAAATTCTACTGACTACTAGGGACGTCTCGAGAGAATGTTGCATCATGAGCGTCCTGCGCATCAAGAGAGAGGGCGGCCGACTACCTCGATCAGTCAACGTCACCAAAAGTGCTGTAACGTGGATGGAAGTTAACGTTCCCATTGGCTGCAGGTTCGGCTCAGGGTTCCCTGGGTACACGCATATAACAATCAATCAGACTGCGGTGGCGATGCTTATGTGCTCGTATCCGAGGCGAGTGAAAAGCTCCTTCGCAAATGAAACATGTAACTCTTGAATTACCAACACGACAGACATTGGGCGGAAAAGGTGCAAGACATCATTAGAGCTTTGTCTTACCGCCGTCCGCCTTCTCCCTAGTCGCTGCGGCCCGATCAAGCATGGACCGTGTCTCCGTAGCTGCTTCTGCTAGGTAATGCTTCAACTCCCTGGTTCCCCTCTTGAGCGAGGTTATGGTCCAGCGAATGTAGTGATCGCCAATCGAGTAAGAAAGACCATAACCATCCGGTACAACTAACAACTGTCAGTCGACGAGTGCATGCACAGAATTGATCACTCACCCTCCCCGTATCCCCATCCATCTATTAACTTGGAAGAGAGCTGGGATGTCGACAGCTCCCAGTGGTTGGTCCTCTCATAGGCCGGATCAGAGAAAAATTCGGGTATCGGCTCGCCTTCCCGTAGCATCTTCTTCAGTCCGAAGAGGTGTCTATCAACACCTTCTCCCTCGATCGCCCATGCCACATACTGAAGATGGCGCGCAGCAGCTTGCCGGAACAGCACACTCCGATTCTGATCCTGAGTATGGAGATATCAGATCATTTAGTGAACACCATTTCCAAGTCAGTCATATGAATATTCGCGTGGGAGGTCTATCAAGGGTGAGGCTGCACTCACAGTTTCGTCAGGGTCCAGCATAGCCTCCGCCCACGCTTTACTCTCAGAACTTGCACTTCGAATGACCTCTGTCCTACCCAATTGATACTTGCGCGTTTGGCAACTCTCATACGTTACCCCCGGGCGATTAAACATCTTGTGGAACGCGAACTGCTTCACTAACTGTACCCATGTATCAGGCAACACCCTAAACTTCTTTATCATTTCTTTCCCGTAACCTTCATAATGCAACACCTAAGAAATGGAGTATGGATAAGCCTCACGAACTTCATATACCAATCGAAGAGCTATACTTACTTCCATGTCGTGCTTTCCCACAAGCTCATCAAAATGTTTGCATGCCTCACCGACGTAGGTTATGCATCTTGCATCTAACTCGAACTTCAACTCCGTGGGCTGTGGAAGGCTCACACCTGTGGACGTGGTGCGTGGTGGCCCAAGGTCCACCTTATCCGCGGCCAAGCTGGCAAGCATGAATTCATTAAAACGGAGAGTTGGAGTCCCATCCATACACGAGTGCTCTCCAAGGAAACCGGAACGTCCATTATCAAACACAATCACTGTGAAGTCGTCAGCTTCATTGGAAGATAAAAGGTAATATATTCTCCTACGTTGATGTTTGTCATAAAAGCGGTTGCGTCCATCTCCTACCCAACATGCCCACGAGATATCTTCTCGAGTCACAGGTTTGGTATCATCCAGACATACTACTATGGCTGCAGACTCGATTCGTTCGAGCGATTCGGCATTAAGGGGCGAGGCAGCCAGCAGCACTGCACGTGCCTAATTCGTGTGGTGGTGGTGGTGGTGGTAGGAACCACGTCAATCACAGGTAAGGTCTCAATGGATTTGAAGACTTACATCAGCCCAGGTGTCACGGTTCTCGCTTGTTAGAGCCCCCACAGGTACGCTGGTATCATTTCCGGCCAGTCGGATGACACGTTCGACCTGACTGTACGAGTGGCAAGGTTAACTCCACGGATGTTAAGTTCAACGTGTAAACTACCCACACTTCAAGTTCAGCGGCACTAAGCTCCCTGCCTTCCTCAGTCACCAAGGGCACCTCGAAAAACTTGTTCCTCCTCACAAAGACGACATGATTATGAGCTGTAGAATCGAATTTCTTGGCCTTGTCAGACGGGTTAACCGGGTATCGACTCGAGTGGAACCTGCACAAGTGGATTGAACAAGGGTCCTTCACCAGAAATGGACTTGTTACTTACAGCCATTTGTACGACTCCATGCAGAGTGGTGTTCCCTTGGCTCTGTCGGGTTCAAGCTCCTTTCTACGGTTGGATCATTAATAAGAACAGGCCAAGACCCTTGGTAGGTGGCACACTCACGACTCGACCAGGTGTCTAAAAGGAAGCATGGCCTTGATAAGACCAGCTGCCCTCTTTGCAGGGTCGCGCCTCCTTTGATCGTCGATATGAACATAGAAGTAGCTGACGTAGACGACCACAGGATCGCGATACCCCATGTAAGCCACTTCATTCCACCAGTCGGCTAGCCAATTCTTGATGGAAGGGTCTGCTGCGCGTGCTTCGAGACGCGCTTGAAGCTCAGCAGCTTGGGGTGAGCTGAGGAAAGCTCGTGCACTAGCTTGCGTAGCAATATATTCTATTTCGGTGAGATGGGGTTTCACGGTATCGAGATATTTGCTAACTGTAGTGGAAAGGGGAGGTACTGGAAGCCGGGGTAACGAAGCTTGGAAACGTAACATATTCCCAGTAGATGGGTCCGAAACATAGCTTTCTGGGGTCTGTTGTTGGGATCTGCGTGGCGCAGATGACTTCACAGAACGAGATGCCATATGATGTGTGGGCTGGAGAACGCGTGAGTCGGGAACTAGATTGTGAATAGTGCATAGTAGGGTTTGATTTACGTACCGGCGCACGCGACGAGCGATGTGCCAGATTCCTGCTGGACAATCTAAGCATGCGGTATACTGATACTCGAGTGTTATTTGGAACAGTGTGCAATGGGTAAGCCACTGCACTTCCACGACCCCGAGATCAGTTTATTTATGAAATGGAGTTAAAGAGGATATGAAATCGAACACCTGCAGCGAAAGGTGTGAATGGTGGGAGGCTGCAAGGCTCAAAGGGCCCACCGTGATTGTCGATGACCGGTAACTGCATGAGTCCTATTAGCCTGTGATTTCGCAGACAAACACAGTGCCGGATATAGCGGGCCGTGACCCATGTATGACCAAGCAAATACAGAAATAGTTACATCTATGGAGGACAAAGCTTCTCTGCAACCTCCGAAATCAGCTTGCGAACCTCTGGCTTGGGCTTGCAAGTGCCATCCCCATCCGACAATTTCGCAGTTAAGATGCTGCGAGACTGTAACACATCCATCAAAGCGGTCAGGTGCTCCATAAACGGCGAGAAGCGCAGAAGCAAAGCCAGCGAGGCCACGAGACGATGGACTGTCACAGAAAGATCACACTGAGGGGCCATCAGAGATAGACTCAACTTACCCGAGTCCCCACTCGTGTTCTCTTGCCTAATTGCTTCGAGAATCGCACTGACTATCTCAACTTCCCACTCTGCGTCTTCTTCAGGGTCGATGTTGCTGTTGCATGATGACTTCATCTTCTCGAGCCTCAGCTTCTGGAGGTAACTAGCGACATTGAAGGCCAGACTTGCAGCGGCCGTCCTGACTGCCGCGTCCTCGTGCAGCAATGCTGATACGAGAAGCGAAGTGAGGTCACTCCGCATGGATACAACGCACTGCCGTGCTAAATTCGTGTTAGAGAACGCATTCGAGAGCATTCTGAGGACAGTAAGCTGGTAATTCCGAGGAACACCCTTTGATTCAAGGGTCCTCGACAGAAGCACGCCAATTGTATTCTTGGATGCATTCCTGTTGCTGTTCCACTCAGAGAATTTGGGGTTGAGCAGCGCGACACGCCAAATGTCGACCAATGGGAACAGATTACTAATTGGCAGGTTTGACACCAAACTTGCTGCGAGGGCTGACCAAGAATCAAACGGTGCCGTTGGTGGCTGCGGTGGCGGTGGAGTAGTAAAAGATGCTTTCAGGAAAGGAATGATAGTCTTCGCTAGAACCTGCTTGACCTGCGCCTGAGTAACTGGACTGGTCCAAGAGGGCGCCGAATCAATGAACTCGTTGAGTTTGGCTAGCAAGGTGTCAAGTTTGGGAACTTGCGTGAAGAGTATGGGATTGAGTGATATGGACTCTACCGCTGGAAGAGACAGTGTTGTGTGGTGGTGGGCTGAATCGCGAACATAGTGAGCCTGTATCATCGTGAATCAAAGTGTACTCACGGGGAAATGCCGCATAAATAAGCAGGTCCACTTGGGTTCGTAATTCTGGTACGTTTGCTCCTCTGAACTCATGCGTCTGTAAAAAGATCCGATCAACTGACTGTGGAAAACCCCATCTGCTACTCACTCACCTTTCCTCCATCTAAAATGAAAATGAAACTGGGGGTAGCGCGAACCCCATATGGGGCAGCGACAGCAGCACTCATCCCAACTGCCAAGTCTACCTTAACAAATGCAACCGCACCAGGCTTGCTTTTGTTCTTTGCAAGATCCTCAAATACCGGCTCGATCATGCGACAAGGGCCACAATTGGCGCTGGTAAAGAAGGCGATGACAGCACGGTTATTTCTGAGGAGGGACTGAAAGAACGTGGGATCGCTGCAATTCCTAACTTGCATTGCATTAGAGGGAGTAGGTGGAGAAGTCGGTGCAGGGGTGGGGTATGAACCAGATGGTCTCGATAAACCGTGAGTGGAAGCGTGCGCTGCCACACTCTGAAGGAGGCTAGTTGCGAGAGCTGGATTCGGTGAGACAGCAGCAGCAGCACGAGTCGCTTCTGGGGGTGGGGTAGGGATCTCTGAAACCGCTCCGCGGCGAAACATGGCATCTATGCTTGGCCTAAGTGCTGCTCCGAAAGGCGTCGAAAGGAAATCCGCTGGAAGGGCTAAAGTGGTTCGTTAGTCATACCGAATTCCATGGATCATAGCTAGTATTCGGGGAATCACATTTAATATATTCGGGTATGCTTTGCCCCGTCAAGAAATCAACGCAGTCGCTGCTAAAGGTGTTGCAATTGAAGTCTGATGGCTGTCCAGAAAACGCTCGATAGCTTCAATGAATACGTTTCTCACCTAGCAAATGATACTGCAGGTGGGGATGGAAGGTTAGCACGCCGTAGTAGAGAGCCGCAAATCAATCACCGACCTTCTCTGGCGTATATTGTTCACGGATCTCCATGAGGTATTGTTCAAAAGTCTCCTCGTCTATGGCAGTTTCTCCCATTTCGATGACTCTAAGCGGCTGCCCGAGCTAACGACAGGTTGACATTTTTGCTAGAATGAGAGAACTTCGCTCACGTACATGGGATTGGCCAGGAGGTGTGGTGCTAATACCCTGGCCATAGAAGATCTCTTTCCCAAAGACAACGACGGATGTGTGCCTTCAAAGTAAATTCACGGTTATAACGGCGAACCGAGCACATAAAGCCCTACTAACCAAATACCTTCAATCTGTCGCCCAGTCATTTGCATGGACAATTGTCCAGCTAAGCCATTGCTGAGATCGTAGACGTAAAGCTGCACTCGAGTGGACATTCAGCAACCCCAAGACGAATACGGGAACGTTCTGAGGTGAGAGGCAAACTGTTGGCTATGACTGGGACGCGTATGCGCCTTGCGATGCTATGTAGAGGTAGATCCCACACTACAAGATCAATCTAGATTACACGATTGACTACGTCCACGTCACGATCTACAGCTTCGATCGCAGGCGTCGAGCATTGTCTCTAAGCACACGCCTGAGCAGCTTTCCGCTTGGGTTCTTCGGAATAGAATCAACAAATTCCACGCCTCCTGCCAATTGCTTGTATGAAGCTTTATTATCAGCTACATGCTAGTTTTGGGGTTGAGATCCAACAACGGTTTGGCTAGGGATACCAAACATACCTTGGCAATAGACCGTTTTATTTCATCCCCGGTATTCGAGCTTCCTTTCGTCCGCTTGGCTGCTTCCTGGCGGAGAACGACAAAGGCTAAGGGAAGTTCCCCACTATACTCGTCTGGAACGCCCACGACGCATGCATCCTCGACATCGGGGTGATCAAGGATGCGGCCTTCGAGTTCTGCTGGAGCAACTTGAAAACCTTTCACTTTTAACATTTCCTTGTATTGGCGTTAGCACCCAGTCACATCGAATTGGGCATGCTAACCTTGAGACGATCGAGGACAAATATCTCCCCATGTTTGTTCATTTTAACCTCGTCCCCTGTACGAAGCCAGCTAAGAAATTGTCAGTCATATTCGGGAAATGAGGATGTTGTACTTACCCATTCACAAATGTCTCCCGTGTGCTAGACGACGAATACATCAACTGAAAACCAAATATTAAAAATGACATACGCTTTGGGGTTTCCTGCGTATTCCAACGCTAGTGATGGTGTTTTGACCACCAACTCACCCGGTTCATCGAAGCGAGCAAGCGTCCCATCACTTTTCTCGATTCTGGCAGTGATACCGGGTAGAATCTGACCAGTACTTCCACTCAGGTCGCGTTGCTTATCAATCGAGCAAGTCGTGATCACAGTGCACGACTCCGTAGTTCCTATAATCACCAAGGTGACGTAGGCAATATTGGACACGAGAATGTACGAACCATAGCTCTGCCCTATGTTGGCGTTAGGGAAAATCTCAACAAGTCGGTTCATCAATTCCCAGGAAAGAGGTGCCGCGCCAGAAGTCACGTATCGGACATGACTAAAGTCGTACTGTGAGACAGCAGGGTGCTAAACATCCCACAAATTAACGAAACCGTTGAATGAAGTGACGTCAGAGTTATGTACCTTGCAGAACATGACCACCTGTGGAGGCACAAGCCTGTTTGAAGCACCATGTTTGCATATAAAGGGTAACAGAGGATAAATTTTTTACTCACATGAGGTGTGTGATACGGTATTTCACGATGCTATGCAGGAGATCCAGGAAGTTGAAACGGGTGGTGGTTAGAACCGCGGTCATCTGAAGCACATGTTAACTTCGTAAAACAGCAGGGAAATCACGGACTCCGCAAAAGAAAATATAGTGGGTCTATGAAAAGGGAATGAACCATGTGGTATTAATTCGAGAGTCAATCGTGGAATTTACATTAAACACCATGCCATAGATATCTGACTTGCGTTATTCAAAGCTTCGACACAGGGTTAACAGTTGACACTCACGATATAGGGGTAACACTGGCGCAATATTCCTTGATCATCCACCAACAGGTTCTAAAGATAGGGCACTCACCAGCGCTACAGATATCACTAGGCCGAAACCTTTGGTCTTCCCATCGAGTGTAGTCCTCATTCACCTTGTGATGAACAGCAAGCTGAATAATGTTGGCTATGGGGGCATAATGAGGAATAGCAACCGCCTATCGTTCCAGAATCAAATCATCTAATATCAAACGCGTTACGCATCTGGCTTACCTTCGGTCGCCCAGTGGTTCCACTGGAAAAGTTGAGGAAGGCTATCTTCGTTTTACCTTCCCCCGGACTCAACTTTCTGTCACGGAAGGTAGGTGTCGATAGCCCCTGGTCAATTAAATCCCGGACCGTCGGGTATGTCCTCTTCGTCGGCGATGGACCTTCACCACCAAACACGATGACACGGTCTGTCGGTAGCTTGGCAGTTCGGAGAGCAGACAGTGCGACAGATAAAGTATCTGGATGAGTGACGAGCAAAGAGGCTTTAGTCGCTTGTATCTGGTATGCTAGCTCAGCTGGTGTGAAGGACGGGTTTGCACCACTGTGCAATCATGAGACCTCCTATGCATATGTCAAATATGATCAAATAACTCACGACATGATGGCACCCAGCCTGTGGGTAGCCCAGATTACGACTAGATAATCTGTGCATACAATGAGTATTTCGCATCTCTCCGGGGGGTACATTCAAAACAAACCAAGATGATTTGGACTGAATACGAGGACTATGGTATGGCTCAGTACGGAAATGAAACAGCCCGAAGGAATGTCTTAAGTTACCGATGTCATCTTCCTCTACGAATGATCAGAGCTAACCATAATAGATGATCTACGTTTTGACACGTACTGATATTAAACCTGAAACTCAACCCATTCGCAAGGCCTGAGGTTCTTTCGCGTAACTGCACAACCAACCTCCCCGTTAGTTTTTCCTAACCAAGACACCGACCAAGGCGCGCAGCGCCAACACCCCTGCCAATGGGGTCGAACAAACTCACCTCGTCCAATCCCCGACTCACTCCAGTGTGATCCTCGATTATCCACGGCACACCATGTGCTTGGGCGGGCCTCGAGGGGTGCCAGGAATCTAGAATGAACTGTGCGAGGGTCAAGTCATCTGGGATCGGAGGAAGAGTTCCTGAAGGCGACTCGAGCTCAGCCATTTCGCCGTTGGCACTAGGTTGATAGCAGACGAAGGAACGGCGCTAGAAAACTGCCGGTTTTACGTTGAAACGGTTCACATGACATAGTAGGGTCCAACACAAATATCCGAGATGGCCAATGTAGTTCAAGTTAGGCTTCAGTCGAAGCGCTGCCCCCACCAAGTAAATTGAAACTTCAAAGTACTCTTCGTCCTGCCAGGCCGTCAAATCTTCAGCGACTGTGCAGGGAAAACCATTATGCGTCTCACCAACACCACGCCGGCGCGGCACCCAAGGGACACAATACACTCCATGACGAAATTGAATAGGTATGTCACCATGTACTAGTCTATGATCAACGAATGATTGACATGTCTTTGAGGTCTGCCTAGGGGAGACTACCACTGGTTCCTATGACCACTAACCGTATTGGTACGCATGACCACACCTGGGGTGGAGGCGCGTCTATGCAGCCTGCCGAGGCACTACAAAGACATTGAGAGGAAATACAGACCTTTGGCTATGAGAGGGAATGTGTTTGCCATGTGATGCAGAAGACACGATAAGATCGAGATTACACCATCGAATTCCATCAACGTTATCTATAGCTTCGATTGCAGGCGTCGAGCTTTATCTCTAAGCGCACGCCTGAGCAGCTTTCCGCTCGGGTTCTTCGGAATAGAATCAACAAACTCCACGCCTCCCGCCAGTCGCTTGTATGGAGCTTTATTGTCAGCTACATGCTAATTATCGAGCACGGTTAGAGATCAAAAACGGTTTAGCTAGCAATGCCGAACACACCTTGGTAATAGACCGTTTTATTTCATCCCCGGCATCGGGACTTTCTTTCGTCCGCTTGACCGCTTCCTGGCGGAGAACGACAAAGGCTAAGGGAAGCTCCCCACTATATTCGTCTGGAACGCCGACGACGCATGCGTCCTCGACATCGGGGTGATCAAGGATGCAGCCTTCGAGTTCTGCTGGAGCAACTTGAAAACCTTTCACTTTCAACATTTCCTTGTATTGTCGTTAGCACTCAGTCACATCGAATTGGGCATGCTAACCTTGAGACGATCGAGAACAAATATCTCTCCGAGTTTGTTCATCTTAACCTCATCGCCTGTGCGAAGCCAGCTACGAAACGGTCATCCGGAAGCGGGATACGAAAACACTGTACTTACCCATTTACAAATGTCTCCCGTGTGCTGGATGGCGAATCATCAGTTGAAAACAAACGTTTGAAGTACGACATACGCTTCGGGGTTTCCAAAGTATCCCAACGCTGATGATGGTGTTTTGACCACCAACTCACCCGGTTCATCGAATCGAGCGAGTGTCCCATCAAGCTTCTCGACTCTGGCAGCAATACCAGGTAAGATCCGACCGGCACTCCCACTCAGTTCGTGTTGCTTATCAACCGGCCAAGTCGAGATCAAAGCGCCCTCTGTAGATCCTAAACTCGCCGAGTGACTTAGGGAAAACAGGGTCACAGGAATATACGAACCATAACTCTGTCCTATGCTTGCATTGGGGAAGACCTCAACAAGTCGGCTCAATAATTCCCTGGAAAGAGGTGCTGCGCCCGAACCCACGTATCGGACATGACTGAAGTCATACTGTGAGACAGCAGGGTGCTAAATGAAAGAGTTAACGAAAATTTTGAATGAAGTGAGACCAGCCACCTTGCAGAACATGACCACCTGTGGAGGCACAAGCCTATTTGAAGAACTATCGTTGCGCGTTAAGTGTCACGGAGGAAATGTTTACTGACATGAGGTGTGTGATACGGTGTTTCATGATACTCCGCATAAAATCCAGGAAGTTGAATCGGGTAGTGGTTAGAATCGTAGCCATCTGAGGTATATGTGTCAACTCCATGCAGTAGAAGGGAAACTCCACGGACTCCACAGAAGAACATATAGTGGGTCTATCGAAAGCGAATGAATGATATTATTTCGAGACAGTCAATGGTGGAATTTACAGTAGTCACCATGCCATATATATCTGGCTGGCGTTGATCAAAGCTTTATAGCAGGGCTAGCGGTCGACACTCACGATATAAGGGTAAAGCTGTTTCGAAGGGAATCAATTTAACTCAATGGTGAGCTCTATATATGAGTTCTTACCCGCGCCGCAGATATCACCCGGTCGAAATCTTTGGTCTTCCCATCGAGTGTAGTCATCATTCACTTTCTGATGAACAGCATGCTGAATAATGTTGGCTATAGGGGCATAATGAGGAATAGCGACTGCCTATGGTTCCGGAATCAAATCATCTAAGACCTAGCTCGCGCCACGTGTGACTTGCCTTTGGTCGCCCAGTAGTTCCGCTGGAAAATTTGAAAAATGCTATCTTCGTTTTTCCTTCCCCTGGACTCAACTTTCTGTCACGGAAGGGAGGGAGAGCCGATCCCTGATTAATTAAATCCTGTACCGTTGGGTGTGTCCCCTGCATCGGCTTTAAGCTTTTATCATCAAACAAGATGATGCGATCTGTCGACAGCTTGGCAGTTCGGGCAGCAGATAGTGCAACTGGTAAACCATCTGGATGAGTGACGAGGAAAGAGGCCTTTGTCACTTGTATCTGATATACCAGCTCAGCTGGAGTGAAGGCGGGATTTGCGCCACTGCGCAATAATGAGGCTGTGTGCAGTCGGACCTATTTCAAGTGTGATGCAGGAACTCACGACATGATGCCACCCAATCTATGGATAGCCCAGACGACGACAAGATAATCTGTACATACAATAAGTATATCTCGTGTGTTTGGGGTTACAGCGCACCAAGATGATTCGGACTGAATACAAGGGCTATGACACGAATTCAGTATGCAAATGAGGCATTCCAGCAGAACATCTCACCGACGTCATCTTCCTCTGCAAGTGGTCAGAACGAACCGTAATAAATGATCTGCATCATACGTACTGGTATTAAACCTGACGCGTAACCCGTTCGCAAGGCCGGACGTCCTTTCCCGTAACTACACAACCAACCCTCGCAGTTAGTTTTTTCGATACCAAGCCACCGACAGCGGCACGCAGACATTCAATCCCAAATTCCCCCCCCTATGAATGGCGCGCACGAGATGAATGGACTCACCTCATCCAATCCTCGTGTCACTCCGGTTTGGTCCTCGATTATCCATGGCGCGCCATGTACTTGCGCTGGCCTCAAGGGGTGTTGGGAATCTAGAATGAACTGTGCAAGTGTCAAATCATCTGGGATCGGAGGAAAGGTTTCTGAAAGCGAGTCGAACTCAGCCATTGTGTGGTGATAGCAGAAGAAGAGGCAGCGCTAGAAAATTGCCAGTAGATGCGGCCCAATTTCGTCCGCTATATCGTTTATGCAATGCATCAAGGTACCACGGCGCGCGGCCAAGTTCACATGACACAGGGTCCTTGAGTCCAAAGAAATCCCTCACTGGGCTTCAATTGAAGCGCTGCACCCGACTGAATTAGAGGAAACGATTCATTCTTCTTCCCAAGAGTGTGGTTGTGCAAGGATCGATGCGCCACGTGCGACTGCCAATTATTTGTGTGGGCAACGTCACCAGCTACACACGGGAATTGCCAAAAGCCGGCAGGCATGTACTATGCAAGTTACTGGTGACGATGTCCATTCACCGACCGTATTACGCATGACCATCCCTGGAGTGGGTGCACGTCCATTCACTCGCAGCATCGTCGACGTCGCATGCTTGTTTCCTGAAACTATTCATGCATATCTTTCTTACAAGAAACTTACAGTCCTCGTCTCTCTGGGGCATGTCGAACTACATACCACCCACACCAAACGCAGGTGCGCGGCTGCAATATGAATGGGAAACGCATATTTAGTGCAAGGTGGACACCTTGTCAACGGCACTGGACTGGACGGTAACGCCAACGGGAATGAAAATCTGCGCTGGCAGTCTCAGAGCTGGAACACACCAGCTGGTTTGAGCGAGGCAGCACCTCATGCCGTGGTGCCACCCAAGAAATACTGGTAGATATATAATAGGCCGCTCGAGGACTTCAGTGGAAGCTTGGCCCCATCCTCTCCAACCCATTTCGCTTCTCCTTCAAACTTCACTGATGTCTGGCGAGCGGCAGTATGTCGACCTCCTCTTTCGTGCGTCAAAAAAGTTTGCCAGTTGGGACCCGGAGAAACCAGTGGAAGTCGGCGACTGGGGTAAAATCACCACGGGACGTCCCTGGTGGGCATTTTGGCGGGCCAAAAGGAGTGTTTTTGTGAAAGAGGGAAACATCTACAGGGACAACATCGCGGAGGAGTGTGGAATTCCCCAGCCTACAGTTCTCGCGGAGGAGGTGCCCAGTGGTTTGACGTGGACCACGTCGCTGAATGCACAAGACATGGATATCTCCGTGAGCATGGAGAAGTGCGTCTTGTCATTTTGCGTTTGTCGAGATGATGAGTTCTAACGTGTTTGTTGACAGCCAGACCCCTGAATTAGCGGAGTGCTCAGTAAAAGCAGGTTTTCAGTTTTCACCTGGGGGAGGAGCGGTCCTTCTCATGGTCAATGATTCAGTGACAATGATCAACCCTGCCAGCAGCCTCAGACGGTTACTAGAAGTCAACGCCCTCTGTGATCACGTCGTCGTTTCAGAGGTGCACCGTTGCACCTCTTACGCGCGATACCTCGCTTCCTCGCATACAAAAGACATTGTGATCGGCTTGAATTCGTCGAGCTCGGGAAGTCCATCTGCACAGACAGCTCCAAAGTGGGTACGGAGCAATCAGGCGGGTGATTTTAAAGCAAGAGCAGACAGCAGCGCACAACGGGGGTATTATCCTCTTTACAAGCTGGTCTCAGTGCGCGAAGCAAGTGACAACACAGGGCGCCGACATTCCCTTGATAATCCCGTCGATGATGTGGCGTTGCCTCTTCGTGTCGCAGTTCCTCCCTGGATGTCCCATACATGAAATGGTTGTGTCTGGGCCTTATTGGAGTGATGCATACTGTATACAGCCTGGTTCAATGACAATGAGAAACTTGGACTCGTCGAAAGCACTGGGTTCAGCATACTGGCAGGTAGATTGTATATCTCATTACGATCCAACTATTGTACGAGTCATCAAACTACCAATCATTTGCTGTATCATGGCTGTGTACGGATGGCAGCAAAGGCAGGCCAATCAGGAACAGGAATGCAGCACTTGCGTCAGAGTTTCGATAACTCCCCCGATCGCTGATCTACACCCCTTATCTCGGTGGACCTTGTCCCTGGACCTACGTCAGCCACCCGTGGGTGGGGCCATTGGACGCGCTGTTCATTCCACCAGCGCACCGCAAACACTTTCTCGGTGTCCCCAACGTTGTTCATAAGCTCCTGGAATAACGCTTCTAGAAGCTCGCTGCGCTTCATATCGTCCATGTCTGTATCCCCCATGATGACATTCACCGCCAATAGTACCCGCGGGAGTAGCACGAGAGGCACGGATGATATAGAAGCCACGAGAGCTAGGCGCAAACGGTGTATTCGCTCTCCGTCCGTTGCGAACGATGATGTCTCGCATGCGGAAAGTAGAGAATCAATGCAGAACCACGCAAGTGCGTGGTCGCCGCATGAACAAGCACTCTTAACTAGGGCAGCGAAGGCAAGGCGTAGCTGTACGACGTTGAGTTTGCCTTCTGCAGAGTTCTAAGGGGGGCAGGGATTAGGAAAGCACGACAAGACGTAGATGAGACCCACTTCGATGAGACACTGTGCATAGAAAGGGACCATACTCGCAATAAACGATCCTTCCCGCTCATGTTGGGTATCAGATGGTGGTGTGGATGGGGCAATCTCAACAGGATTCTGACCGCAGCGAGAAAAGATGGCGAGGATGACGCTGTGTGCGGCCTCGTATATTTCTCGATGACTTGTATCACCCAAATGGCTGATAGAGGGGATCAATCACAGACGTTACAAGGATAAATAGAGCCTTACGGTGAGCAGAAAGGTAAAACAAACGTTTCGATGGTTAATATGCTAAGTCCCGAGACAAGCTGCTCAATTGCAGACAGCGCAAAGGCTTTCTTGGCTTGTTGAACGGGATGTGACAGATCATGTGCGTTCGACCACCATCCCTCGCATAATTGTTGCACGAAGTGCTGGCTCTCAGCCGTATGTACTGCTAGGATGTCAAGGGTAAGGTAAAACGCGCGCTTGAGCTCCATGAATGCACCATGTCCTGCACCGCCGAATTTCTGAATTACAAAGGCAAGGTGTGAAAGGCTGCGCAACACGGCAAGAGCGAGTGACGGGGCCATGTGACCGAGGGTTGGCGGGACATATACCAGACCTGAGAGACCAGCTTCAGTAACCATGATGGTCGTGAAGAGCAGCGTCTTCAGGATGGTCCATATGGATTGAGTAAGTGGGCGCGTTTCGGGAGCTATTAGGGTCGTGAGGGTTGCATTTGAATAGAGGTTGAATTATGTACCAACGGACTCGTCCGTTGCTTCTGCCAAGTTGCTCGACAGCCAGCCCAGTTCTATATTGCGTGCTATAGATTCCAAGCAAAGGAATGTCTCTTGAACATGTGGAAGTGCAAGCTTCGGACGATGCTCGACAAATAATGATATGCTCCTGGAGCACAATCTGGATAGAGAGCCCATGTTAGCCATGGCATGCGATGCCAACAGCGCATCCATGTCTTGGAAAATAGGAGAGTCGTGCTAATGGGATCGAGTAAGTTCATAACTATAATGACATAGCTTCTGCAACGTACCTCAGCATGAATCTTGTATTCAGAATGGTACACCAGGGAGGACGCCAAGGACGCAAGGAACGTTCCAGACATAAACGCCTTGTTTATAGTGTGAACAAGTAAGGCCAACGTTTGCTGGTAGACTGTCAGCGATGTGATCAGTGCAGATGGACACATCCCTGACCGGTAGCGGTAGAGCAACGAACTTGTTTGGTGGAACGAGTAGAAGTGGTCGGGCAGACGTTATCAGTGAAAGGGTAAGTGCATCCTCTAGGGTGGGCTCAGAACTGCAAACGAAGGATCGTTTGTTTCCCGTACCTCCACCCTCTGTCTCAGGTCGGAATTCCTTTCCCCATGAATCCGAGGAGGTAAATAGGTCGACGACGTCCGCAAAAGCAAGAACAATTTCGTTATGTACAGAACTCTCTACGTCGCGTTGGTTCGATGGCAGGTTGTGCAGAACGTCTTCGATTCCCAGAAGCAAACCACCGCAACAAGCTAAGCGTGTTATTGCATGACCACCTTCCAAACCCCTGAGTATCGCCGACAGCCAAGCGTTCAATTGTACCTTGAGGCTGGGCACGAATAATCCGCCAGGAGCCCCCTTTAATAACTGGAGTTTTGCGTGCACTGCATGTCGAAAGGCGGTCTTAAGTGCATCGAGCTTGGTGAGCGAGAATGGTCTGAAGAGCGGACTTGCGACGATGGTCGCTGCTAGGGGAGTTGGGGATGGTGATAGTTGGGCCAGGTAGTGGACAATGAGGCCTTGAAGAGTTGGTATTGGGAGAGCAGAATCCGATGCCCGGTGAAGCGAACTCAGCAGCACTGAATACCCTCGTTCTGACATGGAGGTGGTGACACCGCCACCTGCAAATTATTCGGAATAACCTGACTTAGATTCCCACGGTTACCTGGGATACGGAAATCGACTCCGCGGAGGTGGTAATTATTTTGAGGCTAATTATATAAATAAGGCTATGCAACCCCTCGCGGGGTGGCGTCACTCCGTGTCTTTCGGTAAACGGAGAATTATCTCCGCATTTCGAGTATTACATAATTATGGTGGCAGGTGTCTTTGAGAAACTGCAACTGACCTTGCGACTCGTTGCTCGCCCGTCCACCGTCTCTGCCCGTCCTCTGCACTCGTCGTCGCCGCCATTCCCGACTTTGCAGAGCGTGTCGCCGTCGTCATCGTGTTTGGCGCTGCCGTGGTGCATCTCCCCTCTTCCGTGGACGATCCCACCTCGTGATTCTGCACACAACGCTAATATTGTCCACCCCTCTCCCTGCTCCCCGTTCCATATACATACTTCGCTGCAACGCCCTCGTAGCACCTGCGAAAATTCGTCGATATAGCCCACCTTCGGATTGCCAGCCATGTCGTACAGTGATCCCAGTCCCGCTGCACCCTGGCCAAGACGGACCCCCCCACCACCAGCGCAGAGATCAAAGAGAATGGCGGAACCCGATGCCCCACCCGACTTACCTTCTTCCCTCCGAAGGCGCCAAGACGGAACCACTATTTCAGATGCTTCTTCAGTTGGTGCGTTATCTCATTCACCTCTTCACCTCCGTACTCCCACCTAACGACGATCCTCAACCGTGGTACTCACCTCACCTCCCTTCCACAGAGGCGGCAAAATACGACTGCCAAGTGTTTGCTAATAACAACAACGTGACGTGTTTTCCTCCAGCAGGCGAAAAGGTGTATCAGCACCAGTGGGCAGCAGTCGTTTGTACGTTACTCGCTTCATATGCACTCATTCACATTTCATATACAATCCCCTACAGGGAATAGCAGGCGACCACAACTCACCCAGTTTAACCTCGTCAATCTTTACCTCTACAACGCTGATACTCAGGAGCCTCTGTTTTCCATCATCAACGTTACAAATCCGACAGGCACAGCTGGACAATACAATCTACCTGTCAACGATAGTTGGTTCGGAACAAGTGGGGGATCTTGGCAACCTGGCCAGAACATGTCTTATCCCTTCTTTTGGATTGTCACCAACCAGAATGGCCTCGATGGTTCACAGACAACCAATCCGACATTCTACGCAGTCCGTACGTCAAAGCTTTGATTTCTGGTTCTCGCTTGATTAACATGCGCCCAGAAACGACATATGCCGACTCGGTGGTGTCGACCATGCTTCATTCGTCGTCTTCCGTATCGTCTGTTTCCGTCCAGTCGACTCTTTCTGTCCATTCAACGTTATCAACTGCTTCTGTCGCTTCGGTATCCCCAAACACAATTTCCACCCCTGGCAGCATTCAACAACCCCAGAACAACTCCGTTTTTCCTCACTGGGCAATCGCGGTCATCGTCGTGCTCGGGTTCCTCGCGATCGTTGCAGGTGGTGTATTGGCATGGCTTATTCTCCGGCGTCTACGAAGACGGGAAAGACAATCGAACCGTGGGTCCATGGGCTCCGCTTCTCCCATGATGGCAGATGCTCATCACCAGCACTCGCCCAAACTTCCACTCCTAGTAGGCGCTGGGCCTGGTGGTACAACGGGACGGCCTTCCTCAGATCACCGGCCCCCGTCAGTCGTCTCCCCGGACGGTGTGTCGGAAGTATCGCGAGCACATTCAGCTGGCGATTCCGTGCCGTTCTTTTCAGGCGCCGACGCAGCGATTATGGCCGATGCCTTCCGGAAGGCTTTGCGAAAACCTGATTTTGCAGGATCACCCGTGGAAGAAAACGAAGATAGAAAGGACGATGTCATAAATCGTGAACTGGCAGAAGAGGGCAGGGACATTCGCAGCGTCGGCTCCTCGCGGGGCGTTAGAGTGGAAACCTTGAGTGATACTGGTGATCAGGCGCAAAATCACTAGCCCCAGGTTTCCTGTACGCGTTTACTTTTTTATTTTATTTGAAGATTGGTTCTCATGGTCGGTCGAAATATTTGTTCGGATACCTTGTCTGCGTTTGCAGTCCCTGCCTTCCCCTCTGTTGTTGCATCCTTTGCCGTGTAGTGGTACTGCATCTGTGCTTCTCAGATTCTGACTTTCTCTCCGCCCCGTTTTACCCCAGTTGCCGCTTTTCCCACTGTCGACGCCGGCTTATCCTTCGACTGTTGCAGAGCTTCTTTTTACTTTTACCCCGTTATCGGTAATTCGTGACAAGCGGTGTACTTTCCGTGTAGGAAAGCACGCTTCCGCTCTAGTTTACTTGAAACCCCTCTCAAGTAACTCGTTTACTCATCCACGCAACTGCATTCATTCCCACCCAGACACGCATTGTCATTCCTTGCCCACATCTCCAGGACATGACACGTGCCTTTCTACTTTTCATGCCGCTATTGGTGCTACATATGACGCTCCCCTGTGTGGGTACCTATCTAATACTCTCCCCGGTTACCCATCTACGCAACGAACTAGTCACTTAGCAACTCTCCCCACGGACAACGCTGGACAGACAGCTACCTGCTGGGAAGTACGCATATGGACACGAACCCCTTTTTTTAGTTCATTTTCTTTCATACGAGTACGGCGCCTGGGATACCATATGACCATTGTGTAGCGGGTTTTAATGATGAATGACAACTTGATGAACGTTCTGCGCGAGCTCATGTCATCATCCGACCGAAACTGAGGTTATTGCGCATCATAGATGATGTGTACGTATATATGATCACAGTGATGAAGTGGACAGGACCCCTGCACTGCAAAGAGGGACCGAGGGGTTGCAATGCGCATTACACACCCAGACAGCGTGCACAAATATGTATCCTGTGGCAGACAAGGAACGTAGTGCGACCCTTCTTTCCACAGTGGGCGGGTGCCAGCTGCAGTCTGCCAAGCATGTCTCGGCTGCTCAGGAGGTCGTCGTCATCGACGTGGAAACGGGCCCGAATCCACCCAGCGAACGTTTGAACACCGACACAGTGCGTGGTCCACTTCGCCCCCGCAGTGGATCTCGTCCAGGCTCCTCGGGGACACCTCAAGCGACTTGATATAGCATACACCCTCCCTCGATGATTTTAGTGCGGGGAAGTGATGCCGAGGAGCTGGAGAGGACACTGCTGGCTACTCGACGTGATATGTAGCTCCCCTTGAGTTTCAAGTGGGTTGCTCACACATCCATCAGTCCCAACAGCGACCAGTGCGTGACGTGAGGGGCACGATGCCATCGTATCACCGTCGAAAGTGGGCCTTCATTGAATAACTTGGGAGGGCCATTGCAGGGAGGTAATTTACTGCTCCTGTAGGGGAGTTCCCGTTAATGATGCCGTGTCGTCCTGAGCCCCTCAACCCCCGTGCACACGCAGAAGCGAGTCAGGCGTTTGTTATTCAGGGTAGGGTGTCGAAGAACTACATATGCACCTGGGTGATGCATTTAATGGGAATGGAAGCGTTTGCGGCGGAAGAGCGTATCGCATACCGGAGGTCCACGCCAGGCCGTCCGGGAAACGCCTTCCGTCGGGCATGGATAGTGAATCGATTCAGACTGTTTGCACGGCCAGCTCCCAATGGCAGACTCTGATAGGTCTCCGTGAAACTCCGCACACGGAGGAGCCACCCCTCGCCGGTCTGGTGTTCCCGTGATTCTGTGTTTTTGCTTGACCCACAGTTGTCGCTGCAACGTCAAATTGTATACGACACGCCGGGCCTCCAGTCGCCTTGGTACTCGGCGCTGGAGGCAGGCTCTAGATCATTCATGCACAACCCAGCAATATCAGGGCATTTGTGGACTGGAATGGAGTGTGTCAAAACAACCTTCAGTCATTCACTTTTCGTGATGGTGGTGGAACAGGAGGGATCGTATCTATCATATCCTGTTGAGAGTGCTCTGAACACAAGGTTCATACAAGTAATCTTGATACTCTCGGGTGTGGTAAACTGTCCCTTGATAAATGACGTATGTTATTAGGTGCTTGTGAGTGCCAAGTACGAACCTAGTACGTACCACTATGCCCTCTGAGACCATTGAACTTTTTTTTTCTGAAAGTGATACATACTGAGAAATCTGTTATTAAAGGAGAATAGTGCTTCCCCCTATTGTTATGGAAACAGCTCAGATTCTTCACCTGTGCATGTGATAGACATCATGAAGGGGATAAATGGCCGGGGATGAGAAAAAAGTATGCACTCCCTTGTCCTGGGTGGTGTAGATCGGGTTTACCTCCTTGTACCGTAGGCCGTTTGACCTATAGGTGCAGATGGGCGTGGAACCTACCAGTTTCTCGTCCAAAGATCATACGTACCATATGATACATAATTCAACTGCAGTCGACATCGATAAGATTAGACCTAACTGGTCGTTGTTATTATCTTAGACCAGTTCGGCAATAAAAGGTATGACACGAAGAAAAAGGATCCGAGAGCCATTCCTTCTACAATATAGCACTCTGGCTTTGCACCCTAAGGAAGGAGACGAGACACATGTTGCGTGGTAGTCGCACGATTCAACGCACCTATAGGTCCTTGCAATGGCCCCTCAGTGAACCTTGATTCCAATTTCAGCTGGTAAGATGCGCCCATTAATATCATATATCTGTAGGTCTTGGACTATTCATCGTTAAAGACTGGCTGTTGTGTAAGAAACGTTCTTTCTTGGGCATTCGCTGGTCTGAGGGAAGAAGAGCCTATCCGCAGCTTTGTTGGCTGTGACAATGTGACTCAGTGTGACCCCATCTACATGTTGTCACACAGAGCCTGTCTTATTGGTGCAAACGTCGACTCGGATGTCTGCAGAGCTCAATAGATTTATCAGCGACAACTGCCTAAGAGTAAGCTTGCTTTATATTCCTCGTTCAATTTTGTCGCTCATCTACTTCTTCAGCTTTTCGGTCTAGCAGACAGGACTACTGTCGACTTCATTGCAGCTTCCGGTGCGTTGCTTTACTCGTACTTTGTGCAGCGTATGCTGAGTGATGCCCACAGCCTCATCAGCAAAGTCTTCGGAAGCTCTCTTCGCGTCCCTGTCCACATGTGGCTTGCCCAACACCCCTGATGCTCACTCCTTCGTAGCCGACCTCTTTTCCCGTGCTCCTCGAAAGTCAAAACACAAGCACAGGTCGGCCATAGACGAGGGCGCAAGGAAACAGGCAGAACGAGAGGCTAGGGAACTGAGCGCACGGAAATATGGGTTTCTACTGGAAGACGGGGTCAAACCGGATGTAGTGGAACTAGGGACTAAGCCCAGTGGAAGCAAGACAAAGGGGGGACGGGGAAGGAATTCGAGGAAGAGGGAACATGATGGACAGGAGTGGGAAAGCGACGAAGAAGATTCATCAAGAAAGCGTCTTCGACCTAACCGTTCCTCCTCGCCCTCACGCGACCAGCCATTATCCGACGACGAAGGAATACATCTATCCGAAGTCGAGGATGAAGAAACCCGAAAGGAGCGAGAACGTTTAGAGGACTTGAAATCTCGTGACGAGTTTGCCGAACGCGTCCGCTTGCGAGACCTCGAGAAAACGAAAAAGGTCGTCGAAGATCGTTCTTCCCGTGCAACTGGTCCTGGCGCTGCGGATGCTGCCATTCGCAGAAAGCTTGCTGATGATGCCGAGGCGCGTCAGCAAGTACTTCCTTCCCTCCGTTTGCACTCTCGCCAAGAATACCTTACCAAGCGCGAGATTCAACAAATCGAACTTCTACGCAAAGAGATTGCGGATGATGAAGCCCTTTTCTCTGGGATGAAAATATCGAAACGAGAAGGGCGAGAGCTTGAACGCAAGAAAGAACTCCTCAAACTCGTCGAGGAACGCCTGAAAATCAATGACAAATGGGAGGGGTACCAACTCCCTGATGATTACTTCACAGAACAGGGCAAGATTGACAAGAAGAAGAAAGAAAACGTATTATACCAACGCTACGAAGAGGCCAAACCCAAAGACGATCAGTTCGTGACGGATGTGGATCAGTGGGAGGCCAGCCAGACGCGACATAGCACCTTCAAAATGGGCGCCATGGATAAGCAGGAGCTTGTGGATCATTACGAGTACGTGTTTGACGAGAGCCAGACCATTAAATTCGTCATGGACCAGACCATGAAAGGCGAGAATATGATGAGCGAGAAAGACAGAATGTTGCAACAGCAGATTGAGGAAGCCGAAAAGAGAGGTGAGTACCACTTTTCATGGACGCCATCCCGCTGATGGTCTTATGACTATAGCCAAGAGCATTGAGGAAACGCGCAAATCACTTCCCATATATACCTACCGTGAGGAGCTCCTGGAGGCCATCAAGCAACACCAGGTTCTTATCGTTGTGGCGGAGACTGGCTCCGGGAAAACCACGCAGCTTCCTCAGTATTTGCATGAAGCTGGTTACACTGCCGGTGGTATGAGAATTGGCTGCACGCAACCACGGCGAGTGGCAGCGATGTCTGTCGCGGCACGTGTTGCGGAGGAAATGGGATCCAAGGTCGGTTACGAGGTTGGGTATTCGATCCGCTTCGAAGATTGCACCAGTGATAGGACCGTGCTCAAATACATGACCGACGGAATGTTGTTACGGGAGTTCTTGACGGAGCCCGACCTTGCAACGTATTCGGCGTTGATTATTGACGAGGCACATGAACGGACACTCAGTACGGACATTTTGTTTGCTCTTGTGAAGGTGTGTCACCCACCGTAATTGCCTGTTCTCTTTGCAGGCTCATAGAATTGCGATAGGATATTGCTAGGTTCCGGCCAGAGCTAAGGCTCCTTATTTCGAGTGCTACTATGGACGCGGAAAAGTTTAGTGAATACTTCGATGGTGCGCCCGTCTTTTATGGTAAGTCGTCCCTTTCCTTTCATCTGTATTCTACTAATTATCTGGTCAGTTCCTGGTCGACGATACCCAGTTGATATCCATTATACGCCACAGCCAGAGGCTAACTACCTTCATGCTGCTATAACTACTGTCTTCCAAATTCATACGACCCAGCCCAAAGGTGACATCCTTGTCTTCCTAACTGTGAGATTTCTTTACAATCTTCTCGTGCATTGTGCTGATAAGTCTCAGGGTCAAGACGAAATTGAAGCCGCACACGAGAGTCTCCAAGAAACTGCCCGCACTCTTGGCAACAAAATTGCGGAGCTCATTATCTGCCCAATCTATGCCAACTTGCCTTCGGACATGCAGGCCAAGATTTTCGAACCAACACCTCCTGGTGCACGCAAGGTGGTCCTAGCGACCAATATTGCTGAGACTAGTATTACCATAGATGGTGTCGTGTTCGTCATTGACCCTGGTTTCGTGAAACAGAATGCTTACAATCCGAGGACGGGTATGAGCTCTCTGGTGGTTGTTCCAGTAAGTGACTGTGTTTAGGGAGAGATGGTTGCTCTCTGAGTTTTCGCCTAGTGCTCTCGGGCCTCAGCAAATCAACGAGCTGGTCGTGCAGGTCGTGTGGGGCCTGGGAAAGCATTCCGGCTGTATACGAAGTGGGCATATGCGAACGAACTTGAGGAGAACACTGTCCCTGAGATCCAGCGCACAAATCTTGGCATGACTGTCCTTGTCCTGAAATCACTGGGGATTAACAACTTCATGGAGTTCGAGTTCATGGATCCTCCACCGGGGGAAACACTGATCCGCGCGCTTGAATTGCTCTATGCGCTTGGAGCGCTAAATGATCGAGGAGAGATGACAAAGCTTGGCCGGAGAATGGCAGAATTCCCTGTTGATCCGATGCTCAGCAAGGCTATTATCGAGAGTGAGAAGTACGTGTGTACAGATGAGGTTCGTAGCTTCCCTGTATCCGAGTGGAACTGCATGGGTTGATATGGTCCACTTCTACAGGTTCTGACCATCATAGCGATGCTTTCCGAGTCGTCATCCCTGTTTTACCGACCAAAAGACAAGAAATTGCATGCCGACCAAGCCCGACAGAACTTTGTCCGCGCAGGTGGCGACCACTTCACGCTCCTGAATGTCTGGGAGCAATGGGCAGATACTAACTACTCACAACAATTCTGCTACGAACAGTTCCTCCAGTATAAGAGCCTGAACCGTGCCCGCGATATACGGGATCAGCTTGCTGGCTTATGTGAACGCGTAGAAGTCATTGTGAGGAGTAATCCGAACTCCAATGACATCACGCCGATTCAGAAGGCGATTACGGCAGGGTATTTCTACAATACGGTGAGTGACTATTTTAAGAGAGCGCTTGTGAGATATTCATAGATTGGGCGTCTAGGCTGCGCTGCAGAAAAGCGGAGACTCGTATAGAACACTCAAAACTAGCCAGACGGTGTATATCCACCCATCGTCGAGCTTGTTCCAGCACCAGCCACCAGTGCGGGCAGTTCTGTACTACGAGTTGGTGATGACATCCAAGTCGTACATGAGGTTCGTTGGCAGATTGGGGTGTTGACAGTGCACTGAACTGTGTTCACAGACAACTGATGGAAATCAAGCCAGCTTGGTTGTTGGAGGGTGAGTTTCTGGTGTTGAGAGTTTGTATCATATCCTGATGTCGGATTTTAGTTGCCCCGCACTACTTTAAAGCCACAGATTTGGAACAACTCGCGACGGGAGAGAAGAAGATGCCAAATGCCAAAGCCATTGCGTCCTCTGGTGCTGGTGGTGCTTCATAGTAGGCAGTCTACATTGAACCTAGCTACAATATTGTAATTATAGTGTACCATTTCTTATTGTTCCGCCTTTGGATTGAAGCGCTGAAGATTGGATTCTGTGAACCACCAGATGAGTCAACTTCACTTCAGTGAAGTTCTGCAACATATAAATTTCAAACTCTGGAGCTGATAACAAGCTTTGCGCCGCATATGTGGCGGCTTCGTGTGGGCCACATAAGGACACGTTCGCCCCTGCCAGTTTTACTTGACCATGCCCAGGTATTATCCCGAAACCCAACACCTCAAAGTCACGACAGCAACAAGTCGCGACAGCGATGCAAGCTACGAAGGTGACGACAGGATCTATACTGCACGGCGCACCAAAAGCTCTCATGACCTAAGATCTGTTCAACGAGCTCCAGGCACGCCCCGCACTCCCAATTTGCGTGTCCTCCTCGGCCAGGGATTGGGCTTGCGCAAACCAAAGAGCGCTCAGATCACGACAACTCCTGGTCATCTCGGCGCTGGTGAGACTGAAACTGAAGCTGACGAACCGGTGAGTAGCGTCTTCTTCACGGTGCCACGGTCTGAACATTTTTTCCAGCCAAAACACCTTCCGACCACCAGGATTCGGCCTGCATCTGAGCCTCTCATGCCACCAAGCACGCTCATAACGCTCCTCTTTGAAGCGTCCCGACTTTTGTCGGTAGTTCCCGCGCTCGTAGGCGCGCTCGTCAATGCATGGTGTCTTTGGAGTCCACCGGGACATACGTCCGCTGTCCACGACAAATACCGCAACATGGCACTTTGCACAGAAGCATGGGGTAGAAGAACTCTTCCAGATAGGGGCGACTATTCTATTGCTGTCTTGTGGGTAAGTCGTCGGAATCATTTCTCGTCAAGCGCTCTAATACACTTCTCATCGGATTTAGGCACTTCTTACAGCACACCAGTGTCTTAAGCTGACAACAGGCCTCTTGCACCGCTGGAAAGCATACTATCAGCCATTGTCCACACTGATTCGCCTCCTTGCTCTTCAGGCCATCTGCTGGCCAGCCACTCATTTCACCCTCAATATCGTTGGAAATTTCGGAGCCAACTACATCTTAGACAACAGTAGTTTAAGTACACTCGAGGTGACGCTCTTTCGTTGGACCACGGTCCGACCTGATGTTTGTTGGGCCATCATAGGCACTACGACCTGCATTTCACGGAGTGTTCAGATATGGGTAACGAGCAATTTACTGCCATTGCCGGGCTTTGGCATTATACCGGGGGTCGTTGCAGACCGCCTGTGGCCGAAGACTAAGAAGAACGTGGGCGAAAAGGTGAGGATGCTCAGTGGGCGTAGGTGGAATTGGGGGATCGTAGCCAGAGTATGTATGCTCCCCGCAGGCCTCTTATACCTATTGATGGCATGGATCGGCGCGTGGAGACGGGAGGTCGGGAGTTGTTATTGACTTTATGTCATTTGCTTCAGTTCTTCCTTCCTTTTTCCTCGCCCACGTCGTCTGTATGTTAACTTATTGCAGTGGACCTTGGGTTGAATGCATTCATTGTACTGTACGGAGCAATTATTAACAGGTGCATATTGGGCACAGGGCATTGATCGCATTGATGAACGAGCTTTGTAGGATTGTATAGTACACCGACAAACCACGAAAAGAAGTAACAGAATCAGATGTAAAACATGGAATGCTTCAATTGCTGGTGCACGCCTTGGCCCCACCACTCCAGCGCATCATCGTATACTTTCCTCTCCGCTTCCTCCTTCGACGCCCTCGAACCCTTCTTGGACACTATGGTGCTCGACTTGTCATCTGCACTGAGAAAATCATTGAGATAGTAACGACCTCGTTCGCATGCCAGATCGGCATAGTAGGCGGCGGGAACGAGGCTCACGGCCTTGGTTGCACGAGCATATAAGTAACTTGAGGTGTGTATGCCTTGTTGGACCTCATCTGCTCCGAGTCGGTTCTCGTCATATATCACAGCATAGTGGGTACCCTTGACGTGACCCTGGAGACCGGCGTGTGCTTGGAGGTAAAAATCGAAATCAAAGCTAGAGCGTGATTCAGACAAAAAGCGCATACAGCGATGAAAGAACATACACGGAGGTTATGCCTTTGTCGACCACAGTGCCCGGGCGGGTGTTCCCGTTTCTGTCAGCGAACTCGGACTTATCAGGGAAAAGTTTGGCGTGGTGGCGTTTCCCGCAAATAATAATGGTCAGTGTTGGGCGATATGGCTTTCCCTGGGTTGCCGCGGGAGGGACACGCTTGAAGGCATCCAGGATCCGAGGAAGCTCCGTCTCTAAGACTGTGTCGTATTGGGTCTGTAAAAGGACAGCTATAGTAAACAAAAAGACGGCGGGAGGAACACACACCTCTGACACGCCATCACGGTAGACGAATACCCGATCTGGAAGGGCCTTACTGACATCCTTATACCTGTGTAGGCGCTCCGTGATCATCGCAGATAAGCCATCGACCATCTACCGCCTGCTTAGCTCGACTCGATTGACAGTAGGTAGCAGTAGTACTTACTTCCTGCTTCGATTTCTGACAACGGAGGCTTACAGGGAATTGAACGAACTTCTCGTCGACACTTCCGACCACTGCCGCGATGGATGGCGTTCCCGCAAGACTACCTGGGCCAGGGTGGGTCACGTCCACACCGACAACCATTGTCTTTTTCTGCTTCAACCACCTCATGCTGTCGGGGTCCAGTAGGTGATTTACACCGCCCAACTTGATGTTGAGTTTTAGAGCGACGTTCGAGAAGTACTGATCTTGCTTGCGTTCGTCCTTCAGCACCTTTGTGGCCAACATGTGTAAAGTGTGGATGCCAAGTTCTACATCGCACATTCGTTTGATGCCAGGATATATGAAGTTGTCGCGACCAGACAGAATTACTAGAACAAATGACGGTTTGGCGTTCGGCTTGATGCGATCAGTGATAGTCTTGCGGATGAGGCCGAGAGCATTTCGGCGGAGGGGATCTTTCGCAGGCAGGGCGAGGGGGGGAGTAATCAAGACTTGCGGATCCGTCTCCACCGTCATCCCACTCCTCCGACACTTTCCCTGAAAACCTCGCCATATTCCGATTAAGGCTGGATCTTGGGGACCGCCGCCGAACACAGGTCGACCGTCCACGACGACGAGAACACACCAGGTCTTGATGATGGCACCGGTATGGAACTTAACATCCAATATGTTCCAGCTACCGTCTTTGACATTTGGGGGGCGACCAGCAGCGTAGCTGACTTTGGGCCATGGTAATTCTCGACCAGGAACCACAGCCATGTGTGGCTCGATCTCGACGCCGAAATTGTGAAGGATCGGATTATTGGTCTGTGTCAGGCCAAGAATAGGAAGTCCCCGGCCGACAATGGCTTGTGCATTGACCACGGGGGGATTGCACGCATAACGGATCATCTGCTGGGCCTCGTTCTCGCCAAGTTTGCCTCTGAAAGGCACGCCAGACTCGATTTCGCAGAGTTCTGCAGGAACGTAGACGGGGTGCTTCGCGTTCGGTCCGGCGAAGTCAACGACTGGAAGATCATTGGGATGCTTCAGCGTGATCTTGTACTCTAATTCCGCATCAGCGATCACAGCAGATATAACTCGGTTTCTATGCTCACTCTTTTTGAAGTAGTCCTCAACGGACATATTAGAGTTCTTGTATTCGTCACATGGGAAAAAGGTCTGCCGGGCAGGTCTGTCCGTAATCTTACGCAACTGCCTGGTACTCTTGTAGCCAAGGTACTTCGTTGTGACCTTCAACTTCTGTGCGAACCTTTGCGGTACGGCGCCGTTGGAGAGCGTACGAAACTTCATGATGACGTCTGCGAGATTGCCACGTTCGTAGAAAGGCGTCATACAGACACCAACATTGACCATCAGCTGCTTGTAGACGGGGCGAGCTGACATGAAAAAGCCTTTCCAGGCTTCCACTCCGAGAGAAAGGGTGAAATTCTCTCGCGCTTCGGGAGGGAAGAAGTAGCGGCCTCCGCCACGACTCTCTCCACCGCTACCAACACGAACCCCGCGGTGCGCGGCGTGGGCCTGCAAAACCAAATTGTATGCACCGAGCACCAGTGAGAAGTCGTACTCCCGGTGTGACGCTTCACCATTGAGGAATCTGAGGCCATAAACGTCATGCACAGCAAACAGACAGGACGAATAACCCACTTGACCAGGTCACCGGTGTCTAATTCATGTTTTAGCTCGAAGGTGAACGTATATGTATCCCTATGCGCTTGGGGCTGAGTCTCGTCTTCTTCGACAAATACGAGCGGAACTTCAAGCGACTCAGGAAGTTTCTTGGCAGAAACTAGTCTAGCGCTCTTGTCATGGACGACAAATCGTGCAAAGTCATGCCATTGCGGGTGGTTGCTCTCCTCGAGCAAAGTAAACAACCTGTGTCGCCTGCGGTTGACAAACTTCTGCGGAGTGATTTCGACAGTATAGTCGTAGAGTATTTGCTTTGAAAACTTGACGGGAAAGAAGTTGGCTCGCAATGTGATTGGAGTTCCAAGTGTCCCGAAACCTGGACGATGGGGACGTTCTGGTTTGTATGTGAGTTTCTTGAGCACCTTCACTAGTTCGTCCGAGGTCTGAAGACGCTGGTCAACAGGTGCAGGGCTCCCGAAAATTCTACTATCTCCAGAAGCCACTGCGCCTGTTGGACCACCGCCTCGGAAACCACCTCGGTTACCGTCACCTCCTCGTGGGCCGCCTCTGTTGAAACCTCCGCTGGGAGGTGCACCCCTGTTGAAGCCTCCACTTGGTGGGCAGCCTCGAGAGCCGCCGCCACCGCGACCTCCACGGGAGCTTCCTCTGTTGCTCATGAATGTAAACGGATTGGATGGTAGTGGAGACAAGTGGTAAAAAGACAAAGATATGTAGTATAACCCTGTCATTCTGCTTATATAGCCTAGGCCCAGTCAAACTGAGTCAACAAAGTTTCATTACAGTAATATTATCGATACTTATAGCTATGTTTGGGTAAGCCTCGAAGTCACTGGAATGATGCTTGCTGTATTCACAGCATTGTCCAAATCATGAGATTTCTGGAACTTCCATACCTGCAGCGCGTGCGAGTCGTATCGTGTTCTCCGCCTCATTCCGCCTCAGCGCTCAGCGGGGTTGAGGGCGAAGTAAAGACATACCTGCTTCAACATGGGTGCATCTATCATTTCTCTACCTCCACCATCCATTTCGAGACCGAATGCGCCTTTCTCTGAAGCGTGTGCTTTATTCATCTGGCGAAGGATTTTGGCAGCACGCAGAATCTCTGTTTGAGGTCATCAGTTAGCGTACGAAGACGTCAAGAGTTCGGACCTTGGGCTGTCGGAACAAATGTGGCGTTCACAGTCTCAACCTGTGTAGGGTGAATGACTTGCTGTACGGAGGAATATCAGAACAGTCACAGAACGTTGATTGGATCGATTAGAACCTTTCCACTGAACCCTAGTCGTCGACCGTCTTCGCATTCTTCATATAGACACCCTGGGTCCTTGTAGTTGACACACACCTCGAAAGGCATCAGGCCTCACTCTTAACGCATGAAAAGGCACACACCATATCTATTGCGTCAAGCCCGGAAGCCTTGGCCGCAATTACGATCTGTGAACGCACGTATAGAAGCTCCTGTCGAGAAGGCGACCTCATCACAGACGTGTCTGCACAATCTGTTTGACTCATAGTTAATGTCAACCAGAAAGGTCAAACGATTGGCTCGTACAATCTTCAGCCGCGAACTGAGAATATTAGGTTGCGTACATCGATGAAAAGGATGCATACCAGAAGTGCTGCTAGCTCTCCACCCTGCTCTGCGCCAAATTGGGACTTCCACTCTGCAATTTCCCTCAAATTCCATACAGAGCGTGCGCTTTCGACGCTCGCTACTATACGAAGCGGAGATGATGATGTTGAACTTCTATGTATCACGCGAGAAACGTAATGCAAATCCTGCACAGAACTGATTTTTGGGAGGACTAGTACGCCCACAGAGGGAGACTCAAGCTAGATATATGTCAGTTGACACTATGTGGGTGGCTAGCGGAGGAACTTACAACTTCTGATACGTCGCTCTCAAAGAATGGTGTATTTACATCGTTCACTCTGACTGCTACCCGTTCAGGGTGCAGGATATTTCGAGGGAGATGCTACCATTTCCGAAACTCAGTAAGTCTTGGGATGAAGGAACGACAAAACCAACTCCGAGGAAATGGCACAATCGTCGCCTTGCATTGATTTTATCGTGCGGGGAGGGAGGGACGCTGTCCTCCAGGTCATATATGAAGACATCGGGGGGTGCCTGTAAGGATAAGGACTTTGCAAGCATACGATCAGATGAGGCAGGGACTGTCGCCGTACATTAGCGATGAACGCAACGGTGGAGTATTTACAGACCATAAAGGTACGAGCGTCGTAGGGGAGCCTGTGTCGAACGTGTGCTTAGTGGACGACTGTGCCAGGTAGGAGGGGCGGATAAATCGGTTGTGCACACTGTTAGCCGCTGTTGCAAAACACCTAGTCTCAGTCTTGTCGAACAACCTGCAATTCTACATGGAAGAGAAGTCATTGGATGCTGAATATTTTGAATTGTAATCCGCAATGAAGCAAATCTTGCACGGTGTAAAAGGTTGGTTTCGGAAAGGCGCTTTTATGTACTACGGTCGTGTGAAATGGATACCAATGGCTGCGAGTTGGATGGGGTAAATCAACGGCCACTGCGCCTGCCAGCAGACGGTTGCACAAATTGGCATGACGCAGTATACTAGACGTTAGTCGCCAGCGGCGCAGCGCTATCAGCGCATATGTAAAATTAGCCGTCGGGAAACACTTCAACGGTCATGCAGTTCGTGATATCGCGACACTAGTACTACGTATACAGTCCATGTCAATGCTTTACTTGCCAATCATCCCCGTCCAATCAAACTTGCCGTATTTCTTCCTGAACTGTGCTATCCGGTCTTTGTTATGCCGGAAATCCACTTTCCTTGGTCTCCTCCATCGCCTCGGCTCCGTATCCATCAGGTTACCTATGATCTCTGCTGCAAAATACCTGACCACATGTTAGCTTCAGAGCATTCGCCGACAGCCGACATGTAACTTACCTCGGGAATTCCCCTCCACCCTTGTCGCCTTCGTCCACCATATCATCCTCCGCGTCTGCCGCAGCAGACTCGCCAGTGCCTTCAATAACGTGGCCATATCCGCGTTCGCCTTTATGGTCAAACTGAACCATAAAGTAAGGAAGATTCGGAACCATGGCGCGCCTGAAGCCTCCAGGACGCTTAGAGAAGTCAATCAGCTTCCTATGTTGTGACCACTCGGTTTCAGAGGCCAGAATCGATTCCTTCCAGGGAACTTAGGACCTGAAGTACGAGGGTATAAAATGAACCGACCTTGAAATATTGAGGAATATCGTCATACTGTTCCCATGGCAGAGGCACGCACTCGATGAACGTGTGCTTCTGCCACTTGAGATTAATAACTGTCTCATAGAAAACGACACCTTTATCTTGCTCTGCAAACATTTTCATGATACTTTTCATAAAGTTCTATACCAGCACATTAACCATGTATACAATCTGCAAGAGGAAGTATCAACATACCCGAACTTCATCCCAGACGTCATCATCCGCTTCTAGCATGGATAAATGATGCTGGATGGGAACGATGAGACAGTGACCTTCCAGGAGATCTTCATTAAGCGTGCACGAGAGATACGTCCGGGTGGCCATTGAGATCACCGAGGCCTTCGGAGGCGAGTCGTCTTCCCCATAGCAGAATGGACACGTCGACAAAACCTTCTGTGTGCGCTTGTAATCTGAAGTAGCGTGAACATCCAATAAAATGATGAACACTGAGTGCAACCCCACCGTGGATCGCAAATTGTCGCTTCATCGCGTCAGAACGCATCTTCTGTCGTCCAAGACGTTCTGCATTGTCATCCATGTATTCGAGGTCGTTCTTGTATCATTCGCTCATCAGATCTAGACAGAGAGGTGCCTATATACCGTGCTCACCTCAAATTTGCCATCACCCATGATAGCTTTGGCAAACTGAGCATCCAAATCCTTTTGATCCAAAATACCAGCTTCAAAGCGTTCTTGCCGTAGCATTTCACGAAGAGTGATCGTGTCGTCATCTGCATTGTATCGAACGACTTCACCTGTTTTAGGGTCGCGAGTTTCAAACTATATTGCAACAGTTACGTACTGAAAACCACAGTAGGGGATACTTTACCTTGTCTTTTTTCTTCCGGTTCCCAGGAAGCAGTTCATCGCTCTTGCCATGTCCTACGTCGTACAGTCGACCGCGTGCATCAAGGGTTGGGAGCACTTCAACTTTGGTCCTAGGTATGGATTCTCCTGGTTCGCCGTTGGCTCTACGCAGTGCTTCCTCATATTCTTGTTCAAGTTGTTCAGTATTCGGAGCGTTCATGAGCTTTGCACGAAGAACTTTGGCTTGGAGTTTGTTTAGTGAAGAAGGTGACATCGGGCGGTCCGTAGACGCCGCAGCAACAGAGGGTGCCATCACTGTTGGAATAGGGGTGTGGGACTGTTGCAATGGTGAAGCGGCCTGAGAGGGCAAACGGAGGGTGTCGAAACGTCGATTAGCAGGGGGATTCTGGGATGGAGGTGACGGAGTACCAGGTGCACTGTCATTCGCAGTGCCAGGTCTCCGGAACGTTGAACTTCGACTCGACGCACCACTTGTGCCGATATCACTGAAGATAAGGTGCTTCTCGCCACCTGCGTCCCTTACTTTTCCCTTGCCCTTTTGCCCCGCACTTTTCTGTGCACCATGGCGCCCCTCACGGTCATCAAGGATACGTCGTTCTTCTTTTGCCTCTTCAAATGCATGTAGTGTACCGAAGCGCTCGATTGCAATTTCCTCAACAGTGCGATTTTCCTCCTCCGCAGATTCATACACTCGGCGGAGGCGCATCATACGCCAGCTAGAACCAGGTCCACCTGGGGTGATAGATTTTGGGGCTGGCGGTGGTGGTGCAGCATCCTGGTCTGGTTGACGGGCACCCCGAAACTCAGGGTTCAATTCTCGTGAGCTAACTTTTGGCTGAATGAATGCGTGAGCGGAAAAGTCAACACACAACTAAAATACAAACCTCATCTATGCTGCGCTTTTCTGGTCTGTTGCGCTTCTTCTCTGTGCCCAAAGAGGAGAAAAAGTCGACACCACCGCTGAGCGTCCGCCCGCCTTCCGAGGGCTCTCCGTATCCGTCAGTCATTGACTCGTCCGTCGCTGGAAATTGTTGGGAAAGTGGTCGAGAAGACTCAGAATGCCCCGAAGTGGGTTCAAGCATCCAGTCGTGGCGTTGTATCTTGCTCTGTTGGTGCAATGTCGGCGAGAGGGGAGGGTCTGACTCTACCACCTCTGCGCGTGAGGACAGTTTCAGACTCTCTGCTGTGGGGATATCCGTGGCAAGAAGCTATTTGCACTGAGTTAATGTATTGAAATGAGAGTACCAGTATTACATTGTACGCACCCGTTCACCGTCGAGGTCAATGTTCTTTTCAATCCACATATCATCGCTTGGGTCGTCATCTGTAATGTGAACAACATCATGTTCCCTTTGCCTGCGTTTCTTGCTCGATTCATGGCCCGACTTGTGTTTCTTCTTCCCATCTCGGTGTTCTTTATCGCGGTTTCGCTTGTGCTTTGACGAACGCTTGTCGGTATCGTCGCCCATGCTCCAATAGTTACCACTAGCTGGTGCAGGCTTGTGCTGGTATGGAGCCGCACGACACAAGGAATACCATAACGGGAATGCCCCTGTATATACCGTTGCTGCCTACAGTACATCTATATTGGCTAAAGCAGAATACATCGTATACAGCGATTATGCAGTAGTTACGCCAAACAGGTATCAGACGATTTTGGGTATCTCGGTATGGATTCGGTCTCGAGACAGACCAGACGCTTGGCCAGCATAAGAAAGAATAGCGTACAACCCTTTATTCAAGAACGAAGCATTAAGGGCTATGCTGGTATCCACTACCTGTAGTCGGCATGAACGGACTCGTTACGAAGAGATAAACTATTGAAGCTCACTTTTGAGAATTGCTTCAATCGACTGGGGAGAACAAGGACATCGGGCGTATATTCGTCTTCCGCCTCAATCAACTTTAGTCCCTCGGAATGGGTGACATCAAGGTTGACTTCGTGTGATACATCAAGCGGAACTGGAAAGATCGGATAAAAGCTACGAAGGATAAATCATCACATACACCAAATAACACGCCTTACCTTCGCTGTTGCATTAAGTTCCGTACAAGATTCGCCATCGGATCCGTAGCAGGAGCAAGATCCGGAACTATTGGATCGGTTTCCTGCAATCGCCTAAAGAATTCTTCCCTCCGGAGATGGAAAAGCACATCGACACTGGTGACTCCGAACGACACTCCGTTCACAGAGAATCGACATGGATTTGGCAGACAGCGGATTTGCTACAGCCGGGAGTCACTGTTATTTGATTGGTTGACAAGGGACCAGGTAGCTTACGGGGTCAAGGTCACAACGCACTGCATTGATTGCATGTTGCGGGTACACGGCATGGTCACTGATAAGATCACGTACACTTGGAACGAGGAGAACTTTGCTCCCAGGCGAATGTAAAAGAAAATCTTGCAGTGGTCTGCTAAAATGGCGTTTAAATATTTCCTCCGGAGTTTCATCTGTATCTCCTTCTACGATTTTGGTGTGGTCTGCGTCAACAAACGGTCCTATCTGCAGAATCGTGATCAGCTAATGAGTATACATCAGATATGGTTACACGTACAAGTAGAAGGACCGCAGGTTTCGCTGATTTCAGGACCTTCAGTAGTTGTGACCAGGGATTGTAGTCTAGATCTGTGTCTGCAGTAAACGGTCCACAGGCAATGTACATCGAAAAACTAGTATTGGGATCACTCGGAGGCGGTGATGGAGCTTGAATTGAAGGAGGCTTCGAGCCAATCAGCGAGCCGTCCAGCGTTGGCAAATCAACACATACGGCCAAAACTTCGTCGACAAGGAAGAATCCTCCCCCTCCATTGCGTCCACGCAGAGCGACAATCGCACCTGGGAAAAAACTTACACCACCTAATCCCTTTATGCCTCCACACAGTTTTGTCTCAGGAGTTAGCCGGACTGGGATGCGAACGCCAGATCCCATCATCCGCGACGATTCCAGAACCAGCGACGATTCACTGAGCTTGACACCTGAACTGACTGCATCAGCATCAAGAACTATTTGCCCGACAATCGTGATTACATCCTGCTCGAGAGTAAGTGGCTTGTGAGTGTCTGCAGGAAAAGGCGGACCTCTGTGGTGCTGGCTGGGTCGCCAAGTTCATCAACGTGATAGTGTATCCGAATGAGTTCTGCAAAACCGTCGATTCGATCGTCTAGGACTGTAGCAGACGTATTAAGTTGGGACAGAAATTGATCAAGTGAAATGGTTACCTTCGCTTCTCTCCAAAATTTTTTCATACATGTATCGATCTATTAATCCCTTCGTGATATGTCCAGCCAATTCAAAGCTGCCGACTTACAAGTTCTGCTTGCAATCCTGTCCGCTGTGGGACCCTGGAAACGTACCCTGCTCGGACCAGCTACATCACTGAGATTGGCTTTCACAACGTGAGATTTCAGCGGTCCGACGCTGAGTCCTTCGTCGAAACTCTTTGCGATCACGGGGTTTAGTATGTTGCTCGGTTTTCCTCTTCCTCTACCGAAGTTGCGAGACACGGCTTCTTGTCTAATTGCATTTGCCTTGGTCTGCTCGGATTGCAGTTTTGCCCTGAGCTCAGAGACGGAGTGATGCGTGAAGATGTGCATGGACTGCTTGTTGTTGTAGCAGATAGCGTGCCATTTATATAACAAATCCTCTGCAGATACATTGAATGTTCTGCACATGCTCATGCCTGGGAGTCAAGTCAGTCGCGTTCTAATGCTACAACATGATGGACTCACACTCTTTGAGAAGCGCATCGTCTGCAGCCGCCATTTCCCCGAAATGCTCTGCTACATCATCGCGAAGCTTCTCTGTGGACATCCTGAATGCCTGGTCTCTTGGCTGTAATGGTTGGTATTGCAGACGCGTAGATCTAGTAGTACACGCCTTGTCACACTCATGTCACACCGTTCCCGTGATGATGGCAAGTTGATTGCAATGACGACCTACAAGCGACCTAGTACTGATACATGCATATGTACAATATTGCAGCAGAAGGGGGAATGGTTTTGGACAGTCGAAGCCCAAATAAAGTCCAAGGCTAAACTGCTTCGTTAGACATTCTCATCTTCCTTGGTATCAAATTCGGATTGTGCCAGGGAGCTCTCTCGTACTGAGCTCATGCTATTTGTCGGGGATATCGACAAGCACCCTTTAGGAGGCGATGATGCATGTGGAATGCTGCATGTGCGAAAGGGGTAGTCAGCACCACTGTGCAAGACATAGGACAGGGCATGCACTTTTCCGGGCTGGGAATAGCTGTACCAACAGCAGTTTGGGGAGCTCTACCAGCTTTCGACAACGCATAGTCGCCTGAATCGAAGTACTTGCGGTCCTACAGTATCGGATCATATTCAGTCGGGGAGAACATTGATCTGCAGAGACATACCTTTTGCGTTTTCGCCAATACGTTCTTGTGGGTGGGTAACTTGCCATAGAGGCGAAAGAGCTTCTGCTCCTCATCTGTGAGTTTCTATCGATGTGTTATAGGTGATGCAAACGCTGGTGAGAGGAACGGCCTTACACTAATGTCGATCTTGTTGCGTTTGGCTGGCAGCATGGCGATGAGGATAGTGTAGAGGATGCAAGGGGAGAGGGCTGAGCCTTGAGGGGAGCCAAGTTGTCGACTTCATTTCACCAAGTTGGTGCTAAGTACTACTCGGGGTGTTGGAAAAAGCATGAAGGGCGGAGCCAAGATCTCAAGATCAGCTCGTGTTTCGGAACTCGGCATGATCAGATTCATCATTAGAAATTAGCAAAACATGATATCCTCCATGTACAGGTCATGTGGGGGAGAACTGAACGAGGACGCCGTGGAGTCGACGAAGAGATCGACCTCCGAGCTCTCTGCAGAACCATCATCTGAGTCAAACAGAACCAAATCCATGTCCTCTTCTACTATCTTTTCAGGGACATCCAAAGGAGAAGTGCTCCAAATCTCAAAGTCTTCTGACGGGCCCCGGTGGAGGCTGGGGCCATCATCCAAGATCAGGGGTGCAAAGTTGTGTCGTGGATCATCATCATCGTCTGCGCTGTTAGCTGACCAAGGGTCTAGGGATACCTCAAACAGGCAATTATCCTGCAAGGCACGTCCAGATCCATGTGAAACCCCAGTATGAAGACTTGTCACAAGGTCTGAGCATGCATGCCGATATTCGTGATCGGTAGAGGATGGGGGTGTTTGTAGACAAGACGTGGCCACGGAATGGAGATAATCTTGCCTAGATGATACATCGAAGACCCGACCCAAGGGGGAGCTGCTTGGTGGAGTTGCGAAATCGATACCACGTGCTAGACTCGTGTTTTCGTACGTATGCTCCGGATATATCGATGAGGGAGTATTATCACCGTGTTCTGGAAGGTATTTTGCCGTAAAATCATAACAATTGACGCCAGAAAGTTTGGGGGAGTGCTGGTCACAAATATAGGAGGCATGGACCATTGCGACCGACACGTCAGCGGCAGATGACAATGCCACATCGTTGAAATCCTTCTTTGGCAAGTCTACTAAATCGTCGTCATCTTCCTCCGAGAGTAGATTCATCCAATGCGCGGCTAGCTACACGGGTATCAACATTGGCAATGTGTGTGCTTGGAATTGGCATGCGAATCCGGATAGGGATCAACCGACCTTTGGGCGACGCTGAGGAACACCAATCCTGTAGAGCTGCTCCAGTACCTGGCATAGAACGCCTTCGTCCGAAAGCCGTGCAGTGGATGCCTTATCATCATCCCCAGATGGAGCCTCCTCCGACGCACTTTCTTCGAAGTGCGATGCTAGAGCCGCTGAAGACGTTTGAAAAACCGAGTCAAGGCGGTGGCGAGCAATCTGAAGGGATCAGTCCCCGTTTTGATGCGTGATGTCATGCTTTACCTTCAAAAGGCGACTGTATTTCGAGCGGAAGTGAGGGTTTTTTGACCGAGAGAGAATATCGAAGATGGATCGGCTGATGGGAGCAAAGTATTTCGTTTCAAGGTCCAGTCCCTACAAATAAACTCTAAGTTGCCACGTCAGAAATGAATCAATGCTATATGCGCACCATGGACCATGGACCAAATATAAGTGGATAGCGGCTGTTCGAGTATATGCGCATACATGCTGATATATTCAACATAACATACCCTATGAGGTGATGTGTTAAAAATTGTTCCATGACACGACCGAGGAGTGTCTCTGTAGGTAGATACACCTTGGGAGACAGTGGTCCACCGTCGACAGTCAATACATCGCACGGGCTATCGGGGCGTTTGCAACAGTTAGTGGTCTTCCAAAGAAAAGACGTCTCTAATGAGGTTAACACAACATGGGGACGTAGTGTGCATGGTAGCGATCGTGACGGCGTCAATATCACTGCAAAGCGAAAATAAAATGATCCATTATTCAGAATTGAAATGACATACACTTCGTCCGACCATCTTCTTCATCGATGTATGAGCTTGAAATGTTGTTCAGCCCAAGCTGGCTCGCATTCTAGACAGGTGTGACCAATTTGCGTATATCACTTTATATACATACCACTCTGAGGTGCTTCTGTATTTGTGACAGAAGACCTGACTGCAATATTTTGGACGCGCTGGCTTCTCGCTCGTCAAGAAAACCGGTAAACACGATAATGATGTCAGAGAGCCAGAGGACGTCCAGCTCCTTGGAAAGGCGGCCGCGAAACTTGTGGACGTGTTTTGTTGGGGACCCATGAACGAGATTGTGGGTGACTTTGAGACTAAGTATGTGGTTCTCAGACGCAGCTCGGATGACAGACGAGCAGGAGAAGGACGGCATGAAAGAAATAGACTTAGCTAAGATGCAAATTGCAAAATATTGATTTATTTATTGCTCCACAGCCTCATCTTGCCCACATTCAATCTAGTCACGCCGTTGTCAATCGACACGACGAACAACGTAGATCCCCATCCCGAGGGGAGCTGGATAGCACTAATAGACTGAGATGGTGTGTGTTTGCTCAATAACGTTGACTGATTTCGCTCATTGTGTTTTCTTAGCCCGACGAACTCGACCAGAAAATACAGGATGTCCACAAGCGCATCGAGACCGAGCGCAAGGTCCTGGATGCTTCGAGGCTGCTCCGCCAGGCGACTACCAATCCAGATGTCCTGAGGCGCAATGATGCCAAGATCAGGGAGGCAGAACGTTCGCTTTCCTACTTTGAAGATACTCTTCGCGAACTTCAAGCTCGCAAGAAGGCCCAAGATCTCTCGCGATCAGGAGGCGGGCAGTCGTCTCCCACCCTTTCTTCGGCGAACTCGAGGGCAGTGCGCCCGTCGGATAGGGATCGCTCCCTTCCACAAATCCCACCCGATCAAGGCTCCTCTGGGCGAGGCGGCCATTCTCCTGCTACCTCAATGACATATGCCTCTGCAGGTGCAGAAGCCGATGGTGTTCCTCCAGCCAAGCAGTACTCAAATCTCGACCTCATAAAGGCTGATACCCCACATACAACCGCCAAAATATCACGCATGCTCCACCAACTGGAGTTCAAACTCCAGGTCGAACTGCAATACAAAAAGGGAATTGACAAGATGGTAAAGTTATACCAAGCAGACGGAGATAAGAAGTCTCGCGCAGACGCAGAGAGCAAGCGAGTCGAGAGCGAGAAGAAAATCCAGCTCTTACAGTCTGCACTCAAACGATATAAGAATTTGCATATTCTGGATGATGTCGAGGAAGAGGAGCAACCACAGGGTATGGTAACAATTGCGATACATGAAGGATTGTAGATTAACGTCGCAGCTCAGGAGTTGACGGGAATCGCAAAGACAATATTCGGGGGAAACCGCTTTCCGGGAAGCTATTCATCACAGTCAAAGCTGCGCGCGAGCTAGACCACGCTCCAATTGTATCATCAGGACGTTTACGTTCATCGTCCAAGCAAGTCAACGAAACCTATGTTTCTCTCAAGGTGGAAGGCACGCAACGCGCTCGTTCTCATCCGTCACGCACGGATCGTTGGAATGAAGATTTCGAGATCACTGTGGACAAGGCGAATGAAGTTGAAATTGCGGTGTACGACAAGCAGATATCAGAACTGCATCCTGTTCCTATCGGTCTCCTTTGGATAAAGATCAGCGATCTCGTGGAAGCTCTTCGACGTCAGAAAGTCATGATGGATAGCGGTCAAGGGGGCTGGGTTACGGCAGGTGCAATGGATGGAGATTCTCCTGGCGGTAGATCATATGTGCCAATGGGAGGCCTTGGGGATACAAACGTGCCGCTCACCTTTGCCCCATCCATGAATAACTCCGGTTCGGCCAGTTATGCCAGTCAAACCGAAGGAATTGATGCTTGGTTCGCTGTTGAGCCAGCTGGCGCACTTTTCTTACACTTGAATTTTGGTGGGTATTTCGCGGCTTTTGGCTGGACTGAGTCCTTACCATTGTGAAGCCAAGGAGAACGTGAGGAAGAGACCTCTCGATGCACCGGGTGGTCTAGGACGTCAAGGGGCTGTCAGGAAACGCAAGGGTGAAGTCCACGAAATGAACGGACACAAATTCGTCCAAAGGCAGTTCTATCAGATTATGATCTGTGCCTTCTGCGGAGAATTCCTATTAAACGCATTGGGGTATCAATGTGAAGACTGCAGATACACATGTCACAAGAAGTGCTACGAGAAAGTCGTCACAAAATGTATATCGAAGTCTAACACAGGGGTGAGTAAGCTGTAATTGTGGGTTCTCTGACTGATTCCTCTTGAAACTTTAGGAGGGAGATGAAGAGAAAATCAACCACCGTATTCCTCACCGCTTTGAACCGCTCACCAACATGGGTGCTAATTGGTGTTGTCATTGTGGCTACATGCTTCCTCTTGGGCGCAAGAACGCACGGCGGTGCTCAGAGTGCGATATCACATGCCATGCCAATTGTGCCCATCTCGTTCCAGATTTCTGTGGTATGTCAATGGAAACAGCGAACCAGCTGCTCCGCGATTGGCGCGACATAAATCGTGCCCGTGGCTCAAGACCTGCGACCCGAATTCCTCCCCATTCCGCAACACAAGTACATTCACCACCAACCCATCCACCGTCGCTCCCCCAGGGTGATGCCCCCATTACGCAGGGTATAGAAAAATTGCGACTCTCTGGAAGTGCGGATGTCCTATCATCTGGACCGGGCGATGACCCATTTGCTCGCCGCCCTCCTGCACAGGATGGGGTTGACCCACGATTCTATCAACCTTCCCCTAGTGTCCCTCCGCGACCACCGCCGGGGGCGAGGGTCCCTGTGCCGCCAGCTTATCCGAATGAGCCGCTGTTACCTCCTGTGACCTATGGAAAGGAGGACTATAGCACGTCCCAACAGGTGAGTCAAGTACACGGGTTTGAATGGTCATGACAGCTTTCCAACAGAAGCAGGCCGTGTATCACCAACAAGGCTTGCCCGCACAAGCTCCCTCACAACAACAGTATGCATCGCCAAGAACTCAGCAAGTCGAACTCCCACCTGCTCAGTCCCCCCAGAAACCACCAGCCCGCAAGCGAAAGGTTGGGTTAGACGATTTCAACTTCCTAGCTGTTCTCGGGAAGGGTAACTTCGGCAAAGTCATGCTTGCCGAGGAGAAGAAAACCAATGCGTTGTATGCTATCAAGGTACTGAAGAAGGAGTTCATCATCGATAACGATGAAGTGGAAAGGTGTCTTGTTCCTCTACTTCCTGATGTGATCATACTGACAGGGCTTATCAGTACTCGATCAGAGAAGCGTGTGTTCCTCGCCGCTGCTCGTGAGCGTCATCCATTCCTCCTGGGCCTCCACTCTTGTTTCCAGACTGAGACACGGATCTACTTCGTGATGGAATATGTTAGCGGTGGTGATCTGATGCTACATATCCAACGCAAGCAATTCTCCCTGCGCCAAGCTAAGTTCTATGCGTCTGAGGTGCTTCTTGCGTTGGAGTACTTCCATGCCAATGGAATCATCTATCGGTTGGTGCTCCGATGGCAGGCATGTCATTATTTATGTTAATCTCTACTTGCCAGTGATCTCAAGCTTGACAATATCCTTCTGACTCTTGATGGACATGTAAAAGTGGCTGACTATGGCCTGTGTAAAGAGGATATGTGGTACGGCTCGACTACAAGTACCTTTTGTGGTACGCCTGAATTCATGGCACCTGAGGTGAGTCAAAGCATGCTATTGGGGGGTCGTTTGGTTACATCTGATTTAGATCCTGCTCGAGCAACGCTATGGCCGCGCCGTCGATTGGTGGGCATTCGGTGTTTTGACATACGAGATGTTGCTCGGCCAGTCGCCTTTTCGTGGGGATGACGAAGACGAGATCTTCGATGCCATTCTCGAAGACGAACCTCTATACCCTATTACCATGCCAAGGGATGCAGTTTCCATTCTACAGAAGGTTTTACCTTGACCTTTGCCTCTTGGCTTCAGAATCTAAGCAAAATTTAGCTATTGACCAGGGATTCCAATCGCCGCCTAGGCGCTGGCAAGGAAGATGCAGAAGAAGTCAAGAGGCATCCCTTCTTCAAAGATATCAGCTTTGATGATGTTCTTCACAAACGCATCCCCCCGCCTTACTTCCCCACAATCGTGAGTCGATTTTCACTCCGAGCTTCCAATTATGAAAACTTCAACAGAATGGCGTCGCCGATACGAGTAACTTCGACGAAGAGTTTACTAGGGAACAACCAACGTTGACCCCTGTGCATGGCCAGTTAACTGCACGGGACCAAGCAGAGTTCGCCGGATTCTCTTGGGTAAGTACTATGTGCGGGCTATTGGCTCAGTATGCTAATGAGATTCCATTCAGGTGGCATCCTGGGCAGATATATAAACGGACTTCTCTACCGGCATCGTCTCTGCCTTGTTCAGTTACAATAAATACATAACACGCGCCCTGCTGTGCTTGGATAGTACATGCGCAAATGCCGTGACGATGTAGTACCTCGCCATCTTGTTTCTAATACATGTTATAGCTGTCGTCGTGCGCTATTGGTAGATACAACATGAGCGCCAGTGCCTGGCACGGTTCGAGCGTCATCAGAGGGGATGTTCTGACCCCGCATGAGTTCGTGAAAGTTCTGCCAAAGAGTAGCGATCGTCTCGTATTCGCCCGTCATACCCAGCGCCTCTTCGAGCTTGCGGTTCAAGACATTGCTCGAGGATAACAGCTCTTCAAAGCCCTGGGTCGTTTCCTTATAGTGGGTATTTTTCCAGAAGTAGATCGGATATTTACCGCTGTGATCTCACTGGCAAGGCGATCGCGTTCGCGGTCAAAGAACGAAGGCTCTCCTTGAGACATCTAGTAAGGAAAACATAAGTTGGGTGCGCACAGATGTCCAGGGGTACCAACCTGGCTCAAAGTTCAACCACAGTGTGGATTTACTACAGCCTCGGACTCTGCAAGTGAGCGTGAACTTGAGCGACAGAGGAAGAACGACCGGATGGTAGTGGAGGTTCCCCTTACGCCGCGAACGCAAGAGTTAAATTTGAAACTACAAGACAGGCGTTCAAATCTGGACATAGAACTGGTAATAATACTGATAACCCTCACCGTCCGCAGGATAGTAGTAAGAATGTAGACCGCACCGAAAGGAGTTTTATTCTAGAATGATATGATTGATATTGTTAAGTTGTTCAATTGGACAAATGTGGCTGCCTGAATGCTAACTATCTGCCCTTCTAGCTGTCCTGTCCGCACCAGGCAAGTACTAGCTTTCAACAGCCACCCACATACTTACTATAGTAAGAACGGGAATTGAAAGGCCTGCCACAGACAATTTACAAAGGTATCACAATCCAGACATGATGTGCAAGGCGGCGTAAAGTAAAGGCCAACAGGCCCAGTTTAAATCCGATTCAAGCTTCCCCTCCGCTCTTACTTCGTCCCCACGACGTGGATGATCCAACGGCGGTGGTTTCAGTCTCGTGTGATCTTTGAAATACACTGTCTTCCGGTTTTCCCGCAGCAAAAGCCATGGTTTCTAGGCGAGTCCCACTGGAAAATGTCTCGCAGCCTAAGGCACGTCCCTGAGCAACACGGATGATGATGAAAAGTTGCGCAATGGCCTGAATAAGAAACAGGTATCTGAACATCGCCCTTCCGGAAGTAATTTAGAACTTACCTGAATGTGACTGATAGCCAAAAATACAAGATTGGATATATCCGAGTGGAGAGCAAAGGAGATGATGAAAATGATGCCCACGATGGAATATAGAGCAGCAGATTCGACGACCATCGTCATGACCTCATCATATGTGCGCAAGTGCTCTTTGGACACGAAACTTTCCATTTGGCGTCGGTATCTGACAAGTCGTCCGACGACGAGGAGTGTGTATATGACGGTCATGCCGACCTCAATGCAGAGAAAAGCGAGTTGACTTTTGATGTTGTAATAAACTGTTCCGCTTGCCTCGGCAAGGACAAGTATGGATAACCCTTGGTACAGGATCAGCTCGTGAAACCTAGCGGCCATGATTAGTTTGACACCCACCGACCACGGTCAGGAAAAGGATACCCATGGGTATTGCAATATATGTCGCTCCGCCAAAGATTATGAAACATCGGTGAAACTATGTAATTCCGAACGTCAACTTTCACCACACAGGCAATCCGGAACTTGCATACCAAGAGGGCTTGCATGAACCATTCCATGATGTAGTAGCTGGACTTGTTTGTAAATATTGTAAATGATCGCATCGGTCTTAGACATACCAGGCCACGGTCATGACATTGATCCAGTAGCTCAATTCATCTTGGATCAAAGCAGCTGGCCCTCCCGGTGCGTTCCGCAAATCGATCCGTATTATCTCTGTGTACTTCACGTTCGCCGCAAATCCTATCGTGGCCAAGACGAAGGTGATGCAAATATAGCCCAGAAGGTATGGGTGTTGGACGCCATGTGCACCTCTTCTACGGTGGAGGATAGCTGTCCCGGCCTGGATGGTCAGAAGTAAGAACATACCTAACGTGTCGAAAGATGAGTGGGCTCCCAGTAACCCAAGATTACAGGCAATGAAACCAACCATACGAGACAGCTCCCAAGATCATGCCACTGAGGCGTGACCGCTCCAGCCACAAGTTGGTATCTGGAGTATAGGAGCTCGAGCGCACTAAGGGATGATATAAACCGGAAGCGAAGATGTGAGTGGAGCGCTTACATCGAGAGGCCAACTTGCTACATCGAGTGAGTCAAAGAAAGCTAAGCCTGATGGAATGGCTGGCCATTCTGACGCTTAGCCTGACCATGATCGACGAATCCTGAATACTGTCACTGGTACTCCTTTCCCTTCCCCTCCCTTTAGTCCGTCAATTACTGTGGTAGATGTGACCGTCGGCTGCGAGGTCAATAAGGACTCAGGAGGGGCGCCTACCGAGCGTCTATGGACGTTGCAACGTGCTTTACTTCCAGACACAAATAACACGCACAAAGTTGGTCTCCCAAAGCCACTGAACGTTAGAGGAAGATAATCGTTCCACTAAATTTAGAACGCACACTATACATACTATGCTCCAGTTGTTACTGCACCTCAGAATCTCGAACACATCCTCACCTGGTCACACTGCTGAAGGCCTTTGGGCCGGCCAGTGGCCAAATACAACACTCAGGAAACTTCATCACTCACTTTCCCAATGTTCACCCCCCGGGGACAACAGAAAACCCAACAGACTCGTCCGTCGCTAGACTATAAGTTATGCATTCTCCGGAGCACCTGATTTGTGCCGACGATGCGTGAAAGGACAATCCAGGCTTTGCACACCCACTGACTGGATACGACTCTCACCAATATGATAGACCCAGGTCGGTTTTCAAGTCTTCAAAGTTCATTCACCTCCTGAGAGCCTGCTTCATCTCGAACAAAGTATGATACCCTTGTATAAAATCAAGCCACAGAATCATGCATATTGTCAGTAACAGAAAAATCCTCCATGGTTTGTAACTGTACATACAACATAAACATAAAACAAGCGAAATAAAATACAGGCGTGGGCCCCTTGGGTTCTTACAAAAACCCGCTCTCCTGCAGTAAGCGTGCCATTTTCTCATCCTCCCTCTCGCGGGGTTCTAATTCAAGACTACGGTTCCAAAACATGTCGCCAACGTCAACTTGGTCGTTAAATTTACCAAGTGACTCTTCCAAGTATCCTTGTACCGAAGTCAAGGGATGGAAGTGGTGGGGTATCGTTTGCCATCGCTGGATATCTTGTATGACTTCTGAAGCCTTTTGGCGCTTGCGGAAGTTGACCAAATTTCCTGGAAGGCTATCCTTGCTCCCATCTTGGATGAAGGTCAAAGTGGTGAGGAAGACACCTAATATCATTCATCAGCGTTGTCTAGGGATGGCCTCGAATACCACAATTACCAATGAAAGGCACACATGGCGGAGTGACTTTCGCCAGAGTTGACCTATAATTATTGAAATTTTTTCCCGAGTCGATTGTCATTTCGCAATTGCTGAGCTGTGTTAAGTGTCGCGAATGGACCTGCTCCCACGACCGCTTCAGGCGACGGATAGGCGGTGAATTGAGGCCAGAAACGATGGCAACCATGCTTGAATAATTATGCAGATTTCGACATCGCTATACGCCACAGACAAATCAGTGGAGGTAGAGATACAACTGTGTCTACTTACATCCGCAACAAGGATAAACTGCTTTAGCACATTGGCCCGTTTCCTCGAATCCTCATGGTTAAGAACGGTATCTGCAACCCAGTTGGCAATCTGAGGATGTAAGAATTAGCGATAGTTCTATCGATTTGATGAATTCCTGGTGCGCACCCTGTTACTGGTTTGAATGACCTGTGCAATGTTATCATTATGATCAGTCTTCTGTTCCCTGGCCCTTTGAAGACATTCCATCGGACGGATTTTCTGGTAGAGGTGACTCTCCAAAATCGTCAATTGCCGCGCAAGCTCTAGAGCATCGATATCAGGCAGCTTCAATCGCTTGGCTGTCTTCGGCATGATTGATGTTGGCGGAGAAACTAGATTTGGAGTGAACGTCTTCTTCGTCTCCCCCGCTCGCTGATAATAGTTATTTACAGGAAATGTAGAATAGTGATCACTTACAGCACGTTCTACCAGGGTAAGGAGTTGCTTCGATATTGCCGTCTTACCAGGACCCTCTTGCAAAAGGAACTCTTTCATGCGATCGAGAATATACCGATCTTCTTTCTCCAGGAAATCTTCATCTGTGACCATTGTTTTCATAGTATTTAAAACGCTACGAGGCCACTTGTCAATGTTTCAAGTACACGTACTGAATGACTACACACCGCATTTGAATGACATATTGTTTGAGCTTCTTCCACTCTTCCAACTCTTTAGGTGTTAAGTTGTCAGGAGGCGGGATATTAAAGCGCTTCACTAGCAGATTAAACAGGTCATCCAAAGTGGTAAAAGACTTATACGTCATGAGGAAGGTTTTGATGAAATTTGGGTCTGAGAGTGGTCGTTAGGACAGGGCAGTCTCTATGATGTCTCACCTCACCTCCCGTCTCGTGTGAAGTGAGGCGCTCAACCAGCGCGGGCACTGTTCCGCCCCTAACACTTCCATCGACGTCGATGACCATCTCTTCTTTGGTATAATCAGGCTGAAGGTACCATGGCTTGGTATTGGTAAAATGTTCTGGGGCATCTTCGCCAAGAATCTTTTTGATCTTTTGGGCATTAGAAGCGGCTCTCGCTGTTGCAGCTGCCCAGTTTTAGGACAAGCACAAAGGCCAGAGCAGAAACACTCACAACTGTCACCTAAATCAAGCGAATTCATATCTCGCTCCCCTTCTGACGCAAGTAATGTGTGTGGTGATATTGAGGGTTCATAAACACTTCGGGAATCTCGATACGTCCGATCAGTCAAGGTTATGGTCGTATCGGATAGCTGAGACTGGCAGCGAAGTGTTGGAATGCGGTCGCCGAGCACCTTCGCAGTAGAGCCACTAAGAGCCACTTCGATGTCAACGATGTCTTCGCTCTCTGGATCCGAAGGGTTGACCATAGACATAGGGCGAACACCGAAATGACTGTCCATGAAGCTGAGGTGTGACATCCGCCAGTCAATGGCAACTTGATATTCCCCCTGAGCAATATCAGCCTGAGTATGACCTAGTGTCAGGAGAGCATCAAGGGTTTGAAGAAGAAATTGGAGGTTTGACTTCAGTGACGTCGCAATGGAATCAAGATACTCATAGTGAGCATCTTTATCTTGCCAAGGACTCCTTCCCATTGCACACCTGACGCGCTGTGTCATCAACAGTAAGATAGCCGCGTCATCGTAGAGCGCTTGAACAACCGCTTCCAACGTACGGGCCAATATTCGGGCGTTCTCTACTGCTTGGATGTATAAAGCGGCATCCTCTGGATTGGCAGTCTCGACATAGAACCCATCGATGTCCACGTGCCTGGCAACGTGGATGTTTGCCACAAATGAAAGCAGCGTCCAAAGCCCGCTGAGAACTTCTTTACTTGCAGTCCACGCTCCTTGTTCTGTACCACTGATTAACCCGCAAGCAGGATACTGAATGGGGGCACTCACGCGACTCATTATTCTTGTCTTTCAACGCGGAATGGAATGTACCGAACTTTGCTTGCACGGACGCCATATGTGTCTTGAACTCGGAGAAGATATTGGAAGCCAGTATTCGTTGTGGCGCTTCCTCGGTGTCATCCACAGGAACCCAGCCGAATCCCTTCCACGTGCCTGCACAACCACCGCCGACCAAGCCAAGTCCCAAATAAATTGCTGAAAAACACCCATGGATACGCTTGGCCCCCGATCCCCCAAACCGATGCTCGCTATGACACCGTTGCACTTCGGCAACGAATGTGACAATAGCCCGATCAAGTTCTTCCGCATCGCTCTGAATACGTGAGGTGGTTTCTTGAGCAGCAGGCCCAGAGTCATATTCCATAGCCCGGGCGGAAAGGACAAGTTTAGACAGAGTGGCAGTGACTTTCCGTTGTACGGGTTTAAGAAGTGCCTGAGAAGCAGTAACTTCATGCCGGTCCCGAGCATCCTGTGGGTCGAGATGGGTCGGGATATGCCCCGAAGGCGGTGTTGAGATATACAAGAGATTACGGACAGCAATGACGACAGCCCTGATCAAACTGTCTAGAGTGTGGACGTATTCTGCTCGACGAGGTAACCCACTGAAGGATTGGTTGGTTTGCATGACAAAAGTGATAGCGTCTCGTGCAACATGGGACAGATCAGAAACCAAGTCTGGTGAAAGTGGAGCGAGGGCCCCCTGCAAGGACTGAGCTACCCTCTCAGCGTCAGTTAATTCCATTGCTGGAGTGCGCGATGCCGTGTCATCTTGGGAAAGATCCCGTCGTCTGCCTTGGGAATGATCGCTGGCAGAAAGACCATCCTCTTGATCCGAAGAATAAACGCCAGAGTCATCAGAGTCACTGACGTGCTCCGCCGAACTCTCTCGTCTCCCACGAATCTGTGACGCTGCGGAGTTAGACCGCGCACGACCTGTTAAGTCAGGCTTGTTCGAGTTCGATGTTGTAGAAGAAGCGGTCATTGCGCGAGGGCGACCCTTGTTTGCTGAGCTTTCATTGTCTGGCAGGGACCAGCTAACCTCTCCAGTGAACTTGTTCAGGTAATAATACGCCATGCCATCATCTGCAAGCTTCCGTACCCAAGGCTCCGGGGTTCCAGTTCGTTTTGGAATCCCAAAACCCGCGAGACTGCTCTCCGCCAGTGCGCTAAAACCAAGACCATTTCCAGGCCCTGCACGGGAACCAGATTGGATGGGGGTCAAGGCTGCAAGATCACCATCCGAAGTTTCACCTATCTCTGCGGGAAGGTCACGCGAGTGCTGACCGGTTTGCGTGTTGACATAGTAAATCTGGGAAACCAGTAACTCTTCGCTTATTGTGCACCAATACCATACGAACAGCTTACCTGACCATCCAACGTGACCTGGGGCATCCAGAAATCATTAGACATTTCCCCGCTTTCTTGGACAACGTGCGCAAGCTCAAGGAACCCACTTGGCGGATTCGATACATCGCCAGCCCAATCGGATTCAGAAATGAAATGTCCCTGAGCCATATTCATTGGTGCATCGATCTGCTGGATTTGTTGTTGGCCCTCGTAACCGGACAACGCAAGTTCTGCCTCCTCGTCCGAGATTATAGTGACATAGTTGGAAGGGAACCAACCGCGCTCGTCGCCTAGCAGGCCGTCCCACCAGCCCGATTCCAACCGAGTCAGAACCTCGATAACATCGTTCTTGCGGAACGATAACGAGGAGGTGTCCCGTGTCTGATAATCATAGAGCGCTCGACAGAAGAATGTCGGAATATACTGCTCCGTAGTCTGCCCATCCTCGTCGGTTGTTCCATTGCTGTATGGACCGACATTGGTGTAGGCCACACCAACAGCAGCCATTACACTCTTGCTGATTCCCCGGGAATATAAATGTGAACGAAACGGTCGGAACGATAAAGACAATTAGAGGGTGAAGCAAGAGACCTGGCGGTAGTAGTTCCTCGCCAAGCACCTCTGCGGCGTACCTTCGACAGAGAGTTACGTAAGCAAGGCCAATTTCGTCCAGAGCTAAAACAGATTTTCCCAAGCGAGTATGAGCCGTTGAGCGCTTGTGTATTCTCATTGCTCAGAACTGAGAGGAACTTGCTGGGATTTGCCTTTACTTGTCCATGCATAGTGATTTTAGACATTGTGCGCACCAGCAAATACGGAGTAATTCCAAATCAAAGGACGAAGGAAGCCGAGTCAGTAACGCCGGAATTGATTAATGATTAATATAACTCAGTTGCCTTGCCCCACGGACTCGTGTCCTTTGCGTAACCCAACAAGCATAGCCAGTACTGACTCATATTACCGCTTCAGTGTCCTCTGCTTCTCAGCAAATTGCACGATTTTGCGATCGACAAACTTTCCTTTCCTTTCTCGCACGGCGTCCATGTACTCCTTTGCCAAATTCGCCCGGTCAGCTTTCTCACCGAGGTCCTCTAGTTCCTCTTCCGTTGTAGGAACCCAAAATGGATCCAGATCAAGTAATTCGTAGCTAGGCCGTGCCGTCAAGTTTCACTGTTTTTCTATGTGGGAACTCTCACTCACCCACTGAAAATAAGCTGTGGACTTGCTGCGCCAGATGTCCGCTTGCGGATATCTACAACAGTCCTTATAAATGCTCATCGAAGGGAAATGGCGGGAATATACTCACCGTCTGCGAAACCAAAACTCTCAACAACGGGGAGAAGGGCAGAAACGGTGAAATATGTGGTTCCCTCCTTCATCTCTTCACCCACTATTCGCCCACGGCGCTTGGCAATGACCCCGTACACTTTCCCCAGAACGTCCGCTGAGAAGAGGGGACGTGCTCAGCCTGGGAGATATAGACGAGGAGTGGCACATACCAGATGCTTGAATATCACAGGAATACATAGCCAGTTTGAGCCTCGGAGACCAGTCCAGCAACCCGTTTCTGCATGCATCCCTTGCAGCTGATATTACGGAACCCGTGACCTGTGTCAACCTATTTTGGGCTGCTCCGAGTGATGTCACTGGCCGAGGAGCCTGGCAATACAATTGTGGGACTCACTGATTTCTATTTGAATACTTTCGGCGTCAATTTCGACGTTCTCGACAAAGAAAGCAAGACCGTCCATTGGTTCTGCGCACAACGGCCCTTGGAATGTAGCCAATTGAAAGCCCGTCTCGATGGGCCCGCTGAAGTCATATCGGCCATCAGACCCGTCTGCCCGATGAGAGGAATTATTCGAATTTCCACCCTGAAGGCAACGTTTCAACCTATTGTGCGGTTCATCTTCGCATAAATGGATAAATTAGGGCAACGTACGATATAGGGACTGTGTCATTTCGCGCATCGATGAGCAAGCAGCCTCCAGCACTATGAGGTCCAAATGCCCAAATTCTCTCTCCAACATCCAACCACTCACTACCAGCTTCCTTGCATTTCGCTTCTAGAGCATCCCAGAATTGCTCGGGTTTCACGCTGGGAGTATGAACCACATCACCCTGCATTCCGCCTCGCTCAAGCTCAGGTGTGCTGGAGCCACCGCTCGGGCCATCTGCTCTATGCTCTTGTAGCAATATCCTGAGCGTAGTAAGATTCTGTAAAACGAACTCGTGGATGGTTGCTGGTAGGGGGACAGCACGAATGGTAAACGAGACAGAGTTCTGGGTGCTTGTTCCTCTCACAGTGCCGCGAGCTGCATTTGGTGCCTTTGGAGGCGCCATATCTGATTAAGGAGTGTAAGAAGATGCGTACCAGCCTATTTAGGAATTAAATCATACCTGGAGCCTTCACAGTTGTTTCGCGGAAAGGTACAATAGGTTTGGAAGCCTGTATCTCCACTCGTGCAAACCGTTCACGCAAATCTTTCAGACACCTCTGAAGGTGTCCATATAGCTGTGCTGCCCAAGCAAAGTAAAACACGTACCTCCAAATGCAGCTCCCCGGCAGTAAGGATTACATGCTCTCCCGTTTGTTGTTGGAATGCCTCGACGCAGGGATCTGCTTGCGCCAGAAGGGCAAGTCCTGCAACTAACTCGGGCATATCTGCTGGGTTAACGGGTTCTAACGCCACTCGTACGATAGGGGATGCCTGGGATAGCCCTTAGTATCCCTTAATTGGACTTCGCTGGAACTTACCGTCCTATTTGCTCCTCCCAAATTGATCAAACAACCTTGATGTTGCTGTGCGCCGCCCTCTTGGGGTACTCCCGCCGCCGCCGGTGCGCAAAGTGTGGCATGTCTCCAAACCCTACCCGCGAGCCCTCTGATAGCGAAGGTATTACCAGCCTGCACAGCTTGCACTGGGAGTAGTTCCCGACCCATCATGATGTACAGTCCCTCTATCGCAGCGGGTACGAGATTATTGGCATTGCTCGGATGATCAGGAGGAAGCGAAGCGTTGTACTTGGGCAAGACACAGTATATTTGTGTGCCCACTTCGATAGTTCCAGAGTACAGACGAGCGAACCCAAGTATGACCTCGTCAGAATGAGGGACCATGCCCTGTTCCAATGGCTTTGCAGGCATTTCCGGAATCGGCGTGGTATCCTGGGTTGTTGCATACGGCTCTTTTATAGCTTCCCTGGCCCCTCTGCCTCTACTGCGCATTTCGTCTGCAGTCAACGGTCGTGTCTTGTTCTCTGGCAACTCCTTGCGCGGAACAGCGAACATTTTGCTAACATATGCAACCACATTAGCGTGGAGATCAGAATCAGATGCAAAGAGATCCTGTTCTAGTTTATCCTTCGGTTTTATTTCCTGGTCAAAGACGTCCGGGTACAACATTCTAGGGAGACGGAGTGCCTGTGCAGCTGGCGGCGAAGGAACAATGTCGATCACACTCTGAATGATGCAGGTTGACAGAGAAAGCCACTGGCTAAAGATGAGGGAAAGGAGTTGACGGTTGTCCTTCGATTTGAGGTCGCGGGGCGGTATATTGAGATTCAGAGTGGACATAATCTTGGCAACTTTTTCTGTGTTCCTATCAGCTGCGATGTCAGTCAACCTGAGACTTAGTAATACAAGAGTGCACGAACGGTTTGAGAACCACCGCATCATATGCGGACCAGATGTTTTCCAAAATAAATTGCACAAAAAGAGGCTTCAGAGCACGTCCTTTCAAGTGCTTGTAACTAATGACTCTCTTTGTCTTTGGATCCAAGTAGAAATCACCCCACAAGACGCGTCGCAGGTTGGCTTCCTTAAATCCAAGTTTAGTCGAATAAAGCTGCGCGAATTTGCTGACCCGGAAACCCCACCCGTCTATGGCAGAGGCAAAAACAACATTTCCGCGCTCGGGAGCGAAATATATGTCATCGTCGTCCTTCTCCTTGAAGGCAACCATGTCATTGGCGGTAGCCTCGCCTTCATCAGCATACTCATCCTTTTTGGCAGCTAGCCGCTTATCCCGCTCCTCTCTCCATCGCAAATCATCCTCCATGCGTGAACCAGCGAAAAACTGGCCCATCACAGCATTTACTTGTTCAACAAGACGGGAAAGATGATGATATGCCTCCATTGGGGAGAGCTTGAGCTCAGTGATCAGCCGGTCCATCTTATTGATTACAAGGATCGGTCGAAGGTTATCTCGCCACGCCTGCTGGAGAACAGATATTGTCTGCGGCCACGTCAGCTAGGAGGTAAATGCAAAGGTAATCAACCCACCTGGGTACAGACGCCTTCCACTACGTCTACAAGGATAAGTGCCCCGTCACACAGGCGAGATGCAGTAGAGACTTCCGTGGAGAAATCCACATGTCCCGGGGTATCGATCATGTTTATAATATAAGTCCTTGGTGATTCCCCTGATCATTTCTATAGGCTGCCCGAGACCGTACTGAAGACACCCACCATCATGACCCAGCACTTTGAACTTCAATGACACAGCACTGCTCTCCATGGTGATACCACGCTCAATTTCATCTTCCCGACTGTCCAAGTATCGTAGTTTTCCAGCCATCCTAGATGAGATGATGTTGTTCGCCGCCAGTAGAACATCCATCAGTGTGGTCTTCCCGTGGTCGACGTGACCCAACGTCGTAATAATCCGGACATTTTCTGGGTCGGGGGATTCAGTAATGTCATGGCTCGCCATTTTCGAGGACGTGGGGGTCACTTTGCGAATTCCACACCATCACCATGAACTGCCGATGCGCGGCACCGACAACTACTAATGGCATGCTGATTAGTAAGAATTACCAGTCATTCCGACACCACTAATTAACCAGAACAATAGCGCCGTCATATAACCTTGTTTACGGAGCATGCATACAAATTCGAAAACATCACTGTCCGGTATGTTCGCGTGGTCTGATTCTCATGCGCCAGCTCCACATCGACCAGCATCGCGCTATCGCGTCCAAGGTAGCCTAAGCCCCTTTGATCTTTGCTGTTCGACTGACGTCTACAGTTGCGAATTTAATTCTTCTGCGTTGATGTTTAGGTCCAGTGACCTTATAGTAGCATGTTCGAGGCTTCACAGGTGGTCTTGCATACTAGCGCCTAGGGCTATCCAACTTGCCCATACACACCCTCGTTCCCCCATGCCAAATTGATGCGTTCGACGCGCTCTTGGGCACCGTTCGAGCCCCTTGCACTGCTGCTCCCATACCATACCAACTCCCCCTCGAGTGGCACGCTGTGCACTTCAGGTACGTCTCTCCTTTCGTCTTCGTTATACTGATCGTCTTTACAGTAAATTTTCGCTTGCTTGAACCATGGCAAGCCTTTGCATGCGTCGCATCGCCGTCGTTGGCCTCACAGGACCTCATTTCTGGATCACCTTCCAGCATGGCCACCCTGTCAACATCTACCACCTCATTCGTGCCCTCTGCCATTATGATGATGCATCGTTTGTTACGTTGGACACTGCCCACAAACACTTACATCATACACTTGTCGTTTCGTTTCGTTTCTGTTTTGGTTTCCTTTTCTTCACTACCTTTGGCTTGGAGTTTCGCTCCGCCTCATATGCCAACTTACCATTACACTGACACTAGTACAAGGATGGTCGGACCTACAATTCTTTTGCTTGCAGCAGTATATAAATATAGAATTCTCTCTCTCTCTCTCTCTCTCTCTTATGACCTTTTCACGCAGACAATTCTTACACATTATTGTAACTTGAAAGCTATCTTACATTAGAGAATAGCTGAGTTTATTTCACGCGGACCTTGGGCGCTCACTCAAAACATCAATATTCGCGGATGACGAAAAAAGGGTCACATTTTCCAGTCGCAGTGACCTTGTAAACAAGGTGAAAACAAGGTGATTGGCATTTCAAAATGATCCTACACAGCAACTAATCACCTAGCACTTTCAACAGGCTCATCCTCGCAGCTTCATCTAACCCTTTTCCTATCAGTACCAGCTTTCCTATGGATGGTAGCCCCTGAACATCCTGCCCATTGACTTCAGATATGTCATACATCGACTGGACGCCCTGCAATATGTACTCTTTTCCTGTATCCGTGACAAACAGCCCTTTGCACCGTAAAACCTTGATTTGATGTATTGAATCGCTAGGGTTATCTTTGGGTAGCTCTTCATCCCAGAGCACCCGCTGGATCCACTCTTCAAGGCGTTCAAAACTGCAGGGGGATAGAGGTGGGACAGTAACCTGAAGACTAGATATCCCCCGCAATTCGTAGTGTTTCGGGTGAGGCGTCAAGTCATGTGGATAGTCAGGGCCATTACGAGGTCGTCTGCGGAAAGCGTCCGTACAGAGGTGATCAACGGTAACATACGCGTTGATATTGATTATACGTCCAATGTCGATATTCGCATGCGCCGTTCTGTATATAGGCGCTGACGGGTTGACCCCCTGGATCATACTTTCGGTTTCAGATAAGTCATCCTCTGATTGAGTCATATCGATCTTGTTCAGAAGGATAACGTCTGCACACGCAATTTGCCTTAGCATACCTGTCAGGAAGTTCGATAACGAGATTTGAACCAAATTACCGCAGGCTCTCCCCGATCCCATCAACTGAGTGATCCTCTTCCATTTGCTAAGGAGAACGTCAGAAATCATATCCAAGCTACCATGAATGTCGTATACCTTTCGACCGAAAACGGCATCTACTACGCAGACTACGCCATCCAAGATGATCTCTCTGCTAAGGCCAGCGGAATACTCCTCGTTCTGCCAGAATATCGATGCGATGGGTCCTTTAAACGCATTTTCACATTAGAGCGGTCTACGGAATGGGCAGTGGAACGCCATTAACCTGGATCTGCCAGCCCCGTGGTTTCGAGTACGATGTGGTCGAACGCGCCCTTGCGCTCCATCAACTTCTCGATAGCGGCAATGCCAGCGTCTTTGATACTACAGCAAAGACATCCGTTGGCAAGCTCAAGGAACTCCTCTGATTGGGCGGCTGGGTCGTCCTTTGAAGTCACATTAATGGTCTTCGCTGTTTTCCCGGAAAATCAGTACTCGTCGTGCTGCCTCGCGCGTAATGTATGACTGACATTCTATGCTCTGTTCTCCACCTGAGTTGATTGATCAGTGCGCAAAATGCCAGCACTTACAGCAGAGTCTCCAAACTCATTCATGATTACAGCGATGCGATACCCATGGCGTTCTGTTAAAATTCGCCTATATCCAAGCAGAAGTCAGCCTTGTAGAATATCGGGATGCATTATTCATAAATTACTTTAGCAGGGTAGACTTTCCTGCACCGAGGAAGCCGCTAATGATGGTGCAGGGAATGCGCTGTGATTCCTGGGGTTGTTCTGACGATGGAACAGGTTGTACGCCGTGGTCTATGAGAGTACTATGATCAAGTTATAGCACATATTAGTTCGGGGCATAATGTGCAACGCACGGTATCTCCCCGTCAACATCCGACATTTATCCACTAGTAGTTGCGATCAATCGCTAAACATTTGCATTGGAATAGATGTCAGGTTGCACTGTGACATTGTCAGTCTCAAACACGGGGCTTACTGTATTGTATATGAGGACAAGAATTTTGTGGCCAGTTTTCCCAAGTCAACCCTGTTCTAATTCCGAGTTCCGCTCAGGTGTGGCAGTTTAGCGCGCCCCCTTGCCCGCTCTTCCACTTCAGACATGAACATGCTCACTCTATCAGACGAGCACATCAAGAACCTCATTCAAGGCCCCGGGGACGTGGAATGGAGGTAAGTATCTGTGAGCGCATTGGTTCGCTCGCTCAAGAGGTGCCTTTCAGGTACGAAATGAGGCGGGAATGTCAAGAGATTCTCCCTGGCCTTCTACTTGGACCCTTCCAAGCTTCCAAGTCGCTGGATACGCTGCAGAGCCATGGTGTCACTCACATGTAAGTCCATGGCACCTTATTGCCCCCTGTAATTTATGCCATAGTGTCGGTCATAGTCGTTCTCCCTTACTTCTTACTTGAGATCTGGCAAGCCATTACTAACTAGGTAAATCACAGAGTCTGCATACGTGATGAGAAGGAAGCCTTTTCTGTGAAGCCTCGGTTTCCGGATCACTTTCGGTACCTAGTCCTTGATGTAGAAGACAACGAGGAGCAAAACGTAATTCGACTCTTTCCGGAGTGAGTGAGTGCAAGAGTTATACCGGCTTTCACTCATCACTGCTGTGCTTAGAGCAGATCAATTCATTCAGCAGGCTTTGGATCAGGGGGGCAAGGTGCTCGTACACTGTAATGGTCAGTGACTATGTGTCTGCTATACCTGGGACCTAGAATGCACTCTCCTAGGCGGTATTTCCTTGTCACCCGCCTTTGTGGTGATGTTCGTCATGCGCCACTGTCACTTGTCCTGGGAAGACGCACTTCATTTGGTGCAGAATCGACGATATTGCATTTCGCCTAATGGAGGGTTCTTAACGCAAATCAAGGCAAATGGCCAATTGAATCTCATGCCAGGGGATCCTAGCTGACCAGATTACCTAGGAATACGAGTCAATATACAGGGCCAAAGCCGCAGTGGCTAATTTTCCTTCTTCAGGAGCAATGCACCGCGTGGTCTCCCGAAGGAAAAGAGACGACGATGAGGAGATCGATGACAGGCAAGTTCGGCCAGGAATATGGATAAACGCTTCCATTTGACGGTTGCATGCCGTTTTATTGACATACAGGACAGAAGATCGCAAACGAGCACTCGTATACGACGACGATGCGCCAATGGCAACGGATTCTTAGCACTTTGTCACTGCGATGTTGGTTTTTCATGACCCATTTTTTTTATTTGAGCCATTGCTCTTCTATGTCCTTCGGCTGTCTTGCCCTTTTATGTTGTTGCAAGTCTACTTCACTTTCAAATCATTCTGGATTCCCTGCTAGCAGAGGTCATTTCCCTTGGTGTCTTTTGTCAGCCAAAATGTGTTGCGCAAAGATTCCAGTGAAACTCGAAACTCAAATTCATTCTGATGAGATGCAAATACATGGCCCACTCTAAATTTACATGTACACCACCAAAGACAGGCAATAAAACATAGATAAAATCATATGAAAACAGACAAGCCTTCGGAAATGCGCAATGTTGCCCGTGTTAGCGAGTGGAGTATCTGTATTTGCAGGTATGCCCTGGAATATCATTCAACATATATGAACGTCCTGATCGACAACAGATGAGCTAATCACTGAGACATAAACAAGTAATTTTGAGGAGCAACATAGCGATAACAGAGCATGGGGAGAGCAGCTTGATGAGAGCGGGAATGCATATGGTAGAGTGTGACTTTTATGCAGGTAGTGGGGGTCTTCTCGGTGTCTTGAACGCATTCGGCGTCAAGCTGAGGTTTTCCTTCTCGTCTGCACTCGCCGAGGTTGAACCGGCGCTAGGTCGCCGAATGGGTGTTTTCGCAGGAGTCGCCTGAGATACCGTACCTACACTAGATACAGAAGCACGACGCATCCCTCCGGATGGGGTGCCTGACACCGAGGGTCGTGTATTGGAAGATCTTCCCAATGCTGACTGTACTCTGACGGGGGGCGGCGTTGGAGTCGCGGAAATAGACAACCGTGACGTCCTGGGGGGAGGTGGACCCATGCTACCAGAGGTTTTGCTCGTTATAGAGCCCGTGGCATTGGAACGAATGCTCTTGTTCAAGGCGTTGATACTTGCTCGAGGAGCTCCGGAAGGCGTTCCCGTCATTTTTCGCTCTGAGCCATCTTTAGATACATCTGAAAGAGCTGAGGGTGGTCGTGGTGCCGTGGACGGAGTAGCAAAAGTTGAGGATTCGCGCCGAGAGGGAGGTTTCGAGGAGGCAGCCGGTGTCGCAGTTGAACTACGAACTCCCAGACGGCGTTTCACCTAGGCAAGGTTATTTCCGGAATACGACATTAATATAAACACAAGCATACCAGCTCAAGCTCTTGCTGCTTAGAATCGAGGGCAATGTTCAGTCCGTTGATGTCTTCTTTATCTTGCGCGTGCTGCTTCGTCAATTGCAGGACCTTGACCTCTTTGTCTGCGCTTTCCTGCTGTAGTTGATGGACTTGACTACGGAGACGAGCAACTTCATCAGTCAATGAGTCGACGCGCTCTTTTGAACTACCGAGCATGATGTCGGATTTAGCCTTTTCTTGCAGGGCTTCCTCCAGTTGCTCCCGCGCTTGCTCTTCGCGACTAAGCGCATCCTCCACCTCGCGCTTTTGATTATCGCTATTGCGAGCTTGTTCACGCTTCAACGACGATAGTTGCCCCTGCAGTTCGTCGGCCTCGCTTGTGCTTCGCCGGACCTTTTCGGATAGCGAAAAGATTTCGTCGTCGCGCATCTTGATGTTTTCCTCCAGCCGCGTGACGGTGTCCTTGGTGAACTGTAGTTCATCATCCAGCTGTGTGGCTCTATCCTCCTGCTCTTGTAGGGATTGAGTGAGACTATCAACATGATCGCGTTCTTGATTAAGCTGTTCGTTAAGCTGCAAGAGGACATGAGTCAACGAGTGGACAAAACACGTATGTAACAGTACCTGATCGCGTTCTGTCTCCAAAGAATTGCGCACTTCTAAAGCCTCTTGCAGTTCTGCGTCAAGGGCATGTTTGTTGTTTTCACCTTCGTTCCAGTCTTCTTCCATGGCCAAGATCTTTCCCTCAAGTGCCTTGACGTCGTCTCTAAGCGCCTCGATCACCATCTCCTGCTCCTTAACTTTGGAAGCCCCCTCCAGCTCGTTATCTGTTCGTGACTCCAGATCTTGTTTTAGTTTGACAAGCTCCTCCTCCACATCCTTCATGGCCACTTGGAGAGTATCGCGCTGATTGCGGAGAGCAGCTCCATTGGCCTCTACGTCTGCCTTTTCCCGCTCGAGCTGTGATATCTGGCGATGCAGCTGACGCAATGCCTCGCCCGATGCCTCATCCATAATGCTCCGCTCTAAACTTTCCTGTCGACTGTTGTCCACCTCTTCCTCCAGATTCCGACACATCTTCTCCAGCTCTGCAACCTTCTTCTTCCATGAGCGAAGTATGTTCTTACGCTTTTCGTTTTCCCTATCCGTGTTGTCGAGTCGGCTGGTCAGCGCCTGAACCAACTCATCGCGTGCGCCAAGATCGATTTCGTATTGGGTGCAGAGTTCCTGCTTAAATGCAAGTTGTGTCCGTAATGACCAGATGATGTCTTCTTCGCGTGATGCTGTTCGGGTGTGTTCGCCTTGGGGCAGTGGTGCGATCATGGTTTCTGTGGTGTAGTATGTCGTTGCATTGGTGCAGAATGCGGGGTGAAGTCCCTCCTCGGAATCGTTGTCGTTATCGCCTCGCGACTTGAGTGCACTGCAGATCTTGGACCACATCGTGACTGGTCAGACACTCGGAGGTGACGGATCACAGCAACACGCCTTCAATGGTCACGTGTAAACTGAACATGCTCACGTGATACCACAGTGCTTTCACTCGACACGCCATGTCTATCCTCAGGTATGCTCGTATTGCCATGTAAGAGTTTTATCTGATCCTTGTTTCTAGACTGGGCCTGTGTGTATCAGGCGTGTACGCTATGTTTCTGGTGAGTCGTTCACCTTTTCTACCAACGTTCAAGCCAACTGTCGATGCCTAGCTTTGGGCTATTGCACAAGAACGATGTACGCTATGACCTTGTAGCAGTGGGCCTCCAACTTAACATACCACCCAGTGTCGGTGCCATTCCAGTCGATAGATGGACAGTCTGCGCACAAGTTCAAGTCCGCCCTGTTCATTGGAACGTGTCAAAGTTTTCTCAGCTCACTGGCTGCACTAGTTTATATATGTATACGTGGCAAGCCTAATTCATCTCTCTCCTCTCTTTTCGGGCTCGGCGTTGTCGCCTCTCCGCCGAGAGCTAATGGATTGTCCAAGACGAAGATGTTCATCAATGGGCATCTGCAGCATTCCAAGGCTACTCCATCTGATTCGACCTCCCACCGCAATCGCTTGCTATTGGGCTATCTCCAATGCTCGACTTTCATCACGTTTGCCGCCCCGTTTGGTTTCGCCGCTCTGTCTTACATCACTTATCCCACCATGGTTTTGGGGAAATCCTGTAAGCTTGTTCCCGTCATGCTGATGAACTTCCTTCTCTACCGCCGCCGATTTGCACCTCATAAATACCTTGTTGTTGCAATGGTAACGGCCGGCATCAGCATCTTCATGTTTTTCGGGAACGAGAAACCGTCTAAGGGATCTAATGGCACGCAAACCCAATCATCGTACGGACAACTAATAGGCATCGCGTACCTCCTTATAAACCTCATTCTCGACGGGGCGGTTAACTCGACTCAGGACGAAATATTCTCCCGATATAAAGTCTCTGGGCAACAAATGATGTTCTGGATCAACGCATTCTGCACTGCAACCAGTCTAGCACTTGGAATGCTCCCACTGCCGCATATCCCTGTTCTGCACCCATCGTCAAGCTCGCAATCCGAGTTTGCGAACGCAATAGCGTTCGTGAGGGAGCATCCTTCGATTGTAGTCCCACTTGTCCAGTTCTCACTCACCGGCGCGTTGGGGCAGTTATTCATATTCGAGACGCTGCAACATTTTGGGTCGTTGACGCTTGTGTTGGTGTTTTGTTCTTCCTTTCCCGTCTATTGACATCCTGACATACCAGGACATCGTAGCACGATTACATTGACGCGCAAGATGTTCACGATGATACTGTCTGTGGTGGTATATAGCCATAGGCTAACGCCTGGCCAGTGGATTGGGGCAGGTGTTGTGTTTGTGGGTATATCAATAGAGGCGTGGGTCAAACGCAAAGGTATGTACCGTTGACAACCCCAGGTTGCTTGTAGCTGCTAAGACACGCTTACAGATGTACACGCAAAACGTGTCTTTGAAGAGAAAGAAAGGGCAAAGATAAAGTCACTTTAGGTCCCGGATACCCACGAGCCACTCGCAGTTGCTTTGTGCCGCCTTCCTCTATGGACAGCATATTTACATAAATACAGTGGATAGAGTGCCCTCCGATTCCTCGGACGAATGTACGATGCTATGCTTACGAACCGCTCCATTCCCTGGCATGTACCAGTGGCTAATGCACGATAGCTGTCCAGAGCATAAGCAACGCCACAAGTGAAGGATAGGCTACAACTCGTACAGGCTGAGACCCGGCCCAAAGTAAGCCTTGTGCTCAACAAGGCAAGTCTCTCCTTCAACTTTGCTACATCCTCCCTCGTCGGTCTCGTCCGCCGAGGGGTGCCTTCCCCCGACCCTGCAGCCAAATGAGAAAGCATGTCTTCCAAGGATTCCATGTCTCGCTTCTGCGACAGTTCTTCCATCTGCGAAATTGCCGGATCGTCATTAATGTCTTCAAGGTGTTCGCGTGCATGTTGCTCGGCTTCGAGATCACCGGGTGCGATGTCACTGAAGCGGATCTGAGAGAGAGCGGTTGCAATCGCTCGGGCCTCCTCTAGCTCTGGTAGTGTGAGATCATGCCCGTCCTCTGAGAGGAATGCAATAAGTGCAGAGGCGATCCCCTGCAGGTTGCCCAGCTCGCGACCGATCGGGACGCCTACGTTGGCGAAGCCGCTGTCGAATCCCTCTTGCAGGGATGCCTCTTTTCCTGCAATGATGCCCTCTCTGTAGCCAGCCTGCAAGGGATCTAAATCATCACAGCGCTAGTGGCGTGAGCGATGAGACCCACGTTAGTAAACTCGGAGGATATTCTGTTCCACCCTGCCTCGAGGGCATAGAGAGGGTCTTCGCCCCAAGGGCTGTCCATGTCTGCACCGCGCAGTGGCTGTTCGGGGACCCAATGGCTGCCTAATCGCAGTCTCTCCTTGCCTTCGTGCAGGATAGTTTCGTAGCCACCTTTGCGTATGTTTCACATGGACACTGCCCAGCCACCGACTCGCATGTAACTTACGTAGACGTGCGGTAAAACAATATGTACTCGTGGGAACAAGTAAAGTCCCTCGGCTCTGCTGGTCTCCCTGGTTTGTCTCCTACCCCCATCATGCCCGTCGCATCCGCCCAGGACGTCTCCATTCTCGCACTCGGCGTCGTCCTCGCCGCGGCATATCTCTTCCGCGACCAGATCTTCCGCTCTGCCCCTGCGAAGCCTGTCCCACCAGCCCCGTCAAAACTTGTCAACGGCCATGGAAACCCACGGGACTTCATTGCAAAGATCAAAGAGGGTGTAAGCCATCCCAAGTTCATCTTACCGCCTCCACAAATTCACCCGTGTGTAATCAGAAAAAACGCATCGCCATCTTCTACGGCTCGCAGACCGGCACCGCCGAGGAATACGCCATTCGTCTGGCCAAAGAGGCGAAGTCAAAGTTTGGCCTCACCTCCCTCGTCTGCGATCCAGAAGAGTACGACTTCGAGAACTTGGATCAGATTCCACAAGATACCTGCGTCTTCTTCGTCGTGGCTACATACGGAGAGGGTGAACCCACGGATAATGCCGTTCAGCTCATGTCAAACTTAGAGGACGAATCTTTCGAGTTCAGCAATGGTTCTCGTTCTTTAGACGGATTAAAATACGTCGTTTTCGCACTTGGAAACAAGACTTACGAACACTATAACGCCATTGGAAGGAAAGTCGATTCCATTTTAACAACGATGGGCGCCATCAGAATTGGCGAACGAGGCGAAGGTGATGATGATAAAAGTATGGAGGAAGACTATTTGGAATGGAAAGACGGGATGTGGCAGGCCTTTGCGGAAGCAATGGGTGTCGAGGAAGGTCAAGGCGGTGATACCCCAGACTTCACAGTCACCGAACTCGAGTCTCACCCTCCCGAGAAAGTTTATCTTGGTGAGCAATCATGGTCATTTATTGACGTCCCAATGTCCTATTTTTTATTTCTTATTTCACAGGCGAACTCTCTGCCCGTGCACTCACTAGAACTAAGGGCATTTACGACGGAAAGAACCCATATCCATCCCCTGTCAAGGTCTCTCGTGAGCTCTTCCAGGTCGGTGCCGAACGCAACTGCGTTCACGCCGAGCTCGACATCGAAGGTTCTGGAATAACTTATCAGCATGGCGACCACGTCGGCGTTTGGCCTTCAAACCCTGACGTCGAGGTCGACCGGATGCTTTGTGTCCTCGGTCTGCACACGAAGGAGGACGCTGTCATCAATATCGATTCCCTCGACCCTGCCTTGGCGAAGGTTCCCTTCCCAGTCCCTACAACCTACGGCACTGTCCTTCGTCACTACATAGACATTTGCGCAGTCGCAGGTCGTCAGATGCTTGGTGTTCTCTCCAAATTTGCCCCTCACCCGGAAGCGGAGGCCTTTCTCAAGAACCTTAACACCGACAAGGAGGAATACTCCGCTACCGTCCACGATGGGTGCTTGAAGCTTGGAGAGGTTTTACAGCTTGCAGCAGGCAACAACATCGCCCTCCGTCCTACGCCCGACAATACTACCACGTGGGCTATACCTTTTGACATTATCGTGTCCTCAATCCCGCGTCTACAAGCTCGGTTCTACTCAATCTCCTCCAGTCCAAAGCTCTATCCAAACTCGATTCACGTTACCGCCGTTGTTCTCAAGTACGAGTCTCTAGCCAACCAGCTCACAGGACCACGATTTGTATATGGTGTTGCGACCAACTTCTTGTTGAACATCAAGTACGCCGCGAATGGGGAGACCACACCTTTGATTGCTGAACCGGCAAACTCGGAGCCTGCTCATGCGTCTCCAAGGTATGCTATCGAAGGTCCACGCGGCGCACACATCGAGGAGAATATCTACAAAGTCCCTGTCCACGTGCGCCGCTCGACGTTCCGTTTGCCTGCTAACCCCAAGATCCCCGTGATCATGGTCGGACCAGGTACTGTAAGTAATATCCCCGGCATATCCATTCTCGCACATCAACGGACATCGCTCTGCAGGGTGTCGCTCCATTCCGTGGCTTCGTCCAAGAGCGGGTCGCTCTTGCAAGACGGTCGATAGACAAAAACGGTCCCGAAGCACTCGCAGAGTGGGGCACCATCACTCTCTTTTACGGGTGTCGCAGGTCGACTGAAGACTTCCTTTACAAGGAAGAGTGGCCACAATACATGGACGAGCTCAAGGGCAAATTCAAGATGCACCGCGCCTTCTCGCGTGAGCCGCCATTCAAACCAGACGGAAGCAAAATTTACGTCCAGGATCTCATGTGGGATGAGCGTCAGGCTATCGCTGATGCGATACTGACGGGCAAGGGATACCTGTACATATGCGGAGATGCCAAGGCGATGAGCAAGGCCGTGGAGGAGACCCTGGCCAGGATACTTGGCGAGGCAAAAGGCGGTAGCGCCGAGGTGGAGGGCGCTGCAGAAATGAAGCTACTTAAGGAGCGGTCACGACTGATGTTGGACGTCTGGAGCTGAGTGGCTATCTACTGACGTGGCTAGGCTGCATATCTTATGTTTCTCTCTCTTACGACGATCTGTTACTATTTGTCTTTAGGACCACCATAGAGGACCTCATGCTCTAGCTCAATTGCCTTAATTACATCACTATTTACTAACTTGCAAAGTGCACCTCCCAGTCAAAATCTCTCCTTGAGACAAGATTCAAACTTTGGATACCCACACCTCGATCCAGGGGAAGAGTCACTGTAGGTGTCAGGTAAGTCTCAGATCAATATGATACAGATCGGCGCGTTCAATAATGACGTACTGCCCAGCGGTAGAAACGAGCTCATAACCAAGGGGCATCCGAGTGCAAGTGAATGGATCCAACATTTGTGGCCAGACCCTTGGGAACAAAGGTCCCCGGAGTCACTGAGACAGTCGGCTCTTTCCGCAAGAGAGCCAAGGGAATCAGCCTTTGGGCGATAAGCAGCACCGAGAACGACAACCGCGAGATGCGACAAGAAAAGGCAGTGTGAGATGCATGGCAACTCGGAGATGAGAACCGATCTGGACGTTTCCCGGGGGGGGGGGGGGGGGGTTCTGGATTATTTCCCATC
>Ga0307518_10000021_pt1 | contig 107086 bp, 137 predicted proteins | sample 25_EM_MG_FD_203889 | JGI IMG/M metagenome (GOLD analysis project Ga0307518, IMG submission 203889) | Populus trichocarpa ectomycorrhiza microbial communities from riparian zone in the Pacific Northwest, United States - 25_EM | ecosystem: Host-associated > Plants > Roots > Unclassified...
CTTCTGACACACCTCAAAATAAAAACTTGTACAAAACAGATAATAATTTATTAAAATATAATATTTCGCAATTGTCTTTTGATTTATATTCTACCTTGGTCAAAACATTGAAATTTCCCATGTGTCAGACATCTAAAGGGTCCGACTTCTCTGTCATGTGCAGCAGGCTCCTTCTAACTTCGCTGATGAAAATCACTCAGACGAAGGGCAGAGAATGCCTACATACCACATACACGTGTATGCATTTGTCCATTTCTCGCTTGCTCGGCATCATGGCGCTTTTACCTGATCACGGCGATTTTGCCTCCTTGCGAATATGACATGATAGCTTACGCACTTGAATTTCAAAAGCTATCTGTGGCTGTCTACGAATCATTAGCAGTATAAGGCGTGGCATCTCCCAGCCGTGATGGCATATGTATATATATTCACCCATGGCTGACTGCCATCGAGCCTGCTGTCAGCTTTTGGACACCCGGGATCCTCGTGGTTGGCCCCACATATATTTCGAGTAGTATTCGTGGGCCCCATAGCTGTCTTTCCTGGAACCCCGCAGCCTTCCCTCCACCAACCGTCCGAACTCCGAAGCGTGCCATGGATAAAATGGTTACGAAGGAACCAATAAACTGCTCGACAAAGGCTACCACAATTAGAACCAAATATACTGAAGCTGTGAGTAACAAGTGATATACCTTCGGCTTTTAGGTGTAAACTAGTAAAAAATTCTAGCCACCAGAGTTGTACCAAGGGAGACGAGCCACGCTTCCTCTGAAAATTGTCGTCATTGGCTGCGGGCTTGGTGGCATTGCCACTGCACACTGCCTTGCAAAAGCCGGGCATCAAGTCGTCGTCTTAGAGGCAGCTACAACTATCGGCGAAATAGGCGCTGGCATCCAGGTTAGTCCAAACGTCTCCCGCCAGCTCATCCGTTGGGGCCTCGAAAAGAGGTTACAAGACTTTGCTATTAAACCGGAAGCACTCACCTTCCGACGGTGTATGTATCCCCTTACTTCTCCAAGCCGCTCGACGCCCTCACTGTAGACTCGAAGGGTGCACAGGAGAGATAATAGGTCGGACGAAATGGGGCGAATCGATGGAGAAAAAATATGGCGCACCATACTACCACATACACGTTAGTTGGCCCTCAATTACTTTGCTATGTTCCGTTGACATGGTTTTAGAGAGCCGACCTTCATCGCATAATGTATGACCTAGCAGAGCCGCATGTGGATATCCGAATAAATCGTCGGGTCGTTGCCATGAACCCGTCGATACCTACTTTGACACTGCAAAACGGGGAAATCGTTTACGCGGACCTCGTGATCGGAGCAGATGGAGTGAAGAGCATTTCTCGTCAATACGTAATCGGGGAACCAGATGAACCAACACCCACAGGAGACGCAGCATACCGTGCTATGATACCAACTGATTTGCTTCTGGCAGATCCGGAATTAAAAGACCTCGTGGAAACACCTGAAATGATCACCTGGTTGGGTCCACAGCGACACATCGTGGGTTACAACATTGTGAGAGCTTACTTTCATTTTCGGGAAGGAACCCACTCGAAGTTCTTTCTTGATGACTACCCATGAACTAACCCCTTGCTTCTTCAGCGAGCCAAAAAAGAATACAACCTCGTCATATGCTATGCAGACCGCAACCCAGAAGCACCAGAGAAAACAGAGATAAGAGCAGACAAGATAAAGGCCGAATGCGAAGGCTGGGAGCCACGGTGCGCCCAACGCCCTTCGACGAAATACTACCTCACATTATTGAAACCTAGGATCCAGAAACTTCTTTCTTTCATTCCATCCGTCATGAAATGGAAGCTATTGGACCATGTGCCCTTGAAGTCTTGGGTGCACGGGGACGGTAAACTTGCCCTCCTTGGAGACTCTTGCCATCCGATGCTAGTGAGAGCCTTCTCCACGACACCCTCCTTAACTTTGGTAACGTTAGTTCGTAATGTACAGCCTTACCGTGCACAAGGAGCAGCTATGGCTGTGGGTATAATGCTTTTCTGTATCTTGGTTGATCTGACTTGACAGCTCTATCAAAAATCTGAAAAAATGGTCAGATTGAAGATGGTGCAGTTCTTGGAAACCTATTCTCTCGCTTGTCCTCCCGTGCTCAAATTACGCCCCTCCTGCACGCATATGAATCGCTTCGATATGCTCGAGCAATGGATATGCAAGCATCTTCCCGTCTCAACCAAGACATTTTCCATCTTCCTGATGGCCTGAAACAAGAACAACGCGACAAACAGATGAGTACAGCCATGAAAGACGCACGTGAAGAGCAGGACGGCAGAACAGCAACTGATATCCACATGGTATCCAATAAGGGAAATCCCAATCAGTGGGCTGACAAGGAGAAGAGTGCAAACCTGTTTGGGTACGATGCTGACGAGGAGGCTGAAAAGTGGTGGCGTGAGAACAGAGAGCGCATGGAACGCATGATTGGCCCACTGGCGAAGTTATAAGCAATGCTACTATTGAGAATGGAAAATTGTACTTATAGTAATGACCATGGATAGCTTCCTCTTTGATGGACACCACAACTATTTTCAGGCGGGTCTACAGAATCAAGGGTCACCTGAGTAAACAGTTCGCACAAAGCCACCAATATTTGACGTGTGGAACCTAGCAGCCAAGTTATGTGTAACCAAGACTGCAACGTCCGTTTCTGATCGAAATAGATTAGCGAATTCAGTGTCCGAAACCACATAATAGTTGTGCAGTCCCAGCGCTGGAACATCACGGCACGTCGGGGTTCTGGCCCAAGTCGGTTCATATACTACACCCACAGCAGGATACTCTGTGCATTGTATACCGGATTCAACGATCAATGGTAAAGTTCGATGATCAGCCATACAAAATGAGGTCCCCTTCAGAGATCCGCAACATTCCGGTGATTGAAACGCCGAAACTGAGGTCTTGAAGGGTATATCAAAGCGGTAGGAGGAAGCCTACCATCATACACTAGGAAGGCCGCAGAAGTAAACCTACTGTGCTATGTGTAATCATCAGTAGCGGAACGGTGACTGCGATGGCAAACCTATTTTTTTTTCCCATAGTTCCTTGTGCTTGGATTACAAAATACATAGTTGCTTGGGTGAGTGTTGAAGGGCAACAGTAAGTACGATCCCGGTAAGAAAAGGGAGGGAAGTGTCTTGGTAAAGAAGCGGATACAATTCCTTGTACGAGAATGCAACGTGGTCCGTGGCTGGGACGAGTATTTGGAGTATTTGGCTGGCAAACCATCGTTGCGATCCTTTCTGCCCGCAGTGCAGGGGGAACGCTTAAAATGACAGTTTGAGCTCAGGTGCTAGTAGAGGGTCTGGGGGGTGCACCGATGGGCCGCCAATGCCAGACTGTGGCATGATGGCAGCAGTCTTGACACAGGAAAGTTTTGATATGTGTACATAACGCAATGGCAGGTGGGACCAGTGACGAAGGAACTGAACAAGGCCCATGATGAAGAGAACTGGTTAGTCTTGTGCAAATGCATGTCGCAGCCGCTTGGCCAGCAAAACCTGACTTCGCTTACATAACCTAACCTTGACCCGTACGTTTTTTTAAACCAAACCCACTATGTATCAAGCAGGTAGTAAACTCGCGACAGCGGAGATCGCTTTGTTGGCTTTCCAAATGTCCAAGCCGCTGGGTGAAACACCTCGAACGGAGGGAACACCAACGTCATGGAAGCGGTCCGACTTTCGGGTAGCGAGCCAGTGCGCAACTTGATATCCCGAGATGCTCCTTGATCTGCGCGCTCTTTCCTTTACCGATTTTGTACCCTCAGATCTGTTCAACGATTATCTCTCAGGTTCATTGGCCAGCAACTCCCTAGTCATTATCATTGGCTAGAAGTGTGGGAGAAACGTAGCGCAGAGTCGAGGAAAGAGGTGGGAATCGGGACCAACCCGAGGACCTAACGATGTTTATAATGTATTTCCTTGACGTGACGCCGGCGTAGTGCATCCACCCGTCTCTGGGGTAGATCATTATTCCACTCTTCGATTCCCTTCTCAGGCGCCATCCTTAATGTCGGTAAGCCTCTCTGCTCAATTATGAAAGAAGCAGAAACGGCAGCATAAAGGGTGGTTGTGATCCACAAGTAGGAGAATGGATGCACCCATGAAAGAAGCCACTCACCTTCATACAAGTCACCATCGGTGAGCAGCAAACCAGCTGCGAATCCGCCTAGAAAGCCATTTCCTGCACCTAAATTCCCACAGATTCAGCGATATGTCCAAGGCACCTTTCTTGGACTGACCAGTAACGTCAACAACCTTGACACTGTCCCCCGCCGTCCAGAAGGCGTCAACCCACTGGCCGCCGTCTGTCTTGGTTGCAACGTAAGCCCCGAGGGCACCACTTCGTATAATGACACATTTCGGTCCAGTGTTGTCTTCTCCTAATTCTAGGAAGCGAGCTGCCGCTACTTCTACCGATTCCCGTGTGATCGGCGATGAGATAGAAAGCAATGAAAGGGCCTCTTCTGCATTTGGGCTAAGGGTGACGAGTCCTCAGATCCATTTCATTCCTTGAAGATACAGACATGGCTTACCTCAAGACGGTGATCGAAGGCAGTGTCCTTATTAAGGAGGGCAGTTCTTCCGGGACACATCTATCCTGTTGGACGTTTCGTGCTCTGCCCGCAAATGGCGTGGTTTCACTGGAAGTGACTGACAGGTATGGGTTCATATATCGTAATGGGCTTCCATCCATCCACCTGCTTTGTCTCGGAAATTATTTGAAGCGCACGCGTCGGCGAGCAAATGAAATGCACGACTGCTGGCCACGCAAAATGAGTCCCATGCAGGTCCCGCGGTGTAATTCTGATTCGAGATGTAAGGTATTGGAACCTGCGGAGGTACGCACGGCGATTAGGCTCATGATGAAGAGCATCAAAGGAAGCGTTTAAACCCTCGGTAGTCACCCCGATAACTATTCAGTGCACGGGTTGTCCCTTGGTCTTCATGATCACGAAAATGCCACATGTTCCCTCCGTACGATAGGAGTTTATCTTGGATACCCTGGGGAAAGTCGTTGCCCCGATCGACAATCATACCAACTTTGTGAGGGGGTAGCCTGTATACGTTGGCTTTTGGTCCAGCAATGGAATAGAGGGCTCACAGACCATATACGGGCTCCGATGGCAGCGTAGGTCCCACCACCCCCTATCTGGAGAGGAGGTGAAGTAGAAACATGAGAAAGTTATGATCAGCTGCTTCCCTGAGCTGGAATGGTTTTTCCGGTCGGAAGTCCGTTCTCGTCAGTAAATGAGAATTCGTCGATGATGAACATCCCAAGGGTCACAAAATGGGGGACATTCGCCATGGAGAGTCACTGGCTAGTAAAGCTGTGGGCTGTCGTGGACGTGAGAAAAGTGTGAACGAGCATAAACCTGCATAAACGCTCACAATTATACTGACTCCGACGAGAACAGTTTTGGTTTCCATGTGTTCAGCTCCTAACTTGAAACCCGCAAGTAGTATTTGAAACTCGCGACCCGGCGAAGGAGTGGAGATAGCTTTGTTGGCTTTCCAAAATTCCAAGTCGCTGGGTGAAACACATCGAACGGAGAGGTTCAACACCAACGTCATGGAAGATATACGTTCGTAAACGTTTATCGATTATCCCCCAGCACAAAAGGATGTGTAACCGGTAGATGTTGACGTAGACTCCCACTGCACACAAACAATATTCAAAGATCCACTCTGACAAGATGTCAGCCGCCGGCCAACAGGGTACAATGTACGGAGGCAGAACACGACTCCTGTCCACTTTCCTTGGAACGACGCTCTACCTCTATGGGTTGATTTGTGAAACTAACTAGATACTTACAACAAGAATAGAACACATATGCAGCAAATCACAGTTAGAGTATTTCCAGGTACAATTATCATTCAAATGAGCAGCTAGACTGTGGCCAGTATAAATGGGCTGCAAGCTCCTTCAACGCCCTTCCGGGTCCACGCCTTTCCTTCTGAAGACCAATTAATTAATCTCATCGGAACCATGATCGCTCCCTGCTTGCACTCGGTGCGCTGGCCAAAGTCACGGTAGTAGGCGCAAATACCACCTTCACTGCACCTGCACCCAAGTCAGTACTCTTCTCCACCTAGTTCTAATTGCTAAATACAGACATTGTTAATAGTACCTGTGTCACATTCGTGGCGCATCAGCGCTGAATAACGTCTGTGATACAAACGTATTAGTCTTCTTGGTTTTCCATTGGCAGTCTCTCCTAGAAGGGTATCGCTATTCCTTCTACTGGTGTGCTCGTTAGAAAATCAAAAGTATGTGCTTGATATACACGCCATGCTATGTTTAGCGTACTTGGATGCGCCTTGCAATGACAATGTGGACCGACCCTAAGCGATGAGAAAGCAAGTTCTCCTCCACTTTTGTCACATGGACACATTACACACAACTCCCTCCCATGTCTTCACTTCTGGAAAGTTGCATATTAATGGAGCTCACAGTTAGCTAGGCTACAAGCACAGAAAACTATGGCCTCCAGACCTTTTTCATGGTGTTGCATCTAAGATTCGGTACTTAAATTGACATTAAGGGCAAAAATATGGCCCTGATTCGGAAAAGAGCTCACCAACTACGTTGGGGAAGTAAATGTTTCCAAGTTGCAATGTCTTTCTAGTAATGTGTAGTAGATTGGAATTAACCCATTTTCATCTGCCCGGATTAAAGGCAGCTTCACGCGTAAGCGTGATAGGCCCGATTCCTGTCGACCTCTGAGCCATTTTACGATAGGATCGTCGCCAAGCTCCCAAAGTTTCAGCCACTGGCGACCGAGACCATCAAGGGTTACAGTTTCGAGGTTCAGCCATTGGTCTATGGGAGGTCGCCTTTCCAGGACCCCGGGTCCGTGAATACCAGCCATGAAGAAAGAAGTCCCCCACGCCGATAAGTGTACTCGGCGTACCCCCGGAAATGCACGACACAGAGACTCTGCACCCTGAACGTCGATTCGATTGGAAAATTCAAGAGATATATCATGGACATCTGTGAATTTCCCTTCAATTATATCGAATTCCACGGGGCCACCGAACCGGCACTGCACATATCGAAGCTTGGGTGCTACAATTGCTTCTAGAAACGGCACCAGATTATCGACGTAGAGTGTAAGTTCCTCAAGGAGAGGAGAGTGGAGATCATTTCGTTTGAATGACCATCCTGTACTATCACCGTCGAGTATGAGCGATGTCAGTGACTGTGCAGGAGTAAGCATTGAAATCACAGGAGGGGGATTATCTGCTTCTGGTTGCGCAAATGTCAGATACAGCGTCTTGAGTGTGGGGGGTGCCACGAAGTTGTCCAATTGGAAGGGTGATCCGAGGGTCAGATGTTGGAGAGCAGGAACACGTATTGGTGAAAGGAAATCGAGGTAAGGCGGACTGTTGAATTCGTCCCAGACGTCCATTGTGAATTTTTTGAGAAAGGGAATGCTGAGGTGGCTGATCTTCGTAAGGATGGATTCCATGAACTCCGAGTCCATGCTGTTAGAGATAATAAGGGAGCGCCAGCGGTTCGCATGTGGAATAATAGCGTCCAGTAATGCATGGAACTTGACATATACATATTCTCGGTCTTCATCTTGGTCTTCATCCCAATCTTCAATCCAAATGTCCAGCATAGCCTTACAGCTCCTTTTCAATTGCTTCTTCAATAACTTCTTGCCCTGGTCCGGTGTCACCTTGATGGAAGTCCAGAAGCTGGGATTGTTCCAGACTACATCCCTCCAGCGGCGCGATACACTGACAATCTGATGCAGTGGCTTTTCAGGAAATTTTGGGTCTGGGATGCAAAGGGTGAAAACCTGCGAAAGTAGCTCTGTAGGGAGACGATCAACAGCAGGTGGTCTTGCCTTGACCGGGTGGTCGATTTTGAGCTTCTGTATTTTAATCTCCTTGTGGATGTCAGAGAGCATCTCGACAAGATACCTTTCCTGTCTTTCCAGCTGGTCTAGCTTAGCCCATGCCCTGTGCAACTCATCGACAGTCATGGTGAGTGACAGAGTATTTCCAAAAATGGTCATAGCCGCGATGACCTGCAACGTCGGCTTACATCATCCATTACTGTGGGATGCTAAGTTGCAACTTGCGAACAGGCATTGAAAGCGATGGCCACGATACGGGTGTAGCGTATGCCGCTCAATGGTTGAACTACTGGCTTATACCCTTACTTTCAGACGCTAATTTCAACACCGGGAAAACCCTCATTCTGTTGACATTTGACGAGTGAGTAGCCTTGCAACCACCTGCGTCTCGCATGGACCCGATTAAGTTGGGTGGCGTGCGCTGATGCATACTGCCTGCTTTCCATTGCACACGCCCGCTATCTTTTCAATCCACATCCGAAATCGTGGTTTCCTTGTGACTTGAATTTCCACCTCCATGGAACAGGGTTGAACAGTTCATTATATTTGCTTAGTGAAAGGTTGGCAGTTTACGAACCTCCGAATCGATGGTTCTGCTAAACTCCATTTCATAAACTTTGGTCCTGTTCTGGTGACAAGGGGATATTTTGGTAGTGAAGTACTGCTGACTCCGAGAACAGTTTTTTTTAAGGATTCCTCATGTGTTCGACTCCTAACTTGAAACCTGTACGTTTTCTCAAACTAAATCCATTATCAAGCAAGTAGTAAACGACAAGTACTAGTTTCTCTAGCGCATTTCTGGCAAGGACTCCCGCCCTATTTGCGACCCACAGTTTATCCTCGATCGCGACCCGGCGAAGGAGTGGAGATCGTTTTGTTGGCTTTCCAAGTCGCTGGGTGAAACAAGAGAACATCAACGTCATGGAAGACATACGCTCGAAACCGCGGTCCTTTCAGGTAGCGAGCTGCGCAGCCTATCTTAAGATAGGTTTCTCGATCTGTGCGCTCTTTCCTTTGCCGATTCTGTACCCCCAGATCTCGACTCTCGAGAAACATCTATCATCATTGGGCCTCTATCCCTCGCGCTACTCCCCCATCTTGGTACCACAGTTACCTGGCGTATAAATATCTGACCTTCGCATGATGGAACGGTATCTTGACGTCAGTCGAACGCAGGAAGTTTTGTTGCACGATCTCTCCAGTTTGGTGGTGTACCATTTGCTCGGAAAAACTACGTCGCGTGAAGTGAAAAACAACATTATTGTAGACGAAAATGAGCGTCGTGTTGTGCGTATAATGTAGCAATGGGCGAACAGAGTCAATCACTCGTAGCCCCTGCGCAGAGGACAGTTCCTAATTGGCGTTCGCACATATTTTTGCTTGCAGCTCACTATGAGAGAGAATTCTAAGTTTGCATACTGTGTACAAGACGTGGTGCCATAAGGTCGTAAGAGAGTAATGTACTTGGGTAATTATGGTGGCTATGATGAGAAGAATTCACACCCTATCCTCCATCACATTAACATACTATCACTTACACCGTTGTCGGCACCCCCCACCCATTCGGCAGTCACAGAAATGTCACCATATGTCACTGGTGTCACATGGATTCCGTGGTGAGAATTATGACTCCACTTCGGCAGTTGTGACAACTTGGGTGACAAATGAGCGTGACTGCCGTTCAACCCAGCATTTTTTGCGATCTCAACAACTACTGCACGTATATCGATGCTTCGAGCTATCAGAGTATCCGAGTGGTATAAAATAATTTTTGTACTAGTTAATGTTGTGTGTAGTTGAGCGGTGGGTGCTAAAAAACCAAAGTGCCGAATGGGTGGGGGTGCCGACAACGGTGTAAGTGATAGTATTAGCTCATTGCACAAGCAATTCAACAAATGGGCTGTGATTTTTGAGTGTAATAAAGTTGCATCTATGATGTCTCCCCAGCAGTCCCAATTACAGTAGGGTTAAGGTAGGGATCGTTGCTGAAGTTATACACAGAGCACCCACGCCGGACAGTTTGGTTGCAAGAGAAGCACCAATTGACCGTCGAGTTGATGGTTGTCCACTATGCATGATGAACTTCCGTCAACAGAATGAAACAAAGAGAGGTCAAGAACGTACGAAAAGATTTTCCTTTAACTTGTCCAGGCTAACGCTTTCGCTACCCCACATCTTCAGCGTGCGGAATTCATCGTCACTGGTCCCGTTCCTGAACTTCATGGTGACATTGTATTGGCCCTGAATATTTTGCGAAAGCTCAAAGGCAACGACCGAAGCATAATCCACTGTATCATCCTAAGTATAAGTACTGAAAACACGCAGGAAGCAAGCAAACACACCAATGCCAGCAATATCAGGATCAGTGACAGTAGCATTCGTCACATTGAATATGGAAATGAATGGCTTATAATCGACTTCCGTCAGGGCCAGTTTCACAGTATTGTTGGACTGGGTCATGTTGCCTAGTGACCAAAATATCTCGGGCCAGAGGGTACGAATGGCAACTAGAAATGATATATTGAAACCCACCGACGCCAGATTTACTCATGTGCTTACCTTGGCCGATGCCGTTTGGTGCCTCTTCCGAGAAGGCATATGATTCATGGATATTAGCGTAGTACCGAGCTTGCTCTAAGAGGGTCTTGGGGAATGCGTCGTAAAACGTCTTGTTGTGGGTGTATTGAACGTTGATGTAGTCGTAAATCTGATCAATTAAAACGCTCAAAGGACGGCCAAGTCATGCTCTCTGAATGACTTACATTCCACTACAAAAAATTCAGAATGGTGAGAGAAGTAGGTCAGTCAAACCAACGCACCATGTTGAAGAAACTATTGTTCATGCCATTTAGGTAGGGTTCAACCGCCTGGAGGAAGGGAGCGGAAGCATTGACAAGATCCTTGAAGACGGGGTTGCTGTATACGCGATTCAGATGTAATTGGAAGTACTGATACAGAGGTTATAAGCTTCCAGCAGTGAATTTACAGGCACATACCTGGCAATCCATCCAACTTGTGAGGGAAGGGGCCTGCCAGTACTCCAGGGACTCTACGGGTACATACTGGTAGCCACCAAGGGGGGAAGTGACCACCTGCCCATTAGCTAAGGTGATGGTGGACTCTGGTGTTGGCGGGTAGAGCCCTTGCGTGAGAGCATAAGCAGAGTCGAGGATGACGTCGCCTCCACCAGCATCAGCGCGGACATAGAGTTGATCCACGTCCACTACATCAGTATTTATTCCTTGGATGTAACAAGACGACTGAGGGTCGAGGTAGGTGTTCCGAAGGAACTGCCCCAGTTCATACTCTTGGCTCTGTGCAAGCAGTGAGTTCACACTGCCATACCTCCCATGATTGACAAACGTACAGCGCCCAAAGGAGTCAAGTATCCTTGTACAGAATCGTAGGTGGTGGGGCTTTGATAGACCGTTGAAGAGCGATCACCATGACGAGCCAGTAACACGACACCAATCAGCGTTGATGCGTTAACCATTGTAAAGTGGAGCGACCGTTGGGGGAAACGGGAGGGAAAGTACTTGCTCTAGTCGGTGGGCACCGTAATATTTGTAGCCCACTGAGGGAGGCGGTTCAATGTCTTCATATTATCAGCCAAAGCTCCGAATTACGCGATGTGCTTACTGCCCGCTTTCTATACGCAGTAAACTTAAACATTGAACGATATGTTAAACCTAACGGAGACTAATCTTGACACTCTTGTTCGGCTGTATATTGACGATAGCGTACCAGCAAGCTGTGTGGACGCCCCGGTTCGTCATGGTGCCGTTTCATCTCGCTCCAATTCCACATATCAGGGAAGCATAATTAATTTGAATCCACTTCTCCAACACGGAGATGAGAGACACGGAACTACTTAGGTCCTGCAGCCTTTAGTAAATGGTTAGTAGATAATAGGCAAACGTGGTACGGTAGCTCACCGAAGACCGCATGGCATACTATATTATTTGACCGGCCCCAACATACACCCGTACTAACCTAGCAGCAGATCGTGCGGACATACAAAATTTCCATAGAAATAAAATCAACCGTCAGCCTATCTGAGGAGCAGACTCAAAATTGACGAGGTTTTGAATTAGATCTGAAGACTACCCGAAGGTGCTTTTCCTTATAAGGGGTGGAATCCACTAGAATCCCCCGGCTAGTGCTTGTCCCATTATCTGATCACGGTGAAAAGAGATGTGCAGAAGCTGTGCAATGCTGGTTCACTGTACGAATCTACGACTCACCTCAGAACAGGCCGCCTAATTATAGTGGTTGTTTAGTAACCAACCAACAGTTCTCTTGCACCCGACTTGGCCTCACCCGAGATGGCTTGTTGCCCACGAGCATTTGAGTCTCACGGCATGACGGTCACTTCTAGCGTTTCCGGACTCAGTGGAGGAGCTTGTTTAAGTAGGTGACATTACATGACGCGCTCCACATGCACATGCACGTGGGTAAATGTAGATGCCATGGTCAGCAGTGATGACAAAATGCATCAGATAATCTTAAATTTTCGCAGTAATTTCAAGTCTAGTGCCACTCGTCGGATACCCTCAGCGGTATGGCGGGAGAGGATCCACACTGGCTAGTACCAGTGTACCAGTGTGGTGCTGCACGGGGACGAAAAAAGTGCTGGCGTGCTCCCGAAAGGGACATTCTCGCCCGGCTGGCCTGTGGGACTCGGAGCACTCTGCTGCTGGCTTCGCTGACAAAGAAGCCTCCTTGTCCCCACCCGCCTTCACCCAGTTTTTCAGACCATCCTTTCGTCGGGTCGCTGCCAGCTCACACGCTCGGCCCACTCCCCTCGTATGTGGTAGATGGTAGTTCACCTCAACAGCCCTGGAAGGGCGGCGGTCGGGGTAGCGGTTAAGCCCCCGGACGAAAGCTTTCGCAGGCTCGAAACCGCACGCCCAAACCCGCCCCTTTACCTGTCCGTGTGTGTACTGTACGCGGCCCCGATCTTAGGAGAGGGGGCACGACAAACAGGAGTGATACTATTAAATCCTCAAGCAGAGTCCTCCTTTGTAGTTGATTTCCCAAGCATCCACCATATGGTCAAGTGAGTGATATTATGTAAAAGATGATAGGTATTTCTAGGCTCGCATCTAATAACCCGTAGCAGAAGTAGGGTTAAGGAAAGGATCGTTGCTGTAGTTGAACACGGAGCAACCACGCAGGACGGTTTGGTTGCAGGAGAAACACCAATTGACTGTCGAGTTGATGGTCGTCCACTAAGTACGATGAACCGCCATCAGCTGAATGAAACAAGGGGAGGTCAACTTTGAACGTACGAAAAGGTTGCTCTTTAACCCGTCCAGACTAATGCTATCGCTACCCCACATCTTCAGTGTGCGGAATCCATCGTCATTCGTCCCATTCTTGAACTTCATGGCGATGTTATATTGACCCTGCGTATTCTGTGAAAGCTCTAAAGCAACAACCGAAGCGTAATCCACTGCGACGTTTCAAGTCAGTACACCACATACAGAAGCAGAAAACAAACACACCGATTCCAGAAATATCAGGATCGGTGACAGTAGCATTCGTCACATTGAACATGGAAATGAATGGCTTATAATCGACTTCCGTCAAGGCGAGTTTCACGGTATTGTTGGAGAGGGTCATGTTGCCTAATGACCAGAATATCTCGGGCCAGAGAGTACGAATGGGAACTAAAAATGGCATATTGAGGACCACAGACATCAGGTGCGGGATTTACTTACTTTGGCCGACGCCGTTTGGTACACTGTCCGTAAAGACATTTTGCTCATGGAGATTAGCAAAGTACCGAGCTTGCTCCATGAGGGTCTGGGGGAACGCATCGTAAAATGTCTTGTTGTGGGTGTATTGAACATTGAGATAGTCGTAAATCTGACGAACGAAAGCGTTCAAAAGGTGGTCAAATCATGCTCTCTGGAGAACCCACATTCCACTACAAAAAAGGTTCAGATCGGTGAGACAAGGAGGCCAGCTAAACTGACGCACCATGTTGAGGAAACTGTTGTTCATGCCGTTCAGGTAAGGTGTGACTGCTTGGAGGAAGGGAGCAGAAGTAGCGGTAAGATCCTTGAAGACGACACCGCTATTCAGGCGGGACAAGTGGGATTGAAAGTACTGATGCAGAGGTTATAGACTTGTAGCTGCGAAATTGTAGGACATACATTGCACTGCATCCAACTTGTGAGAGAAGGGGCTTGCCAGTACTCCAGGGACTCCACAGGTACATATTGATAGCCACCCAAGGGGGAAGTGACGACTTGCCCGTTGGCCAATGTGATGGTAGACTCTGGCGTTGGCGGGTACAGCCCTTGCATAAGAGCATAGGCAGAGTCTAGAGTGACGTCGCCTCCACCAGCATCAGCACGGATATAGAGTTGATCCACGTCCACTACATCCGTGTTTATTCCCTGGATGTAAGACGACGACTGAGGATTGAGGTAGGTGTTCCGAAGGAACTGCCCCAGTTCATACTCTTGGCTCTGTGCAAGCAGTGAGTTCACACTGTCATATGCCTCAAGTTTGACAAACGTACAGCGCCAAAGGGAGTCAAGTATCCCTGTACGGAATTGTAGGTGGAGAAATTTTGATAGACAGTTGAGGACCGGTCGCCATGACGCGCCAACAACACAACACCAATGAGTGTCGATGCGTTAACCATTGTGAAGAGGAGCGGGGAGCCCGGAGAAGGTACTTACGCTGGTCTGCAAGCACAGTATTTGTACTCCACCGGGCTATGGTTAGTGAAATTGATGGTACTTGCTAAGCGAATGTCCGGCGTCGATTCAATCTGCTCCTTGCGGCGAACGTGCAAAAAAGGAAAGTGCGGCCGATTTGAGTCCATTGATTTGATGACCGAGATGACGTAATTGCGGGTCTAACTCCTCTATATGGGCGATATCACCGCGCTGTGCCATCATTGCTGGAATTGAGCTAGGTGCAGTGCAACAAACATCATTTATTAGTTGCAATTCTGCACTGGCTACCAAATGCATCGCAAGCTTAGTACTGCCTCATCATGTCACCTGCACAGCGTGGGCGATAGAAGCGTGGAGGCTTACTATCGTTGGTTCACATGATGTGCATTCAACAGGTCGCGATGGAAAGTTGGCCTTGAGGGGACGATCATAGACGCTTTCTCTTCATGAATGTCACCGACTGCGAGACCAAATGTGACGTCGGTGCTCATTTCGGATCACCTACTAAAGTTTAAAGTAAGTGCTTTGATCCCTGTGGCCAACTACTACATTTCTTAATTTATTTCAATCTTGCACCAACAGTCATTACTCCGCCAAAGGATAAACAAGAAGCCCCAACTGCTGCACACCCATGAAGATGCCAACTAAGATCTGTAGGGGCATTCTCAGAAAGCACAAGTAGCTATTATACTGTAACCACAATGAAGATGAAAAACGGGTGTCCTACTAATAGGTGGTCTCCCAGTGAGGTTCGGCTATTGGCTTTTGACATCAACGCTGAAGTCTCGAACACCCTAGTATATGTATGTGGATACCTGCACATGCGGTGAGTCAGCAAGAATCTTCTAGAAACATCTCCCTCTGATAGTGGTTGAGATTACCTTTGAAACCTGGCGAAGCATGGTGTAACTATATTTGGAATATTATCAAGGAGCACGTGCGTGTCCCTTACGTAAGTCAAAGTGAGCCAATCAACACCATCTGATTTGCAATCGAAGGTGCTTCGAGTTATGGCCAACGTCTAACTACATCGAACATCCACCTCTTTTTGTCCTTTTACCATGTCCTCAGAAGCAAGCACAGCAGCCGTTGTTCCCATCTCCCTCAATAGCAACAACGGCAACGCGCCAAAACGGCCAGTATGGTCTCTAGAATCCGCGAATGGGGGTATTTCTCCCCCCCTTCAAGCGAAGTGCGACAGACACGGCCGCCAGGGCGGCATGTGTTGCAAGGACCTCAGAGATGACGATGATCGAACGCTCATCGACCCAGATGTAGTCCGCGATGTGTGAGTCTTTCGTCTTTCTCCAGTTCCCCACTCTCGCTTAGTACGACGCCACGCTTTGCTCCAGTGTAATAGGCCTCTCAGATGGCCTCACTGTCCCTTTCGCTCTCACTGCCGGTCTTTCATCCCTGGGAGAGTCCAAGTTGGTCGTCTTGGGTGGCATCGCAGAACTCATTGCAGGTGCCATCTCCATGGGTATTGGTGGCTTTCTTGCATCACAAGCTGAAAGGGACCATTTTCGGTTCTTAAAGCGCCATACTTCCACACGAGTACTCCGTAGCTGTGTTGGAGAAATGGAGAGAGAGGTGTACGCTGTTCTCGGGCCCGTCGGTGTCGACGAGCGAACCTCGCAGGCGGTTACCAAGTGCTTGATGGACGTTGAGTGTGATACGAGCCGGGTAAACAGAGGCTCAGAAGATGAAGAACAACAGCAGCTCAGGTGGAAGAACGATGTCGGACTCACTCCATTTTTACTCAAATTCGGTGAAGGGCTGGGTGCGTACATTGTTCAGCCTAACCTTTATCCCAAGTTCTTAACCAATTTTTCCTGACAGAGGAAGTCCCGACCAAACGGCTTTACATCTCCGCCGTGACAATTGGACTGGGCTACTTGGTGGGCGGGATTATCCCCCTCTTCCCGTACTTCTTCATCAGTCGCGCCCACATTGCTTTGATTTATTCTTGTGTTCTCACTGGTGTCGTCTTGCTGGTCTTTGGCGCCATCAAAGCGCGTGTTACTGGTGCTAGCAATGGTGTAGCAGGATATCTATGGGGAGCGGTGAGTACGCTAATGGTAGGTGGGGCGGCAGCGGCAGCGGCATACGGTATCGTTGCACTCTTGGAAACAGACTCGTGACACTACATAATACTTATATTTTCTTTCTCCCCACCTGTTTGGTCACTAGAGATGTATTTTCCATGTGTTCACTAGGACAAAAATAAGCAAGTTTCGCCTATCAGCGATATGAAAATAGCCCACACGGACTGAAACTCCAGCCCACCATGCAGTCAAACCAACTGTCCTAGCTAAGGAATGAGCTAGAAGTGCGATGTGGGGCCCAAGGAAGGTTCCCCAACTGTCACCACAAGCGAGCACGCGGTGTAGGTTCCATGTTTTGTCGCTTCGCAGTGGGGCCATGTATTCGAGAATGACAGCGATGCCAAAACGATCATCCTTGCGCGAGATGTATTGGAAGCGGCTCTAGCATGTCGATAATCTGCCGCATCAGGGAGCGGAGCCGTGTGAGTGCCTTTGGTTTTCTCCCTACAGTGGCGCTCTCGAGGATTGCACTGTACATGACGTCCAAAAGCCTTTCCCCCTCTCCTAACGACACGCTATCAAGTTGTCGAAGCGTTCCTTGGTTGGCAACGCCTGGTTTGATAGATTCGCAGGCAAGCCAAGACTACTTGAACAGACCATCCACCTTGAGAGTACAGTAGACTATGGCAAAATGCATAATGAGAAATTAGTACCACCATACTTTTTACACTTCCTCCATGATGATGGTGCTAATTTCTCATTATGCATTTTACCATAGTCTATTGTAATGTGTTTGATTTCCCTTCCACTGATGCCTTCGGGACTCAGAGTTCCTCGGACACATACGAGGAAAACCATGCTCAGTGAGGATAGCAGAAATTCACGTGTCGGGTATTGTCCAGAGCAAGAGTGATGTCGGATAATGGGCGTGAGGTGATGAGTATGCAGAAATGAGAAGGGAGAGGAGGAGCCTTCGTCGACTTGAGCAGCGACAGGATGTGCTTTCGCGATGAGTTGGAGCCACTCTCGTCCAACACGTCGATCACCACAATGTTTCGCCGCCATCCCTGCCAAAACATTCGACAAAGGTTCCATTCTCCCATTGTTGCATGACATCGGGAGATAAAAGCACGATCCGAGTCCTCCAACATGCTTGACCCACAGGGCGATTGCGGATTTGACTCTACCCTGAAGCCAGAAGATCCGCGGTGCGTTAACATCGAGGTCGTTGATCCAATCAACGATCGTCTTCAACACTTCTGTTCTCGTTCCCTCCAGGCATGAGTCCAGCGCCGCCTGCATATGCCATGTCGTCCAGGTTCAAGCCCTCGACAACGCGATAGACGTTGATATGAGTGCCGCGTATTGCACGATCGCGGAAATGTCGTCTAAGGCCTTGCTGTGGTCACCGACGGCGGCCTGCGTTTCCAAGTCGTCTCCTTGCGGTGACACCTGGTCAGAATGGTGTTAGAAAACCACTCAGATTGGCACACAGACGATCTTTGTTTTGGAATAAAACGGTGGACCAGTTAAATTCTTCAGCAGAGCCAATTCTCCTTGGGTAATTTCGCTGGATGCCTGCGGTGTCGAAGCGATCTTAGGAGTAAGTGCTGGTAAGGACTCCTATGACTGTAGTTCTGTTAGTTCAAGACGATCTCGGGAGTGTATACATACCAGATCCAACTGAAGTGCCATTGCACAGTGTGCCCTGAATGGGTTTGGTTTTCCAAGTTTCGGCTTCGAGCAACGAATATTGGGCTGATCAGTGATTGTTGCACATGTCGATTTGAATGGTCCGCTGAGCTCCGTAGGGTAAAACACTACCATACACAATCACCACATACAGCTATAACTCGTCATGCTCGCACTTTGGGCAAGGTCTCCGGCCTTTGTGGCTTCCAGCACGCACGCATTACGCTGTTCTGTGCGGTCGTTTACTCTGTCCGCCCCCAGATTTCAAGCTGTCCCTACAGAGAAACCAGTATTAAACAAGGAATTCAAGATTTATCGTTGGGTCAGTAGTAGCTGCTTCGTCTCGGAAGTCCTGCTGACCACGAGACATAATCTAGAACCCCGATGAGCCGGAAAAGCAGCCTACATTGCAGTCCTACACCATTGATCTCAACCAGACGGGACCCATGGTGCATACCTCATGCTCCACTTCTTACTCTTGTTCCTTCACTCACTCTTGACCTCAGATTCTGGATGCACTCATCAAAATTAAAAATGAGGTCGACTCCACACTCACTTTTCGCCGCTCCTGCAGGGAGGGTATCTGTGGCTCCTGCGCGATGAATATTAACGGGCAGAACACGCTCGCATGCTTGTGTCGCATCGACAGGGATTCCAGCAAAGATGACAAGATTTACCCACTCCCACACAGTATGTCACCCGTTTCAGATCTCCACTCTAATGCCCCCTTCAACCCGGTTACCTGTCTAATATACACGCGCTGCAGTGTACATCGTGAAAGACCTTGTCCCTGATCTCACGCTTTTCTACAAGCAATACAAATCTATCAAGCCGTACCTGCAGAATGACAATCCACCTGCACAGGGTGAGTTCCTGCAGAGTCCTGAGGATCGCAAGAAGCTCGACGGCCTTTACGAGTGCATCCTTTGTGCATGTTGTTCAACATCATGCCCATCGTACTGGTGGAACCAGGATGAGTACCTCGGTCCTGCCACGTTGATGCAGGCATATAGGTGGATGGCGGATTCGAGGGTACTTGCTATCTGTTGCGCTTATTGTGGAGACTAACCCATTTTTGACGTAGGATGCATACGGCGCTCAACGCAAGGAGGTTCTCCAGAACGAGATGAGCATGTACCGCTGCCACACCATCTTCAACTGTGCGTACTCTGACCCTGTCTTTTTCCATTGTATTGTATTCATTCTGGTAAATGTCCAGGCGCACGCACGTGTCCAAAGGGCCTCAATCCCGCCGCAGCTATCGCCAAGATCAAGCTTGAGCTGGCGGCTGAGTAGGGGAGTTATTGCTACCTTTCGATTTCCTGTGACATCCGTCTGCATACAGGTAGGCAATATCTCAATATTGATGATGGTATATATTGGAGAGAGTGTAAATGGCTGAAATATGACCGATTTTCCCTTATCCAACCGGCACGCTTGTTGGGCTTCGAATAGCTGAGCGCAGCAAGTTTTCTCGCTCTCCCTATACCAATTCCACAGTTGACTTAGTACGGAAAGCCAGACGGTCACACCCGAGGGTCTATCATAATAGACGTAGCAGTTCGCTGAACTTCTACCAATGACTTTGTAAGACTCTGTCCAGGCTCTGACGGACGGGGTATGAGTATGTGGGTTGAACTTCGAGTGTGAACAGGCAAATGACTATATTTGGAAACACGGACTCTGTCACCCACTCTCCTCCTAGAGGAACGACTATCTTTCTCTACGAAGAGAGTCCGGCTTAGGGAGACTAGTCACTCACCATGGCTGTCGACGAGCTGCACAAGGCATGGGCTAAGCTAGACCAGCTGGAAAGACAGGAAAGATATCTTGTCGAGAGGCTCTCCCACATCCACAAGGAGATTGACGCACAGAAGCTCGAAATCGACGACCTGATCAAGGCAAGACCACCCGCTGTCAATCGTCTCCCCACAGAGCTACTTTCCCAGATTTTCACCCTTTGCATCCCAGACCCAAAATTTCCTGAAAAGCCACTGCATCAGATTGTCGGTGTATCGCGCCGCTGGAGAGATATAGTCTGGAACAATCCCAGCTTCTGGACTTCCATCAAGGTGACACCGGACCAGGGCGAGAAGGGATTGAAGAAGCAATTGGAGAGGAGCCATAAGACTTTGCTGGACATTTGGTTTGACGATTGGCATTATTACCCCATACATGTGGCACATGACAAGCTCTACCCATTACTGGACGCTATTGTTCCACATGCGAACCGCTGGCGCTCCCTTATTATCTCTAACAGCATGGACCCAGACCTCGTGGAATCCATCCTTACGAAGATCAGCCACCTCAGCGTTCCCTTTCTCAGAGAATTCACAATGGACATTTGGGACAATTTCGAAGATCTGCCTTATCCAGACTTCCTTTTACCCACACGTGCTCCCGCTCTTCAACATCTGACCCTCAAATCACCCTTCCAATTGGACAACTTCGTAGCACCCCCCACACTCAAGACGCTGCATATGGCATTTCCAGAAACAGATAATTCCTATCCTGTGATTTCAATGCTTACCCCTGTACAGTCACTGACATCGCTCGAACTCGATGGTGAGAGTACAGGATGGCCACTCAAACGAAACGATCTCCACTTTCCTCTCCTCGAGGAACTTACACTCCGGCTCAGTAGTTCTATGCCGTTTCTAGAAGCAATCGTAGCACCCAAACTTCGATATGCATGGTGCCAGTTCAGTGGTTCCATGGAGTTCAATACCATTGAAGGGAAATTCGGAGATGTCTATGATTTAACTCTTTTATTTTTCGATGAAGTCGACGATCAGAGTGCCGAGTCACTGTGTCGTGCATTTCCAGGGGTACGCCAACTACACTTATCGGTGGACGAGACTTCTTTCTTCATGGCTGGTATTGACGAACCTGGTGTCTTGGAGAGGCGACCTCCTATAGACCAATGGCTGAACCTCGAAACTGTAACCTTCATTGGTCTCAATTGAGAGTGGCTGATACATTGGGAGCTTGACGACGACCCTATCGTAAAGTGGCTCAGAGGTCGACAGGAATCAGGCCTATCACGCTTACGCGTGAGGCTGCACCACTTCCGGGCAGATGAAACCAGATTACTACCCTCAACCTACTGTGCATTACTAGAAAGATACTGCGACTTGGAAATATTTATTTCCCCAACGTAGTCGGTGAGTTCTTTTCCGAATCAGAGCCATATTTTTGTCCTAAGTCTGATCTCAGGCCGCTCGGACAATTTAAGTACCTAATCTTAGATCCAACATCACGAAAAGGTCTGGAGGCCATAGTTTTCTATGGTAGCCTAGCTAACCATGATGTGCAGCTGACTATAATTCACTGAAGTCGAGACACGGGAGAGTGGATTGAGGCAACGATCCATATCGTCATTGCAAGGCGCGTCGAAGTACGCTGAACATAGCATGGCATGTATATCAAGCACATACTTATTAAATTCCAATCAGTACGCCAGTAGAAGGAATAGCTTTTAGAGATACCCTTCTAGAAGAGACCGCCAATGGAAAAGAGGACTAATACGTATTGTATCAGACGTTATCCAGCGCTATGTGCCACGAGAGCTAACAACGTCTGTATTTAGCAATTAGTTAGTCGGTCCACCTGCACCCACGCTGGTATGTGGTTTCAGCAGCGCATTGTATGTTTCTGTGGCGTTCAGAAGCAGAAGCTTTGATTCACTCGTCAGACCATTATTCTTGTACCTGGTGGCGTCCGCAACGAATTTGAAGAGTATGTCTATTGTCAGTATTTGCAAAGGAGAACAAGTGTTTTGTGCAACGCACTGGCAAGAGTCTTGTTAGGGCGTGTGTCATGACAGTATGTGTCTGGGTCTAGATTTCGCTCTCCTCTCCATGGCCTCCCCTTTTCCCACCCATTCCATCTCTCTTTCCTCGCTCATCATCACCTCCTTCCACAGTCCGACAGTGGGCTTAGCCACTTTCCCAACAAGCACAATATACTCCATACTTCTCCCGCTCCCTCTTCACCAACATAAATGACTTCGCTGAGATGAAGACACGACCCCCAAGACTTGTTGCACCAGGCGTTGACAAAGCTGAGGTGCAGAGAGAGGGCGACGATATTGGATAAGGACGGGTCTGAGAAGAGATGGCGGTGGAGTTCGGAGGCATAGAGGATGTTGGCTATGTTGGTCAGGCCATGGTCGCACGCGGGGCCATTGAGGTCCTCGATCGTCCGAATACGAGGTATGCTTTTCATGGCTCTGTGTCCCTCAGGTGAAAGCTATTCTACTCCATTCCACTACGCCACGCTTCACGCACACGTCCGTGTATCAACCATAACGAGACGACGATGACTTGCTGCTGATTGAGATGACCACGACCTTGGTGGCTAAACGTTTCGTCAACAACATTTCCCCTGTCGCACTGAGACTAGGCATCAATGCCGCCACGGACATGCAGGGACACGACCGACGGGAATAGGTCTGAATGCGGGCGCTAGCACACTTGTTCCGGTCCGTAAGATTCTGGCCATCTTGCATTCTCACATCCCTGCGTAGTGTGTATGAATAACTACGCCCATGCACCGTCCACATCGAACGAAATCCCTCGAGGAGTCGCACAAGACACTGCCACGTTCCGCCCATCCACATGCGCCATGTCCGTCGCAAGTCCAATCTACATGTGCAAACGTCACACCACACAGCAAAATGATCGTACGAGACATACTATCTGTGCAGGTATTTATATTACCACGTCTAATATATTTCTTATGGACTGCACAAAATGGCACTGATACAAAGCAAGGTCATGATGCAGTTGTGTCCAGACACCAGGTATTGAGATCTGTCCGAATATCCCCGCTACTGTGTGTGTGTGTGGCCAAAACCCAGACGTCGACGAACTTGAAAGCTTGACAATTGACCAACATGATCACTGCAACGAATGTCAGATTAGCAATGAATGTCCCCACAGGTGTCTGACTAGGACTCTCCATGGAGACTCAATCAACTGTCCCCATGGTGTGGCGTAGTGACCTGCACGGAAGCTGATCTATTTGCAATGTGCATGTTGCCTACCACGGACTTGAATACGAAGAGGCAAAGGATCCTGCATAATGCTTGAAAACAGTTGAAAACACGCCAGTATATAGAACACGACTTACTATCCATCCTTGTACCGAGACGGCTGTTGAGAAGAGGCCAGCGGAGGCTCCTCTGTTCAAAGATGTTCGAAGTTAAGAGCCTCCAAAGCACGTGCGTGCTAGCCTATCTTTATTCGACGTGAACACCCCTGTCAGTGCGCCAGCCAATGAGTGCTAAGCGTCGGTCGCCAGTGTCTGGCTTATAACTTCGGTGTTACATATCCACCCCATCTTGCTTGTTTACGATTTTAGAGGAACGACTCTTCTTCCTCTATCAGGTTTTGGCTTGGAGGGACTACTCGTTTGCGATGTCTTCAGAAACAGGCTGGGCAACTGCTGTTTCTATTTCCCTTAATAGTGATCCAGCCACCGAGCCAAAACCGCCAGTATGGTCTCTCGAGCCCCCACATAGAGCCACGTCTCCCTCCATCCAAGAAAAGTGCGACAGGAACAACCGCCTGGGCGGCAGATGTTGCAAGGAACTCAAAGAAGACGATCGGCGACACCTCATCGACCCAGATGTAGTCCGCGATGTGTGAGTTTTTCGTATTTCCCCAGTTTCTCATTCCTCCTTACTACGCCATCCCTTGGTCTAGCATCATTGGCCTGTCAGACGGCCTCACCGTTCCTTTCGCTCTCACCGCCGGCCTTTCATCCCTGGGAGAGTCCAGGCTGGTCGTCCTGGGTGGCATTGCAGAACTCATTGCAGGCGCCATCTCCATGGGTATCGGTGGTTTCCTTGCGTCACAAGCTGAAAGGGACCATTTTCGGTTCTTAAAGCGACATACTTCCGCACGGGTACTCCGAAGCTGTGTTGGAGAAATAGAGAGAGAGGTGTATGGCATTCTCGGGCCCGTCGGTGTTGACGAGCGAACCGCACAGGCAGTCGCCAGGTGTTTGCTGAATGCCGAGTGCGATACGAGTAGGTCAGGTGCAAGCGGAGGTTCAGAAGATGAAGAGCAACAGCAGCTCATAGAGAAGGGAGACGTCGGCGTCACTCCATTCCTGCTCAAATTCGGTGAAGGTCTTGGTGCGTAGGATCGTTTCTTTGCTTAACATGTTATCCGAAACCATTACTCCACAGAGGAAGTGCCAACCAAACGGCTTTATATTTCTGCCGTAACAATAGGACTCGGATACTTGGTCGGTGGCATCGTTCCCCTCATCCCGTACTTCTTCATCAGTCGCGCACACATTGCTTTACTTTATTCCTGTGTTCTCACTGGTGCAGTCTTGCTGGCTTTTGGTGCAATCAAAGCCCGTGTTACTGGCGCCGGCAATGACCTAGCAGGATACCTATGGGGAGCGGTGAGTACGTTAGTAGTTGGCGGGGCAGCAGCAGCAGCAGCATATACCATCGTTGCTATCTTGGAATCGAAACCATGATACCCGTATATTTTCTTTAGGGATGTACATTGCACTATTGGAAACGGGATCGCGATGCACTTTATTTCTTCTGCACCATCTGGTCACCGGGATGTGTTCGCTGGAAAATAAATACCGTAGTAGATGTTCTTACTGCTCATAACTCCAAAGGAGGACCCCTAGTAATATACCATCTACATACTAAAACAGTCTGCTTGAGCTCCACCCTCCCTCTGTCGAATAGTCAAGACTGAGTAAACACTGTAAGCTAGTCATTGAGGCTAGGCTCCCGCCCTATTGACCGAAACACTTGAGTGACTCAAGTGTGGTTCCATTCCTTCATTTCTGAAAGCTCTGCAAACCTGAACAACTTCTTTTGCTCTTACCAGATTCACACCACAACACACCATCCTGCACCTGCCCACCCTGCCACGAATGGCAAGAATCTTATGACTGCCCCAAGCCATATAAATGTCGGGAAACTGCCAAGAAAACTATGGCACACCCGCCAGCCAAATGGCACCCGAGGTTCTAACCTAAGCAGCCTCTACCCGACTTCCCCAAATCTACCATCAATGCAAACAGAAGCGCATTCAGACAGAAAGAGGCTCTCACTATTGACCCAGCGTGCACAACTAAAGGGGCGTATGACAACGCCTTCAAGGTCCTACCCCCAAGGACGACAAACAGAGCACTGTACCTGTATGCAAATCACAACTAGCCACATCTCCAGACACGAACCTAGTGCTTACAATTCATGGCCCATATTCAATTAATGAGACTTTACCTCCACAGGCGGAGCGTTCTTCGCACCGAATGGCGAGAGAACTATTGCCCTGCGTGTCTCAGGTGAGGAGGGATAGTGGAATCCTAGGAGCGCTCAGCCTTGGCGATCGACGCAATCTGACAACGAACACATGAATACTTGACCTTACATATGACACACGATTCACTGGAAATCGAGATGTGAGTGGGCCGTATCAAGAGGAAGCAACGACAAGCAGCACTCGACAGATGAAATGCACAACAATTGACCCCAAACCATGAATATACTCACCTAAGGCATGACAGGCGAGTAACCAGTGTTTCTAAGTCAGCGAGCTCTGGAAGCTGAAAAGCTTGGAGTGGAATTTTGTTGCGCGGGGAAAACTCCCGCATCTGGGAGTCAGGGATTTTGGTGGGTATTACACCTCGCCGCCGTCGAGGGCGAGAAAGGTAACTTTCATGCGAGGTGAGGAGTCCCACACTGCCAACATGGCGTGCATAAAGCATTTCTCATGGGCGAGTAACTACTATCTAAGGGGGAAACTCCCGCTCTTCGCAATGCCACTCGGCTGATTTGGTTAGCTGCTGAGTGCGCGTATACGCCCACCAAAAAATATGAAATATAAAACCGTCTTGCAGGCTGAAAGTTGAACTTGAAGTGCCTCACCGCATATGTAGAGAACGATGGTGCGAATCCTAGGTGAGTTGAGAGGGAGGATGTAGCTGCTCAGACCTTGAGCCTTGCCTCTGTCGTGCAGGCACATGGTGAAATCGATTCGTTGGCAATTCGAAGACCTCCAACACTTCCTCTAGTGAGACATCGCGTACATTCCAAACGGGGACAGTCCATGAAAATTAGGGATGTGTACTCGACACCGGTACTTACCGTGAATTGCGACGTGCCAATGTCATTGTCATGATAGTTGGCCCGTGAAGGTGACCAGCCAAATCATTTCGCAGCACTTGTAGAATACTACGATGTCGCTCCACCGATAGGATCGGAGTGAACATATCTGTAGGTCGGGCGAGTCGGATGGCAACGTCTGTTATTACGTGACAGCCAAGCACACATGCTTGGAGGACCCCATGGATGCACTGCGACCCCCTGGCACCGCAATTTATGGGTCGGGGTACTCTCGGTAGCCCGTCAAAGGCTCAAGCCAACTTGGCTGGCTCGTGGAACTTTTTGTTTTGTCACTGAACTCCATATCTGATTCCATCCGAAAGGTTTCGAGTGGAGAAAGTGGACGGTGAACTCAAATTCTAGGGGGTGAGAAGGGTCTAATTCGCCATTGGAGGCCGGTCGTCTGTGGGGCGGGTACAAACTGCCACTCCTCAAGTGATACTCTCCAGTCGCCCACTTGAAGTCTCCACGAATGCTGGGACAGACTTCTCGCTCACGAGTGAACAAAGCTGAATTCGAAGTTATATATGAAATAGCAAATGCCCAACAGTTCTGGTCAGGTGCGCTCAAACAAGTTTTGCATCACGCTTGGTATCTCACATTGTTATCATTGCCAGAGCTGGACGATCTCCTTCAGCTCCCAGCTGATACTGCCGCTGTTACGCTCTCCTTGCTCGATACCACTCTTAGGAGGTTCGTGTCTTTATGCGCATCTTATCATCGTCAGTCCTTTCGGTTCCTATTTTCCCGAAATCCGACTATTAACGCCTTACTATTCAATGATCAGAACAATATCTGCAGAGCCCACTGCAACTGGAACATGCTTGCCAACAACTCCTAGCGTCGGAGCTATTTAAGTTCCACTCCCAGCGGATGTGCAAGCTAATCATCGAAGATGCACAATTTGTGAGTCGCCTCGTGGCATCACGTCCACCTACACTCACCATCGTTGCGCATAGGAAACCGATCCTCACGTACAGCTCATATTATATAACATCCTTCTGCATTTCGGACGCCGGGAAGACACCTTTCTCCGTTCTTACGAGCGCTGGAAACCACTAATACCACTCTTGATGGATCACACTCTCGTCGATATTGACCTCGAAAATGAATTTTCGAATCTCACCCCTGGTTCCTCATATGCGGGGAGTTCGCGACACAGTACTGTGATGGGTCCTGTGACCATCGAAGCTAAATTGAGGTGTCTTAGTGTCCAGTTACTCTACGAGGTGTGTCGAGTGCAAAAAGAAATGTCTTATCAAGAACTATGTTCGTTTTTGTTAATACTTCTTTTCGTGTTCCGACCAGCTGACTCCTCGAGTTAGGCGTTTTCACTGACGCATTCATAGACAACTTATTTGAGGCCGTGGAGCAGACCAGGTTCATACTAGATGAAACTTTCAATTATTCGGTTATCAAGCTTTTGGTAAATATCACCCTCACGGTGCATCATACTTTGCTAAGCATTCTCCAGCTCGCCCTCAATGAGCAGTTCATGGTCGCAGGGACCAAGCACAAAAAGTCCACAGAATCTGGGGAGCCAGCGGACTCTTGTAATCGAGTATTGGCCGTGTTGAAGTCTCGTCTTGGATCCAGTAAAACATTCGGTGAGAACATGATTTTCATGCTGAACCGTGCATGTACGTTCCCATTAGCTCCCGTATGGCAGACATGTCTGATCGATTCGATTAGCACATTCAGCCGAAGATCGTTCCATGCAGCTCCTCGTGTTGAAATTACTCTATCTACTTTTCACTTCTAGAAGTACTTCCGAATTTTTCTACACCAATGATCTTCGCGTTCTTGTGGATGTCTTTCTGCGTCAATTTGGCGAACTTGACGGAGAGTGTGAATCCGTGAGTATTCTTTGGTTGTACAGTGGTCTATTCCTCAAGCGTTCCGATCGTTCTTAGCTGCTGCATACGTATCTTCGCGTGTTACATCCCCTTCTCACAAGAACGCAACTTCGGAATATTCCTTACAAGCGGCCTCAAATAGTCATGGCCTTGGAGACGCTGATCCGGCCGTCGCAATTTCGCGAAGTCAAAAAGGACACAAAACGTTTAGTTCAGCGGTGTCTCAGCGACGACCGGTGTGTCCAACTGCGAGGGACGACAATCGATCAGGTCATGGCGCAAGATACATTTCACCAGGAGAGCCTGAGTCAGGAGGTTCTTGCATCAACATCGCGAGAAACATCACAACCACTGTCAGCCACAATAGAGCGCTCGTCGAGTATTTCCAACTCAAAACTCAAAGCTAGCCGTAGCTTTGATAACTTGAAGGCTACTCTTTCTCCACGGACCGGATCGTTTAGAAGGCCAAGTGTGGAGAGTACCGGGAGCTTTGGCGGTCCTCCTACGGCCACAACAGCTGCACCCAGGAGACCTTCAAAGTCAGGATCTTTGGACAACGGGACATTCCCTTCGCATCAATATACAGGTCTCCACAACAAGCTTCCGCCATCACCGGGAGCAGTTAGTCTCCCTTCAAACTCCGCTATAACAACTCAAAAGAAATCCCGTAGACCACCGCCACCGCCACCGAAAAGACGAACTGCTACTATAGGTGTGACCAACGGTGGGGCCATTATGACTACGATTGCAAGCTCTTCGTCTGCGGCGCTGCAGAAGCTTGACAACCGTAGGTGACTGATTTAACGAACCAAGGGGGCGCTACGACGCGGGCACGGATATCCTAACCAATAATCTACGTCTTTACACAATATTTTCACGATTTCATTTATACAAACCGATTTCGCATAGCAGTGACTCGTCCATGGTTGACCGATTCATTCTATCTTCGGTGGTACACTCATGTTCGTCTGGTTACACCGTGTAAGATAATAGGCTGAGGCAGCCCATTCATTCGATCGCAGTCTGTTGCATAGCACCCGCCCTGTGCACCTTTTTTTGCTTGTTTTTCAAACCATTTTGATTCTAATTCCCCAACACAAAGCGTGACAGACATTCAAACCTAATTTATGCCCCAAGTTCTATTATCTTATCACGGGGACCAGTGGTTTTGATTGTCCCCGCGCGAGGTAACAAACCGCTCAGTTGAAGTTTGCGTGAAGACGGCACAGATTTGTGTCTATGCCCATTGCCCTGGATGCAAAGTAAAATGGGATGGTCCAACTTCAATTTCTCGACAGTGAGCCGATAACCCTAGGTCACCATGAACCTTGGCTGATGAGGGAAACAACACCCACTACATATTATCCCCAATGGTCCCGCAAGGGATGGGAGCCACGACCGACTAGGCCATGCTGATCCGGATGCTGCAGGTTATGACCTGGCTGCTATCGAGTTCACAAGTATTTAGCAGCAGTATCGAGAATGATAGGCAGAGAGGGACTAGGTCAGTGTTTGAAGTACCAGTGGCCCGCCAGAAAGCCAGCTACTACCCACAGGGAAAAAACACCCTAGGCCCACATACATTGATTTTGTTGTGGATTTTTCCGATAGAAATTCACCTATGCAATTGGACGTAGCCTCCACTGTTCCTGGTCACAAGGCTTGCGAGGGATCCTAATCGACACGCAGTTCTGCTTTCCCCATATGCATGACAGCATGACGTTTTTCGGGGCCCGAGAATTCCAATTTCGAGAGACAGGTGATCCCACTCCAAGTAGGGATAGAACCCACCGTTTAACAAGCCGTTGAAACTATTACAGTCGCGTAAAGCGGAAATGAACATGGGATTGAATGGTGTTGGGTTGAAGCAACCTCTCCCGCACTAATGATAGGATGAGATGGATATTCAAGTACACTTACCAGTGAGCGTAGAATGAGGCGAAAAGGATTGTTTTGTATTCAAACAAGGCACCCACCTACTAGTTAGCAACTATGGCCCGTGTGTACAGCACCTCAAATGGACGACAATTATAAATTACATAAAGTTGAGGTCCCCGGCCCGGCGAATTCGTTCCACGACCCATATGTACTTGGAACAAGGTTACCCATTGAATGAGATGACCATGTGGGGATACCAAGTTGCAAGTTAGTCACCGTTTGTCGTAAAACCTCGCTTCTATCCAATCAGAGTCCCCTGAGCATTCACAAGCGCATCGAGGCAGGCAGCATGGTCTCGTCATGGAAGCCTGTGGCTCGAAGGATAAAAGGGAGACCAGCAACACACAACTCGTCAGACTTCACTCATCATCCTCGACATGGGAGACAACTGTCAGGTCAACAGCAATATCTACATGTTCTCGATTAGCGAGATATCTGGCCTCGTCTGTTGCGGCCAACCTCCTTCCCAGCCATTCGTTGTGGGTAACCGGCCCATGGGCAGAGCAGTAGTACGTGTTGTCTCCTAGTATTGGTCTTGTGTTTCAAGTAACCTGGGGTTATTATTAGCTCCGTGTCCAGAAACAAGACGGACCGCCTGATTGTACCTATGTGATCTCGTGGGGCCCGGGGAACTACGTCCAGAATGTGGACACCAATGTTTTCATTGTCACTGACCCCGAAACTCCTAGCGAATGGATCATTACCCCACGCGGCAACGACCAGTACACGTAAGACTTCTACGGCTACGAGCGTTCAACAGATTTAAATTCCTGACATTTTCCCGACAGCATTGTGCTTAAGGACACTACTCTTGCATGGACTGATCCCGGAGGTTCCGGAGGGTGTGAACGCCAGGTAAAATCCACTAACTAGTCTTTGTTGTCAATGGGATATTAATATTTCATGGCACCCTTCAGCTCCACCTGACTGAGTTGGACCCTATTCGCCCGGAGGTGCTGTTCAAAATAGGGTCTGCTCCCGGTTCTGCGGAGCCAGGGACAGTAACTGTCGTGTTCACAGCCAACAAAATGGCACGATCATGATGGCAGGCACCTTGTTTACCGAGTAGGCGTACGAAAACTGAGACGAAGCTATGATAATGTGGATTACGAGGAAATCATAAACAAGGGAGTAAGGAAGTAAGGAAGTGCTGACTGTGTCAGCAGAAACCTCGCTTGATACTTGCAGAACGCAATAGGTAGATCAGTGCAAGGAGGTATGTACTAAAACCTGATTCATGGAGTACAATAAATCAACTTGGTATTTTGTAGCTACTATGTATATCCAATGTTATTGATCCTAAGGCTATGGTGGTTGCAAAATGACATTGTTGTCGTCGTCACTATAAAGGTGGCGTGGAGGGTACTGACCGTCTGTGTGGGTGTCAATGCAATTGTGGGGATGGCTGTCGGCATAGGGTCCTGGAGCGCCAGTGGGAGGTCGTCGTTGCGCCTCTGGCTGCACATTGGTAGTGGAAGTGGAAGTTGGGATGACCATCGTCGTTATCGTGTGGAGGTGCCAATGGGGGGTCGTTGTCGTTGCACCGCTGGCTGCACATCGGTAGTAGTGGAGGTGGCCGTTATTGTCATATTCATCTTGTTGTGGATTGTTCTGTTAGAAATTCACCTATGCATTAGATTGGACTAGCCTCCACTCCTGGTCACAAGGCTTGCGAGGGGTCCTACTAATACTAATAGACACGCAGTTCTACAATTTCGAGACACAGGTAATCCGAAATCATGGTGAATGTCACTTGGGGATAGAACTTACATACCATTTAACAAGCCGTTGAAACAGGCTCCTATTACAGTCGCGTAAAGCGGAAATGAACATGTAATTGATCAGCGTGTTGGGTTGAAGCAATCTCTCCCACACTAATGATAGGGTGGGATAGGTATTCAAATACACTTTCCAGTGAGCATAGAATGAGGCAAAAGGCATTGTTTTGTATTCGAAGGGAATCAAACAAAGGACCCACCTGGCTAGTTGTGTACTAGCCAGGTGGGTCCTTTGTTGTATACACCGCTCAAATAGACAACAATTACTGAGGTCTCTGGACGAATTTGTTCCACGAGGCACCCATGTCCGATAAAGGTGCATGATGTTGTAGTCAGCATAGCTTTGCTGGGAACGACCTGACCTCTTCTTCGCAGGCAGCCAGTTGACTGGATATCATCATGAAATGACGTAATTGCAGCAGCGACGACGTCCTTTCTCATCGTTTTCGCGTCGTGGGAACCCGGTTTATCCCCAAATTCCATCATAGTCCTTACTACCACTCAAAACTGGACTCGGCGATTCCCCGAGCTCCTGCAAAGCACTGCTTGGATGCTGCTCAAATTTGTGTTCATTATGCAAGTATTTCGTTAAAATAGGAAGCAACACGGTTGGCACGATGCACAAATCGAACTTCTGGGTCATCTACTAGCATATTACTACTTCGGCTGGTCAGCTGGCAATTCGCGGTATGATCGATCGATGGCCCCCGCAGTTAACCCCGGACAGAACATATTCCCCATTTACAGCCCCAGACTATCTGCGCAAGCAACAAGCGGGAATGGCTGTTTATGTAACAGTCTCTTGTACTTGACGTGGCCCTCTCAGTACCCCTCAGGGGTCTAAGCTAGTGCAAAAGGGGCAGAAATGGCGAGTTGGTGAGTGGTAGTTGAAGCACCCGTGATCTGAAAAGCTCCGTTCTGACGCTTAATTGAATTACTGTGCTGTACGTACTCTCAGCTAACTCCTTGTCTCACCCAAGAGCTCACCGAAATATTCGAAAGTTTAGCGTAACTGGGGGCTCTCTCAGATGGGCCTGTCACTTTTGAATACTGGATCTGATTGGCCAATATTCCTCTATTTGGCGTGAGGCATACAGAAACCTTCAGCCAGGTTTGTGTCGTCAAACACTCGATTCGACAGGTAAGTTCTGTCCGACCTTCCACCGTGCATGGATTCTCTGTCATAGCAAACTTTAGCGCAATGTCATTTTGCAAGAGGACTCTCGGGTCCCTTATCTCATGCCATCACGATCCATGGGAAACGATTGGATCCAGACTCACCTATCGCGTACACAATCCGGCTCCTCCACGAATCTTGTGACCAGGACTGATCCAATTTGGTGGTGGATGAGAATCTCGAATCGTTAGAGCAAAGTTATCCACAATGGGATGATCGTGTGGGGATACCAAGTTGCAAAATAGTCACCGTTTGTCGTAAAACATCGCTTCTATCTAATCAGGAATCCCCTGAGCATTCACAAGCGCATCGAGGCAGGCAGCGTGGTCTCGTCATGGAAGCCTGTGGCTCGAAGGATAAAAGGGAGACCAGCAACCCACAACTCGTCAGATTTCACTCATTATCTTCAACATGGGAGACAACTGTCAAGTCAACAGCAATATTTACACATTCTCGACTGGCGGGATATCCAATGGCCTCATCGGTTGCGGCCAACCTCCTTCCCAGCCATTCGTTGTGGGTAACCAGTCCATGGGCAGCGCAGTAGTATGTGGTGTCTCAATTATCGGTCTTGTGTTCCAAGTAACCTAGGGTTATTAGCTCTATGTCCAGAAACAAGATGGACCACCTGATTGTACTTACGTGATCACGTGGGGCAAGGGGAACTACGTCCAGAATGTGGACACCAATGTTTTCATTGTCACTGACCCCGAAACTCCTAGCGAATGGGTCATTACCCCACGCGACAACGACCAGTACACGTAAGACTTCTACGGCTACGAGCGTTCAACAGATTTAAATTCCTGACACTTTCCCTGACAGCGTTGTGCTTAAGGACACTACTCTTGCATGGACTGATCCCGGAGGTTCCGGAGGGTGTGAACGCCAGGTGAAATCCACTACTAGTCTCTATCGTCTATGGGATGTTAATATTTCATGGCGTCCTTCAGCTCCACCTGACTGAGTTGGATCCAATTCGCCCCGAGGTGCTGTTCCAAATCTGGTCTGCTCCCGTTAGTGCGGAACAAGGGACAGTAATCAACAAGGCCGGGTGAAAATCTCATCATTTCTGTGTCTGCAGTGTACGTTACGTATAAACCGTTGGGTGTATCGGATCAGTGCGTTGTCTGTTGTTCTTTGTACTAGTATGAAAATTCAGGGGCTTGAGAATTGTTGAAATGGCGTCAATTATGTGTACGGCATAGAACGGGTGTCTCCTATCGATTCGAGTCTTTGGTGTGCCTAGGGGAAACTACCAAGTGTATGAATCCATCCACAAGTTCGGTGCTGTAACATTCAAAAGTGTTAGAATTTGTGTGCTGAGGATCGCTGGGGGACCAGTCCTCAGGGTCCAAACGTGATGGGGGTATTACCAATATTATCCGTATCTCGAAGCGATATATCAAAAGCGAATTATAAGGATGGTACCGACAAGTTGACCTTCAAATGAGTGATACTATGAGCGGCCGGCGACTTAGCGATCTGACGGTAAAACACCAAATATAGGCATATATATATGGAATGTGAAGTCATTTACCACTGTACCAGTACGATATCATATTTGGACCGTTCACGACTTACTCCCACTCGAGCAACGGTTGGATTTCCCCGGGCTCATCCACCGTCATGTCTTCGACTGCAGGACCTTCGATAAACAAGCGGCGAAAGCAGAAAAGAAGTGCAAGACCACCTCTGCGGCCACACAAACTCAAAAAGATTTCTGAAAAACAGGAGCTCGAGGAACTCGATGCAGCAGCAATGCAATTCGTGAGCACGAGAGTCACATCCGAAATATGCGAGAACCACACCGACATTCGCATCTGAATATTACAGGAGCCCCCGGAAGGCTTGCACGCTTTCGTCGATCTGCCCATATCCAACTACACGAAACGCGGTACGAAGACATTTACGAAGAGGAATACGGGAGATTTACTAGTATTCTATCAGGTTTGAAGAAGTGCTCTTTTGTCAAAATGACGGATATCCAAGCATCGAGTATACCCGTATCCCTCAAGGGCAAAGACGTGCTAGGTGCGGCTCGTACCGGTAGCGGGAAAACGCTTGCGTTCCTCATCCCAACACTCGAGATCCTCCATCGCCGGAGATGGGGACCGCAGGACGGGCTTGGAGCGTTGATAATCTCGCCGACACGCGAACTCGTGAGTTTTTACCGTTTTTTTCCCCTCAGTCTTCCGGGTCTGCTATGGCATTTTACCTAGGCAGTTCAAATATTTGAGGTCCTACGGTCAATCGGGTGTTACCACAACTTTTCCGCAGGGTTGGTCATCGGAGGAAAGAATCTCAAGGACGAGCGCGAGCGGCTGTCTAGAATGAATATACTGGTGGCAACCCCTGGACGGCTCCTGCAACATATGGATCAGACATTCGGTTTCGAGTGCGATAACCTTCAGCTTATGAGTAAGTTTGTTGTCGAGAGCTCATGTTAGCGGAATGTGACACGGAACACTAGTCCTCGATGAAGCAGACCGCATACTTGACATGGGCTTCGCACGGACGTTATCTGCGCTTCTCTCGCACCTTCCAAAATCCCGTCAAACTCTTCTTTTCTCTGCTACCCAAACCCAGTCCGTCGCGCAGCTAGCACGTCTCAGCCTGAAAGATCCGGTCTCCATTGGTATTGGTAGTGAAGAGAGCAAGATAGATACTCCTGAGACACTGACTCAATACTACAATATCTGCGACCTTGACAAAAAGCTCGACGTTCTTTGGTCTTTCGTCAAGATGCACCTTCAATCTAAGGTTCTCGTCTTTCTGTCGAGTGGAAAGCAAGTCCGTTTCGTCTATGAATCTTTCCGTAGGATGCAACCTGGCATCCCTTTACTTCACCTGCATGGGAAGCAGAAACAATCCGCTAGGCTAGCGATGTACACTCGATTTACTTCATCGCAACACGCCGTTCTATTTGCCACTGACATCGCAGCTCGTGGTCTAGACTTTCCCTCCGTGGACTGGGTCGTGCAAGTAGATGCACCCGAGGATGCTGAGACATATATTCATCGTGTCGGCCGGACGGCACGGTACGATAGTTCTGGGAAAGGTCTCCTACTTCTCCTTCCAAGCGAAGAGGAGGGCATGTTGGCCGCTCTTCGGAACAAAGGGGTCAAGATCGAGCACATCAAGATCAAAGCTAGCAAGACGCGCAGCATTCAAAATGACTTGCAAAAGCTTGCATTCCAAGACCCTGAGATCAAGTACCTCGGGCAACGTGTAGGTTAGCTCCGCGTACCGTCTTCCTCCACGTGGCTCACGTCGACCCCAAAGGCTTTCGTGTCGTATGTTCGCTCTGTGCACCTCCACAAGGACAAGGCGATATTCAAAGTTCACGAACTTCCTGTGGAGGAATTCGCCGCATCTCTGGGTTTACCTGGAACGCCTAAAATCAAATTCCTAAGCAGGGAACAAACCAAGGGTCGGAAGAATGCGTCCCGGACAGTGGCTGCCCTTCAAGCCGAAATCGATTCTGAAAAGAAAGATGGCGTCGAGGAAAGTGCAAGCGATTTGGGCTCTGACGAAAGCGAGACCGCTGAAACTTCAGGCGAGGAACGCAATGATGAAGAATTGCCATCTCGGGTCTGTTTCACGTCCTCCGATGCTATCATTGTTTGCTTACTTTGGAATATGGTAGCCCTCCGTTCGTACGAAATATGACCGAATGTTTGGTCGCAAAAATCAGAACATCCTTTCGGAGCACTATGCTAAAATGATTGATCATGGTGACGCGAGTGACGAGGACTTCATCACGTTGAAGCGCGCTGATCATGATTTACCGGAGTCAAAGGAGCATGTGGAACACGATGTTGAGGATTTGTCAAAGCGCAAGCTCAAGTTGTCGCGAACGAAGCGTATGGTCGCGAAATACGGGCAGCTCGGGCAAAAGCTGATCTTCGACGATGACGGGAATGCGCACGAGGTATACGAAATGGTTGACCCGCAGGAGTTCTACAAACATGGGATAGATTCTGTCAAGGAGGCTGGGAGGAAATTCGCAGAGGGAGAGAAAGGGAAACTGAAGGAGGCTGATGCCGTGGACAAGGAAGTGGCCAAGGAGAAAAAGAAAGAGAAAAAACGAAAGCGCAAGGAGCGCGAGAAAGGGGTAAGTTGATAGGCATACCTTGGCATTTGTCTCTGCACTGACACGCATGTACGAATAGTCTCGCGACCAAGAAGAGGGAGCGAATGGAGCCGTTGTTGCGCCGTTGTCGGATGACGATGGCTACGTCAGCCCTGATTTCGACCTGCCCTCGGGGAGTGAATCTAATGTGGAGCCTGCTCCAAAGCGTCCCAAGGGCTCTTCCCGACCGCACCTCCAGAACTTGGAAGACGAAGAAGCGCTTGCCTTGCGTTTCCTGCGGAATCGGTGAGGTACCCATCTCCCATCATACTTCTACTGTAGGTAAAAACATGGTTATTTTACATTTTGCTATGATTCTGTTGCACATTATATCTGAGCAACACAGAGTCTTTACGGGTAACATGACTGAACGAGCGCCAGTGCTCTATGTACTATATTTCTATCGTCTTGAAAAGTCAGCGTTTTCAAGGCCTCGTCTGAGGCAATAAATTCTGAGCGGTAGTTCTCTGAAGCCGTCTGCGTGCCCTCTTCCTTCTCGCCGTTTACAATCGTCAAGTACCACCAGATGATCTTTGTCCCATTTTGGTCTCTGAGGGTGACAGCAAAAGGCTCCATGGCGCCTTGCATGGCACGCGGCTTGTCCACCATGTTGGCGTTTGGTGGAGGAGCCCTTGTCATCATCGCGCAGGGTAAGAGCTTGCAGGGGTATCCGGTTTCTTCGTATGTTTCCCGGACAGCGGCGTCCTCCGTGGTTTCGCCACAATCCTTGCGTCCTTTTGGTAGAACGAAGATATGACGTACGGGATCGTGTAGAACACATATCTGCCACTGGTCCTCGGCGTCTCTGCGAAACAGGACGGATCCTGCACAGATGACGAATGCTTCGCTGAAATGGACAACGGACGGCTTTGGCCAAGCTAAACCATCCATCGTTGATGCAGCGGCGGAGGTCTGAAAGTCTACATTATGGGTAAATGCGTTCAGCGATTGATGATCGAATCCCTTACATGATGTACGACGACTGAGTGTGCGACACGTGGGAACCTACGGCCCAGTCCTGCTCCGTCCCCCGGGTTCCCGAACCGGAAACTTGCTCCGAAGATAATCTCCTCGGACTTCATCGGGACAAGAAATCTAAGTTAGGTTTTGAGTGCACGAAAAGGTCACGCAATGAACTTCCCTTGAGTGATTTCTCTCCCTTTTAGTGGTCCTCCATCGCACGTTCGCTGGGGGGAAGCAGTTGGCGCCCGTGAACGACCTCCAGTGTGGGGGTTGACTTGGTTCACTGCCCGAAAGTGTCCCGTTCAGGGTGATGCGGACCAGCTGTCGACGGCGTGCAAGCCAGGCTCCGTGCGAAAGAAACGTTGGATGCATGCGGCACGGAACTACAAGGCCGACGAGGCAGAAACGCTGGAGCTCAGAGACTTGGCCGCACCCACCGCATCCACTCTCCCCACAGACGACGCAACTCACTCGCCCACCATGGCCTTAGACATCGAGCGTCTGGACAGCCGCGGATGCCGTTTCGATGGAGGTACAAGTCCACCACAAGGTAGGGATCGACCCGCAAAGGGACGCGGTGTGTTGACTGCTATGAAGGATATCCCAACCTGGGGCTTGGAATCAAGCAGCACCCTCACACGCAAGAAGCTCACCAGCACCTGTCGCGGTGGTCACTTGTCCATCTCTGCATCGCATACTCATGGTTCTTGCACAACAGGTGAAAGACGCCCGTTATTCAAGCTCGGTTTGTCGTTCTTCCTTTTCGGGCTCATCAACAACGGTGCATACTCCATCCCCATCTGTATGTCCACCGTTAAACTAGCCCCTCTGCAGTACTTTACGTGATTATCCTCTCCGCTGCACTTGACCTTGTGCCCCCATCCACCCCAAAGGGTGTCATTGCCTTCTGCAATATCGCTCCATCTCTGCTAGCGAAGCTCGCATGGCCGTACTTTTTGAAGGGAAAAATTAGATATACCAAGCGCATCCTTGGATGTTGCATTCTTAGTTTCATCGGTATGCTGGTAAGCGCACATGGCCCCGCACCCTCAGCAAGCATTCACGATACCTCCAAAGGGCGTTGCATTCCATGAAACCTTGTTATCACGACTACTCGGAATTTCCCTGGCTTCTTTTTCCTCTGGCAAGCTACGTTTCTCACAGTTAATTGTTGATGCTAAGACGATGCAGGCCTTGGTGAAATCACCTTCCTACAATTATCAACCACATACAGTCCAGTCAGTATCGGCGGTCACAGCGTTGGGTAAGTGAGGGATGAAATCCCGTGGTTCGCATTGACCTGAAAGCCTCCAAGTTATTTTGCATCTGGAACGGGTGCTGCTGGTCTCGTCGGTGCCTTTTTGTGGTGGGAACTACGTGGGTTGGGAGTCCAGACTGGCGTTGGAATTTCATCTGTAAGTAGTCCGTCCATAACAAAAGTTGGTAATCTGACATCTGCCAAAGGTATTACCGTTTGTTTTACCTCTCACTTATTTCCTCTTGCTCCCACGTCCATCTATGTTTACGGATTGCGCATCATCCTTTTCCGTTTACACCGCACTCCCTGTCGACGATCCCGAAGTATCGACGATAAATACATCGGAAGCATCCACCCTCCTTGGCAATGAGACTAAATCCGCTCCTTCCTTGACCGCTGCAGATAAATGGAGACTCCTGAAACCGATGATATTCAAGTACATGCTCCCATTATGTAAGTCTTTACGGTTCTTTTATACACACCAGCTGATAGGATTGGGTAGTTTGTGTTTACCTGGTGAGTGCATATCTGAGCATATCAGAAGATCGTTCATGCTCAATGTATGCTACAGTATGAGTATACCATCAACCAGGTACACTACTCTTTCAACCTGCGCTAATCGCGACTCGCTAATCTTGATTCGACCTCCAGGGTATCGCTCCGACGCTTCTGTATCCAGTACCCTCTCCAGACCGCTACGGTTTCCTGAGCAAGATTATACACTCCATTAGGGACTACTACCCGTTGTGGCAGGTACGTTATATCCTCGCTGCAGACACCATCTCGCCCACCTACCTTGCATCCGCCAGCTGGTCTACCAAACGACGGTGTTCATGTCTCGCTCTTCCATCTCCCTTGGAATACCACCCCTCCCTACCCGACTTCTTCCACTCCCAGCCTTAGTCCAACTGACAATTTTGTTGACGTTGGCATACGAATCTGCTGTTGGCATCTTTGCCGAAGACCATGAAGGTCGAAGTATCATATTCGTCTTTATCCTCATCAGCATCGAAGGTATCTGTGGTGGACTTGCATAGTACGTTTAGCCCTCTCAGCGCTTCAGATTCACATTTTGAGGGTCATCTTTCACAGCGTCAACGTCTTCTATCGGATCAACCACGAGCGACCACACCCGTCGTTGGTGGAAGACGAAGAGTTGTCAAAGCAGGAATGCGAGTTCAAGATGGGCTCTTTGGGATTCTCGGACAGTTCTGGCATTCTGCTCGCGTCCTTGGTGTCCATGCCGACCGAGATAGAGCTTTGCAGACTACAAGTGGCCCGTGGAAAGCATCTCTGTCAAGGGCTATGATAGCCTGGTCATGAATTCGTGTATGATAGACAAAGTGTACAATTGCTCTATGTTACAAATCCTCCTGGTAGTGACCAATGCCTGCAACTAGTTAACGTGTACATACTGTAGATGGCAAAGAAAACGCGTGTATTCCACAATAAAACAATAAAATCCAGAGAAGTCACATGAAGTTCCCCTCAGAACGGCGACTGCCTAGGAGACCCAACGTAGATGCGGAATGACTGCCAAGTTTCTTGCAAATCATGTGGAGCAAAGGCGGTCGGAAAATCAGTTGGTGCTGACTGTGTAAGGGAAGTGTGATGTGCGGGAAAGAGAAGCGGCTGTTGATCCCAGTGTTGCGAGCCATCCCAGGGCTGTTGCGATAGATGCGGATGGTGACCGACGCTCGAGCCCATGTGCGTGTCATGAGATGGAGGTATATGGTGAGAAAATGTCGGAGTGGTATAATCTTGCGACTGCTGTAAAGAGAATTCCGATTGAAGCTGGTATTGGTGTGGATGTATCGTATGGTGAAGAGCTGGATGATAGCTTTGTGGACGTTGACCCACGTCTGTCTGGAATTGTTGGAATTGATCGCTCCCACTTGAGGCTGTAGGATGAGGGTGGCCAAATTGAAACTGAACGTGTTCATCTGTGAAGTGCTGCACTGAAGGTGCGGGTTCTGGGTGGGAGGTTTGAGTGTCCCCACGGTAGTTCTCTCCGCACCATGTGCGAGGCCGCTGAGAACCAATCGTAGAGGTCGCCTGAACAGCGGGCTCAGGATGTCCAATTACCCCCGGAACCTCTGGCACGGTAGTCTGTTGCCGATGGTCTTCCGTGGCCATTATCCCTACTGACCGCTCCGCAAGCAACATCTCAACGTCCGGCTCGGGGTAAAAGTCTTCGTGTTGAGCTTCCAAGATTTGGCTATTGAGACGTACGTCAAAATCGGCCCACTGGCCACGCAGAGAAGGGTGCAGGCCTGGGAAGTCCACAATTTCCGGGCCAGAAGGCCCTACAGACGATGCCGGATCAGAGGAGCCAGTGTCACTCGTCGCAGTGCCTGCAGGATGGCGACTGCTAGCTTGCGAGGAGCTCGGTTGCATTCGATCCCTCATAGATACTTTATGAGTCTGGCCACTGAAGATGGACAGCTCGTCTTTGGGCTCGTTGTGCGTAGACGGTGCAAATATGTCTTTTGTGCGCGTCACTGCAGGCTTGGAAGTCTTGTAGGCCTGCTCTGCTTTTTGCAAGAGTCGCTGAAGAATAGGCTGTGGACAGTCTGAGTCATCCCAGTGGTATATACTAGGGAGCTGTAGTGTACAGACCAGAAATTTCCCTGCGCGACTGCCATGCGCTGAGGCTCTTTCGAATAGATCAACAGCCTACCGGAATCCAGGTGAGGAAAAGTCTGTCGAGAATGAATATTGCCGGCCACTCACCCTACGCAATTCTGCCAAAGCAACACACGTAACCTTTGAACGCGTCCCCTTGCCCGTGGCATGGGTTACTACCGACGATAACATGATCTACGGAAGTCAGGGATAGTTGTTGGATTGGAAACAATGTAATGTCATAGTCTTACGGCTGATGAGAATCCATGGGCCCACAGAGCCCAGAAGCGTGCTGTCTGAGCCGGGAAGAGATCAAACTGTGAACGTAGGGTGGCCAGAATTTCGCAAGAATTTCGATAGCCGGCCAAAAAGGAGGGGGCGAATGGACTGCTCATCGGATTGGCGGGATAATTGGAAACAGCTTCGACAAAAAAACATCGGTGGATATACAATAGAACTGCGTGGCTGGTGTCAGCAACATGTAATATAGTGAACTGGAACGAACCTGAGCAGCGGAAGTTCATCGCCATCGTCGCACGTAGCGCATGCTGCGGGTATTTCGGTATCTCCATATCACGGACTGTGCGGTCGAGCTCGATAATGACAGAATATCTTGGAGCCTTTGCAGTTTGCATGTTCTGGGCCACAGGGGCTATACATTCATGTGCAAATCTTGCTTTCCAGGCGGCGACTGCCAAGCTGAACCTCAGCTCAGCTATAATAACAAAATCTAGAGCGCATACATCCCGGGATCACAGTGCCATCGTCGTCTAGAGTAGAATCTGTGTCATTTGGTAGTTCGCAGTCCACGCATGCCAGATGGAATGTGGCAAGGCGTCCGGTAGCAAGGCTCTACACCGATATTTCGTTGAGGGAAATTTCGGGTTTTACAAGAAGTGCATCCCACCTGCATGGATTCAAGGAAGAAAAGCTCCCAGAATAGGTCACGCCTTTTCTGTACTTCGAACGAAGGAAGATGCCAGCGAGCGCAATCACGATCTAGGCCCTAATGAGCTCATCATCACATAACATTTCTGAAACGCTCACGAAGGCCGATCTAGTAAGACAGACTTGAGGGCCAAGTTAGTAAATGACAAGAAAACCAGTTCACTTACACTTTGGGCGAGCTTCGCTGCAATGCTAACCGCATTCCAAGCACACTCAATGCTATTTTCCCCGCCACAGGGCCCGTAATACATACACATGATAATCAAGGTCTGAACAGTTGCAACGGACGGCGTGCTCTCCATCACGGGTTCAAGGTTCAATGCCGCCTTTGTCAGCTCGAAATAAACCTTAGCTTCGTCGTTTTCAGGGCCACAAGGAAGAGTGTCATCATATAGGGACCCTATGCAAAGTACGGCGAAAAGTAAGGCCAGTTCGTGCGGGGTCTTGTTTGGGGATCGGAGAGAAACTGAACCTGCTGGGTCTGTGGTAACTGTCACGGAGACTGGTGGGAGGAGATCCGCAGCTTCGTCGTACCACATGGGAAGAGACTCTTCCAGCAATTGCCGTCTGGACACTGCACTCATCAACCATGCTAATTTGGACAAGTAAATCTCGCATAGCCGGTGTGCGCGTTGCCAAGAAGGAAGATGGTATTGCACCAAGTAGTCAAGATCCACGGCGCTATCGAACGCCAAGGCAAGAGGAAAAGAGTGTGAGAGACGCCATACCGCCTCGGGTAGTTCGTGTGAAGGGCGTTCTTGAAGGTGTGGCGGTGGGAGTTCAGCACGTTCTCCCTAGCGAAGGCAAATTCGAGTTTTTAAAATCCCAAGGATCGAAAGTCTATTCGATTACCACTTACGATCAATAAACTCTGGTTTGATCGCAAATTTTAGCAGGCATCACTATAGGGAAAAGCCACAATACCTCGTGACCCGCAGACGGACCATAGAACGTTGCAGCGCCGTCATTCCTCAACGCCAACGTACCAAATGCTTGAATATAGTTATCTTCGTTGGCCGCTTTGCTTCCCTTTGAGACCTTGTCTTCGTCTATACCAGTATGGAGATCAATAATGGACTTGACCGCAACAAGGTCCCTGTTTAAAAGCGGGTGTTGTTCTCCAGGCGAAACTACAGACTGGAGGATAGCGAGTGCATCCTCGAGTTGACGGATCCGTTCGCTCATTTGAGAAATCTTGTGGTGGAGTGCCTCCGTGTCTGCCAGTACAAACCTAATAACACCATGCAACGAAAATGAGTACTGGTCACCAAATTCCCTATATGCGCTGACCGAGTCCCCTGTCCTGTTGCAAGGCTCCCTGTTCAGGCCCACATTAACAACTAATTAGTCCGTGAAAATGGAGCCGCGACTCACCATTGGGACAGATAGCAGAACAACCTCGACGTTTGCAGGATGAACAAGGGACTGTCTTGTCGCATTTCAACTTCAATCTAGGGAGCACATAACCGTGTCCTAACTTTCCGTGACGGAGACTAGTAAAGGTGTTGCATACCTCCGACACTCCGCACACGATATAGCACCTCGGTTCCGCTTCTGCTCCTTGTCGATGGCTTTCTGGATCTCCCTGCTTTCCTGGCGTGCATTCCCGCGAGGCATTCCAAAGCCTTGGTGTGGATTGCGGCTCGACCGAACAACACACAACTCAAATGCAGCGGCGGGTAAAGAGGGGATGGGTAATCGATATGAGACCTCACTCTATGAACGAATATTTGAAGGCGAACGGTTTGCAGTGATGTTTGAGCGCTATCGGAAGCTACGTTAGGTAAATGCAGGATGATACTATGATAGCTGATGCTCAGCAGGGCCAACTTGCAGGCAGCCTGCATACTAACCACACAGGACGCGTCTTCAAACGGTGCCTTTTCGTGGCACATGATACACGAGACAATCTCAGACGACGAGATGTAGTATGTTCTAACTAGAAGAAAAAGTCTAGAAGCCTGTGGATCTGCTGACGTTCCGCTCAGCGCGTGTCCCGCGCGGATGACATGTACGACCGTCGCCCGTCTTGGAAACGGAACTGCAGATTTAGGTTATTAGGTGGAAACTGTGCCTTGGAAATTGGATCCGTCTTGGCCGCAGCGTGTTCTTTACTTCCCTGCGGACCGCGTCAGAAGACCAGAGATTCCTATTCGTGTATACATAAATGAATGCTGAAAAATGAAGTGCTAACTGCGGGGGCCAAGAATCATGCTGATTCAACGGGCGCGATGCAGATTCTTCGTGTACTCAAAGGGGGAAAGATGTCATTCTGATGTAGTCAGTGCTCTGTGCTACTGATCACCGATCGGTTCCGTATACCGCATGGGTTAGTTTATTATACAAGTCGAAAGAAAATAGAAATACCACAAAGTACACAACAGTGTCAATTACCGTCGGTTTCCGCACGTCAGTCAGATTTCTGCTTCCCGGACGCCGACCGGCCTAAACCAAACCAGCTGGTAGGCCGTGCAGCACCGGTTTCCCGCCCTGACCCGCCGTCGCCCGCACCGACATCATACCCTTCCGAATCACTCGGTACGTCCACTTTTTCGAACCGACTGGACGCCCCTCGGTCACGTAAATCAGAATCAGAAGAATTGCGAGAAGACGGCTCAACCTGGTGCCGACGGTCCTGACGAGTAGCGCCAGGAGAATTACCGGGAGAGCGCCATCCTTCAGCCGATGCTGTGCCCTGGTGGAGGAAAGCTGCGCCAGAAGCAAGAATGCTCGGACCGTAGGATCGCCACAGCCCCACGACAAGCTGCGCAGGTCCAGATGCTGGATCAGCAAGGGTAGGTTGGGCACCTGAATTCGCTGCCGCAGCTAGGCCGCCAGAAGACGGCGTCTGTGTCGGCTGGCCCAGGGCAGCTGCAAGTTGCTCCCATACTGCACGGAAACGTTCCTGGACAAAGGTGTATATACGGGCCTTGAATGATGCGATAGCCGCATCAATCTCCGATTCATGAGCATGGAAGAAAGGCTGGAGGTGATTGATGTAAAGATATGAGGATCCCTGAGTCTGTGGAAGCACAAGGTAGAGCAGGAACAGCGTCTTTATGAAGTAATACATCGGGATCCTGGGGAAATCGCACGGTAATTCGAGTGCGCCAAACTTGAGCGGAGGCCATTCCAAGGCAAAAAGCTACTCACCATGAAACCAGCCATTCGGCAACATACTCGACTCCAACGATGCATCCTAGCACCGACCAGTACATGAGCCATCGCTCAATATCTTCCTCTGAGGCGGGTCTTTGTGAGAGGGTCTTGTAGGACGCATAGCCTGGATAGAGAAATGCAACAACCGAACTACACGACGAACCATTAGCAGCACGTCATACAGCAGTGTCAACTCTTTTGCTCACGTCGTTATACATGAGATCAGGTAAAAGAACATAGCAGCGGTAAGATATGTGGTGGAAAGTGAGCAGGTTTGGTGGCTTTTACTCGCGTCGGAGGGGCGACCATCATATGGATCGTGTCTGCAATGCGGCGCTTACATAATACAACTAGACCTAACTCATACATGGAATCGAAGGTAGCAGGAAAACAACACAAACCCACAGGCGAAAAGGTCACATATGTACGGGCATGAGAAACGGGGTAAGGTAAAGGGTAACTCGATGATGGATAGGATGAATCGCATAGCCCAGGCTCACTCTCTCTTCACCCAAGGTATGACATAGATATTCGGTGACGCACAGGATAAAAACAACGCAGGCTCACTCATATTCACTATCGCTGTGGGAATCTCTCTCTTTGCCCTTCATGCTTGTGCTTGCAGATGCAGAGGTAGTGGGGGATTTTCGCTTACGTTTTCGCTCGGTCTCGCGGGTATTCAATCTTACCCCCCACCTCGCCAGTTGCTGTTTTGGCAAAACGCATCAGACATACGACAGTAAGTAGTAGGGGGATGGGGTTACCTTCGTGAGCTCTGTCGAGGCTTGCAGCCCGGGAAACTCTTTTGTCGAATAAATCTTGAAAGCGCCACCGTAACATTCGGATTGGATGGGGAGATCCTCGTGGCCAGACACGCGCGAGCAGATGTCGAAACTACGATATCGAAGGAAAAACTGTCCCTCGATTTTGACGGCGAGATCCTAGTAATCAGGATGTAAGCTATGAGGAACGCAGCAACATGCACAACAAATAACACGCACTGCAAAGGCAAATACCAGTGCTTTCCTGCCCTGGTGATCTATCACAGCAGGCTGGACAAACGTCGCACCAGAAAGGGCAGAGGTGGCTTTCATATCCTCCGTGATGGGCTGGTCATTGAAGTGTGTAATAACACTCGATGGTGGTGGCGCATACTCGCTTTGAGACGAAGTGGCCGGATTGGGTATCGCAAGGGCATGAGGGTATTGAGTCGCATCGTGGCGTGGATACGAATGATGAAATAGTGAACGTGACGAAGGATCTGGAAGATCTCTTCCTGGAATGCGGGAGAGATGGCGCGGCTCGTGGCTTGAAACTGCAGGGGACGAACTCTGCATGGGGACGGGGAAGAGGTCTACGTAACAGAGCAGACCGAGGGTCTGAGTATCCCTAGACAAAAATTTTTTAAGTCTATTCGCGAGGAAGAATGATTAATGGCGGCTTACGAGTAATCGGATATCTCCTTCTCGTATTGGGCGTCTGTACCGAGGTTGAATACCTGGTATAATCGAAGCCGAACCACAGGAGGTGGATCAAGGGGACGTCGATCCACCCTTGCATACCTGGCAGTAAATAGGTGTGGGATGAGCCATATTCGTGGAGAAAAATGACCAGAAGTTACTTTCTCCCTAGATCCGCTTTTTGTATTTCCTCCAGCTCAGCACGGATGGTTTGACCTTCAAAGTGACCAGAAGCAAAGTGGATTGGACGGTTGATCCACGAGGAGATCATACGGCGTGGTGAGGGTGGAAGCGGCGAAGACTCCATGATGCAGAGGAGAGAGCAACGTGGGCGGTTGGGACCTCTCTTTTAGAGTCAGATGGATTTACTGTGTGAGCGAATATCGTTGCACGGTATGCTCAGCAGCGGATGTGTTGGAACAATGAGCAAGTGGGAGGGTAACTATCGACTCGGTGTGTACCGGGATAGAGAGTTGAAAATATCCTGGCGTGGCCATCTTGGTGTGGCTGCTGGGGTCGGCTGGCGTCTCCCTCACGGTCCCCTCCTGCGCACTGACCGCGGGCGGGGCAAACCTCAGAACCAGGGATTTCGACTCACAGCAACTCAGCTCCTTCGACTTTAAAAGTGTCCACTTTTTCTGCATGGAGCGCCCCCCAGTTTCCGGGTACTTGGCTCGACCCAGCACCGTGGCGGACGCACGTGAGATCACCTCAGACTTACTCCATGTACTTTAGATTCCTCAGATTTCACGGTATATAGGTACATCATACCAAGACATGAGTCCATGTGTACCGGTATATGTAGAAATGACCAATGAAGTGACGGGGCGAGCAATGCCAGCAGCAAGTGTCCAACGAGCGTCCAAGTACCAGTCAAAAGAAGAAAATATATGCGACGTATGTAGTCTAAGATACCCGCACAAATAAACGGAAGATGTGCAATTACAGATTATTGCAGATCGTGCAGTTGAAGTGGACCATCGACTGCAGCGCCACAGCTAGTGCAACGTCGTCAGCAGACACCCTATGACATGCAATGGCGGTACTCACGAAGTGCGATAAGAGCAACAAAGAATATGAGAGCAAGCACGTAGATGGTACCATATTTGATGATCTACGGGGTCATCAGCGTCGCATTCCGACTCTCGATGATTCACACTCACTATCCAGCGGCGCTGCTTTTTCTGTTTGAAGGAGTATAACGGCGCACGGATTTGTTTCGATGGACGAAGCCAGACTATGGAATGCATGAGCATCAATCCAGAAAAAAAGTAGAGTGATCCTCACAGAGCATCGTGGCGTGAATGCGGTCGACGAACGGGAAGAGGATCGGAGGCGTCAACATGAAGAGCAGAAAGTGACCCAGGAGAAGATCAGAACTCCACAATGACAGCTCAATGATCTTCACAATAAACTCGCGCGCAGGTTGCGACATCACGTGAGCGCCGAGTCCGCGACCATACCATCGACCGGTCCACCATGCACGGTTCGTTTCGTCATGCTTGAATTCACGCGACAGACAGACAGCAATCAAGACCTTGTGGATAGCACGCTGGATCGCAATGACCGTGATGATACCGAGAACTGCATGGGACGCGTTCCAAGATTCCAAAAACCACTACTCAAGTGATCAGCTCATGTCCTAATACAAATAATATGCACTTACGAGGAATTCGAAGAACCCAACCATTCCGATAACTCCAAGAATGTGCGCAGTGGATGCCATGAACGATCCAAATTTGGGGAACGCGGGATCCAACATCGGTCCAAGGAAGAGCGAGATGATAAAGATCACAAGTAGCACTGCAGCATTCCAAACGACCGGTCCCAGCGCCACGAACGCAATGCGAACCAGAGGACTTGGCGGGAACCTGCCCGTAACGTCAGGGAAGGACTTGACGAACATATACGCGACGATGAACAAGAAGGCCATCACGATCGGGAAAATGACCTCCGAAAAGATAACCGCACGCCAGCCTGCCCTGGGAACATCACCAGACAACTTTTCAGACGGTAGCCCAAGTTTCTTCCTCTTGTAACCAGTAATCATAGTTCGAGATAAACGACAGTATCCAATCCAAGAATTCGTGTGGGACCGCGAGTTTCCTCGAGACATCCACCGTAAGAATTCACTAAAACATGGCACATTGTCAGTGATTGCTGTCAAGAGGCAAGAGATTCTTACCGATAGTCGATGATAAAGTCCGAGAACGAGAACTGGTGCGGATTGAACAGGAAAGGAGCGATACACAGGGCCAAGATGGAGAACCAGAAATAAATGAGATACGGCGTCCACATTGCCATCGTGACATAGAGCAGGCTAATCAGCGTTCTCATGCCCAAGTAAATGCTGGGTCCAGCAAAACGGGAAAACAGGATGCTGAAGGAGATACGAGCAGTCGCGAAGCCTCGTCCTGTAGCAATGTATCGCGCTCCACCAAACGTCAAGTTGCTGATAATGGAATGAGTGTAGATTTGCGTCGAGAAGACCTCGAAGACCGGCGAGAGGGACGAAAACTGTTTCCCAAGTCGAATGATCGCTCTCCAGGTACCACGTTCCACCAGTTCTGTGAAACATTGTGAGCGACTGCAGATACTCGTCACAGACAAGCCCTACCTTGGATGAAGAGAGGAAGGAAAGCAATCATCCAGACCAGGAAAATACTGATGATGCACCGATGAATCCAGTCGAAGACAGGGGTAAGGTTGTAACAGCCACTCATATTCGGTAACAAGTTCCCGTTTGAAGCATACTCGCAGATCTTGAGCGAGGAGTTAAGGGTAGCTAGGTACACCACTTGAGGTACTGTAAGCCGAGCAAACTTGGAACAAAAGTCGTGAATCGGACTTACTCGTGACAATGAAACACTGGACTGCGAGAATGATCAACATGTTGTTGATGTGGAAACCAGGATGGCCGTAGTAGAATGTCAAGAACCGGTCGATGGGGAGTTGTGTGCCCATATAGTAATACTCTCGACTCAACATTTGCTCCCCCATTCCCGTTCCGATCTTCGTCTGGAAATTCAGAATCGTACCAAACCCAAGGTCACGTCCTTTGCCGCACTGGTAGTACTCCGTGTGCTTGATGCGGCCGCCGCGTCCGAAAGCGTTCATTCCTGCATAAATATCTTCGTTCAAGTGGAGTCCTTTCTGAGCCTTCGAAACGCCACCACGGGTGTTCATGTAGACGCCGTTGAGGAAGTCGGGGTGTCCATAGTGAAGTTTTCCTCCAATCCAAGCCCATGCTCGCGCAGAAAGCGTACCGAACGTTTGTTCCTTTCCAGCGGCAATGTCACCAAGAATACCGATGTTCTCCGAGAAGATGTATTCGCGAGCACCGACAATAGCAACTGGAGGCCTTTTGAACTCTTTGTGACCGTACTCCGAATAGGGGCTCTGAGCTGACACAGAGTGCTCCTCGAACTCGCCAAGGATGTTACGAATCTTGAGGCACTCCTCGAGGTAATTGTCCTGATTGGCATCGATAAGTTGAAGATATTCACCACGATAGAAGATAATAGCGTGGTTTTGGTTATCCGATTTTCCATCACCCAGAATAGGGTTTCCAGGCAATTCGATGCGGAACTTGGCCTTGCGTCGACCAGTCTCGGGAATGAATTCGGAGTGGCCATCAATGAGGACGGAGAACAAACGGGGATCACCACCCTCCTTGCGAGGAGCCTCTTCTTCCAAGTAGGCGATCTGGAGGTCAGGGTATGCACGCAGTAAGAACTCTGCGTTTTCGTGTTCCTCTTTGTTGAACTTCGAATACCGTTGCATCGATACGACGAACTTGAATTTCCGCCTGGACATGTGTTCGAGGGCCCGCTCGAGCCTGTCCGTGTTCCCACCATATTGCTGGACAACCTCAGGGTTCTCCACTCGATACAGCAATTTGATAGCCTTGGAGTAATTCATCATGCCAGATACCGTGCGATAGAGTGTCTGAGCGCGTAACGACGCCCAAATACGAGTACGAAGAGTGTACTCGGGAGCAGCACTCTTGAAACCAATGCAGTAGAATGGAAGATCGTTCGTCTTCGATTTCCCTTTCTCCTCCATGCCGAAAGGAGTGGTGCCATTAAACACAGCCGACTCCTCAGCAAGAATCTTCGTGTCCTTCACGAAGTTGTCCCATTCGACGGGATGAAGCTGCTTAAGGTACTCGAGTAGGGTGACACGGGTGTTTTGATCCTCTTCTCGAATAATCTCCCTGAGCGATAAAAGGATCTGTCAAAAAATGAGCCTTTCAATCCAAATGACACGAACTTAATCCACAACAAACCTTTTCACTATAGTGAGGGGTCAACACCGTGAACGTTGGCATAGCATCAACTGAGAGCGGTTCGGGTATCGTGGTTGTCAGGGACTGAGCAAAGAAGGAGATGCGGCGTTCCGCTTCGCTTCCGGTGGGGAAAAACTCCCCTTTGAAATTTTTGTCGCCTTGGGAAACGAAGAACGGCGGTGCCCGCAGACTTCGCTTGCCTTCCTGACCAGAGTCAACCTGGTGGTAAAGCAGTTTTTGCACATGCTCAATGGATAGTAGATGTTCGCGATACATGGATATAATGATGGCGTTCCAAATTTGGGAAACCAAAACCTGAAAAATCACTTTAGAAAAAGCAGACGTAGGATATTGGTAGTTCCTACCTTTGGCTTGTACTTGATTTCCATGTCCTGAGTTGCAAGAAGCTTTGCATATATCCGTTTGGGTAACCGGGTGTAGATGTCTTGCCAAGGTGTCCAAATGGAAAGTCCCAGCATGAATGACCGAGCGATACTGAACACAGTGTTCCAGATGATGTACCAGAGGAAAGTATCCAAGAAGAACAGCACCAAATCCATGACATACATGATCGTCAACGTGAATGCTGCATGGTTAGTGCAAAGGGCTGCCCCGAAGAACTTGTCAGTGCAACCTTGGATCTTCATGCCAACCATGACTGCGATGGGATCACGGAATGAGAGTGTCAGGAAGAAATAGGACTCCGCTGATTTGCAACCGAAAACAAGGATCCAGAGAATGAGCGAGGCAAGCCTCGCTTCCTTGTGCAAACTAGGGTATGAGGCCGTGAATGTTTGGCTTGCGAGGTACTTCCTGGACTTTCCAGCAACCCTGTCGCCGAACATACGACCGGAAGGCATGATGGCGAAGAGAAGTGTCGCAACAACGGAAATAAAAAACTGAACGATACCGAGGATGAGTGCTAGAGAGCCGGCATTGCCACCGCTGCTGTACTCTGCGATGGCCACATAAAAGGTAGGTCCACTTGTTAAAGCCAAGGTGATAAGCAAGAAGAGTAACCGGCGTGTAAGGTGGGATGCATTATTCCAAGTGAGTGGGATATAAGAAAGCTCCGCGAGCGTGGCGGCAATCATGATTATTGTTGCTGCTGCCCCACCGAGGGCAGTGACGGACCACGACAGAGAATGTGGGACGATCGCCGTGTTATCAGGCCGTACGATCTGGTAGATCTTGGGGGAGTTATATGAGGTGTAATACCAGTATAACGAGACGTGGATGACCCAGATCCGATTGAAATTAACCAACAAATGACCAAAAGACCGTTTCTCGTAGTATGTCTTGAAAAACGCTTTGTTCCAATCTATCCGCTCAAATCTCGGGTAACGTTGAGGCGGTGGCAAGTCAATAAGTCTCGTCTGAAAAGCATGAGATTGAAAGATTTGCTTGCGATATCTTAACACACCTTGTCCATGAGGACGATCCTGGAGATGCCCTCCGGATACCAGAAGAGTTGGTTAACATCATCATAGCCGATGATGTCTGCGTGATCCCGTTCCCTCCTGACGAAGCGACCATCCACGACTTCGTATCCTTGGTCGCGGATGAAACGGTACAGAGGTTTGATGACAGACCTCAGGTACAACCCTTCGGGAACGGGATCGACTCTTCTTTGACACTCTGGAGAACGATAATAGTCGTCTGCACACTTGAAGATGAAGCACAAGCATTCCGGAACAAAACGGATCTGTGCAGCTTCGCCCCAGACGAGGAGGTACAACGCAATCTGGCGCAGACGATCGTACTGAGTCATGTTATTCATGGCCTGCCGCCAGCGATCCATGGCCATTTGCAGAGACCTTGCATTCGCATTCCGGTGTTTGCGCTTCGTGGATTGCAAGCGCTGTAGGCCAGGATTCTGAACATGACCGACTGCGTCATCGAGATCTAGCTGAGCGGCGAAGTACCATTTTCGGTAATTAGCGTGTTCGCCGCCAATGTAGTCTGCATGCAGTGTCAGCAGGGCTTGGTTAGGTGACATTCGCGAGGCACGGCTGTCGAGCAAGTGCATCAGAAAATCAAACTGCAGTGGACCGGTTTGTCAGTACGTGAATGGAAGGGCGCAAGCATGAGGAACGGACCATGTTCCGCATGGAGTCCCGTTGGAAACCAAATTTCTGGGCAAGGTCAAGGAAAATATCCTCGATTTCTTCCTTGGAGAGAGGAATTTGACGCTCGGTTGACCAGGCTGGGTACGGCTCTCTCGCCGCTTGAGCACCAGCATATTCTGTGTATGGTGTCCCGGGCTCGGGCATGCCCAACCGTGATGGGCCAAGCGACTCGACAGAAGGGGCGTACCGCGGGCCATAGTCAACGTCTGAATCGGTGTCTTGTTGTCCTGCAGAAAATGGAGGTGAAAATGCAAAAAGCGAAGGACAGGTGCAGCCTACCGTAGAGGTCGTATGCGCCATTATTGTCGTAGTACCTGTCATCACTCAACCCCTGGTGGCTGCTGTCGGAAGCAAATGTGTCTCTACGTCCATAAGGGTCGGCATTGTCTGAGTCGTTGTCGCTGTAGACGTATCTGCGCGGGTAGGAGGAGCCGAATGGATCGGAGGGGTCAGCTGTTGGCGACAAAGAGTGAGGGTACATTGTTGAAGCCCTCTGACCTCCTGGCTTGAGGGGCCAACGGTGCTGTTGTCGGTGGCGAGGGCGAAGGGAAGGGAATTCGCGACAGCTGAGGTGTGTTGAAGAAGAGGCTGGAGTCCCACACAACAGCAGGCAAACATCTTCCCACTCCAAAACACAAGCAACCTAATTCGAACCAGTTCAAATCTAGTCCAAGTCTAACCTTTAGAAGTTTTTATTCTCATTTCTCTAGCTACCGTGGACCAGCATCGGCTTTTAATGGGCTATGGTATTATACAAGGACCCACAAGTCTCAAACGAACCAACGTTTTGGATTGCCAAAAGACAAAACGCTGAAATACAACGTTGGTCAGCTGCGGTGCCATATCCCTTGCCTTATCCCTGATGTAAACCAATGGCGAAATGCGAAGAAGACCAGTACGGCTAGCGCCAGCACAAATATAACGACGCTTTTTGTGCCGAACACACCCGTCTCGTTCTCAACCTATTTTTGATGATAAGTTCGGCCTGAGAGGAGGGAAGGAAAGGCTTACCACCGAGGTAAATGGCGACAAGATGGGGATAGTGAAATGGGTGGACGGCCTCTTCTTCCCGGAAGGATCATACGTATCGGGGGATGGATTTCTCCATAGCATGTATCCAAGAAATGCGATGAGGACGATCTGAAAAATACACATGATCTACAGATGCCTATACAATGGCACAGGAGCGGACCAACCATGAGTTTCTCCAATTTACTCTGTCTCGCTTCATTCACCCGCACGATGGCGGCAATCTCTTTCTTCGAGTGGATTCAGCGTCCGTACACAAATGGCACGAATGCGCAACTCACTGACCGCTTCTCCTCCTCTGTCAACCTAACTTGCATGAGTTCATTCTGGTGCTGAACGCGCTCGGAGAGCACTGTTTCTGCTGCTACCGCACGGAAGGCCCAGTATTGCGCGACTGGTGTTCGTGGTACCATACCACGAGGCACAAAGGACCATGATATCGTAGCGCCACTGTCCTGCCCGTTACTGTCGCATATGCTAGCAGCATTCGGACTGCAAGAGCCTTGCGATTGTAGGGAGCGTTCATCTCTCAAAGCAACCTGCATAGTTCGTGACATGGATGGGGCATCCTTCCTTACGAACGGAGGATTGGTGTGGGGCAAAGAAGCAGGTTTTGACTTTCTGAGTCTATTCATTGTTCAGGTGTTCGAACCTTTGTACTTGACTCGACGTTCTAAATGAATGAGCGCATTGTCGCCGTCGACTCTCCTGCCGCAGTGAGGTTAGGTGAGAAACCATTTTACCTGCTTTTCGACACGCGAGGGGAACAAGTCAGGGGTTTCACGTCTTGATCATTGACTTTCTGGAAGACCAACCAATATTTGATCTAGAGATTAACCAAGTCCTTTCCCTTGTCAAATGGAATCGGCCCTGGTTCACTGCACATATCGTGCCACTCTTTGTTCAAGCCTTAAGCTTCAAGACCAGGAACGACTATCTTCCTTCAAATTTTGAGGGTTGCCTACCCACTACGCTCGATTCAACTTTTTACCAAACCACAGGACAGGAGAACTCCATACTTCATGAGTGACTCTCTGGCAGTAGAGTGGCCAGCGACAACCTGCCTGTGTTGGAACCACACACCGGCTCAACCACACAGCGCAAATTGTATTCAGTGCCACTACACACTCATCACACCAGTTTCCAAGACGGTAGCCACTACCCGGGTGGCCTTTCTGCGGATTGAGCGAATCACACGCCCATGCCAGCAGAGAAATCGGCCCTCTCTCACGACTCGGAGGCTGGTACATGGCAGTGGACAGGAGCGCACCAGGATTCCTGTTCACAATGTCCGCAACGTAACAGAAAAAGGTATATTCTTAATTCTAATAGACGAACTTCCGCCAATTGCATCGTGTGTGATGTTTCTCTTCATTATGCAGTGCTCTCCGGAGTTCAGACGTTTGCCTTCTCTCCGGTCTCTATGCCATTGCCAGGGGAACATTACCTTGACACGCGAGGATCGTCTCGGGCCGAGCTCTGCAATCCCGAGACAGCGCCAACAAGGACGTTGGTACTGGGAAAATACTTATTGGATGTTCCTTGTATGAGGTTTCCCAACAGGTCTTCCATCGCATCCTAAACACTTTGATCATTTTGCGTTTGCAGAATCCGTGACGCGTGATCACCCGTGCATGGTTAAACAGTCGAAGCAAAGGAGCCCCGGACTCTTTGCGCAGCACTCAGTCCCTGTGATGGTTGTTGCATGGTTCTGACCTGATGCATTATTTTGGGTGTACAGCAACCTATGGGACATGTTCATGACCGCATCTTATCATCGTCACGCTTTACCTGAAACCTTGATGAAACACCTTGCCTCATGTTATGTGGTTCGGCAGCTATCTCTGTCATGCTCGCTGCACACTCTTTGCACAGTAGATAAGTAGGTGATTACAGATTGGAGTGGGAATACATCGATGGAGATCCATCATCGGCGATATACAAATAATGAGTCCGAGTTGAGACCATCCCAGCTCACATCTTACGCCCTAGCAGCTAGCTTCTGTTTCAGTTTATCCTATCATCCACAGAATGTCAGCGATCGAAACGCAAGACTCCGGGTCACCTAGCACTCACGTTAACAGCATCCATGTATACATTTGTAATAACCCAATGTTCCCTCTTCATATCCTTGCCATGAATGGCGAGCGCAAGATCCTTGGTCATAATGCCATCCACATCGATCACTTCAACGCAGGCAGCCTCAAGATCTTGGCAGAAGTTCTTCAACAGCTCATTGCCGTCCAACTTCGCACGGTGCAGCAGACCGCGTGTCCATGCAAATATAGATGCTACAGGATTAGTGGATGTCTCGTTTCCTTTCTGATACTCGCGGTAATGACGTGTCACGGTTCCATGTGCTGCCTCGCTTTCAACGAGTTGACCATCTGGGGTGATCAATTCGCTCGTCATCATACCCAGAGAACCGAAGCCCTGGGCAAGGATATCGGACTGGACGTCTCCGTCGTAGTTCTTGCATGCCCACACAAAGCCCCCAGAAGATTTGATGGCTTGAGCAACCATGTCGTCAATCAGACGATGCTCGTAGTAGATACCGAGATTCTCGAACTCAGTCTTGTATTGAGTGTCATAGATCTCTTGGAAGATATCCTTGAATCGTCCATCGTATTTCTTCAAAATGGTATTCTTGGTCGACATGAACTGTGGATAAGTGAGCATTTTGAATGTGAACGATCTATTTGATAGACTGGACTCACCAACGGCATCTTCTTGGCTAGGGCCATCTTGAAGGAAGAATGTGCGAAACCAGAGATGGACTGAATGTGCTAGCGTTTAACAGCCAGCACTCATGCTGAGTTGTGCAGCCTACCTCATCCGTATTGTACATTGCCATGGCCACACCCTTGCCTTTGAAGTCATAGACGTCGAGAGTGGTCGGAGCGCCACCATCTGCTGGGGTATACACCAGTTGCAACTTTCCAGGTCCTGGAGAGAGGAAATCCGTGGAACGGTACTAAGTACGGCGGGGTCAGTCGAACTGCAGTTGCATATGGGTTGGATTCACTTGGTCACCGAAGGCATGCCGACCGATAATGATAGGTTTAGTCCAGCCTGGGACGGGCCTAGGAATCCGGTTTAGGATGATGGGTTCACGAAAGACAGTGCCGCCAAGGATATTACGAATCTGGTGCAAAAGATTAGAGCCCATGTGATGGGGGAAGCCAGGCACTCACGGAACCATTGGGACTCCTCCACATCTCGTGGAGTTTGAACTCTTTTACACGAGCCTCATCTGGGGTAATTGTAGCACATTTGATGCCAACCTTGTATTGTTGGATGGCCTTGGCAGCTTCGATAGTGACGGTATCATTTGTCTGATTGGCAGTCAGTTCACAGAGTTCGCATGTCACATCAGCACACACTTCGTCGCGATGTTCTAAACCAAGATCGAAATACTTGAGGTCGAGTTGGAGATAAGGTAAGATAAGCTAGTGTGAACGGTTATTTCAGGGAGACATGGATGTGTGAATGGTAGACGAACCTCCTCCCTAATCTTCTTCCATATGATTCGAGTCATTTCATCTCCATCAAGCTCGACGACGGGGTTCTCCACGACGATCTTATTTGCATTCTCTAAGGGCATGATGTCAGTGGATATGGATTAGAATTTCAAAGACAGCTAAGGTTAATCAGCCACTCCACGGAAGCCGGCTCTTCGACCACCACTGGCAGTGATTTCACATGTACGAACACGGATGACTCACGCAGCCTCAACGACGTGGCAAATCCCCGCGAAACTGGCCTGGAAAATCGAGCTACCAGTGTGCGTCTGGATGCGAGAGAAAGCGGCCCACTGCGCATCATGCTGGAGAGTGGCAGAGGAAATGGGGCAAGCAAGAAAGGGTTGCACTGCTGATTCGGACTTATATGTAACCGAGGGCGACCAGCACGGAGCAAGACAAGGTTAACTGCAGCCTGTGATTAAACGTGGCTCGGTCCAGTCAAGGGGGTAAACAAGTAGGGGCTTCGCAGAGATGGCTTGACTCTGACGTGCTCGTCGCACGTAATAAAGGATTCAGCTGCCAAGCAGGCGGTATTTCGTGAGGAAACTGAAGGTGGAGGTGTAGCTATATACTGCACACTACGAGTCAAGACGACCAATTACATACCTAGCTTTGACCGTCTTCTCCCGAGTTCATCTCATTGGCACGAAGTTCGTCCGGGCTGATCCCATGATCGAATATGTCGGCCGACGCACGCCGCAATTGCGATGGATGTCGGAGAAGCCCTCGTGACTTCCCTGCCGTCACCATGTCTGTCCAGCCAACACCCGACCAGACAAACCAAGTTCAGTCAGACTCTCTTCGCGCCCAAATATTTCAGCGACTTCATCCGCATGCGTACCTTGACCGATTCCTCATCGAAGGCGTCCGACCCGACGGACGCACACCAGACGAGTGGAGGGATGTATCCATCAACGTCGGTACGCCCTGTCTCCTTGTCGCGTACTCTGACGGCTGGTCTTCCGCTCTCCATAATAAAAGATCGAAGGCGGAACGCAGAATGTCGATTACTGATGTCAATACCTGCTAGGCTCGATATCTACAGCGGACGGTTCTGCCCTCGTAAGAATAGGAGGAACGACGATTGTATGTGGTGTCAAGGCTGAAATTGCAGAGCCAGAGCTGGATACCCCTGACCAAGGCTTCCTAGGTGTGTTTTCGCGTACTTCATGAACCCGTCTTTCCTCAAAATTTCCTGGCCATTATCATACCGTATGGATGACACCCCGATGTCCAGTCCCAAACATCGACCTTCCTGCTATCTGTTCACCAAAATTCAAACCTGGACCACCATCAGAGGAGGCTCAGGTACTGTCTGAACGGCTGAACGCCGCACTTGTCAGGTGTGTCTGAGGCCCTTTTGCTGTATCTTGTCTAACAGGTTGTGCCATGTGGCGCACTCCTCTACGGTTGTGTTTACCCCAGCGCACAACTTCTTCCTCTTAATACACTTTGTATTGCACCTGGTCGGTCGGTTTGGTGCCTTTACGTCGACGCGACATGCATCAATTACGACGGGAACGTGTTCGATGCTGCTTTGCTTGCGGTGGTTGCAGCACTACGTAACAGTGAGCCTGGATCTATATTCACCCACACAGAATGTACTGTTTGCTGACAGTCACTTTTCATCACCTAAACATTGTCATTCCATCCATCTCGCCGTACCTTTCATTCGTGATGCGTTCATGCAGCGACTCTACCTGATGCCACCTACAATGACGAGACAGGACGCACAACGTGCCGCTCGCGCACCGCACGTCACCCACTCGTGCTGAATGAGGACAGAGTCGCTGTAGGGCTTAGCTTCGGAGTCGCACCCACACCAGACATACCCCCAGGCCTCGACACTGGGGGAGGTAAAGACGGGTGAGCTTCCGTTCTAATAAAAAAACGTCGTCTCCCTTTCGTAACTGACTGCATGGGACCAGCCCCCGCACGTTCGGACCGACGCTTCTAGCAGATCCGACTGCATTCGAAGAGCCTCTCCTCGCACGTGCTTTCACTGTTATCGTCGACTCGCAAGGTCGCATTGTCAGTGTGGAAGGTGGTGTGTGTGGCGAATCAAGTGCGGACCATGGACAAGAAGACAGATGGGGCTTTGTAGAGAGGTCGATACGAGCGGCACAGGAGCGAGCGAAGACACTGCATCAACTTTTGCGATGACCCGGCACGAGATGTTGAAGGATGAAGGCAGTAGCGCTCTCTGTTAAAAGTACATTTACCGTCATTCTGTCCGAACAAGGTGAGGTTTGACACCTAGCTAACAAATATGCATCTCCTGGCACCGCTCGCAGAGGTACATAAACATTCCTGCTCTTATTTGAAGTTCGGACCTTTCTCGTTGCAACAGAGTCAAGTTGCTCTTCTTTTCATCTTGTGTTCTGCTTTCTTCCTCAGCCCCTCTTCATCTGCAGCCTTCAGCTCAGCATCGATCTTGGCCCCCTTGGATGGCTCATTTCCGTGAACAGTAGCGGGTCCAAGAGGGTCAAATTTAGGATCCATAGACCGTATTTTCGATTCGTCATATGGTCGCTGTCTCCACGCGGATTCAAGAGTTTCGCCAATCTTGCGCTCATCCCTGGTAGGCCCATATAAGTCGGCATACTGGCCGGGAAGTAAGTTAAAATCGCACACACATTCCTTCAATGTCAAAGTATGCGTGTTCGCTCGCCTCATTGACTTTGCTTGGGATGTTATGACCCGTGTGTGGAGCTGTCCTGCAGAGTGACGCAACGACCCTCGGTGCTCTTTAAAACCCTGATCGGCAATATTGGACTTGCCTTTGTTCGTTTGACTCGTATACCTGGGGACAGCCCACCTTGGACATCATCGCACCCGCACGGACATCCTTGTGCGTCATTTTGTCTACTCTCGAAGGGGAAGTATTCTGGCCTTGAAAAAGTCACTTTGGGTGTCTTATATAAAACTTCTTTGCCCAAGTATGACGCATTTAGTGATGACAGGCATGTGAAAAGACCTTTTTTGATTACGATAACTCCACTGCACGATCTGCGGACCCAAATGTCAATGAAATCACCACGCCCCCCGGACGCCAGAGAGTATCTGTGCTCTTGCCGCCCCGTCCCAGGGGCGGTCCGGGAGAAAGACAACTTACGGAGGAGCAGCAAACCATCTCAAATCATTTATTATCCAGGGATTATACTCGGCGCCACACGTTCTCGACCAAGACGTATGAAGCTCGTCAGGCGAAACGCGCCGCCCGTAATCTCGCACGTGGGCCTGTCACGGATAGTAGGACAGCATCGCCTTCCGACTCGAGCACCTGGCTAGGGGTACATCATCAGGTGCTAACACTTCTATAACTCCATTCCTGACTCCTACTGCGACTACTACTCCGGTCGTTATGGAGGTGTTGATTCCTCTTATTATGGGACCTAGCCAAATTCCCATAACTCCTGCTCCAGTGCCCGGTCCGAGTTGTGCTCCTCCTCCGCCCACTTTACCATTCCTCTGTCTTGGATGAGCCTATTCTTACCGATGAAGATGCCGAAGGAGAAGTTGTTATGGGAGAGGAACAGTCGTATTTTGTACTTATAGCTTGTGACTGTGTACACTAGTTTTCTCGTGATTCCTTTCAAACTCCATCATTGTGCTCTGTCCCACTTCGTTTGATCAGAAGCTCCTTTTCGCGTGCAATGGCGTCTCAAGACTAGCTATCTTCGACTTGACATTGCAATTTGACACATGGCTTGACACGTCAGCACGTCAGCAGAATGGGGAAGCGTGTGGTGTAGTCTTGTTTCTTGAGATGGTGGGACACAACTAGTAGCATGGAGCATGCAGGTTGCGAGGTGCATAATGCAGAAAGGGGGCGGATGAGTAGCTGGAACACTAGCATTGTAGTTTCCCCGTTCACATTTCAGAACCAGTGAGGTTGCACACTTGGAACAACTGGAGTTGAAGTAATTTGGCCGTGTAATGGTATCTATCCATTTGTCCCATTGAGATTTGGCATGGTATCCAAGACTGTTCCAAGTTAGTGATGCCGATCTAACATTACCTGCCCTGACATTACCCACTCATCTCCAGCTTTAGCCACTTCCATACCTCGCCCATTTCACTCTTTGCCATCTGCGCCAGGGCACACTCCGACTGTGCGAATACCTCCGCGTCTGAGACAAATCCATACCGCTTCCCCTCTAACCGCCGTCCAAGTTCATCGAGCACTGCTTGTAGGCCCGACGAAGTGGAAGGGGAATGAGAAAGTGTGAATGTACACGAGAGGATGATGCCGTGTCGTGAGCGAATTGTGGCGATCTAGAAGGCATACCCGTCATGTCACACTGTCTCGATCACATTGACAAGAAAGCTCACCACGTCTCCCCATCCAAAATTCCTTTCAATGACATACTCAAACTCGGGGGTCTGTCCATACGCCCAATCCCAGCTCTTACATGCCCGGGCCAAGTCAGTCATCAAGTGATAAATGTGAACAGAAAAGACAACACACAGGCAATTCTGCCATTCCAGCCTTGAAATATTCGTCTCCTATGTACTCGGGAGTTTCATCTACTATGCAGGGCTGCTCAGAAATAGTCAAGGTAAACAAACTGGTAAGACAAAAGGTAATGGACACAAACCTCATCGTCCACACCATATTCCTCCCTGAATGAACGGATGACAGCCTCGACAAATGCCTCATGCGTGAGGCCGGGATTAGATCCTGCAAGATTGCACACAGGCGAACGAACGGATGCTACACCTTTGGTGTGCATCGTAGGCTGGGATTCCGCAAACAATTAGTTTCGCACATCTATACAGATGTCGAAACGCGATACTGTACTTTGTCTACACGTAACAGATCGCCTAGAATATCGAGTCTGGTGGAGATGAGCATCGTCCCGTGGTGGTACGCTCGGTTGCTAACGATCTTGTATGCTGAACCCGAGATGTGTTTATAAAGTGGGCGAGTAAGTACCGCCTGCAGAGGGGGTGCAAAAGAACTAGGATAGAAAATACATATCTTATTCCCCCCGATACATATGTCATTCCTGTCATTCGCATATGCCTCCACGCTAAGCGAACGCACAGCTCGAACGACCACTTCAGCCGTCTTCGTCCTATCAAATGCCGTACGGGGGACGTGGATGGAATAGTTGGTATTTCCAAGGTCCTACGCGCACGCATACGATTCAATTGACCTGGAAAGGATTCGAGTAATAGCAGAACTTACGTGGAACACAGTCCCGCCCCCACTTCTCCTGCGAATCCATGGAACGCCTCTTTCTCTTGCAGTACGCAAGTTTACCTCTTTCCACGGATTTTGGTTCCGCCCAATCACGACGCATGGGCTGTCGCGGTACAAAAGAAGTAGCGGAGAGTGCACAGGAAACTGCCGGAAGAGCCTGCATATATGAGATAGAAAGAGAAGACAAGGGTTAACATCAAGTTCATAAAGACAGCACTAACCAGTCCTCCAATGTCAGATTGAAATACGGGTTAGAAGATCTCGAGACGTAGATTGCGCTGTGCGGTTTCAGAGAGGTTTGTCCTGCGATGGACGCGTAGGTGTTTCTAAGGACGGGGCTTGGTCGCGCTATCGAGTTACATGGCAGCAGGGACGCGAAAATATTTCGGTGGTGGATGTGTAAGTGGGACATGGGGAATTCCTCGGACGCGTCCAACAAGCATCGATTCTTCCATTCAATTGCCAGTCGTCCTCAATGAGGATGGTTTAACACCCCTCCTCACTGCAAGACCCAATTGACACGACGTTGCCCTCTTTTCTCGCGCACTGATAGTAAATTTAGTTCGAAAGCATCATTGCAGCTTATTGCGTCCTGCTTCTTTGATATTCATCATACAAGGCATATATAAGTAAGAGAAGTAGTGACATGTGCATACCCTGACGTCGTCAGGTGTACGCCGATGACCTCAATGCCCTCTGGTGAAGGCATCAGGTATCCGCACATGGAGAGTATAATTCTACGTCCTTAGCCACGCTGTCTTTGCGATCTTCTTCAGCTTCTTCTGTTCCTTGAACCGATCCTATATAGAAGAAGCGGCAATTCAGAGCAACATGAGTACATCCGTTCACACAAAGGGTATACACACACCGGGAGGTTCCCTCTCTTTCGCAACTCGACGGGGCCCCACAACGGCGAAAACAGAAAGAAGAAGATCAAACGATAAGGGTACGAAGACTCACCAAGTCCTTCTTAGAAGGTCTTTTTCTTTTCTTCCCGCCCTCTTTCTCCTCCTTGTACCTGATCTCGACGTCCTTCTCCCAGGCGTTCACGTCAAAGTAGAACTCGCTCATGCGTTTCATACGCTCGTACTCGGAGAGATGTTGGGGTGTGCGTGCATCTGTAGCAGTAAAGGCACCAGTACGTGCATTGAACTGGGCGGTGAATGTGCCAGCAGGAGTAGCATGTGCAGGCATCGCAAAAGACGGGTCAAGATGAGCGAGGGAGGGGTCGATGCCTGCAGCGAGCGCGCGGGATTCTAGGGAATTGGGATCGTACGGGTGGGAGTTGGCATTTGATGCGCTGTCCACATCAGGAGACGTTGATGACGGCTGCTGAAGGGGGTTAACCCAGGTGGTTTCACTAGTCTCGGTGTTGTAGAAGTAGTAAGCACTGTGTTGTGGGGAGAAAATGGCCTGCCATGCACCGGCTGAGAGGGTGTCAGATGGTGCGGCCGTACTGGTGCCACCGTTGGGAGAGGGTGAGGATGAGCCTGAGGAAGAAGACGAAGAGGACGAAGATTGAACGTCGCCAGTAGGCGAAGACTGTTCCGGCGAAGACTCATCCTTCTCCTTCCCCATATCATTGCTCGTCGTCGTCGGCGACTCAGATGTCGCTTCGCGCGATGGGTAGAGAGTCTGCTGTTCTTGTGAGGCAGTGGACATCGTGGATTGCAAACAAGAGTTATTCTACAAATTATTGTAACACATAAATAAATAATTGTTAAGTGATAATGCCAGCTGATAGCGACGACGATGAGCAACCACTCAGGTGAAGCATCCACTCACAGTCCCCTGCTGATGTCAACACGGCGCTCAGCGCTGAAACACCCCTCAACGTCGCGCCCATCGTCGCCGCCCCTGCTGTCGCCGCTCACAACGAGCCCACGTGATGGTGGCACGGGCAGTCCCTCGCCTCTCCTGGGGCCTGTGCAGGTCACACATTCGACCCAGTCGACCTCCAACCCATCCACTACTGGCCATTTCTCAGGCATATACACACCCATGTCAGGCAGACCGTCTACCGCAGCCACATCTACGACTATTGCAACTGCCTCGCCCAGTCTCAGTGTCTCCATCGCCACCCAGGGATACACTCCCAAGGTTTCTTTCGACACGTTCGAGAACCCGGCAGCATCCATGTTCTCATACACGCTGCGCGTTCAATCGGAAGGCTATGTACGCACCGTTGCTACCCGTGTGTTCCTGTGTGCCGCCAGCCCGGATGAGAGTGGCCGCGAGGCGTTGGACTGGGCCCTCGAATGTCTCGTGCAAGACGCAGACGAACTCGTCGTATTCAGAGGAATCGACCAGGATGAGCTCGGTAAGTCGAACTCCATCGCCACGTGCCTCAATACAATATTGTCATCTTACCCATTATGGGTGCCTTACAGACAAGGATCACGAGCTTGTTCGCGAGGATGCGCGTGAACTGATGCGACAAATACAAGACAAATGCGTCGAATACGACCCAGAGAGAAAAGTGAGTTGATGTCGATGTTGCAGTATTACAGTACCACTTTTAATATATCCATGTGATAGTTGTCCATCATCCTGGAGTTCATTGCTGGACGAACGACGACGACGCTTGACCGTCTTATCGCACTCTACCGCCCTGACTCTGTTGTCGTGGGTACAAGAGGTCAACGCGGCGTCATATCTGGCATGAGCGGCGTCCTTGGATTTGGCGGGGCTGGTGTTTTCAGCGGTGGGTCTTCGAGTCATACAAGTCACAGGATCGCTTTGTCATATTTATCTTTATGTTTCTTACATGTAGGTGTTGGATCGGTGTCCAGATACGCGCTTTCGCGCTCCCCCGTACCTGTCATTGTCGTACGGCCAGAGCGCAAGGTTCGCGAGGTACTGGAGAAACGGAGACGCAACCCTAAGCGAGGAACACACTTTGACGAGTAGGTTCCAGTCTCCTTCGTTTTTCTCCAACTATCACTTAGACCGGCGCTTCTTTTTTTTTCTTTCAAATGTTTTCATCTTGACAGGCTCGCACGAGAAAAAATGCAGGATTCAAATATATCGTCATCTGTCAGCGGGACCTAGTGTAAATACCACCTTTCGATGGATGTGGAGTGCTTTCATTCTCACCTTGCTCGTGCATCTCATAGTACTGGCGCAGGACATGACATTTCCTGGCTCCCGTTTAACCCCACTTCCTCCATCCATTCCCAATCTCTCTCTACATTTGTTTCTTCTACTCTTTTTTGTCCGACGTCATGACGTATCAAGGAGTACCACACAACCCCCACCCCACTGCAGAAGTTTTGCGAAGGTAACCTGGAACTCGGATAACGCAATGGGAGGCGGTGTAAAAGAAAAACCATACTCGCCGGAACCTCCTCTTGGCCCCCAAAGTACTTTCAGGTTTTACTATATTAGGTCACTCGTGCCATTTTCCGTTCCTCATCAGGTCTATCCTTTCGATCCAGCATTCCAACTCGCCCTCATTTTCGGGCGGTGAACACCTCATATCTTGTTCACAGTAGAGCCCTCATCTGCTACCGACAAGGCAAACTTTCACGTACCTCCCCTTTCAATTTTTTTTTTTTGCACTGGACATCGACGAAAATGTATCTCTGGCAGTGAGTTTTGCAGATATCTATTTTACACCTGTAATGTAAGGTGTCATGTTGTATGTACATAGATAGACTTGAATCTGATAAACCATCACTCCTTCGGAGCAACACAAATATCTGTGTGATTTCTGCAATATTGCACTGCCGTCCCCTTGGCACCTTGTGGTCTATCCGCGAACGATCTCCTTGGAATCCGAAAAGTATCTCGGTTTGTCGGTTCCAAGCGCTGAGCAGTGCCAGTTGGCAATGGATTTCCAATGATGCGGGACCTGTGTCAAGCTGAGCGTTGAAGCAAAGGCCAACCATATAATTGCTACGTGGGGAATCCGCGCCACAGTTATCGATGAGGTTGAGGAGAGGTTGAAGAATATAACACGCAGACATGGGTGCGAGTGCCAGTTGCTGTACCTTCAAAGACCCAAACTCCTGACCACTTTTGAGCAGTGCAAGGGACTTCATCTCACAGGCGGCCGCACGGTTGTCTGGATAGTTCCGGCCCTGGTTAGGGCACATGAACCATCGGAACCGTCGACGGAGCCATTTTAAATTTAGTGTGTCCCCATAGGTGCAACAGGCTGTGTACTGCGCCAGAGCGACCATGGCTAGCCAGAGATTCCATCAAAACATATGACACGTCAGCGCTTGTCGACCTATCTGCCTTCAAGTCGCTGTGCCGCCTGAGGGTTTTACACAACTACATACCAACACGTCGCTCATATATTGACAAGGTATGAATGGCGAGCATTTTCTTTGACGATGTAACACCAGGACGGACCCCTCACGGCTTCTCATTCCGTGTATGGGTGTCGGTTTGCGGACCTCACATCACAGCCCTCTCCCACGTTATTGGTTAGTCTTAGGTCCAATGTGATTGATGAATCGCTTGCGCGGGTGTAATTGCCAGTGATCCCTTACTCGGAGAGGGGAAGGACACGGCTAATATTACTGCTCCTGGCGGCTGTTACAGCGATAGATAAGGGGGAGTGAGTGGATTTACGCACATGTTCTTCCGATCCCCATGGAATTCAATGCCAGTCCCGTGCTTGGTCCTATCATCGTTGGCGTTGTAGTTTTGGGAGTCCTGTATGGAAGCGCTGTTGTGCAAACATACCTCTACTTTCAGAGGTTTCCAAAGGACAGCTGGAGAGTCAAGGGTCTTGTACGTTACACTTATCATTCTTTCATTCTTTCATTGATAGACCCTCTTCAAAGGTCACATTCGAAATGTACCTCACTTGTCTTGTGATATCAGGCGTCGGATTGAAGACTTCTTAGATCGATTCAAACCGTCCATTTGGCACTCATGATCTCCGGAATGTGGACGATGACCATTACTCACTATTCAGATCCTATGGCCCTCGTGTACCTCCCTAATCCAACCATCATCACCATAATCCTCTGCCCTCCCATCGCAGTCGCTGTGCAGGTTCGGCGTTCCTACAAGCTGTTCCACATATCTGACCTCTTACAGGGCTTTTTTGTTCTGCGTGTGTACAGGCTTTCTGAACAGCCACTTCTTTTGGCTGTGGGCGCTCTGCTTGCCATTTCAAAATTTGCCTTGCACTTGACATTTGGCATTGCCGCATACGTCATCAAAGATGCTCCGAGGCTTGTGCATGAGTGGGGTTGGTGCATTACTTCATATCTTGTCCTTTCAATCGCGTGCGATACCTTGATTGCGACCTCGGTAAGTTACCACCTCCAACAACGCAAAACGGGATTTGAGCGGTAAGGTTCTTCGTATCTAATTATTCACCAATGTGACAATCGTAAAACTACAGGACATCTCGTATTATTGACCGAATGATTTTTTATGCTCTTGGTGAGCGGTCTGTCATTCCCTGTAATCAATAAGTCCAACCACACCGTCCACAGCCACGGGTCTGATAACCAGGTATGTCAAATTACGATTATATATCACCTCTAGTATTTGAGACTTCCCGCCCAGTGCGACAGAACTGGCAGAAGCTATATGCGTGAGTTTTTTGAACCACACGGACTACAGAATTTGAGGTCACGTCTTTCCATTTAGTTCTGGACAATGCCGGACAACTGTAAGTCCACGTCCATTGACTGTCGTGACACCCTGATACAAAAGGGGACCTAGATATCTGGATGGGCCTTTATGTCATTGAATCTGGCCGTAAGTGAAGTTTCTACGCCTTGTATACGCAATAATCACGATCAACCGTCTCAGTTTATACAAATTCACTTCTTGCAGCGTATGCCTTCGTTTCCATCGCAGCCGTTCAATCTCAAAATTTTCCATTAACAGGCTAAACAACCGCACACTCTTCAACCATCTACGAACCTCAGAGATGCCATACGAGTTGGGATTCAGCCCGAGAGGATCAGAGACGGCAGGAACCAGCTATGGGGATCACAAGGTAGGCAGATATTCGAGCATTCACGCCCTAGAGCACATGGACATAACGTCGTTAACGTAAGATTCCCCAACCCATCCGTATCAACGTCACGCGCGAGCGCGAAACAGTCCATTCGGAAGTGGATGAGGTTCAGGTATCTCCAAGTCGTTCTTTCCTACCCTTGGGCGCTGGAAGATGGCATTCATGAGCGTCACCTACTTTTGTCTTGTTTCGTAATAACGTACATTCGGTGTTATGCCTTAGTGACAATCCACACACTTATTACTTTATGCTTGATATCACGACTCGTCTACAATAGTTGTACAACATGTGTATATCGACCACTTTGTTTTCTCTCAACCCTCAACAAACGGTGGCAGTTGGGACGGCAAACGGAAGTGAAATTTAATAGTGCCTTGCAGATAGGAGATGAGCTCTATAATAGATGCTAATTTGAGTGACGAGAAAAATGTCCTTGATATTCCAGAATTTTGACCTAGCTCAACAAACAGTAGCATTGGGTCACAAAGCCCTGACCTTTAGTGATGGCAGATCCAGAGGAGCCAAAGAAACTGGCCCGTTATACATGGCCAGTCCCTATAACAGCCTCACAAAGGTTAGGACTCGATAGAAGATAAACAATTGACGAGCCATTTGACCAGATACTACCAGCTGTTTTTTCTCAGATGCCATAAAGCAGATATAGAACCAGAGACGTGGACAGTCGAGAACGCAGTGAAAGAGACCCCTTGTTGAATGTCATTCACCGTAAACTGCACTCGTTGACAACAATAAAACGTGCATGTGCAGCGGAACAGAAAGATCACTTTCACGTATCTTTTCATACCTTTGTGGCGCTTGTCCCCTGAAGAACCCCGACAATAAAGGTCGCTGTACAATGAGAAAACGAATTATATCATGTCTCTGGACCAAGGCAAGCAGACAAGACGCCTGACGAGAACCGTCTGGTGGCTATCTGGGCACTGTAACGACAATGGGATTTACTCCCATAAGTGTGCACCGGGGATTTTGATGATGAACAAAACAACCACTCTCGTCCAGCATCGTATGATTTCGACCATGCCTTAAATGGCGACTGACTTCTGGGTTGCACACGCACCTTGTCTTAGCATCAAAGCTTCATGTATGTCGCGACACACACTTAATTACCGTAGCAACTGGTAGCCAATCCCCCCAAACAAGCCGGATCCCTGAATGTTTTTGACCGTGTTGATTGCTCGACATAAGTGATGAGCTGAGGTAAATGCATGGCTGGTACATAAGAGGGGGTCGATATACATGGACGCGACGGCATGTTCGTTTATTCTGCGTCTACGACAGTTGTTTCGAGTCCCTGTATGTCACGTCAGCCGGAGCTCGTCACAGATAGTCACAGACGGACCTTGAACGAGGTGACGGGGACATGCGAAGCGTATGTGTATAGCTTCTCCTTTGCGTTCTCCTCGTCGTTGCGCTTGCCTATGATGCACCATCAGCCTTCGCCTTTGCGGACCACTCGCTCTGGACACTCACGTTCAAGCTTTACTCGTATACGGTGGGGCACGGACTTGATGCCCCGTGCCCATAGGGCCTGGTTGAGCTTGGGGTCTAGCCGCACGTCTTTCGTGCCCATTGCTTTCTGAGCGAACTGCACGACGGATTTGACGGCATGGGGTGCGCGCTTTTTGAAGGAACGACCGTGCACAAGCTTATGCATGTGGATCGTGTACTCGCGAGTCACGACGTCTTGGAGGGCGGAGCGCTTGCCGGTCTAGTCAAAAGGTCAATCACGACGCCCCCGTTGGCTATAAGCCTCTACCTTTCCGCTTTTTGTTCTGGCCTGTGTGTGATAAGTCACCACGGACAGTGCATGAACCGGGATCACATACCATGTCTTGAGGATGTCGGGGTCGATGAGCTGGTGAGTGCCAGATTGGCTTGGTCGAAACTGCTCGCTTTGTGGTTGTTTGTTGAGTGGCTGTGACATCGACAAGGTTTTGTGGCTTGGCAGTGCGATACAGTAGACGGCAAACGCCGTGATTAGTCATGGGCATTTAACAGTTACCTAATCGGTAGCTTGCATTGTTATTAGTCCGCATCAGTGGGCTTGTTGAACCACGGATATATAACCCGCAGCTGTCCTTTTGTCTTCGTTGTCCTACATCCACAATGCGTCTCGCAGTTGCTATCCTTGCCTTGTCTGCCGCATTCTCTTCGGCGAATGCTACCCTCTTTGCGCGTCAAAATCTCCCATGTGCGTCACATCCCCATATTATTGTTGATGTTTTGCTGATTTTTCTTTCTTTCTTGTAGCGTGTGCTACCAGCTGCATCGCCAACGCCAACTTGGGCAGCTGCTCCGAGACTGATGCCACCTGCTTGTGCAATAACCAGACCTTCGTCTCCACTACTACGTCTTGCATTGAATCTTCCTGCACGGGAAATGATCTCGTAGCGGCAGAACAATACGCGCAGGCACTTTGTCTCGCTGTCGTGCGTTTTCCAACCTGCTGTCGTTCAACAACATATCTGATTGGTTATCCAGGGTGTCACGTTGTCTGTGCCAACTCCTGCTTCGACTGCAACTACCCCATCGTCGTGAGTATCATTTGTTAATTGACCTGTGGTCATTAGTCTGATATTGTATATAGCGCGTCTACTACAACTGGCACGCCAACCGCGGCCACGTCCACGTGAGTGTCCTTTCCGTTCCATTTACACCGTCCACACATCTAAACTTGATATGCAGTCCATCACAAACTAGTGGTGCTTCTCTGTCCTATGGCATCAACCTATTTGCTGGCGCTGCTGCTGCTGTCGCCTTCGGCGCCGCTCTCTAGTTAGCAATTACAGACACAATTTTGAGTTGTCGTTCTCCTCTTGTAGGGACCGTTGTCTGCTGCGTTAGATTATTCTGTAACTGTCTGTATGACGATACCCCCACCCCCAGTTTACTCACATTGTTAGATCTGAGTAGATGATGGGCAATTTTTATTTGTCGGCGACCTATAGTGTGAATGACCTTTTCCCAGGGATCTTACCAACGGACCCTCACCTCCCCGAGTTAGGACACCCAACAAGGGAGCAGGATTTTCGTCGCGTCGTCCATGAAGGCCAAGAGGCTATGGCGGCGAATGCCAACTTCCCTCGCGCTCTTGGTGGGCCTCTTTCTCGGCCTCTTCATTGGCCGCGTCCTGCCTTCCTGGGTATGTGCATTATTTCCAGGCTAAACCTTCTTACACGACCTCGTCGCAGCTATTCGGGTTTTCGTGGTCGGGGTCTAAGGCACCCATATTCGTTTCGCGACTCTCTGCGCGCAAGCAGTTTACGCTGCCCAACGAGGACCAGCGCCATCGCGTCCTCGAGCTCCTCTCGACACTTTCACCCCACTATACCACCGAATGCACACGCAACTCCCAACCTCTCTACGTCCAACAAGTCCGAGAACGCTATGTGCCTCTTGTCGGCCACAGGTCTCCTTCTGCTTCGTCGTCGTTTTTCTCCTCGTTCGGCCTTGGTCTTGGCCTCTCAGACCCAGACAGCGTGTACATCACTCCCGCACGAGAACACAAATACTTCTTTGCTATCAACCTGTACAACTCATTCGACGTCATCCCTGATCTCTTTGCCACTCTCTTCCGGGTATCTGCTATCTTGGGTTACCACAATGTCTACGTGTCCATATACGAAAACGGCTCGACCGACCAGACAAAGGCACTCCTCCGCATATTCGACGCACTGACCACGGCCGTTGGGCTTAGAGTCACCATACGTACGTCTACGCGCACGAGGGGGCAGTTCAACCACCGTATCGAGTACCTCGCGGAGGTCCGGAATCAGGCATTCGTGCCACTTCACGAACTTAGGGACTCTCACGGCGAATTCTTTGACACTATCGTCTTCATGAATGACATCCTCCCGTGCGTGGACGACCTCCTTGAACTTATCTGGCAGAGCAGGAGGAACAATGCAGGCATTACGTGTGCCGCTGACTACATGTATCACCCAGAACTCGTAAGTCCCCATCCCCGTCCCTCGTTATCGGTATAAATTATAACGTATTATCGCCGCCTTCTCGAGAGTTCCCCGGTGTTTTATGATAACTGGGTGGCACGTGATATCAACGGTACTGCCCTCGAAAATGCGCCCTTCGAGAACATCTTCCATGACCCGGAGTCCTCTGATCGCTTCCAGCGGCATCTCCCGATCCAAGTCCAGTCGTGTTGGAACGGAGTTGCCATCCTCGACCCCGCTCCGTTCTATACCCCACCCTATATCAGTTTCCGCATGGCACGGCTGGCAGAAGGCGAGTGTTCCGCGTCTGAATGCAGTCTGATATGCAATGACTACTGGGAGGCGGGGTACGGGCGGATTCTCATGGTTCCACGGGTAAAACTGGCGTACGACAGGGTGAGTCTCTATTCTATGCAGACTGACAACAGTATCTCCCCGCATGAGGCACAGCTGACGCATGTTTTTTTTTTCCTACTACTGCATTTTAGAAAGTCTTCGATATCATACACCCTCCGCGGAAGAACCTTACTGCGATTCGGGGGTACGTCCGTCTTGGTGGACTTCCAGATAACCCATCCACGGATCCTCAAGACCGCTCGTGGTTTGGTCCACATGATCGGTTGTTCGATTCCCTGGAGAGCGAGGAATTAGAATTCAGGCCGGGTCCTTCGCATGGTGGGTCACTTCTTGGGTTCCGTTCTCACTCATCTCAACGTTCGGGCTGACGCTGTCGACTCGAAACAGTGTGGTGCTGGGGATGGGACGGTGCAGGCGACATTGACGGTCCTGACGTGGATCCTATATGGGAAGGCATGCCACCGCGATCGCGCGGAGCTGAGGCGGTAACCGTAAAACATGACAGGACTATAGAACTCTGATCTATACCGGTGATTCAGGAGGACGCCTCTTCGATTATGTTTGAGTCACCCGTTGATTATGGACCCATCGAACTATCTTGTTTTCACTGACTAGTATTGGAATGGTGGTCGGACAGACAGACAGTGTATCTCAGCCTAAACCGTGCATATGTAGATTTGCTATGCAATGGGCCACTACATGTTCTATACTCAGACAATCACAGCCTCCCATAGACATTGTTCTGACTACTAAGATAATCGTCACTGACTTTCCGCCGCATTTGTGAAGTAATCACTGACTGTCACTTGAAACACATTTTTTGCCATGGCCCATGACACAACTCGACAAATTTTGATAGATCGTCTTGTTCCAACATAGTTAGGACCTATGCCCATAGCTCATACTAGCTGCTAAAAGAGATCGACTTTGAACTGCTTGCGCTATGAGTGAATGAAATTCCGGTCTCTTAGTATCATGAGGACCACTTGAAACACCACTAAAAAGGAATATTTGTTTATATTCCCTTGCTCGCAGAGCAAAGGGTTCTGGGATTTCGTTATATCGTGGGAACATATCACGACAGAACTTTTTGCCTTCTTCGGAACCGTGTGATTCGGTTGACTTACTTTACCTGTGAACCTTTCCTTACTCTTCAGTACTATCGCCTACCAGATACTTGGCCTCCCCGGATACTTGGCCATCACAAAATGTCACAGAAAGTAACATATTGTCACATCCTAGAATTTTGAAGTCCACTCAGTGCACTAGGATAGAGGTCAAATTCATGTTCTATTTGGCGTAGGTAGTAAACATAAATCAGTTTGTATTATTGGGTTGTAGTAAGAAGTAATGTGATGCTAGATATCAATGTGCAGTATCAAATGAGTGACTATTAGGCTGATGCAAAGATATAAGGAGGCTGTGGTATGTGGGTGGGAGGGTAGAGCCATTCGTGATACATATGGAGCAGTGTGAGCGATGTGCGGCACCGGGCACCTGTGAAAATAACTGGGGTGGCTGCTCACTACCATTCGGAACAAAAGGTTGAGCATAAATAGTTGATGGCCTTGCATGACTCGGACCAGCTTACTGGGTTTGACTCAGTGTCATGCTGCATTGGCTGGAGTGGACTCAGTGGAGTGGCTGTGGCGCATTTGCTGCACGGCGGGCTTCTCCAAACAGTGCGGAAAGTCGAGGATTCAGAGCGAGAGCGGGATTTTCGGCCATTTGTGCCTTGATGTCTTCAAGAGAGTCGTGGTTGTTGTCGACAAGAACGTATGATTATATCTTATCTTATCTAATCTTGGAGGTTTCCAGAGATCACAGTTACATGTGATTCGGAGTAGTGTCAACCAGAATACCGGTAGATCACATGACCAGCTCCACAGGATAGCCGGAACTATCACAAGCAAGGCACGTGTTTAACACATGCTGATGCACGTTGCAGGCGCATTTCCATGATAACTACGTATATGGAAAGTGCACTCACTACATATGGGAATATGGTGAAATAGGCGAGAATAATACTTATCTACACACAGACCATGTACCACAGGTATATATACCCTGTAGGATTCCCTGTAGTTCCTAAGTTCAATACAGTCTCAACTGTTCTCTCATTACTCACTACTCAAAATACTCAACTTCAAGAACCAGCTACTAGCTATCAAAGGTACGCTTGCGTCCCCCCGTTGCTGTTGCCCCAGTTTTGTTGCTTCAGTTGTGTCCTTGGGCTCGACAGTGATTTGAAAAGCACGCGTGATTGTAAGCTGAGCACCTGGCTTGAATTCAGTCTGCACTCGAATTCATGCTCCGCTTCGGCTGTACTCGGCATGGCCATCACAGTGTGATTTTTACTTGTTGTCATGGTGTTTTTTCTATCTCAACGAATACTTCATAGATTCATGTCATTCAACTTCGTGGGGTTTAAGAGTGCATTTATCATGAATTGTGACTGTACAGAAAATTTATTACAGTCATCCACTGCCACTTGAGACACCACCACCACTTGAGACAGCAGTGTTTTTTGCATGTTTCTTCAACACAACTGATTTCCACACATCATAAGTGACTTGGAAATGGTCCACTTGAGGTCCACAGCAAATACTGAGCATTGAAACCTCTAGATAAAGTAACTACAGTGCAAATAGTACACCAAATTGAGCTGTTTCATGTCTCAATCCATTGCAACAAGTATTTCTAACTTTCCTTTCTCTGTTGGATGTAGAAATAGGTCTGATGAAGCCCTACCCAACACCTTTCGGACAATGGACTTTGCATTGACTTGCCACATGAATGCCGGAGGAGGGTGTTTCATGACTGCAATATCAGCAACATGATATCCCTGTTATGGTAAGGCTGACATGCGGACTTAGGGTCGGAGTGTGGGCATCGGACCATTGCCATTAGCGGAGATACAAAAGATACTGCATTTGGGTGTCTCAAGTGCCAGTAATGACAAAGATAAAGCCACAAAATTTCCGAGCTTCGCAGTTGCAAGCCTGCACCTTTGATCCCATAGAAAATTTGTTCAGGTATTCAGAAGTACTTTATTAGCCTGCTTGTCTACTCTGATCTACTTAAATTTGTGTTGTGTTGTAATAAGAGCATTCTTGATTTTCGTGTCTCAAGTGGCAGTTGATGACTGTACTAGGGAAATAGTTTGGTTTTTAGAAATTGGCCAAGTATCCGGGGAGGCCAAGTATCTGGTAGGCGATAGTAGTACTTCAGTAGTTACAATTTGGATTTCCATTCGCGAGCAAGGGTTCTGCCAATGCAGGCGGCATTTCGAGTAATCAATATATCGTTAATTATTTTCACTGTCGGACCATCACCCATCTCCATTGTTGTTCTCACTGTACCATTGCCGTTGTTCTCGCTCAACATTGGTTTCGGAATTGGACCCTCCAGCTTCTCAAGTTTTGGTATATCCCATCCTACTGCTCAGAGAGCTTTTCGGCCTTTGCTTGGTCTTCGCCCCAAGTTCTGTTAGCCGGTAACGTTATGTCCATAAATGTCTTAGTTAGTTTGATGATTAACAGGAGAAAAGTCAGCTGTTTCAAGTGACAGCTGTGGTGTTTGAAGTGATGGTTGATGACTGTACTACTAACTTATGCCACCTGGTAGTACGGAACACATGTGTCCCCAGATGCCACTGCACAAGACCTTGGTTTGTCGGGCGCAGGCATTTATCTCGAGGAACTCCTGCCGCACATGTTTGTGTTTGTGGGTACTGCTTCGGAAGATAGTACATCATGGGGCATCAGATGACAACAATATCAAACAGTGAGGCCCGCGACCCGGTGTTTCATCATAGCTGACTTAGTACGCTAATGCCCACTTGGATGATCTGCCGAGGAAGTCGTATAATAACCGTATAGAGAAGGACCACCTAGTAAGATAAAAGCGTGCAAATGCGAGCTTCTTCGAGGCAGACGCTGCCTGAGGTACCCACACGATGACCCGACTCTCCATCGGATTCGTGACTGCATTTCAGCTTCTACTATCTGTGATCACAGCCTCCGCCGACTCACCCATCGTGACACTTGACTACGGCAGCTTTCAGGGGTTCTGTTCAGCCTTCGGCACAGAGTCTTTTCTTGGTATACCCTTTGCTCAGCCTCCGTACGTGGCGAATAACCTAAATGCTTAATCCCAATCGTGACACTGTTTGTAATTCAGGGTTGGAAATCTTCGTCTCAACAAACCAGTTCCCCCTTCTTCTTTGGGCCCTGGGGTAAATAATGCCACTTCATATGCAAATGCCTGTTCCCAGATGCCTTTGTTCCCTCCTGGTGTCACATTTCCTGACAACCCTGGTTTGTCTGGCGCAATCACCTATCTCACCGAATTACTGCCACCACAAAGCACTGTGGCTGCTTTGGAAGATTGTAGGTAATGCGATATCAGACAACTATCTGAATTCACATGTTACCTTGTAGGCTTGTATGTCAATGTCGTGAGGCCAGCAGGTGTTTGTTTAGGAGCTGATCTCCCTGTCGTCGTGGTATGTCTGAGATTCTAGCGGAAATCTAGCATGATATTTACAAAAATATTCAGTACATTTATGGTGGTACGCAGAAGTGATAGACAAGTTATTTTTGTCTCTGATGCTGTGTCAAGGTGGCTTTGCGCAAGGGGATGCATCGATCTACAATGGGACTGGCATCGTAGGACGCTCTGTGGGATTGAATACCCCTATCATCTATGTATCTTTCAACTATCGCCTCAACGGTATGTCGACTTTCTTAAAGATCCTGGGGAAATAGTTCTTATTTTATGCAGTGTTCGGTTTCCTTGGAGGCAAGGAAGTGCAACAAGCTGGTCTTGGCAACCTCGGGTTGCACGATCGTGAGTATATCCCCCCGGCGAAAATATGACATTCATTGGTCGTCCAGAACGCATGGCCCTTGAGTGGATCCAGAAATACATCTCGGCCTTTGGTGGAGATCCTGAAAAAGTGATCGTGTAAGTCAGGCACCTCACGTTCTATCCACTAATTGAGCTCGTGTATGTCTAGCTTGGGTGAAAGCGCTGGCGCCGTTTCAATTTTGTCGCAAATGGTTGCCTATGATGGAAATGTGAACAGACTGTTTCGAGGTGCTGTTATGGTGTGTTTCCACCGTTGGTTTCTTGTCTCTGTCTAAGGTTGTGCAGCAATCTGGATCTGCCTCCCCATTGCACGACATCGCTTCAGCACCGCAGCAAGAAAATTATGATTTCATTGTTGCACAAACAAATTGCAGTGCCGCAAATGATACCCTCAGCTGTCTTCGGCAAGCCCCGTACGAGGCAATCATGAACGCTATGTTGCACACCACCTATGTCAACTCATACCAATCCCTCAATGTTACATGGGCACCTCTTGTTGACGGTGTCATTCTCAAACATACTCTGCGAGAGTCATTGAGCATGGGTAAGTATGCAAGGGTAGGTCAATTACACTTTGTTATCAACATGCCATGTGACTTGTGAATTTCTTTGTAGGTACCAGCCATTTTTGGTGCCGCTGACGATGAGGGAACGTAGGTAGACTGTGGCTGCACTGATTTTAATGCTGACGTCCTATAGTTTCTTCTCTGTGTTCAGCTTCAATGTCATGTAAGCAGCGAAACCTGGTTTCGCTACGCCGACTAACGACTAAGGCCAATAGTACAAACGATCAATTCCTGGAGTACATACAAACTGTGTAAGAACACACCTTTGTCTCGTTTACTACCACCTGACGGGTGTCAACACATCCAGTTTCTTGGTTGGGCTTAACAAATCCGAAATTAGCCTGGTTGGAAAGTTGTATCCCGACGACCCCACCCAGGTAGGTGTTTTGGTGTTATTAATGATCGTTACTTTACTCTGTTTACCAGGGTTCCCCTTTCGGTGTAGGGATGAATGACACCATCACGTATGTCTTCTTCATCATCAAATGATAAGAATCTCTTCGAATTCCTTGACCCGCAGTCCAGAGTATAAGCGTATCTCCGCATTCCTTGGTGATCTATATTTCCAGGCGCCTCGCCGACACGCACTCAGCATCATGTCCACCACACAGAGTGTTTGGAGCTATCGTGTGTCATTTTCTTTTTTTTTGGACAAGTGGTTATATTGAGTAGCAACTGACAGGTCTAGTTCTACTCAATCACTATATCGAGCGCCCTTTTGGGACGGCCGGTCCGAGGAAAAATGCTCTTACGCACTGCCCGCAGGGTGCGGTGTGTGGGGCTCCATGAGCTTGCTGGCGATTCCGTTCAGTAGGGGGCCTGGCAAGCGTAATACCCACTAAAACCTCAAGATGATTTATCCATTCCGGGTCTAAGGTTGTGGAATGTAGGAGGAGGGACTGTTCCCAGGTGTCGGCGACAATCTTTTTGGTGATGGGTTTGTGGTTCATGGTGGTCGTGATCTGTCTGTCCAGGGTGATTCTGTAGTTGATTTTGTTTTGCCAGCGTTTTTGGACTTCTTCGGGGGAGTGGGCGCGGTCTTGTATTGTTCTTTCGCATCTCATTACCCAGATCAGGTGGGCTGATTCTGAGATGAGGATACGGAGCAGTCGGGAGGGGCCGTTTTGTCTGATGTGGGTTTCCTCCGGTTGCGGGAGGGCGATGCTGCCGCAGCCAAGGATTAGGCCTAGGGATAAGTCGGGCCAGTTCCCGAGAGTGGGGGGCCATGTTCGTTGGGCCAGACGCCAGATCTGTTGAACGGTTGGGGATTCACAGTCCAGTAGGATGTGTTCAAGGGATTCTGGGGTTGTATTGCAGCCGGCACAGTGTGCTCTGTCGGATAGGTGGGGGATGTTGGACCAGAAGTCGCCTATCCTGAGCGCGTTATGGATCGCTTTGAACAGGAAGGTTTGGATTGGGCGTCTGATATCTGGGTGTCTGCACCTCGTCCATATGTGCGTGTCTGTTTCTTGCTTTTTGTTCAGTTCTTCCAGTGACGCTCGGATTCTGTCTAGTGTGATTTGTGTGGGGCGGGAAAGTGGTGTCGTGACTCCGCTTGCCAGGTGGGCATAGACGGAGGCTTGTGTCACTGCGCTTACTTTTATGCCTGACCGGTTGAAGGTGCGGGGGACGGATAAGTCAATTTCGTCTAGGATGGGTTTCTGGGCTCCTATGGCAGCTAGTTTATCAGCTTCTTCATTTCCAGTGGTACCGTTGTGTCCTTTAGTCCATTTGAAGTGGGTAGGGGCGCTTCTTCTTCGGAGGTGGTATGCGGCTGCTTTCAGCCAGGTTGCGTTGGGGGTCTTCACCCAGCCACGGTCTTCTGAGGTGGGGAGGGAGACGGTTAGGGTTTGTATGACATATCTAGAGTCCATGATGATTGTAAGGTCTGCTGAGAGGGGGGCAATTTGTAATGCAACTACAACGGCCGCTAGTTCTCCGATTTGGTTGGACTGAGTGTCCCCAGGCACCCTTATCGCTCTGTTTAATGGGTGGTCATCTGCGGCCCAGATGCCCGCTCCGCAGGTTGCATTTTGTTGTCCATTATGAAGGCAGGAGCTGTCAGTATATAGGGTAAGGGGGGGGGGGGGGGGTGTGGGTTGGATCGTGGAGGGCGGAGCGCAGGGGAGAGGTCTTGGGGTTGGTTTTCGAAGATTCTGAAGCAGTCGGATAGGTTTCAACCTAGTCGTGACGGACAGGTTGAATGTGATTTCGTCACCTCTGGCTATGTTTGCTCTGGCGTTCTTTTCCATGCAACGGTGGGTTAGCGTGAGGTCGTCTTTATTGGTTGGGCCGGTCGGGTTGTATTTTTGTCGCAGGTTGAGGAGGATAGCTTCTGCTGTGCTCGTGCAGCTGTGGGGGTCTTTGCAGCCTCTGGCCTTATCTCTGGTGCAGTTACTCCATTGTTGGTGGTCGGAGTTGGGTGGGCGTAGGCGTTTGCATAGTTTTATCAGGTTTTTGACTCTTGTAGCCTTATGGACACGTTTCAGGCAGTCGTTCTTTGCTTTGTTGTAAGTGCGGGGGGGGCGCCGAGGTGGAACCACGCAGGGAGTTGCAGCTTGAGGGATTTTGAGAGTTTTAGGGGGGCGAAGGAAAGGTTAGTCGACTTCGCTGTTTTTATCAGTTTTAGGATGCATGGAGGGAGTGTGCTGGCAATTCGTCCACGTGAGGGGGGGGACCAGGATGTCAGTGAGAAGGTAGGTGGGTCAATTGAGGTGTTCACATCTGGGTGGATGTGGTTGATTATTGCGTCCGTCACAAAGGCCCAGTTGGGGCGGGAGGGGGAGAGGTCAAGATAGGATTTGAGCCAGGTCACGTCGATTGCTTTGTTTCTTGCGGGGATGTTCAGTAGGTCGATACCGCTGCTCTCTTTCGGCGCGTATAGCTTTTTGAGGCTGATGGTTGGGGGGGTGGAGGAGTCCCAGATGAATTCGCGGATGATTTTGACGAGGGCGTCTTCGATGTGTTTTGGCATGCCTTGTGCTTTTGTTAGGAATTGGGTCATTCCGCCTGCGAACATTTGGACTATATGGCGTTTGGCAAAAAGGGTGGGGTGACCTTTGTTCCACCTTTGTAGGGTCAGGCTTACTTTGTCGACTATGGGTTCCCAAGGGGTGGCGTCCCTCGTTTCATTCCCTATCCAGGCTCCTAGGGATCTGACTGCTTGTCCATCTGGTGTGATTCTCACGTCGGGGTGGAGGGGGGGGTCGGTCGGGTTGATCTTGCGTGAAGTGATTACTCTCGTTCTGTGTGTTTTTGTGCCAATAGGTATGATCTCAGTCTTTTCGGTGTTGAATTTGGTGCCAGAGGCGATGCACCACTTTTCTAGAATGTCTTGTAGGTCCTTGTATGAGTCGGATTCTGAGAGATATATTGTCGTGTCGTCCGCGTATAAGCTGACGATGAGTTTGTGTTCTATTCCTGGGATGTTGTATCCTTGAAGGTTCGGGGAGGCGCATAGCATGCACGCTAATGGTTCAATTGCCAGGTTGAAGAGGAGGCAGGATAAAGGGTCTCCTTGGCGTACCCCTCGGGTGACGCGGAAAGGTGAGCTGGCTACACCGTTGATGATAACTGAGGTTTCAGCGTTCCGGTATAGGGATTGGACTGTGTTGATGAACCGTCTCGGGAGGTTGAATTTTTCTAAGGTTTTCAATAAGTAATGGTGGTCAATCTTGTCGTATGCTTTTTCTTGGTCTAGGGCTACGATTGCGCCGTCTTCTTCCATAAAGTCTGCATATGCACATATGGTTTGTGAGAGTCGGATAGGGTCGAAGATGGAGCATCTTGGGATGAAGCCTGTTTGGTCTTGGTGGATTAGTGAGTGAATATGGGAGGCTAGTTGCATAGAGAGGGATTTTGTGAGGAGTTTGTAGTCGGTGTTCAGGAGGGTAATCGGTCGGTAGTTTTTGATCTGGTCTCTTTCTTTTTTCTTGTATATTGGGCACATCCAGCCCAAGGTAAATTGGGTCCTGTCGTCTATACCGTGTGTTTGTATGTCATTTAGTACCATAGTCATGCAGCTTAGGACGTCAAAGGATGGTTTTCTGGCCGCTGCCGCTTTTTTGTGCGCTGTGTTGAGGTGGTTCCACAGTTCGTAGGGGATGCCATCTGGGCCAGCTGCTGTTCCTAGTCTTGATGTCGTTAGTGCTGATTCCAGCGTATCTTTGCTTATAATCGAGTCAAGAGGGGAGTGTGTTGGGTCCACTATGGTTTGGGAGATGGGGATGGTGTTGAGGGCTGTTTGGATGGCCTCAAGGCGGGGGTCACTCTCTGGTGTGGCCAAGCCTTCTTTTTGGAGGTTTTCATGATAGTCCCTTGCAAGTTCTGCCATTCTGTCCGACCTAGTTATCGGGGTGTTGGAGGTTGGGTGTATTAGACGCTGGATCAAGTCACGCGGGGCTTTGGGGTTATTGATTTTTGACCAGTATTTGTTGATCTTTTCGCCTTGGACCTGCCAGAGCGCTTGGGATTTGTTGTAGGAGGTTCTAAATCTTTTCTTCTCTAGGTGATCTATTTCTTGCTCTAGGGCTATGACGTTTGTTCTTACTGCTTCTTCAGAGTCTAGTGAGGCGTTGTTACTGGTCTCGGACACGTCCTTTCTTAGAGCTGCTAAACATTTGGCGATCTTCAACATTTGTGACTTCGCTGCAGTGGTGGCTTCTCTTTTTATGTTGTTTTTGAATTTTTGCCATAGTGTTTGTGCGTTCTCATCTCTATGGTCCGGTGAGAGGTTTTTGAGGTTGTTTTGTAGTTCGCTTCCTAGTTGGGTGATCTTTTCATTCAGGGGTTTGTTGTGCAGCAGGCCAAGGGGCCATGACCACCTGCCGTTTCCTATGAAGGGGGTATCTGGGGGGGCATATCTTACTAGTACCATCCGGTGGTCGGATGGAATCTCTGTTGAGGTGGTTGTCCAGCTTGTCAGCAGTTTTTCTAGTTCTGGTTGGGCATATATTCAGTCAAGTCTTGACAGCGTATTTTGGGAGGAGGAAAAGGTGAAGGAGTGCTCTGTGGGAAACATTTTCCTCCAGGTGTCTTGTATGCCCAGTGTTTGCCTGCAGGTGCATAGGGCCGTTATCGCTGGTTCATTGTCAGGTCTTACTGGTGATCGATCAAGTGGGTCCTCCACCAGGTTGAAATCCCCCATTACTAGGTGGGGGCAAGGGAGGTTGTTTTCCTGCCATTTTGTTGTTATGTCGGACCAGAATGTCGGATGTTGGTGGGGTGCGTTCAGTGCGTATATGTTGATGAGGTGAAGGGAGTCGCCTCTCTGACGTTTGACGGATAGGAAGACAGCACGTCCCGGAATCAGGGTGGTGAGTGTTGTCTCCTTCGCGTTTAGTTTTTCTTTGTTTATTACGAAGGCCACTCCGGCCGAGCTGCTTGGGTTTTCTAGGGCTGGTGAGTTAAATAGGGAGATGCGACAGGAGTATAGATTATCTATTTGATCTGCGAGTTCTGTTGTTAGGTGGGTTTCTTGTAGGGCCAGGACTCCTATTTGTTGTGATCTTAACGTTTTCATGACAGCTGTCCATTTAGAGAAGGGGGACGGTCCTGTTGTAATTGAGGAGCGGCCTTTCATGTTGAGTGTTGCAAGTCGTACGTTGGCCCTGTTCCCCTTCGGAGGGGGGGGGATGTTGGGTTCAGGGGGTGTGTTGTTTGGTGGGTGTGCATTGGGGTCGTGGTGGGGGTCCCATTGCGTGGAGGGACTTTCTGGTTCGGGGACTCCGCCAGGCAGAGGCCCCTGTGATGTTGGAGTATAAACAGGACTGTTGTGGTATGTTTACCTACTTACATAAGCTTTCATCGCACTACAGTAGTTTCTATTACCATAGTCCCTCAGTAGCTTGCCAGCATACTGAGGGTGAGTACATTCCTACTAACCACTTTCCTACTTACTGATACCTTGTAGTTACCTACAGGTATATACTAATATATAGTAGCTTGCCAGCATACTGAGGTTACCTACAGCTCTCCTTCTCCCTTCCTTAGGCTAGACCTTCCCTGTGCAGACCACCACCTTTCTATATGTGATTCATCAGATGTAGTCACGGCGGGTGGTGGGCTACATCTTCCTGCACCAGGGGCCTGGGAGAGGGGACCAGAAGCAGGATGACCAGGGACAGTAGAAGAGCCATGACAGAGTGGGGTGATGTTATTCATATTGTTGGTATGTTGTGTTACTTTGCCTTACACCCTACAACATCTCAGGTGGGCCAGGGGCAGCTTTGCTGGCTGTCGCGGTGGCGAGTGTCTTGTATGGGGTCAGGGGGGGCTCCCAGATTTCCATCCCCGAACCCAAGGACTTCGGGTCCTACCCAACGGTTCGCCGAGACCTAAATAGGTCTCCATTTTGGCTCTCGCCTCGAGGGGGTAAGCGCTTTCCTGTTCTGCATGCGGCCAGTAAATTTGGGCGCTACCTGGTTATTTGCCTAGGTGGTACCTCGATGGACTAGGCAGGTATATTGGGTTATTTTATTTTTATTTTTATTTTTTTTAAAAGTGTCTCGCAGGGGAGAGACATTGTTATTGGGGAGGGGTGTGGTTCGCTATGTAATAGAACTGTGGGCTAATAAAGCGTGTACATGAAGGTAACTATTGTACTGTTTTAAGGCAGATGTAGATGTGAAGCAGTTGTTTTTCATAGCAGGTGTAGATATAAGGTTGGTAGGGGAGGGCTTGTGGATGTACGAGGGGTGGATTAAAGAGTATGTAGGAGGAGACAGGTTCTAAAGGTGGTTATGTTCCAGTGGCTATGGTGTGGTCTTGGGGGGGTGGGTGGGAAGGTCGCTAGAGTGCCATGTTGCGACCACGTCCACCACGTCCTCTTCCCCTTCCCCTGTTCCTGGGAGGGTCATTTTCCAGGGCGTGTTTGGGGCCGTTCCACTCTGGAATGTTCGGGAAGGGGCAGAGGCCCTGGGGGTGGTTGTAGGAGAGGCAGATAGTGCAGCAGAGGAGACTCCTCGAGATGCCAACTCCATCTAGGGCCGTTATATAGGTTTGGCAGGCCAGAAGGTTTTTAATGCTGCTCCAGGCGACGATGTCTGAGGTGGGGGTTGGGGAATAAACATTGAATCTCAGGGAGGGGATGCCGCCTGGGATCCGGAAGTCAATGAATTCTACGGTCGCAGCAGAGACCAACTTTTCATGTGCAGCTGCCGCTAGCTGGGGTCCAGTCTCCCCATCAAACTTGGGGTTGTGGGTACGGAGGAAGGAGATAATTTTTTCTTTGATGAGTGGTTGGTTCCAGGTGGCTTTGACCGAGGTTAGAACTGCGTCTGAGTTGGAGGTCGTAAATCCTGCCAAGCAGAGGATGATGGATGGGATGACAGTGAGGTCAAAAGGGTGGGCTTCGAAGGTGATGCGGGGGAGGGACCAAACACGACGCTCTAGGATTTTGTCAGTGACTTTCTGGGGGGCACCATGGGCTAGGAATGTAAATGGAGCGAAAAGGTCTGCAGTTCTGCGCACTGGGGGGTAGATTTCAATCTTGTGTTCGGAGCTGCCCATACTGGTCGCGATGTCATCAATTGTCTTACGAAGGTTCGACGTGTGTTGGGGGATTTTCATGGCAGGTTCTTTTCCGATGAATTCGGAAACGTGGATGAAGAACTTGGGGTGGGGAGTGGTGAGCCAGGCCCTGGCAGTGTCTGGGTGGAGGTTGTGAAAGAATTTGCTGGGGGCACCTCTGCAGGTCAAGGGGAAGCCGCCTGGGGGGGTTGGCGTGAAGATCGAAATTACGAGGCTGGAGCGGGAGAAGGTGTTGTGGAGCTCGATTGTAGATTCTTCAATGGAGGTTAGGGCGAGAAGGAACGCCTTGTCCGTGCCCCTGGGGGGGTGTTCTGAGGTTGTGGGGGGAGGGGGTGCATATACAGAACGCTCAAGGCTGGTCGCCGGGGGGGCAGGGGTGATATCGGTGGGGCGTTGGGTGGGGGTCAGCTGTTCGTAGAGAGGCGGGGCTGTTGTGGTTGGGGTTGGTGAGACGAGGTAGTCCAGTTGGTTGAGGGGTTTTGTTTTAGGCATGGTTGGTGGGCTAGCAAAAGATGGGGTGAAGAAGTGTGAGCCCCTAGGCAGTGGGGCTTGTCTGGGAGTGTGCGGGGGTGAGGTGGACGCCTTTCGTTTGTTGGTGGTTTGGTCGTTCATTGTTGGGGGATTGTGGTTTCGGGGAGGGATTTATGCGTCGTCGCTCGGGGTTGTTTTGGGGTGGTCATATCAGCATTATGTTTGGTATATGTTACGTTAGGCTAGTTGACATCGGTTGGGGTATAGGAAGACAAGTAGTGTGCGTATTTACACCCGGGGGCCGGGGTCTATTTGTAATGGTTGTTTAGGGCCGTTCCAGCAGGGGAGTTTTGGGAAGGGGCATGAGGGGGTGGGATGGGAGGCTGAGTGGCAGAGTGAGCATGATGGGATAGGTATGGCGCGGATTTGTCCCATCCCGTGGTGGCTGTCGTAGTCAAGGGAGAATAGTGTGAGTTTCAGCTTTGCCCATTGGGCTGCTTCTCTGTATGGGGGGGACGCATGGATTACAAAGTTAAAACCAGGGAGCGGTTCGTTTACGTAGGCCTCCACCCAGCTAGAGGCTAGCAGGGACTCTATCAGGAGTTTTTCATCATCCTGGACATCGCTTTCTAGATCAAGGGCACTCGTGATGCGCTTGGCGTTGTAGGGAAGGTTCCAGACTAGATGGATAAGGTTTAGGGGGAGTTTTTGGTCGCCAGAAGCGAAACCGCTTAGGGCAAGGATCAGGGTGGGTGGGGGTGGGATTGTGAAGGGGAAGGCCTCGAAAGTTATGAAGCTGGAGGACCAGATGCGTCTCTCAAGGAGGATCTCCTGAATGGTTTCGGAGGGGAGGGCTATAATAGAGCAAGTTTGGTCCGAGTATGGGAGGCGGGTTGTGAGGAGGAGTCTCGCTGGTGGGGCGAGCGGGTTGGTTTGGGTGATGATGCTGTTGATAACCAAAGTTAGGACTGCCCCGGGTAGGTCCGGATCAGAGGGGTCCTGGGCTTTCAGTAGATTGAAGAGACGGGCGATGATTTTTGGGGTGGGGTCCAGTAGGCAGGAGTTGATCATTTCATCTGAGAGGCCGTCGAGGAGATGAGTTGGGTGAGCTAGGTGTGTTAGGGGGAACCCCGTTGGTGGAGGAGGGGTGAAGAAGCCGTATGCGAGAGGGTCTGGGTGTGTTGGAGTTGGGGGGGACGTGGTGGGGGAGGCATAGCTGAGGGCCGCCCTGATGTGGTTGATTTTGGAAATGGAGATTTCCATGGTTCTGGCAGGTACGTTTGGGTGGGGACTGGTCAGACTCAATTCTGGGTGTTCAGGTTAAGTTCTGGGTTCACTGGGGGGTGAGGTGTGGTTGTAGTGTGCTCGTTTTTTGTTTTGAGCACTCCCTTGCCCTGCTATCGTAGCGTGGGAAAAACCGACCTGGTGATGGTAGCGGTTCAAGGGACCCCCCGTGTGTCATTTTCGTTATCTAGACAGATCAGATGCTGATAACCTCGGAACCAGTCTTCAAGAGAAACAAATATGTTCCTGGACTTGGCTCGTTCCATGGAAGTGATCTTCAGGAATTCTACGATGTTACTGGCACAACTGACTGGGTAGGCGCCGACGCCGTCAGTACGTGTATATTTGCCTTTCACGTGGTTCTAAATGTGAAACGACTATTTCTCAGTCAATTTCGCCTATGCCCTTGATCCAAATATTCCTCAAGGTGGTGATCCGCCGGAAGGTGTATCATCCCTGTTGTCTGGCCTCACCTGGTACCAGTGGACGCTCTTCTGTCCAGAACTCCTGACGTTTGAAGACCCCGATGTGCTCACTTTCTCGAATGACACATTTAGAGAGGAGGCGGTGGCGTACTTGAACTACCTTTCCGACCAGATGGGTTTGTGAGGAATCCCACATTGCCTTTGTTTGTATTTCACCATGTGGATTAAGATGATGGCCAATTTAGCTGTATTTGACTGCCGCTCAAGGTGCAATTGCACGTTCGATGGTAGGCACGACGCACAAGGTTTGTTTGGTATGATATTTGATGTGGAATGTGGAATGTGGTCTACAACCTCTATAGTATAGCATACTTATGGCAGAGTTCAACATTCAAACATTGGACATTCATATGGGTGGTGGCACACACAATGTTCAAGCACCTCACAAGACCTTTCTGAGACTCTAATCCGATTGGGAAGTCGGAAATCGAGTCATGCGTGTCAGAATGCAGCTCAGAGAGCCTGGAAGTCTGGAAAGCCGGCATAGCGGCAGAACACCTGGAGAAAGTGCAGAAAGTACCACATGGACTGTTGAAGGGGCCACCCACAATGGAGAGGCCGAGGAAGGATGTCCGTAGTGTGTGAAGGACCAGCGATGGCAGTGCGCGCAGAGTCAGAAGGCCGTGGACCATCGAATAGTGGCCGCAAAGAGGCTCGGCAAGCGAAGACATGCGCTGCGCGGAGACTCAGCAGTTGCACCTTACCGCAGACGAGTCAAGCTGCAGTGGAAACCATGTGGATGCGTCAGATGGACCCATGGACGCCTACAACATTGGAAACAATGCAAAACCACCTAAGGATGATGCAGAAAACGTCAGAAAGTGTTTAAACGACTTGAGGATGTAATACTCACCTAATGGGCGCAAAATTGTGACGGCCAAGCCTCCTAGTCGATGAAAACGAGTCTGCGTTGGAGATGGCGATGTATACGCACCGTGGAACGCGCCTGTTGAGGCGCTGTGGATTGCGAGTCGAGTGTTTGCATTTGGACGAGTTGAGCGCTGAGCCGATTGCCACGATTGTCGAGAGCCAGATGGCTGGCGGCGGTGATGATGAATGAAACGGAGGCAATAGCGGTGTGGACGGCACGACTAGCGGGGGCAACGTCGACTCAACGCGAGTCGAAGCAGCGCAGCTAGCTGCAGGGAGTCAGTGTATCGAAGAATACGAGATCGGGACTTACCAGTGTCGTCTGGCCCACCCACGTATCCCTCAAGCATCCGTACTGGACCACTGGAAGGCGCCGGCGACGCGCAAGTATAAAAATCGAAGCTAGAAATGGCTGACCTAGAACACGCAAGCGCCTGGGGAACACCTCGAAACGCGCCAGTGAGGTCGTTGGGCCCAAGCGTCGACGCGGAAGAATTTAAATCGCATCTATAAACATTAGTCGAATGATGAACGAGAAGAACGCTTACCTGCCAGATCACCGTCATGCGCAGCAACGCCCACGCCGACCGCCACCACCACTTCGGCGCGACGACGACGACAAGGGCTACCCGACCTCCGACTACCATGTGCAGCGACGGATAGCCACCACCAACATGCAACGACGCCCATGCGGATGCGGCCATCCCTACCACCTGCACCAAATCGATTTATTGCATTGTCCCTATGCGTGAGCCAGCTGCTTTCCCCTCAAGCAAAGGCTGCCATTCATGACAGTGATGGAACGCTGTCCTTTTAATGGTGTCATTGCTTGGCAAAGTTGGAAATTGTTGCTAGCCAAGCAAGTGTCCGCGGCGTCTTCAATTATCTACAGCAGGTCCAATGGAACTTTGCTGATAGACTTGCGCCCATCAAGACTGTCCTTTCAACGTGAGGAGGAATCGGACATGCACAGGTATGTTCTCCTGACGGCATCTCTTGGGCTCGTGCCTTGCAATCCAGAGTACTTTCACCTTTGAAAGTCACGTTTTGGGTGGATACGATACTGGGTCTATGAAGAACCTCGCCTTGCAGTTCGTCAACGAACGAAACTGGACCCCTGACACAGATATGATTGTTGTCACTGTAAAGTTACGTGAGAGGGAGAACGGAAGAGAACGGAGGCAGTCAACATTAGTTATGTAGTACTCCCTGTGATCGGCGTTTACGGATGCAAATGCACATGACTTTCTCACATTTCCATCATTATACACGAAGTGGCGCCATTCAATGGTTTAGCCGGGATAGGGACTCGACAGGAACAAGATACTTCGTAGTACTTACGCTACCCACTAGGTAGCTCGGGGATAGCTGGGAGATAATCTGCTGCCAAGGAGTATAAACGTCACGACGCATGCATTGCGAGATCCTAGGCAGACGCTGCTTCAAGTGAGATACCCACATGTCCCGACTCTCCATCATCGTATTCGTGACTGCATTTCAGCTTGTACTATCTGTGATCGCTGCCTCCGACTCGCCCATCGTGACACTTGACTACGGCAGCTTTCAGGGGTTCTGTTCACCCTTCAGCACGGAGTCCTTTCTCGGTATACCCTTTGCTCAGCCTCCGTACGTGGCGGTTCAATAACCTAAACTCTCAATCCCAACTACTTGTAATTCAGGGTTGGAAATCTTCGTCTCAACAAACCAGTTCCCCCTTCTTCTTTGGGCCCTGGGGTGAATAATGCCACCTCGTATGCAAATGCCTGTTCCCAGATGCCTCCGTTTCCTCCTGGTGTCACATTTCCTGACAACCCTGGTTTGTCTGGCGCGATTACCTATCTCACTGAATTCCTGCCACAAAGCACCGTGGCTGCTTCGGAAGATTGTAGGTGATGCGATATCAAACAACCATCTCAATTCTCATGCTACCTTGTAGGCTTGTATGTCAATGTTGTGAGGCCCGCGGGTGTTTGTTCAGGAGCTGATCTCCCTGTTGTCGTGGTATGTCTGAGATTCTAGCTGGAAGTCTAGCATGATATTTACAAGAATACACAGTATATTTATGGTGGTACGCTGGGGTGATAGATGAGTTATTTTTGTCTCTGATGCCGTGTCAAGGTGGCTTTACGGGAGGGGACGCATCAGGCTACAATGGGACTGGCATTGTAGGGCGCTCTGTGGAATTGAATACCCCTATCATCTATGTATCTTTCAACTATCGCCTCAACGGTATGTCGACTTTCTTGAAGATCCTGGGGAAATAGTTCTTATTTTATGCAGTGTTCGGTTTCCTTGGAGGCAAGGAAATGCAACAAGCTGGTCTGGGCAACCTCGGGTTGTACGATCGTGAGTATATACTCCTCGGCAGAAATATGTCATTTATTGGTCGTCCAGAACGCATGGCTCTTGAGTGGGTCCAGAAATACATCTCGACCTTTGGTGGAGATCCTGAAAAGGTGATCGTGTAAGTCAGGTTTGCTTGCCTTCTATCCACAAATTGACCTTGTGTATGTGTAGCTGGGGCCAAAGTGCTGGAGCCATTTCAATTTTGTCGCAAATGGTTGCTTACGATGGAAATGTGAACGGACTGTTTCGAGGTGCTTTTATGGTGTGTTTCAACCACTGGTTTCTTGTCTTTGTCTAAGCTTGTGCAGCAATCTGGATCTGCCTTCCCATTGCATGACATCGCTTCAGCACCGCAGCAAGAAAATTACGATTTCATTGTCGCGCAAACAAATTGCAGTGCCGCAAATGATACCCTCAACTGTCTTCGGCAAGCGCCCTACGAGGCAATCATGAACGCTATGTTGCACACCATTTATTTGAATTCATACCAATCCCTCAATGTTACATGGTCACCTCTTGTCGACGGTGTCATTCTCAAGCATACTCTGCGAGAGTCGCTGAGCATGGGTAAGTATGCAAGGGTAGGTCGATTACACTCTGCTATCAATATGTCATGTGACTTGTGGGTTTCTTTGTAGGTACCGGCCATTTTTGGTGTCGTCGACGATGAGGGAACGTAGGTAGACTGTAGCTGCACTGGTTTCAACGCTGACGGTTTATAGGTTGTTCTCTCTGTTCAGCTTCAATGTCACGTAAGCAGTGAAATGGTTTCACTACGCTGACTACTAACGACTAAGGCCAATAGTACAAACGATCAATTCCTGGAATACATACAGACTGTGTAAGAACACGCCTTTAACCCATTTTATACTACCTGACAAGTCCCAATACATCCAGTTTCTTGGTTGGACTTGACAAATCCGAAATCAGCCTGGTTGGAAAGTTGTATCCCGACGACCCTACCCAGGTAGGTGTTTTGGTGTTATCAATGGTCGCTACTTTACTCTATTTCCCAGGGCTCCCCCTTCGGTGTAGGGATGAATGACACCATCACGTATGTGTTCTTCGCCATCAATGATAGGAATCTCTCTTATTCCTTGACCCCGCAGTCCAGAGTCTAAGCGTATCTCCGCATTTCTGGGTGACTTATATTTCCAGGCGCCTCGCCGACACGCACTCAGCATTATGTCTACTACACAGAATGTTTGGAGCTATCGTGTGTCCTTCTTGTAATGTGGACAGATCAGGTGCTGACATTGTCGGAACTAGTGTTCAAGAGAAACAAATATGTTCCTGGACTTGGCTCGTTCCATGGAAGTGATCTTCAGGAATTTTATGATTTTACTGGCGCAACTGACTGGGTAGGCGCCGACGCTGTCAGTACGTGCTTATTTGCCTTTCACGTGGTTCTAAATGTGAAACGACTATTTCTCAGTCAATTTCGCCTATGCCCTTGATCCAAATGTTCCTCAAGGCGGTGATCCGCCGGAAGGTGTATCATCCCTGTTGTCTGGCCTCACTTGGCACCAGTGCACGCTTTTCTGTCCAGAACTCCTGGCGTTTGAGGACCCCGGTGTGCTCACTTTCTCGAATGACACATTTAGAGAGGAGGCGGTGGCGTACTTGAACTACCTTTCCGACCAGATGGGTTTGTGAGAAATCCCACCTTGCCTGTGTTTGTATTTCGCGTGGATTAGGATAATGGACAAGTTAGCACTAAGTTGGGACTAAGCACGAAGGATGTTCACATAAGCAACTGTAAGGAAAATCTTTCAGTCCTGTTCAGTTTTGCTCGGCTAAAGCTGCGTGAGGTCAATACATGCCAAAGTGGCCGGCACCAAGGATATTTGCTCACTAAGCTTCATGTAAATCATGTTTCCATACAAACCAAGTGTAGAATCTGAGACGAAGCGAGAAACAGTGATACGCAAGAAAACAATATCCCTATACTACACAATCCGAAGCAACGCTACTAGCACCTTGATAATAGTTCCAATTTTGTGGCAAACAAAATTGAAACCAGTCATATTTGACAATAGAGCTTCAACGGATCTTCTTATGCTCATACGTTGGTAGAACTTCGCTTTCTATGCTAATGCGATCGCATGCATTGAGGCGCCGAACAAGGACATCTCCAAAGGCGGTCATAGGCGTGAGGACACCACCCCGCTTCCCGAAGGGGGGTAAGCTGTCTTTGTCAAGCACGAGAGCTAAGGCAGCTTCTGAAACAAAGACTGAAGGGAATGGTCAGCTGGCGTTTGCTAAGGTATGTCAACCCAACGATCACTCACTTGCAGTCATCAAGTATGCACCGTCACCCTTACCCTTGAAAGTTGTTCGCACTGAGACAGTGCGGCCCTGGGAGTCCGGAGTGGATGTCGTGATATTAGTAATATTGAGGGACCTTGCCTCCAGTTGCCTTTATAAAGGCACAGCCCGTCAACTAAATAGCACGGTTCATCAATTAAATTACTTACTCGTCGGTTGGGCCTTGTCCTGGCTGCGGCAGAAACTTGCATGCTATTCGAAGGGCCTATCAGCATGGCGGATTAGTGTTCAGCGGCAAGAATAGATGGAAAAATACGAACAAATGGAAAGGCCATCATCATGATTATACACACGAACTTCACTAAGTAACAAAATGCACGGAACCAGTTGGGCTGGACCAGGAATTCATCGTACTTGAATGCAGTGCCGTAGGAATATTCAGACCCATCTACTGTCACGGATAGTTCAGGTGGGAATACGTCGGTCGGGTTTCGCGCCGCAAGCTCAAATAGGCCCCAGGAACGTTGAATAATCCGGCGATTTATCATTGATTGAGCAAAAAAAGTGCCTCGCATAGGGGGGTGGTCCAGAATAGGTAACGAGTAAAACGCCCGAGGACGCGGGCTAGGTACACCTCGTACTAAGAAATAGAGCGTCCTTTTAGATATCGTTGCTTACATTCCGTTTGGCAAAAAGATTTACCTGGGCTGAGAATAAAGTCTGTCCAAACTGCATCCTTCGCCTCCTTGGAGGGATTTTCTACAACTGCAAGCGCAGAGGCAATCGACCCACCGGAATAGGTGAACCCATTGATTTCCCACGCAGATGTGGACATATCGATGCCGGTTAGGGGGCCCGCAAATGATTTGAGTGTTTTGTTCGCAACATACGACATGAGGTCAGAGGGTACAGCGACCATTCCTGCGCAGGGCACTATTACAGTGTTTGATTCGGCAGCAAGGTGATCAAAGCTGCAGAGTAGAGCGCACTTGGTATTAGCTGGCGGTGCAAGCGGAAAAGCACGAGATCTTGCCTATGTATGATGCCCCGCAGCTGCGAGAGCTCTCCCACGATATCAAGGTAGTGTCTCCTGTGGTGCACACAAGCTGGCAAGACGGGGTTATCGAAGTGCGAGTAAATTGCGACAGCATTAATCACAACATGCGCCTCCTGCACGACAGCCTCGACGTCATCCGAACTTGTCACGTCCACAATAAACGTGCGGACGTGAAGTGCGGCATCACCTAGCTCATCGACGAGTGCGTTGAGTTTCTGCTGGGAGCGGGCTGCAAGGCCCAGAGTGAACGTTACGCGCTGGGGGTGTGTTGCAAGGTATCGTGTAATGAGGCGCCCGGTATACCCTACCCATATTCTGCTGTATCATGCACAAGGACCCATTTGTAGAGCGACCTCACGTACCTGTCGCACCGAGGATGAGGATGTCGAGCATGACGGGAGTACAGGATGGAAGAAAGTTGATGAATGGGACTTGACTGAGAGACTCTCGAGTCTCAGCTCTGAGGGGCTGGAGACGGTTGTGTGCAAGGAAATCGCATAATTACTAGAGAACCACGATGGGCTTTTGGCACAGTTGGTAGCGCGCATGCTTCGCACTGAGATTGCATGAGGTCGTGGGTTCGACTCCCACAGAGTCCATTTTTCCGCGGCAGTCCTCCTGCTCCTGTATCGACCTTTTTGCTTGCCTCGCCCATGCAGCGACGCTCAGGCCTCAGCAAAGGTCTAGCACGCATCTCTCCACCATCCCAGCGCCGTCTATCTGGCATGGGTGCTGTCGATCCTTCCCGCTCACGGTGGCTACAGCGGTCCTTCGGCGTTCCCAATCGTATATGGGCTCTCCTGCTCCTTGTCGCTTCCATCGTCACTCTCACTCGTATCCTGCCTGTTTCCCACACAAATACCCAACTTACCACCATCGGACTCACTCCTAAAAACTACTTTCGCGAGTCTTCATCCGTCCCCGCGCCAAACGCGTCCGAGTCAGACGCCTTCGCCTTGGCCAACAACCCTTTCGACTTCTGTCCCGTTTTCGGGCCAAATGACGACCTCGCGGAGAGGTACGGTGCATTAGCCCTTGCTCAGAGTAGAATCTATCTCGGCAGCGGAGGAAGAGTGCACCGCATGTTGCATAAAGCGCTTCTCGGCCAGCCAGTAACGATCAGTGTTTTGGGGGGATCAGGTGCGTGCCATCTCCTCGGGAATACCATCGTTGCTCTCTCTGTCGTTCTTTCTGTTGACTTCGACTGACTGTTTTGTGTACTTAGTCTCTGCCTGTCATGGCGCTGGTGACGATCCATTATCGTCTCAGTGCTACCCTTCACTTTTCTTCCAGTGGTGGCTGAGCGTATTCCCTCATCCTGCCTCTGAACTAACCAATGGAGCCATGCGGAAAACGGACTCTGGCTATTTTGGCTTTTGCAGTTCGCATCATATCCCAGAACATACCGACCTCATCATACTCGAGTTTGACGTCGATGACTCAGCGTAAGCTTCCGACTAACCAACTTCGTGGAAATGCTCATCCCCCGCACATGTAGTTACCAACAAAGCATGGAAAATTTCGAGCTTCTCGTTCGTTCGTTGCTTGATCGGCCAGACCAACCCGCTGTCGTCATCCTAGGCCACTTTAGCCCCCAAATTCACGCTCAATATGGTTTCGTTGGTCCCGAACATTGGCACAACATTGTGGCACAATTTTACGACGTGCCTCATGTTAGGTATGCTCATCTTGTCTTGAGTATACACCTTTGATACCCACACCGTCCCAGCGTGAAGCCCGTCTTCTACCCCTCCTACATAGCAGATCCAGAGCTTATCGAACCATACTATACTGATCCAGTCCTCGCTGGCCCTCACGGACACAGGGTCCTCGCTGATGTCCTCATCTCATACTTCCAATCCCAGATATGTGCCGCATGGTCAGCAGCAGGTGGACACTCCTTCGAGTCTATTCCCATCTTGGTTACCCCGGACGTAGCAGGCGCAGACCCTCACCTCTTCGGTGGTGTGGGTGCACGCATAGGTGCTGCAGCCCCCGAGCCTGGTGATAAAGCGGACGATGCCAAGCAGCCAATGCAAGCACCGTCTGTTCCTATCTACCCGGAGCTACGCATCCCCCCCGTCCGCATCGATACACGACCCCATTCATCGCGGCCGTTCGAGGAACCCGCTCCATTTTGCGCGTCCGCGAACGACCTCGTAAACCCCGTTCCACCTTCGTTGTTCTACGGTTCGGGTTGGATCGCCGCACACCCTCCGCAGGGGGTGTCGCCGCTGTTGACAGCGGCGTATTACTGGTACAGTTCGATGCCGATGAGTCGGATACGGGTGCCGATCAAGGTCGGTGCCGGAGACATAGGTATTTATTATCTCAAGGAATCAATGGAAGCTATTGGAGAGGGAAGTCAGCTGGAGTGTTGGGTAGACGACAACTATGGGGGGTCTGTTATTTTGGAGAACTCGGGGTCTGTATCAGCCCCAACGCCAACGTACGTGATGTGATTTTCAATCTGCTAGCTTCTGACGACGCATCTCTCTTGAAGGCTCGAGATCATTGACCACTCTGTCACTCGTGGGTCGCACTATGTCGAGTGTGTGCTTCTCGGGGAGGAAGGAGTGCCCGTACCTTCATTCAAGGTTCTCGGTATTTTCTCAACGTGACTCCGTCGGTTCGACTAAATGCGCATCAGCGAACGCAAAATGATTTACGCTGGACTAGATACTTTTATAAATCCATACACTTGCAATACATACACAATCTGCATGCATCCACGGCAAAGCGGTGTTTTCCACTGATGTCATGAGGCACTGGCGTGGGAATGTCCTTGGCGCAGCAGCTGTTGGCTCGTTGGCGCCAGCCTTTCTTTCTCTTTCACGTCCATCTTGTGCACAGTCATGGTCTCGAGACAAGGCCCTCCTACCAGTGAGTTCGCAGAGCCGCGATCTCACCTGCATATTGACATTGCTACCTAGGCGCTCCACCAGCATATTCATATGTTACAAGGGTATACAAGCGCAGTCTGCGACCGGTCGTCCTGGCGAGTAAGTCCACCCTTTGACTCGGCTCTTGTGACATGACATTCATGTTCTCTCAGCGACCGTCTTTAGCGCTATTTGGTGTTTGTTTCTGTACGTGCATAGTTTTACATTTCCTTTCTCGAGGCTTACATCCTGTTTTCCGTAGTGCTGTAAGCTATCCCATGTCTCAAAACAATTCTGGACTCACAAGTTTCAGTCATCGGGGATTGGGGCGCTCATCGATAGTAAAAATGGTGCGCCACAAATGCGCCTCCCCTCGCTTGTGCTGACTTTTCCGCCCCAACCAGATAACTTCCCGAAACTTACTCCGTTGGCTATAGTACAGACCGTCCTGTACATCGTAGCACTACTATTTCAGGTGTTTGGCATCGTTGCGGCGACTACGGTGCGCATACTACTGTCTTCGACGATTTTTTTCTGACATTGTATTCGTGGGGCGATTAGCAACGCGTCAGGTTCATCAGAGTGTACACGTATCTATGTGCTTTCTCCGTCCTCCTTGCAACGGGTGTGGGGTTGATGCGCGTGGTTACCCATTTCACCTTCAAGGTACGGACCACCGTTGAGCCCACCAAATGCTGACATACTCATAACGTTCCAGAATGACTTGATTGCAGAGTGTGAAGTCATTGTCCAAGGCGACAGTTCGGAGTCGGTATGTTTGTGTGAATTGTTTTGTTTTTCGTGGTAGCTCATATTTTCCGTCCTACAGCTGTTTGGGTTCTGGGGACCTGATTCGGCATCCCACCTCACTGCTACCGAAGCCACATCTTGTGAGTCTCCAACTGAACATATTGCATCTGTGCACTGACGTTTGGCAGATTGCAATGATCTATGGAGCCGCAATTCCTGGACGGAAATCCTCATTACTATCGTGGTGATCAGTATGCTGTCGCAATATCTTTTCTTGCACATACTTATACCTTCGGGTTAGTTTTCGGCCTGCTTTTCACCTCTGTTGCATTCGCGTACTACCGCCAAGCAATCGATCCCACGAGCCCTGTTAACTCCTCCCGCACACCGTCGAACCAAGTCCGCATGAACGACTTCCCTGGTTACAATGCCCCGTACGACGCACCTGTGTATGCACCTCCGCCTGGCCCCCCACCATTCGACACAGATAGCAAGCCACCGCAGTATCAGTACGGAGACTACACCTATGGACGCGACAAGGACAAAGATGGCAAAGAGGATCCGTTTGGCGACCATGGCGTGGCACCGCCCATGCCGACACACTGGGCAGAGGAGCGTGATGTCACTTCTCGGGTGTAAAGTACATGCACTGTCTTGGATATCCCGTCGGTGCCGCTCCGTCATTTTTTTTGTTACCACTGTAGCCTTGGATTGGACTCATTTTCTCTCGGAATGAAGCTTGTATGCCATACCACTGTTTGATAACTACTACTACACATGTTACTGATTTTGAGTATATAATACCACAGCCTGTGGAAAGCATATTTATTGTCTTTCCATTTGCTGTGACTGGTTTGCAATTCGACTGTATGCCTCCGAAAGCGCGAGTAACAAAAACCTCTGCCAAGGGTCGTGCCAGTACTACACCCCCTCCTCCTGGCAAAGGTTTCTTTCCATACTTCCAGTATGTTTCCGTCGTTGGCGTGCACAGTACTCTTGTCGGGTTTGTAGCCCTTTACCTCCCGCAGTCCATCCGCCTACTCGGCCCACTCCCTGCCCGAGAGACTGACAGGCCTCAGTCCGAGTTCATGGAAGCACTCACCGCACGGCCCACGCTGACGGCAGGCTGGATATGCGCGGGACTGTGCGTTTTGCAGCTGTGGTGGGGCGGGTGGGTGAGGAAGTGGTATTTTGAGCATAACACGAGCAGCAGCACGGTGGACGAGATCAAGATGGACAGGGCGAAGTTTAACAAGCAGTGGTTCGTGGTATGTACATGGGCTTCCGCTGCGAAGGTGCTGTCGCTCATTTGACACGTCCACAGAGACTACGAGAAGCCGTCACGTTCACGCTGTTCGTCACACTCGTGCTGCACATCATCATCATTCTGTTCGGAGCCCCGCTGTTGAGGTGAACATGGTCAATTCGCTTTCATTGGGACAGTTCTGAGCGATTCCTTGCAGTCATCACCTGCACACGGGCCTCTTCGCTTTCGTGATTGCGCTCCTGACGGTTTTCCCTCCTGCTTACGCGCTGGGCTCCCCGTCTCTGGCGTCAGACACACCTGCGCTGGTTAATAGACCAACATGGGTCCTACTCTTTGCTGAGCTCTCGTGGGTGTATAGAATATGAGCCTTTGAATCTGACCACCAAATGCGGAACGCAGGCCTAGAGACGCGGTCGAACGGATATTCGTATACCCTGCTGTAGGAACTGTCTTGGGTACGTGGTTCGGTGTCTTCCCTATCGCATTCGACTGGGGCCGCCCCTGGCAGGTACGTGCAGGAATGTTCACATCTCTGCTAACCATTTATTGTCACTTTGCTTAGGCATGGCCGTTGACGTGCCTTTACGGAAGCCTTGTGGGTTATGTCGCAGGCTCGCTGGTGGGTCTCACTGTCAATTCTGTGAAATGGTTCGCGATGGAGCAGTTGCAATTGTCACCGCCGTCTACAAAATACAAATCAAGTTAATGTTCTACGGTGCAGGGGAATTCTCTATTGGGGTATTCCCGAGACTTGATTGTCCTTCTATTGTTTTGTCGTCTCCGACGTCTTGACTGCACGCAGATCGGCGATAGATTGTGTAACATAATCGGGCACGATGGAGGAGGGATTCGGACCACTTATCTCTTCTTCTGCGGTGATGCCTGCCGTATGTCAGTCATTCTGGAATCTTGACTGGAACTTTGAGCCGACTACTTACCGGTGAGTACGAGAAGTGTCGCTAGCCCACCACCTTGCCCAAACAAAATATCGGTGTTGAGTCGGTCACCAATCATGATTGTACGCTCGGGGTTGAAGTGAACCCTGTGGAAGCGATGTTAGTCACAGTGCCAGCGAGATAAGGGTACGTACTTGGCTTGTATACAATCTAACATGGTCCTCGCTGGCTTGCCGATGCTTAGAGGATCCCCGTTTAGGGCGAATCGTAGGGGAGCGCTGAGGGAACCTGCTCCCGGAAGAAGACCATGCGCACTGGGGAACGTGCTGTCCTCATTGGTAACGAGGAACTGGCATGCGGGGTTCCGATGGAGGTACTGGAAAGCCTTTGCGAGTTTGGTGTAATTGATCTTGGTATCGAGACCGCACAGCACTACAGCGACGTCCGGGTCTGGTGTGAAATCGGCCAGAGAGAAGGATTCGAGTGTGCAGTCTGCTGGGTCCTGGTGTCCGATGTGAGGATATTGCAGAAAGTGTGAGTATAAGGGAAAGCTAACCGTGCCACCGATGAAGGACACGCTTTCCTCGCGTAACTCTTCTTCGATGCCCGACATGCCGATCACATATACCTTTTTGTCTTTTGGAAGCTTCATTACTGAAGAGATGTATACCGCAGCTGCGTAGGCAGACCCATAGATCTCATCCTTGTTCACGCTCAGGGAGGGACCGATTGACCCTCACGACCACCTACCACATGTGCTTCGACGCCAAGCTGGTCGAACTTGGCCTTGTAGCTCCTCCGGGACTTGGTAGCGTTGTTCGTAACGAAGAGAAGACGCTTTCCTGATCATGCGGTTCGTGGCCAGAGGGTGAGCTGGCTGCTGAGAGATTGATGCTGAAGTATAACTTGCCTCGCTTGCGCAGCATATCGAGGACCTCTACTGCACCCTCGATGGGTCGATCGCCGTGCCAGAGTACTCCGTCGCAGTCGAACATCCAGGTATCATACTTGCTGAGGAGGGACTCATAATCCTCTGCAGTAGTGAGTCTGCGAGCCATGGTAGTTGCTTAGATCGACGGATTAAGCTGAACACAATCCCAGCTAGGCTGAATGTATCTGTCATCGCGAGATCAGCGCTCCGCAATCAGCCCGCTTAGCTCAGTGGTAGAGCGCATCACTTGTAGGTCGAAAGGTCCTTGCGATGATGAGGTCGGTTGTTCAATCCAGCCAGTGGGCAGTTGCATCAGGAGGCGCATTTCGAGCAAATCGTAACTATTCTTTTATTCATGAAGTTCTCTGGGGCTGCAGAATTTATTACACAACGGCAATGATTGTTCTGCCTGACGGAGCCGACCGGACCGATGCTGGGCTGTGTGTTTTGCGCGTGTTGCAACTGCCACTCTCACACCATCGTTGTTCGCTTTCAACCTCTAACGGTGAAATCTCTTTTTTTCCAGCTAGCTTGTGTTCTTCATTTCTTCAATGTCAAACAACCAATCCAATATTCGTCGCTCCAAGCTGAAACCTTGGAAAACCAAACCCATTCAGGGCACAACGGACTCTCAGTTGGATCAGGTATACACAAGATGTCCCCCACAGATCGTCTTGACACTAACAGGATAACAGTCACAGGAGTCATCTCCAGCCATTATTCCGAATATCCCGCAGACATCTAGCGAAATCGCCCAGAGAAAATCGGCGAGGTTGAAGAAATTGGTATCATTTAACTGGTCCAACCGAAATATCGCGAGTTTCTCTGTAGGGGTGGGTCCATCTGTCGAAGCGGAACTACACAAAGCTCTCCACGAGGTATGAAATGATGAGATGCAGCTCTCATTATGGAGTATTGTCCGCTGAACCCGTACCTTAATAGCCACACAATTTACAGGGAGGTCAGACTCAATTTTCACCGCCCCATGAGGTATGAGAATCTACTTTCATTAATGTCTAGTATTTTTTGCTGAGTGCGAGCTGCACAAGTCGAGGAGCAACATCGACCATACAGTCGCACCTGAAGCATGTGTGCGAGACAAGATCGATGCTGCCCAAAAACAGCTTGGCACGACAGCGCCTATTCCACTTGCTGCGCAACACGCTGTCGAGCTCGTTGGTGGGATCAACGCTACCGTATCTCAGATAGACACCATCAGTTCGACATATATCCAACCGCTCAAGATTCTCAACACCGTAATCAGTACTATTGCCAACGTACGATATATCTCTTTCTCTGGCTTATCAATCAAACTGACGCTTTTATGCAGATCCACCCTTACACTCAGATGGCGTTGGGTGTTCTCACCGGTGCCGCTCAGGTGCGTCCTGCTCTCGCGGATGTGGCACGCAACTCATACCATTTTCGTTAGTTGATCATTACTCAGGCGAACCTGGACAATTCGATCTCCAGCTTACTTGCAAAAGTGCAAAGTGTCTATGAGTTCCTTCTTGAAGAGCATACCCTGTCCAGTCTCGATACAATGAAAGATACGCTCGGACGTATCGCGGAAGTGATTAGCAATTACGCTCAGTTCATCAAAGACTATTCTGAAACTAAGAACTTCTGTAAGCCAATCAGAGTGGTTTTCTAAGAACATTCTGACCAGGTGTCACCGCAGGGAGACGACTCGGAAAGAACATTATGTTGGAAACACAGACCATCGTCGGTGACTACAACAATGCATTGGACGAACTGATGCAACAATACCGCGATCGTGCGGTTCGCGACACTCATATCAACGTCTACCGCGTTCTCGAGGACTTGAATCTGGACGGCATGGCATACGCAGGCGGGGCTGGACTCAATACGACGAAGAAATGCCTGGAGGGAACGAGGACTGAAGTGTTGAAGGAGATCGTTGATTGGATCAACGACCCAGATGTCAATGCACCGCGGATCTTCTGGCTTCACGGCCAGGCTGGTAGAGGGAAATCCGCGATCGCCCACACGATTGCCCTGTGGTTCAAGAAAGTGGGAGGACTTGGATCATGCTTTTGCTTTGCGCGCGACAGGCAGACAGAACGTCGGGAGGAAAAAATGTTGTCAACCATCGCTCGCGATCTTGCTGACCGGGACCCCGCATTTCGACGGGCATTGGCGGACGCTATCGCCAAGGATCACTCACTCAAGCATACATCTGACGTCATACAACAGTGGGAGAAGCTTCTTCTGGAACCTTTGTCGAAGGTTTCGGCAGGGCTAGTGGGTAACATCGTCCTGGTGATTGACGCGTTGGATGAGAGTGGCCCCAATTCATCGCGAGAACACATCCTGTCCGTGCTCAAGTCGACAGAAACTACTTCCCTCCCCTCCCATTTCCGCATACTCCTCACTTCACGACCCTTGTCTGACATCACTCTTGCTCTGGGCAATGCCCAACATGTGAAAGCGATTTCCTTGGACAACGTTTCTGCTGCATTTGCTGAGCGCGATATTCGCATGTATGTGTCCAGGAAGCTCCAGGGTCTAAATGGCATCAGCGCAAGGGATATAGAACACATTACTCTAAAGGCGGATGGTTTATTCGAGTGGGCTCGACTTGCCTGTGAGTTTATCAAGCCAGACATTGCTGGGGAAACGGCCGAGGAACGCTTCGACTTGATAGCACGTGCGGCAGGAGAAGGGAAAACACTTTTGGACGGCATGTACAATGCAATCCTCGAGAGTGCTGTGGGCAGAAGACCAACGGCACTTGCACGGTTCCGCTCTCTCATGCGGCAGATTATTGACACGCTAGAGCCACTTCCAATGGATGCACTGCACGTGATGCGCATGTTCTTTCCGCACAACAATGATCGTTTTGACATCGCGGTCATTCTCGAATACATGGGCCCATTGCTAAGTGGCGTCACTGACAAAACCATCCCAGTTCGACCTCTACATGCCTCCTTCTATGACTTCTTGACTGAGCAGTCACGGAGTGGGGACTACTTTGTTGGCGAGTTTGACATGCAGGCTAACCTAGCTATGGCCTCGCTCCGTGACCTTCGTAGTGGTCTTTGCTTCAACATCTGTGGGCTAGAAAGCTCTTACTTGCTCAACTCTGAAGTACCTAATCTTGCTGAAAGAGTCAAAGCCAAGATTTCATCCCACCTGTCATATTCCTGTCAGTTCTGGGCCAGGCATCTGGAAGCCACCAAGTTTGGACTTGACCTTGCTGGGCATGTGAAGGATATCCTGGGGGATGAAACAATGTTGTTCTGGTTTGAAGCATTGAGTTTGCTGGGTGTACTTCACAATGCTGTGGCTGCTCTTTCCAGTGCTGCAAGATGGTTACAGATGAGTAAGTCAGTGCTATGTGTGTGTTTTTTTGTAACAATCTGGCTTTAGGGGAATGAGGGATATGATACTATTGCAGCCCTTGCAAGGGATGGTGTGAAGTTCATTTATAACTTTTGCATTGCACCATCTGCAAGCACCCCCCACTTATACATCTCTGCACTGGCATTTGCCCCTGAAGACTCAATGTTATGTAGGGTTATAAAGGCAAAGTTTCACCACATTGCCAAAGTTGTTGAAGGGTCTCACCAAAGGTGGCCAGCTGCTCAGGTTTTGTTTCATGGCCATACTTCTGCTGTTTTATCAGTTGCATTCTCCCCTGATGGCACAAGGATTGTGTCAGGCTCAAATGACGAGACTATGAGAGTCTGGGATGCTGACAGGGGTGTGCAGATTGGCAGTCCACTTCAAGGCCACACTGACTGGGTCAGATCAGTTGCATTCTCCCCTGATGGCACAAGGATTGTGTCAGGCTCAGGTGACAAGACTGTGAGAGTCTGGGATGCTGACAGGGGTGTGCAGATTGGCAGTCCACTTCAAGGCCACACTCACTGGGTCACATCAGTTGCATTCTCCCCTGATAGCACAAGGATTGTGTCAGGCTCACATGACAAGACTGTGAGAGTCTGGGATGCTGACAGGGGTGTGCAGATTGGCAGTCCACTTCAAGGCCACACTGAATATGTCACATCAGTTGCATTCTCCCCTGATGGCACAAGGATTGTGTCAGGCTCACATGACAAGACTGTGAGAGTCTGGGATGCTGACAGGGGTGTGCAGATTGGCAGTCCACTTCAAGGCCACACTCACTGGGTCACATCAGTTGCATTCTCCCCTGATAGCACAAGGATTGTGTCAGGCTCAGCTGACAAGACTGTGAGAGTCTGGGATGCTGACAGGGGTGTGCAGATTGGCAGTCCACTTCAAGGCCACACTGAATATGTCACATCAGTTGCATTCTCCCCTGATGGCACAAGGATTGTGTCAGGCTCA